>Ga0209101_1000334_pt1 | contig 39458 bp, 25 predicted proteins | sample ConPoolayeCmetaG_FD_185481 | JGI IMG/M metagenome (GOLD analysis project Ga0209101, IMG submission 185481) | Hot spring microbial mat communities from California, USA to study Microbial Dark Matter (Phase II) - Cone Pool mat layer C metaG... ...
TCCTCCAGGACGATCGAAAGCTCATACTCGCCCGTGGCCGGGTCCAGCCGCACCGCCCCCAGCACCGGCCCCCCGCACAACCGCCCGCGTACGTCGTCCAGCCGCACCCACCGCTCGCCCGCCTCCGCCGTCAGCCGCGCGTGCCAATCCGCCAACGACCAGCGGCCGAGCCGGCCCGATGGCAGACTCACGTCCGCGGCCAGCCGCACCGCGTCCTTCGGTCCCAGCGTACACGTCCCCACCAGCGTGCCGGTCAGCTCGCGCAGCTCGAAGCCGGCCGTCAGCCCGGCCCCCCGCAGCGGCAGCCGCCCCGTCAGCTCCACCACCCGCGCGCCCGACACGTCGGACGCGCGAATCTCTTCCAGCACCAGATCGAACTCCCCAGACGGCGACAGCCGCTCCAGCAGTCGGCGCACGATCGGCGGCGCAGCCGCGGTCAGCTCCGATGTGAAGCGCAACTGGCGGGCGTCGAGTGTGCCGCGGGCCTCGAGCCGTCCATCCCGCCACGTGCCCGCGCCGCGGGCCACGATGCGCCCGGCCTCTCCCCAGCGCGCCGCGGCCGAACGCAGCTCGAACCGATCGGCCGCCAACTGGAGCTCCAGGATGGCGTCCCGCAGCCGCACCGGCACCGCCCTTGGGACCAGCGTCGCGGCCCGCACCGAGATTTCCGCCCGGGGTCCTGCGGGCGGCGGATCACCCTGCCAGCGGAGCGCGACGTCGCCGGCCCCCTCGAGTCCGAACTCGGCCGCGGCTTCGCGCCATCCGCGTGGCACGTATTGACGCAGCAGGTCGTCCAGTGCCGGCGTCTCCGCCCGCAGGTTGAGTTCCGCCGCGACCTGCGGGTGACCGTGGACCGGCAGCGTGCCCGTCCCGGCCAGCCGCGCGGCGCCCTGCGTGGCCGCGAAGTCGATCACGTGCTGCCGGTCACCCTGCACGATCACCCAGCCGCCGGTGGCGTCCCAGGGGCGCGTCGGGTCGTGCCCGATCAGGGTGCCCCGCTTGAGCCGCACGGCGTAGTGACTCTCGAGCCGATCATTCGCGCCCCAGACGCGCCCCCACACGTCGGCCGTCCCGCGGAAGCGGATCGTCTCGCGCGCCGCCGCGTCGCTGCCACCGAGCGTGGTTTCGTAGTCGACGGCGGCGTCGGCCGCCCCGACGCGCACGTTGGCCCGCAGCGGTCCACCGGCACTCAGGACGCCGCTGAGCGTCAGTTCCGCCCCGTCCGCAATCCCGTGCAGATCCAGCAATTGAATCGTCCCGTCCCGCACCGCGATCGGCCCGCTCGCGCTCGTCAGGCGGCGGCCGTCACCCAATGCCAGACTGCCGCGCAGCAGGCGCGCATCCACCTGCACGCTGGCGGCCGCCGGGCCGCTCTCCGGGGTCCCGTCCGGCCGATACAGCCGCGCCAGGACATCGCAGGCGCCCAGTGGCGCGGCCCGCTGCCAGGCCTCCTGATACTGCGGCGGCAGCGCCCGGTACAGGTCGGCGTCCAGCGCGACGTTGCGACCGCTCACCGTCAACTCGAAGCCCGCCCAGGAGTTGGTGCTGTTGATCAGCCCGCTCGCCGTGACCCACGCCGCGCCGTGCCGCGCCCGCAGGTTCTCCAGGTGGAGCCGTCCGGCCCGCAGGTGCACTCGGCCGTAAACGTCGTCGAACTCGTAGGGAAACTGCCAGTAACAGCACTTCGCGCCCAGTCCCTCCACCACCAGGTCCAGGCGGTGCGGATCGTCGCCGTCCAGCCCGGCAGACGGCGGCAGAACGCGCGCGGTGACCCGGACGCGCCCGCGGGCGTCGTAGTCCTCCAGCGCCACCACCAGCGGGTGCGGCAGATACGGGGATTGCAGAAAGCGGGGCGCCGTCCGCCGCGTCGGCAGCTCCAGTTCATCCAGCCGGCCCTCGGCGTGCACGACCTCCGCCAGAGAAAGCAGCGGCGCGCCCGCCGCGCCTGGCGGGTCCGCCAGTTGACGCACGATGCGCGGTACGACCTGGGCCGTGGTGGTCAGCGACAGCGCCGCGGCGCCGCCGTTGATCCGCCCCTCCGCGCGCAGCCGCAGCCGGCCGGGGGCGGCCGGCGCATCGGCCTGATAGGTCAGCACGGCCGTGCCGGCGTCCAGTTGCAGAAACGCCTCGCGCGGGGTGCGGATTTCTCCGGGTCGCACCGCTTCGAGCGGAATGGCCGAGCGTATGTTGCGAAGGTGCACCTCGGCCGTGGTGAGCGCGAGGTCGGGCGTGACCGCGGGGTATTCCCTCGTCGGCAGCACGACCCGGAAAAGCAAGCGTTCCGCGCGAACCTGCCCTTCGAGGCCGGTTTCCGTAAACACCGTTCGCAGACGACCGGGCAGCAGGCGCTCGCAGTTCGCCAGGTCCAGCCAGTCCAGCCCCAGCTCCAGCTCCCCCGAAAACCGGCGCCAACGCAGCCGCGCCACCGGCTGCGGGCCGGCCGGCAGACGCTCCACCTGCAACGTGTACTGGGCCGCATCGGCCGTGCCCGTCGCCTGCAACACGAGGCGCTCGAACAGGCGCGCCCGCCCGCCTTCCAGCAGCAGGATCTGCACGTCAAGCCGTGCCAGGCGCAGCGCCGGCCACGCTGCCCGCAGCGCGTCGGCCAGCGCCCGCCACTGCGCGCGGTCGAACTCCGAGGCGCGGACCGGCCAGTCGGACGCGGGGCGGAGCGGATCCACCACGAGCGTCAGCGCGACGCCGTCCAGTTCGACGGCCGTCGGGCGGAGCCGGCCGAGCAGCAGGCCCGCCGGGCTGCACGCCACGCGGGCCTGCGTCACGTGCAGCAGCGGCGGGACATCGCCGACCGTCGCATACCACGGCGTGGGAGAGCGCGGCCGGAGTTCCAGGCCGACCAGTTGGAGCCCGCCCCAGGGCGAGTAGCTGACATGCGCCACCTCGGCCCCCTCGAGCGGCAGTTGCCGCAGGAGGTCCACGGCGCGCTGCCGCAGGCGCGCAGGGTCGGTCAACCGGGAGTAACCGGCCGCCAGGAGAAGCACGGCGGCCGGCACGACCCACACGATGCGGCGACGGCGGCGCGAGATGAACGGCACGCCGGCATTGTCGCCCGGCGCCGCCGCCGGCGAAAGACGGGCGCGCCCGCCGCAGGCGGGCCGCCGAACGCGACCCGCCCGCCGCAGCGCGGAAGGAGACGAATGTCCGCGGCCGATGCGGCCGCGTGCCGACTAGCGCCGCCGGAGCAGCGCGCCGAGCGCCAGCAGCATTAGGCTGGCCGGCTCGGGAATCCCGGTGACGCGGAAGTTGTCGAGGTAGCAGGTGTAGCCGCCGGGCGACGACCACCAGTCCTTGACCAACGCGATGCTGAAATGCGTGAGGGTCGGGCCGCCGGTCAGGCTCGTCAGCGAGCCGGGCAGGTTGTTGTCGATCTGCGTCGCGCCGAAATACGTGCTGACCGTGTTCGCGGCCGTGTTGAACACCCACTTCATGGTGACGATCGTCTCGGTCGGCTGCGTGGGGCCGATGTTGATCTCGCCGCGGCCGGGGAACGCGATCATCCGCGTGGCGCCGCCGTCATTGATCGTCTGATCCACGAAACGGTTCGGAACGCTGTCGAAGTCGTAGTAGACGTTGTGCCGCTTGAGCTGCCCACCGCCGGCGTCCTCACCGATCGGCAGCGTGAGATCGTACTGGATGTGGATCTCAGGCCAATCGGCGATCACGATCGGCGTCGGGAAGGCGACCACCGCCCGCGACTCCTTCCGGCCCGTGTTGTCGGTCCCCACCCGGAACCGGACCTGGTCACTGCCGTTGTAGGAGGTGACGACCGGGGTCGTCCCGCCGCTGAACGCCGAGAACGTCCACTCCGGACCCGCCCCGCCGGTGAACTGCGTCTCGTAGAGAACCGTCGCGGACGCCGCCGCGACGCACGCCATCGTCGCCAGAACTGCCAGCTTCCTCATCTTGAACTCCTCCATCAACTCACCATGTGCCGGAAAGACTGCGCCCCGCGCGCCGCGAAGGACCCACCCACGCCGCGCGCCGGATCGAGGTGTGTCGCGCGCTTCCCGCACCTCCCTGCGAGTTCACCGTGCCCACGCGCGGTAAACCGCTTCACATCTGATCCTAACCGTTACTGGAGCGCGGGTCAACCTGCGCGTGAACGGAATCCACCACCGCGCACGGGTTGGCGAAAACGCCTCGTTATCGGTCCCGCCTCCCGTCTGCCCTCGTTCGCCGCCCCCACGTCACGATTTCTGAAGCTCTCTTTTCGGGCGCTGGCCCGGTGACGCGTGCGACGTTTTCCTCCGGCCGTGCCGCACAGCCCGCATCGAGCCGGCAGCGACGCGACCGCGCCGCCGCGGCTCGGAGAACCGGCCGGCGCCGCGACCGTCGCGCTCGCCGCCGACGCGAGGCCGGTCGCCTGCGCCCGAGCAGCGCAACGCCGGTCGCAAGACAGGGGCGCCGCGGCGGGCGGACATCGCGCTCCCGCGCGCGGCGGAGAAGCGGCCCGCGCCCCGCCGCGCGCTGGGCAAGCCGCCGGACGCGAATCTCAGGCGCGCGGCGGAGAACCGGCCTGCGCCCCGCCGCGCGGCAGGAGGATATGGGCCGTGGTGCCCTCTCCGGGCCGGCTCTCCAGCCAGATCTTGCCGCCGTGGGACTCCACGATGCGCAGGGCCCGCGGCAGCCCCAGGCCACGCCCGCGTCCCGCGCGGCGATGCGAGAAGAACGGGTCGAACGCGCGTTGCAGCGTGGCGGGCGACATGCCGCAGCCGTTGTCGGCCACGACCAGCTCGACGGCGTCATCGACCGCCGCCGGGCCGCAGCGCAGCGTGATCGCGCCGCCCTCGGGCGGCACGGCGTCGGCGGCGTTGCTGATCAGCTCGCGCAGCACGCTGGCGAGCTGGGCCCGATCCGCGCGGACCACCAGGCCGGGCGCCGCCGTCGGCGACGGGTCGACGCGCACCAGCGATGCCGGAGCGCCGCGCTGCCGCACCCAGGCGTCGCGCACCTCCGCCAGCAACGCCGACGCATCGACGTCGGCCAGTTGCGGCGGCCGCGGGCGGGCAAAGTCCATCAGCTCCGAGACGATGCCGCTGCACTCGTGCGCCTTGTCGATGATGACCTGAAGGCTGCGGCGGACCTCGGGGTCGTCCGACCGGCTGAGCAGCATCTGGGCCCGTCCGGAGATCACGGTCAACGGGCTGTTGAGTTCGTGTCCGGCGCCCGCGGCCATTTCCGTGATCGTGGCCAGCAGCCGCGACCGCGCCAGCTCATGCTGCACATGCTGAAGGCGGCGGTTGCTCTCGGCCAGCTCGTCCGCCAGACGCCGGGCCGCGGCGGCCGCGTTCGCCCGACCGAACGCGAAGCCGACGCTGGCCAGCAAGGCCCGCAACTCGTCCAGTTCGGCCGCCAGGCGCTGCGGTTCATCGGCCTCGGACTCGTACAGCACGCCGCCGACGACCTGCCGGTCGTGCGTCACGGTCAGCAGCCAGACCGGGGTGGCCGGCGCGGCCCCGGTCGCGGCGATGTACAGGTCGAGCAGCGGCGCCGGCGGCGCCTCGACCAGCCGCTCCCGGATCGCGCCCGCCGTCGTCAGCCAGTCGAGCAGCTCGACCGGCACCGGATGCGCCGGCGGCAGGCCCCCGACGGCCGGTGCCGCGCAGACATCCAGGGCCGCGAAGTTCGGCCGCAACCCGAACGCCACCACCCGGGGACGTTGCAGCGCCAGCGGCGCGGCCGCCGCCAGCGCCGCCGTGACGGCGGCGGGCGAGGTCCAGTCGGTCAGCGACCGGTCGAACTCGACCAGGGCTTGGAAGTACCGCGCGCCGGCGGCGAGGCGCTGCTGCCCGGCCAGCAGCTCGACGTTCAGGCGACCGAGCTCATCGTTCGCCCGGGCCAGCGCCTGGCCGTAGACATCGGCCGATGTCACGCCGTCCAGGCCGAGCAGGGTCGCGTGCCGCGCCACCTCCTCGGGCAGGGCCGCCGCGACGCGTTGCACCGCGTCCGGCGCAATCCGGAGGCGTTCGGCCACGCGCGCGGAATCGGCGTAGAACACGTGGTTGCCGGAGTAGCCGATGTGCTGCTCGCGGGCGAGCGTGTCGGCCAGGTCCACCAGCCCGATGAGAGCCGGCGCCGCGGCCGACGACGGCAGCGCCTCGGGCGCCAGATGGTGCAGCCAGATCGCCTCCTGGAGCGGCACCGGCAGGCGCCAGCGCTCGGCCAGACGGCGCCCCGCGACGGTGTGGTCGACGCCGAGTACGCCGCGCTCGCAATCGGCGATGTCGCCGCGTTGGGCGTTGGCCCGGGCCGCCGCCCGCTCGTACGCCTTGGGAAAGACGGCCGCGAGGGCGACCTTGCCCAGATCGTGCAACAGTCCCGCGACGAAGGCCTCCTCGGCATCGATCCGCAGGTCCGGTGCGGCCGCCGCCAATCCGCGGGCGGCGCACGCCACGGCCAGGGCGTGTCGCCAGAAGGCCGCCCGGTCGAAGGCCGCGCCGTTTTCCGCCGCGGCACAGGGGAATATGTCGAGCGTCGCGGTGGCGAGGACGATGCCGCGCAGCGCCTGGAAGCCGATCAGCGGGACGGCGCGTTCGACGGTGGTGACGGGAGTGCGCAGGCCGACCGCGGCGGAGTTCACGACCTTCAGGACGCGCGCGGTCAGCGTTGGGTCGGCCCGCAGCAGGGCCACGACGTCGGCGGCGCTGCGCGTGGCGTCGCTGGTGATCTGGAGCAGCCGCAACGCGACCGGCGGCAGCGTCGGCAGGCGATCCAGATGCGCCAGGACGAGCTCGGGCGATGTGACGGACTCGGCCACGGTTCATGCCCCGCGCCGCAGCGACGCTCGCGCGATCAGGCCTGCACGAGCTCCGTGATGCGGCGGACGAGCTGCTCGATGCTGAAGGGCTTCTGGATGAAGTCGTCCGCGCCGTCCTGAAGCAGCTTCTCCACCTGATCGCGCTCGATCACGCCCGACACGATGATGATCTTGACGTCCCGGAGCGACTCGTCGCGCCGGATGCTCTGGCACACCGCGTTCCCGTTGATGTCCGGCAGCATGTAGTCCAGCACGATCACGTTCGGCCGGAACTCGCGGGTCTTCAGCCCGGCGTCGAAACCCGTGGCGGCGGTCGCGACCTCGAAGCGCCCGTCGCGCTCCAGCAGCTCCACCAGCATCTCGACGATCGCCGGATCGTCGTCCACGACCAGCACGCGCAGCTTGCCCATGTCGAGCTGGTCGAGCGGGATGTTGTGCTCCTTCATGAACTGGATGAGCGCGTCGCGGGGGATGCGGCGAAACTTCGACCCCGGAACCCGGTAACCCTTCAGCCGCCCGCTGTCGAAGCACCGAATGACCGTCTGCTGGCTGAGCTTGCAGATCTCGGCCACCTCGCCGGTCGTGTAAACGCTCTTGAGAATGGCCGGTCCGTTGCGCTCCGTCTTCGCCATGTAACACCGCCGCGATTATCCAGTCACCCCAGTTTAACTAATATAACACAGCTAGGCTGTCCTGGAAGCGTATCGGCTTCAATCTGCGAAGAATAGGGTGAGTCTCAGTCACCCCGCGATTCTTGCGCCGCGAGGTACACCAGCAACGTCGTAACGTCGCTGGGGTTGATCCCGCTGACCCGGGCGGCCTGCCCGACACTGCGGGGACGGACCGCCGACCAACGCTCCCGGGCCTCATGCCGCAGGTGCGGGATGTTTTCGTACGCAAGGTGGTTGGGAATGAGTCGGTCCTCGAACTCCCGGAACCGCTCGATCGCCCGCTGTTGCTTCTCGATGTACCCCTCGTACTTTACGATAACCAGCGCCCGGGCCCAGACGTCGCGTTCGGCGCGGAACGGCGCCAGCTCGGGATATTCCGCGAGCAGTGCGCTGCCGTCCTCCTCCGGGCGTCGGAGACGCTCCCGCAGCGGGCGGCCCTGGTGCCGCAGCCGATCGAAACAGGCCAACAGGGCGTGCACTCGCGCAACTTTTGCCCGATAGCGCTCCCACCGGGCATCGTCCACCAGGCCGAGCTCCCGTCCCAACGGCGTGAGACGCTCATCGGCGTTGTCATATCGCAGGTGCATGCGGTGCTCGGCCCGCGAGGTGAACATGCGATAAGGCTCGGTCACGCCTCGCGTCACCAGGTCGTCGATCATGACGCCGATGTACGCCTGATCGCGCCCCAGGACGAGCGGCGGCCGGCCGGCCAGCCACCGCGCGGCGTTAACGCCCGCGACCAGGCCCTGGCCCGCGGCTTCCTCGTACCCGCTGGTGCCGTTGATCTGCCCCGCCAGGAACAGCCCCGCGACCGACTTGCACATCAGGGTGGCATCGATCTGCTCGGGCGGCACGAAGTCGTACTCCACCGCGTAGCCCCACTGCACGATACGGGCCCGCTCCAGGCCGGGGATGCGCGCGACCATCTCGGCCTGAACGTCGCGGGGCAACGACGTGCTGACGCCGTTGAGGTAGATGCGGTCGCTGTCGCGGCCCTCGGGCTCCAGAAACACGAGATGCCGGTCCTTGTCCGGGAAGCGCACCACCTTGGTCTCGATGCTGGGGCAATACCGCGGACCCGTTGAGACGATCTGGCCGGTGTACAGCGGCGCGCGGTTAAGATTCGCGCGGATCAGCGCGTGGATCTCCGGGGTCGTCGACGAAAGCCAGCAACTGATCTGCGGTTGCGGGATGCGGTCCGTCAGGAACGAAAACGGCGCCGGGTCCGGGTCGCCCGGCTGCTCCACCAGGCGGGCGAAGTCCACCGTCGCGCGGGCGACGCGCGGCGGCGTGCCCGTCTTGAGCCGCCCGAGCGTTAGGCCGAGGGCCCGCAGCGCGTCGCTCAGGCCGCTGGCGGCCGCCTCCCCGATGCGACCGCCGGGCGTCCGGTCGGTGCCGGTATGCATCAGGCCCCGAAGGAACGTGCCCGTGGCGACCACGACGGCCGGCGCGCCGACGCGGCGGCCGTCGCCGAGCACCACCCCGGTGATCCGCCGCACGGCGCCGTTCCGCCCGGCGGGCTCGCTGAGCAGGTCCTCGACGCCGGCCTCTAGGATGGTCAGGTTGGGACACGCCTCGAGCCGGCGGAGCAGGGCGGCGGAGTAGAGCCGGCTGTCGGCCTGGGCCCGCGGCGCCCAGACCGCCGGCCCCTTGCCCCGGTTGAGCATGCGGAACTGGATGCCGGTCTCGTCGGTGACCAGGCCCATCAGCCCGCCGAGGGCGTCGACCTCGCGGACCATCTGACCCTTGCCGAGGCCGCCGACCGCGGGATTGCACGACATGCGACCGACGGCGGCGCGCTCGAACGTGACCAGCGCGGTGCGCGCCCCCAGCCGGGCTGCGGCCCAGGCCGCCTCGGCGCCGGCGTGCCCCCCGCCGATGACCAGCACGTCGAAGGACAGGTTGTTCATACGCCTGCCGATTCTACGCACTGGACGGTGGCGGTTGTGCGCCGCGGCGGTCAGGGCCTCGGCGTCGCGGTCACCAACCGGGCGTCGCCGGCGGTGACGGCCGCGCCGGCGGCGACGGCGGCGGCGCGGCGCGCGGCGGCAGAGTCGCACGCCGTCCGCTCGGCGCGGTAGCATCCCGGCCCGGCGTCCGTCTGCCGGAAACCGGTGCCGCCCCAGGGCGCGACCGCGCGGGGTCGGCCGGTCGCTCGAGGGCGGACGGGGCGCTACGCGGAGAGGCCGGGAACTCGAACGGGAGCTGCGAAATGGCGTCCGAATCGCCGCATGTCGACACGCCCGCCGGGGTAAAGACGCACACCGTCACCGACGCGATCGTGCGGGCGTTCCTGAACTCCAACCTTTCCCTGATCCTGGTGCTGCTGGCGGCCGCGCTCGGCGGGGCGGCGCTGTGGCTGACGCCGCGGGAGGAGGACCCGCAGATCGTCGTGCCGCTGGCCGACGTGTACGTGAGCTTTCCGGGCCATTCCGCGGCCGAGGTCGAGCAGCTCGTCGCGACGCCGCTGGAGAAGCTGCTGTACCAGATCGACGGCGTGGAGTACGTGTACTCCATGTCGCGGCCGGACGAGGCCATCATCACAGTGCGGTTCTACGTCGGCGAGGACCGCGAGCGGAGCCTGGTCAAGATCTTCAAGCGGATCGACGAGCACCTGGACATCGTGCCGCCGGGGGTGACGGGGTGGGTGATCAAGCCGGTCGAGATCGACGACGTGCCGATCGTGACGCTCACGCTGACCAGCGCCACGGCCGACGAATACGCCCTGCGCCGGCTCGGCGAGGAGCTCGGCGAGCGGCTCGCCGCGGTACCGAACGTCTCGCGCGCCTACGTGGTCGGCGGACAGCCGCGCACCGCCCGGGTCGATCTCGATCCGGGACGGCTGGCGGCCTTCAGCCTCTCGCCGCTGGAGGTTCAACGCGCCATCGCGGTGTCGAACGTCACGCGGACCGCCGGCGACTTCGCGCGCGACGATCAGGTCGTGCGCGTCGAGGCCGGCGTCGCGCTGGGCCGGCCGGAGGAGCTGCGCGACCTGGTGGTCGGGGTGTTTAACGATCGCCCGGTGTTCCTCAAGGATGTGGCCGACGTGCGGGACGGACCGGCCGAGGCCGTCAGCTACGTGCGGCACGGCTGGGGCCCGGGGCGGGGGTTCAGCGCGCATCACGGCTTCCCCGGCACGACCATCGGGGCGGCGGCCGAGGCGGCGCCCTCCGGGGCGGAGGCGGCGGCGCACGAGTCGCGGCCGGCGGTCACGCTGGCGCTGGCCAAGAAGAAAGGCACCAACGCGGTGTGGGTGGCGGAGGACGTGCTGCGGACGGCGGCCGCGCTGCGGCGCGACATCCTGCCGGATGATGTCGAGCTGGTCATCACGCGCAACTACGGACTGACCGCCGATGAGAAGGTCAACGAGCTGGTCGAGGCGCTGGCGGTGGCGGTGTTCATCGTCATCGCGCTGCTGACGATCGGGCTGGGGTGGCGCGAGGCCCTGATCGTGGCCGTCGCGGTGCCGGTCGTGTTCGGCCTGACCCTGGCCGTGAATCTGATGCTGGGCTACACGATCAACCGCGTGACGCTGTTCGCGCTGATCCTGTCGCTGGGCCTGCTGGTGGACGACCCGATCGTGGACGTCGAGAACATCGCGCGGCACTTCGCGCTGCGCCGCCGCGCGACGCGGCGCATCGTGCTGGAGGCGGTCGCCGAGATCCGCCCGCCGCTGATCACCGCGACGCTGGCCGTGATCGTCTCGTTCCTGCCCATGTTCTTCATCACGGGCATGATGGGGCCGTACATGCGGCCGATGGCGCTGAACGTGCCCGTGGCGATGCTGATGTCGATGGTGGTGGCGTTCACGATCACGCCGTGGCTGTCGTACCACGTTCTCAAGCGTCACTACGCGCGTCCGGCCGAGGCCGGCGCGGCCGGGGCGTCGGGCGGCGCTCACGGGACGGACGTCGACGACTCGGAAGCGGTGCGGCGGACACGGCTGTACCGGCTGTTCTATCCGCTCATGGCGCCGTTGCTACACTCGCGCCGCGCGGCGTGGACGTTCCTGATCGTCATGGGCGCGCTGACGATCGCGGCCATGGCGCTGGCGGCGCTGCGCTGGGTGCCGCTGAAGATGCTGCCGTTCGACAACAAGAACGAGCTGCTGCTGGTGCTGAACTTCGACGAGGGCACGACGCTGGAGCGCAGCGATGCGGCGGTGCGCGAGTTCGAGCAGTATTTGGCGGCGGTGCCCGAGGTGACCGACTTCACGTCGTACGTCGGCGTCGCCTCGCCGATGGACTTCAACGGCCTGGTGCGGCACTACTACCTGCGGCGCGGCGACAACGTCGCCGAGATCCGCGTCAACCTCGTGGCCAAGAAGAACCGCCGCCAGCAGAGCCACGCCATCGGCCTGCGGCTGCGCGACGATCTGACGGCCATCGCCGCCCGTCACGGCGCCGCGCTGTCGCTGGTCGAAGTACCGCCCGGCCCGCCGGTGCTGGCGACGGTGGTGGCCGAGACGTACGGCCGGCCCGACCAGTCCTACGACGAGCTGCTGGCCGCGGCGCGGACGGTGCGGGCGCGGCTGGCCCGCGAGCCGGGCGTGGTGGACCTCGACGACACCATCGAGGCCCCGCAGCGCAAGCTGGTGTTCGTGACCGACCGCGAGAAGGCGGCGCTAGCCGGCGTATCCGTCGAGGAGATCGCGACGACGCTTCAGATGGCCCTAGGCGGGACGACCGCGGGGCTGATCCAGCTTCCCGGCGAGCGGAACCCGCTACGCATCGAGTTGCGCCTGCCGCGGGCGGCGCGCTCCGGCCCGGCCGAGCTCGGCGCGCTGTACGTCAAGGGGCGCGCGGGGAATCTGGTGCCGCTCAGCGAGCTGGGCGCGTGGACGGAAAGCCGGGTGGACCAGACGATCTATCACAAGAACCTCCAGCGGGTCGTGTACACGTTCGCCGAGACGGCCGGACGGCCGCCGGCCGAGGTCGTGGTCGACCTGCTGGCCGACCGGGCCCACACTGTCGACGGTGCGACGCACGCGTGGCTGTACGCGGGACGCCCGGACGTGTCCGCGCCGGACCGGGCGGCGGTCGGCAGCGGCTGGGTCGAGCGGGCCGAGCCGCGCGCGCTCGCGTGGCGCAGCTTCCTCTTCAACGGCGGCGGCATCCGCTGGTTCGTGCCGGAGGGCATCCGCGTCGATTTCGCCGGCGAGGGCGAATGGAAGATCACGCTCGACGTGTTCCGCGACCTCGGCCTGGCGTTCGGCGCGGCGCTGATCGGGATCTACATCCTGCTGGTCGCGCAAACCCAGTCGTTCGCGATTCCCATCGTCCTCATGCTCGCGATACCGCTCACGGTGCTGGGCGTCATGCCGGGCTTCTGGCTGCTCACCGCCCTGGCGGGGCAGACCGTCGGCGGCTACGCCGACCCCGTCTTCTTCACGGCCACGGGCATGATCGGCATGATCGCGCTGGCCGGCATCGTCACGCGCGACAGCATCATCCTGGTGGACTTCATCCACCTGTCGCTGGCCCGCGGCCGCACGCTGTTCGACGCGATCTTGGAGAGCCGCGTGGTGCGCCTGCGGCCGATTCTGCTGACGACCGGCGCGGCGATGCTCGGGGCCGCGCCGATCACGATCGACCCGATCTTCTCGGGGCTGGCCTGGGCGCTGATCTTCGGGCTGCTGGCCTCGACGATCTTCACGCTGTTCGTGATTCCGGTGGTGTACTGGCTGCTGTACGCGAACAAACCCGGGCACGGCGTGCCGGTGCTGAGCGAGACGGCATGACTCCCGCGGCAGAACGAGCGCGGGGCCGCGTGGGCGACGCACACGCCGCCGGCTCGTTGACGGCGCCGGCTAGAAGCGATAGCGTGGCGCAAGTATCAGAACTCCCGGGGGTTGTGTGGTCCGACGGTGGTCGGATGACGCGGTCAGGCTGGTCACAACGGGTGGCGCAGTTCGCTCACGCACGGGCGGAGAGCCTGCCGGCGCTGCTGGAAGCCGAAGTCGCGGTCCGTCCGGGGTGCCCGATCACGCGGTACTTGCTGGGGTGCCTGGGCCTGGAGCGCGGGCGGGTGGCGCTGGCCGTCCGGCATTTCATGATCGCCCACCATGCGGAGCCGCGGCTGCAATCGGCCGCTCTGCTGGCGTTCGCGGGGCTGAACGGCGTGGAGCGGCGCAGCGCGCCGCTGCTGCCGGTGCTGCTCGAGACATGGGACGAGTTCCGCCGGCCGGAGTTCGACCGGACCCGGCCGGAGCGGACGCTGCTGGACGCCTTCGCGGAGCCGGACCCCGGTCTGGTGCACGTTGCCCCGCTGGCGCGGCGGCTGTGGCGGCTTCCGATCCGCACGCTGCGGGCCCAGATTCGCGAGGCGATCATCTCGCGGGACGCGGGGCTGTACCCGCTGCTGACGGCGCCGGCCTGGTGAGCACCGGCCGCCGCGCGCCGCCCCGCCGGAACCGGTCATGCTCCCGAGACGGAACGCGTCATGCTGCTGAGCGTCGTGATTCCGGTGTACAACGAGAAGGCCACGCTATGCGAGCTCATCCGCCGCGTCCTGGACGCCCCGGTGCCGCTTGAACGCGAACTGATCGTGGTCGACGACTGCTCGCAGGACGGCACGCGCGCGCTGTACCCGACGCTGGCGCAGCGCTTTCCGAACGCCCGCATCCGGGTGTTTCAACACGAGGTCAACCGCGGCAAGGGCGCCGCGCTGCGGACCGGCTTCGCGCAGGTGCAGGGCGACATCGTGATCGTGCAGGACGCCGACCTCGAATACGACCCACGGGACTATCCGAAACTGCTCCGGCCGCTGCTCGACGGACGCGCGGACGTGGTCTACGGCTCGCGCTTCATCGGCGGCGATGAACACCGCGTCCTGTACTTCTGGCACTACGTCGGCAACCGCTTCCTGACCCTCCTGTCGAACATGTTCACCAACCTGAACCTGACCGACATGGAGACCTGCTACAAGGTCTTCCGCACCGAGGTGCTGCGCAGCATGCGGCTGAAGTCGGACCGCTTCGGCATCGAACCCGAAATCACCGCCAAGGTGGCCCGCGGCGGCTGGCGCGTGTACGAGGTCGGCATCAGCTACTCCGGGCGCTCCTACGAAGAAGGCAAGAAAATCACCTGGAAGGACGGGGTGAAAGCGATCTACACCATCGTACGTTACGCCCTCGCGGACTGACGGCCCGTGCTCTCCGCGTACCCGAGGCCTGACGCGACGCCCCCGGCTCCGCCGCTCACGATCGTCGTCCCCACCTACAACGAACGCGACAACCTGCCGCGCCTCGTGGAGCGCCTTTTCGCCGCCGTGTCGCCCGCCGCCACCGAGCTGCTGGTCGTCGACGACAACTCACCGGACGGCACCGCCGCCGTCGCCGCCGCGCTGGCCGCCCAACAGCCCATCCGCTGCCTCGTGCGGACGGGCGAACGCGGCCTGGCGACGGCCGTGCTCGCGGGACTCGCGGCCGCCCGGGGCGAAATCGTCGTCGTGATGGACGCCGACCTGTCGCACCCGCCCGAGCGGATCCCGGCCCTCGTCGCCGCGCTGGCCGACCCGGACGTTCCCATGGCCGTGGGCAGCCGTTTCGTACCCGGCGCGCACATCGACGGGCGGTGGCCGTGGACCCGGCGCCTGAACAGCCGCGTGGCCCGCCTGCTGGCCCGCCCGCTCACGCCGGTCCGCGACATGCTATCGGGGTTCTTCGCGGTGCGGCGGGCCGCGCTGCGGCTCGCGGAACTGCGGCCCGTCGGCTACAAGATCGCCCTCGAGCTGATCGTGCGCCACGGCTGGACGCGCATCGCGGAGGTGCCCATCACGTTCACCGACCGGACGGCCGGACGGACCAAGTTGAACCTCGCCGAGCAGGTCCGCTACCTGCGGCACCTGGCGCGGCTGTACGCCTTCGTGCTGCGCGGCGGGCGGCGGAGGGTCCGTCATGGCTGAGCGGCGGGCGGCCGGGCGGACCGGCTGGCGGCCGCTGCTGGCGGTCGGCGTCGGCTATGCGCTGCTGGTGGCCGGCATCGCCGCGGCTCGCGTTTGGCCGGCCGCAGCGGGCGGCGATTACACGACGCTCAAAGAGGCGACCACGAGCGACTTCCGCGATTTCTGGTACACGGCGCGGCACTTCCGCGACAGCGGCGCGCCGACGGACGACTACGGCGTCCACAACTACCTGCCGTTCTTCACTCTGTTCATGCTGCCGTGGAGCTTTCTGCCGCTGCCGGCGGCCGCGGCCCTGTTCGCACTGCTGTCGGTCGCGCTGTTCGGGGCGGGCGTGGTGCTCGCGGAGCAACTGCTCAATGATGGTGTGCGGCGAGGACCGCGGCCCGCCACGTACCTGGCGCTGGCGCTGGTTGCGCCCTACGTCCACTCCTGCGCGGTGTTGGGCAACGTCATGTTGCTGGTGGTGTTCCTCGTGCTCGCCGCGTGGTACCTCCTCGAGCACCAGCGTGACGCCGTGGCCGGCGCCGCGCTGGGTCTGGCTACGCTGGTCAAACTGCTGCCGGGCCTCCTGATCCTGTTCCTGTTGCTCAAGCGGCGTTGGACCGCGGCCGGGGTCGCGCTGGCCGTCGTGCTGGGCCTGGGGTTCGGCCTTCCCGCCGCGTCGGTGGGTCCGTCCGCCGCCTGGCGCGAGCACCGCGCGTTCGCCGCCCGGGCGATCGGCGGCCATTCCCCCCTGACCACGCTGACGGCCGAGAAGCCGCCGAAAGCGATGTACAGCAACACGGCCCTGCCGATGGTGGTGCGGCGGGTGCTCTCCCCGCTCAGCGGCGGCAAGACCGACACGCGGCCGGTATTCGTCACCCTGGCCGAGCTGCCGCCGGCGGCCCGCGTCGCGGTGTGGGGCGTGCTGACCGCGGCGGCGCTGGTGACGAGCGTGCTGATCGCGGGGCGGGGCTTTCGGCCCTGGCCGCCTGCGACGGCGCCAGGCGTCTGGCGTCTGCGGGCGCAGTTCGGCGCGTGGTGCGCGCTGGCGCTGCTGGCCGCGCCGCTCGTGTGGACCCATTACTACGTGCTGGCGTACTGGCCGCTGGCGCTGGCGGCCGATGCCGCCACGCGGCGGGTCACGCCGTCGCGTGGCGCACGGCTGGCGGCGGCGGCGTGGGTCGTCGGGATCGTGGCGCTGACGTGGCCGGCGGCGCGGGCCGCGGGCGCGCCGCTGTGGGCGACGTGCGTCCTGTGGGGCTGGTGCGTCGCCCGGGGAAGCCGGTGGCGCGCCCCCGACAACGAAGGTCTGATAACAACACGAAGCGCGGCTTGAATGGAAATCGTCCGAACCCTGTCAGCTCAGGGCGGGCCGAAACGGGCGACTAATCGTACGTTTCTCGTACGATTACCGTTGCCGGGCCGGAATCGGCGGCCTAACCTCACGGTTGTAGAAGGTAACTGAGAACTCGCGTGCACCCGCGGTTCGGGCGGACCACGACGGACTGTACCCCGGAACACACAGGAGAACGGCGACATGAAAAAGGTGATCGTGCTCTCGGCGGCGGCCCTGCTGGCTCTGTGTACCTTGCCCGTGGCATACGCACAGTGTTGCCCTGGCGGCAAGAACAAAGGCGAGGCGAAGGCCGCGAAGCTGGCCGGCGATCAGGCCGGGTGCTCGAAAGATGCGAAGCTCGCGCACGCCAAGGACGGCCCGGCGTCTTGCGACCCGGCGGCTTGCTGCCACAAGAGCGGCGGCAAGGACGGCGGCGACTGCCTCACCCGGAGGCTGGCGGCGGCCGGCGCTCCGCTGATGACCTACAAGGTCGGCGACGACGGCGTGCGTTGCCCGGAGAAGGCCGCGACGCTGGCGAAGGAGAAGAACGCCGAGATTCGCTACGTGGTGGGCGACAAGACGTTCACGAACAAGGATGAGGCTGTGAAGGCCTACGCCGCGGCGCTGGACGGGTACGTCGCCACGATGACGACCGTCCGCTACGCCGTAGGTGACGAGTGCGTCTCGTGCCCCCAGACGGCGGCGGAACTGGCCCGCCAGAACAACACCACCGTCCGCTACCGCGTCGCGGCGATGACGTTCGACAGCGAAAGCAAGGCGGAGGCGGCCGCCCGGGCGGCGCGCACGGCGGTGGAGAAGGTGACGCTGAAGGCCGACAAGAAGGGCGAGTGTGCCAAGTCCTGCGGCTCTAAGGACGCGGTCGCGTCTTGCGGCGATAAAAGCAGCGTGAAAACCGCCAAGGCGACGTGCGATAAGCCGTGCGACAAGCCGTGCGACACGGACAAGGGCGGCGAGCGGATGGCGAAGGCCCCCGGCTGCGGCCAGATCGGCGACGGATGCTGCCCCGAGACCAACGCGGCGCTGTCGCTCGCGCTGGCCCGCATTGAGGCGGCCCAGCGGGCGATCGCCAAGGCGGCCGGAGCCCAGACGGCGGCCTCCGACCGCACCGCCAGCGGCGCCTGATCCGTGACGGCGGTCAGCGCCACCGGCAAGGCTTGAGCACGACGGCGCGGATGTGAGCGCGGAGGAGAAGCGAGCCATCGAGGGAGAAGAAGCCGACCACGCCGGGCCGCAAGGTCCGGCGTGGTGTTTTATTTCTTGTTCGCGTGCGGTGTCGGCGAGCAGGTGAGTCGCCGCGTCCGCCAGGGCCGCCGGACGCGCGAACGCGTTCCGCGGGGCCTGCGGCGCGGCAGCCGCCAGCGGAGCGTCGGTGTCGCGGCGGCGCCGCAGGGAGTCGAGCCGGAGCCCGCCGGTCAAGGTGTCCGTCGGAAGGCGGCGCCGCCGCGTTGAAAGGCGCAGTCCGAGCGGGCCGAGCCGTCGGGGGCCACCCGTCCGCCGCCGCGCGTTGCGGCGGGGCGTCAGTCGTCGTCGATGCGGACCTTCTTCGTGCGGCGCTCGCGGACCTCGCCCTGCGGCGGCGGATTCGCGTTCGGGTTGCGGCCCGACCACTCGCCGGTGCGGGCGTCCATCCACTCCTTGCCCCGCACGCGGCCGTTGTCGTCGAAATAGATGACGGCGGAATAGTGCCGGTCCAGGTCGTCGTACAACCACTCGTCATCGAGCTCGCGGGTGGGCCGGCCAAGGATCTGCCGGACGTCCTCGCGGTCATCCACGTCGACCTGGATCATCTCGAATCGCTCGCGCGTGAACTTGTGCTCGCAGCCCGCCTGCGCCAGGAGGACGAGCGGCGCCGCGCACAGCAGGAAACCACGTATGATCATCGGAGTTCCTCTCGGTGCCGGTCCGCCGCGCAGTATAGCCGCGCCGCCGGGCGCGGACACCCCCGCCGCGGCGCGGACGCTGCCCGCCGGACCAACCCCCCTCAGACACGCCCCGCGGGCGGACGCGAGCCGCCGCCGCACGCGCGCCCCGCGCACCTCACGCCGCGGGGATGTCGCGGCGACGGAAATGCCACCATCCGGCCAGCCACGCGGCGAGGCCGACCCCGAGCAGCACCGCCATGTCGCCCCAGGGCGGCGTCGCGGCCCGCACCGTCGGCAGCGGTCGGTAGTAGTGCATCACGCCCACCACCCTGAGCGGCCGCACGGCGGCCCAGAACTGCGCAACGAAGTGCACGATGTCGGACAGCAGCAAACCGGCGAGCACGATGCCGATCGCCAGGCCCCGCCGCGACACGGCGCCGGAAATCGCCATCGCGACACCGCCGACGCCGAGCGTCAGCGCCATGAGGTTCAGCGCCACCGGCCAGAGCCGGTGATATTCGAGTCGGGACGCCGGCTGGAAGATCTGTTCACCCAGCCACAGGCCGGGCAACGGCAACCACGCCGCGCCGGCCGCCACGAGGGCCCAGGCCAGCGACGTGGTGACGTACACCGTGCTGCGCGACAGCGGCAGCGTCAGGAGCAGGTCCGCCGTGCCGCGGCCGATCTCGCCGGCCAGCGCATTGGAGGTCATCGCCAGCAGCAGCGTGTACAGCAGCGCGAGGAACAGCGGATGCACGAAGGCGAACGTGACCAGCACAGTGGGCGTCAGCTCGCCGGCGAAGTCGGCGCCCAGCGCGGTGCGGACCAGCAACTGCACGAGCGGCCGCTCGAGCCACTGCCGCAGGAACTCGAGGTCGCGGGCCCCCTCGATCAGCACGCGGATCGCGGCCACGTCGAACAGCAGGACGCCCAGCGGCACGCCGATCAGCAGCCAGCGCGCATCCCGCAGCGTCTTGCGGAAGAGGGCGAGGTTCACGCGGCCCTCCCGTTCTCGTCCGCATAGTACGCCAGGAACAGGTCCTGGAGGTCCGGCGGCGCAATCGCGACATCCTGCACCGGCGCCGCGGCCAGCCAGGCCAGCAGCGGCTCCAGCGGCCCGCGCCAGGCCCCGCGCAGGCTGTCCGGCCGCCGCTCCGCGACCGTCAGACCGGGCGGCGGGTCCGGCGGCGGCGGGCCCGGCCGGAAGAGCACGTGGACGTGGCGCACCGCGCGCTGCCGGAGGACCGCGATGCGCTCCTGCTCGATGAGCCGCCCGTCCCGCAGGATGGCGACTTCGTCGCACAGTTCTTCGACCTCCGCGAGCGTATGACTGGAGAACAGGACCGTGCGGCCCTCGGCCGTCGCCGCGCGGAGCTCCTCGTACAGCGTCGCCCGCACCAGCGGATCCAGCGCCGTGGTGGGCTCGTCGAGGATCAGGAGCTGCGGCCGGTGCATGAGCGCGGCGATCAGCCCGAGCTTCTGCTTCATGCCGCGCGAATAGGCGCCCACGCGCCGGGAGAGGTCGAGTTCGAAGCGCTCCACCAGCCGGCGCAGCTCGGCGCCGGCCCGGCGGCCGCGGACGGCGTCGAGGAACGCCAGCGTCTCGCGCCCGGAGAGGCGCTCGTACAGTCGCAGGTCGCCGGGCAGGTAGCCGATCTCGGCGCGCAGCGTCGGCCCGTCGTGCCAGGGGTCCCGGCCGAGGACCGCGGCCCGGCCGGCGGTGGCCCGCATGAGGCCCAACAGCAGCCGCAGCGTCGTGGTCTTCCCGGCGCCGTTGGGGCCGAGGAAACCGAAGAGACGGCCGGCCGGCACGTGCAGGTCGAGGTCGCGCAGGGCCGCGCGGGCGCCGTAACGCTTCGTCAGCCCGAAGGTGGCAACCACGTCCATCACCGGGCATTACACGCGCGACCGCCGCCCCCCGCAACGTCCGGCCGCCGCGCCGCCGAGGCCGGCGCCGCGTTGACACTGCGCCGCGCCGCGGCGGACAATCCGGCGTCATGGGACCGTCAGCCCGCGTCGCCGATCGGATCGGGGCGCGCCGCGGCATCGCGGGACTGCTCGGCATGGTGGTGCTCGTCGGGATGGGCGAGCACATGGCCGAGCAGTTCGTGCCGAAGTATCTGGTCGCGCTGGGCGGGGGGCTGCTGTCGGCGGCGGGGCTGAACGCGCTGGACAACCTGCTGGGAGCGCTCTACTCGTACCCGGGCGGGTACCTCGCGGACCGGATCGGGCAGCGGCGGTCGCTGGCGGTGTTCAACCTCATGGCGATGGGCGGGTTCGCGCTCGTCGCGCTGGTGCCGGCGTGGCCGGCGGTGCTCATCGGGGCGGTGTTCTTTCTCTCGTGGAGCGCGATCTCGCTGCCGGCGACGATGGGGCTGGTGGCCGATCTGCTGCCCCGGAATCGGCGCGTCCTGGGAGTGTCGCTGCACGCGCTGGTCCGGCGGGTGCCCAAGGCGCTGGGGCCGGTGGCCGGGGGCCTGCTGATCGCGCTGTACGGGACGGTCGCCGGCGTGCGACTCGCGTTCGCCGGCGCGCTGCTGCTGGCGGCGATGGCGCTGGTGCTCCAGCAACGGCTCGTTCCGCCGGATCCGCCGCGGAGTGCCGGCCGCCGGCCGCCGGAGCCGAACCCGCTGCGACTGCTCACGCGGCTGAGTCCGCCGCTGCGGCATCTGCTCGTGTCGGACATCCTGATTCGTTTCTGCGAGCAGATCCCCTACGCGTTCGTCGTGCTGTGGGTCGTCGTACCGCCGGAACAGGGCGACGCACTGCCGCGGATCGCCCGGCCGGTCAGCGACGCCCAGTTCGGCCTGCTGTGCGCCATTGAGCAGCTCACGGCCGTGCTGGTGTACCTGCCGGTGGCCTTTCTGGCCGACCGGTTGGGGAAGAAGCCGTTCGTGCTGCTGACCTTCGTGTTCTTCACGCTCTTCCCGGTGGCGCTGCTGCTGGCGCCCGGCTTCGACTGGCTTGTGGCGGTGTTCGGCCTGCGCGGGCTCAAGGAGTTCGGCGAGCCGGCGCGCAAGGCCCTCATCATGGACCTCGCGCCGGAGGACGCGAAGGCGGCGACGTTCGGCGCGTACTATCTTGTGCGCGACACGATCGTCGCCGGCGCGGCCTTCGCCGGCGGCCTGCTCTGGGCGCTGGGGCCGGCGACGAATCTGCTGACGGCGGCCGGGTTCGGCCTGGCCGGCACACTGTGGTTCGCGGTGTATGGGCGGGACGTCAACGCCCCGGCGGCGCGGGGGACGTGAGGGAAACGCGGGGGCCCACCGGTCGCCTCGTTGGGGAGGACGCGAGGGCTCACCGGTCGACTCATTGAAGGACGGGTCCGGGGGACCGCCGTGTCCGCGTCGGCGGCGGGCCGGGGCCGCTCCGCGGCGGCTCAGGGCGGGGGCCGGCGCGGGCCGAACTCGTCGCCCCGGAAGGTGTCGCCGAGATAGGTCTCACGGACGCGGGGGTCGTTGACCAGCTCGGCCGGTGTGCCGGCGCAGAGGACCCGCCCCTCGTGGATGACGTAGCTGCGATCGGTGACCTTCAGCGTCTCGTGGACGTTGTGGTCGGTCAGCAGAATCGCGATGCCGGACTCGCGCAGCCGGACGATCTCGCGTCGCAGACTTTCTACGGCGATGGGATCGACCCCGCTGAACGGTTCATCGAGGAGGATCAGACGCGGGCTGGTGATCAGGGCCCGCGCGATCTCGAGTTTGCGGCGTTCGCCGCCCGAGATGGCGCGGGCCGGGTTGCGGCGGACCTTGGTCAGCCCGAACTGTTCGAGCAGCCGCTCCACCATCTCCTCGCGCTGGGCGCGGGTGAGGCGCAGCGTTTCGCAAATCGCCCGCAGGTTTTCCTCGACCGTCAAACGTTGAAAGACGGACGGCTCTTGTGAGAGATAACCGATGCCCCGCCGCGCTCGCTTGTACATCGGCAGGTGCGTGATCTCCGCGCCGGCGAAGAACACCCGCCCGGCCTCCGGAGTGATCATCCCGACCGTGATGCGGAACGTCGTGGTCTTGCCGGCCCCGTTCGGCCCCAACAGACCCACGATTTCGCGCTCGCCCACGTGGAAGCTCACGCGATCGACGACCGTGCGGCCGTTGTAGGCCTTGGTCAGGTCCGTGGCTTCGAGCAGCATACGGCAACCCTTGGCCGACAAGGCCCCCCGTGCGTGTGGATAAACTGTGCAAACGCGCGTAAGTCGCAAAAAGACGAAGAGATTGCAAAAGCTCCAGTTGGCCGATAACGACTGCACGGTCCCAAGCGTTGCACAACGGCAACACAACCGCGCACGTCTTTACAGACAATCGTTTTACGTTCGGTAACACCCCCCGCTGTGCGCGTTGGAGCGTCGCACTGGCCGGGTCTGGCAACCGTGTCGAGCGGCCGCTCGCAACTTCCTAACACTTCTTCCGCCACGTTGTTGACAAGTGCGCCTGCCCGGCGCTGACCGCCGTTACGTCGCCGCCCGCACCGCGCTCGCGCGCCCCGTCAGCGGACGAACCGCATGCGGCCCACGTCCGGCACGCGGTACTGGCCGTGGTCCGTCGCCAAGAGCCCGGGAAGATACACGAACGCCGCCCGGCCGACAATCTGGTCCGCCCGCACACTTCCGGGACGCGCCCCGCGTGGCAGGTGCGGCCCGACCTCGGCCCATTCGCGACTGTCGAAGCTGTCGGCGCTGTTGTCGCCGAGCACGAAGTACTCTTCCGGCCCCAGTTGAAACGGTCGGCCGGGGTACGCCCGCACCGTCTGCGGCGTAATCGTGTAGTACACGTCCCGGTCGATCCGCAGGCCGCGAATCGCCAACCGCACACGCTCCGCGCGCAGCCCGAGCCGCACCGACCGCACGTCGTGCGCCGCTCGCACCGCGTCGGCCGTCCGGGCGCAGTCGCCGGCACTCTCGGGCACGACGTCGCGGCCGTCGACCCGCAGGTAGAGGCGTTGGTCGAGGTAGCCGAATTCGACGGCGACGGGCCAGCCCGCGCGGAGCGCGGGGGCGCTCGCGCGGGCCAGCGTTGCAACGGGTTCCGTGGCGGGCGGCTGCGGCGAGCTCTCGAAGCGGTCCTCCCCGAGCGGCTCACGCGTCACCTCGATCCCCCCGGCGCTGAGCCGCGCGGCGTAGCGGTCGGGCGGATGAACTAGCTCGAGCTCCACGGTCCCATCCCCCGACCAGCGCGTGATTTCCAGGACGAGTCGCACGTCGCCGACCAGCGCGCCGGTCGACCGGCCGTTGTAGCTGCTGAAATCCAACAGGTAGTCGCGGGCGGCCTCGGCGTTGAAGCGCAGGGACGCCGGCTCCGCGTCGGCGGTGACGCGCAAGATGCGGTCGGCCGGGCTGTTCCAGGCGGCGGGCGGCTCGGGCACCCAACGGGCTGTGCCGCCCGACGCCGCGGCCCGCACCGGCACGTGCGACTGGTCGAAGACCACCGTCCAGAGCGCGGCCTGCACGGCCGGCGGCTTCCGCGCGATCCGGCCGTCGATGAACACATCGCCGTCCAGGATTTCGACCGTCTCGCCCGGCAGTCCGACCAGACGCTTGATGTAATGCAGGTCCGGATCGCCCGGGTCGCGGAACACAATCACGTCCCAGCGATCCGGACCGAGCAAGCCGCCCAGCGCGTAGGCCCACTTGTGGACCAGCACGCGGTCCCCGGCCTTGCCGAACGTGTCCGCCGGGGACGGGACGAGCCGCAGCCGGCAGTTCGCGCAGACGATCTCGGGCGGCGGCACGAACCTTCCGGCCGCGCGGCGGCCGGCCTCGGTGCCGACGTTGAACTCCCACCCGCAGGCCGGGCACAGTCGCGTGGCGTGAACGCCGAGCAACGACTCGGCCATCGAGCCGGTCGGGATGATGAACGGCTCGACGAAGAACGCGCGGAAGATGAAGGCCAGGGCCAGCGCCAGGAGCACCGTTTGCACGGTCTCGAGGACCCGTCGCCCGATCGGGCGGTCGTCTGGCTCGGTCGAAGCGGCGGACGAGGGGGGCGGAGCGGTGGAAATCACGGTGGCGGCCAGTCTTCCGCGTCAGAGCGTTCAGCGAATCCAGCGTAGGCGGCCGAGGTCCGGCAGGATCGTTAGCCGGTCCGACCCGCCGAACGGCAGAAAGCCCGGCCAGTACACGAAGAACGCCGGCCCGATGAGCTGATCGCCGGGCACGGTGCCGAGCTGGTAGCGCCCGTCGGCCAGAGCCTGCTTGAGGTGCGGCCCGACCCACTCGAGACCGGCGTGCCAGAAAGCGTAGCGCGCGTCCTGACTGTTGGGACTGTTGTCCCCCAGCAAGAAGTACTCGTCCGCGCCGAGCGTGATGGGGTGCCCATCCACGCCGATCCCCGGCCCGCGCGGGCCGACGATCTGGTCCCCCGTGTAGTACACGTCGCGGTCGATGCGGACGTGCCGCAGCACCAGCCGCGTCCGCTCGGCCGCGATCCGCACCCGGGGTGTGCGGCGCCCGCGCGCCCGCGCGCGGGCGGCGTCGGGCGTCAACTCGTACCCGTCGGCCGCGAGCGGGGTGCCGTTAACGGCCACCGCGGCGCGGCCGTCGACGTGGTAGAGCTCGATCCTGGCCGGGCCGCGCAGGGGCACACGGGTCTCGCGGTGCTCGTCCTGCGGGCCGTGCGGCCCGGTCCAGGCGTGTTGCAGCGTGAGCCGGCCGTCGGGCGCGAGCCGGGCGATGAACGCGTGCCGGTCCACGTCGAGCGCGAGTTCGAGGTAGCCGCCGGCCGCCGCGGCGAACTCCACCTCGGCCGACAGGCGCACATCGGGGACGATGCGGTCGGGCCGGCGCACCTCGTTGTAGCCGTACAGATCGACGATCTCGCCGGGCACGTGCGCCTTGCCGGGGACGGTGACGAACAGCAGCTCCTCACGCGGCCGGTCCGCGCCGTCGAATCGGAGCACCCGCTGCGTCGGGTCGGACCACGCGGTGGGCCGCGTCTGCGGCTCCCACCGGGGGTGGTACTGCGAGGCCACGGACGGCCGACGGGGTACGTAGTCCTGGTTGAAATACGGGAACCACAGCGCGCGCTGCGCGCCGGCCGGCTTCGGCTCCAGGCGGTCGTTGACGAAGATGTCGCCGTCGATGATCTCGATCTTCTCCCCCGGCAAGCCGATGAGTCGCTTGATGTAGTTCGTCTCGCCGTCGGTGGGCACGCGAAACACGACGACGTCCCAGCGCTGCGGCCCGAAGCCCGGCCAACGGCGAAACAGCGGGTCGTACGGCCAGCCGTGGACGAAGATGCGGTCGCCGGCCATGGACGGCAACGACTCGATGATCTCATCGGCCGCAATCGGTTGGCCGCGCGCGCGGAGCAGTTGCGCTTCGCGGGCCGAATACTGCCGCCAGCGGCAATTCGGACACTGGATGAACGGCGTGTTGAACGGCCAACGCCCCGGGGCCACCCAGCCGACCGCGTATTCGAAATCGCAGTTCGGGCAAGTGTGCAGCGTGTGCTGCCCGTACAGCGTCTCGGCCATGGAGCCGGTCGGGATGATGAACAGCGGCAGGAAGAACGTCTTCAACACGAGCAGGAACACGAAGAAGCCGACGAACGAGGCGGCCTGTTCCTGCCAGGTCTCGCGGCCGGCGGTCGCGCGGACGACCTTCGTCGAGGGGCGGGCCGTTGGCATCGCCATCCCAGGCTGGGGCCGTCGGCGGGCCCGCGTCCGCCGCGGGCGCCGGGTCGGCGGCGTAAGGTACCCCCGCGCGCCGCGGACGGTCAAACTCCGGCGCGGGCTCCCGCCACGCGAGCGCCGGCGGCGCGAGCTCCCGCGGCGGGAGCGCCCGCGGCGCGGCGCGCGTTTTTTTTATCGGCGCGGCAGAAAACCGGGCCCGGGGACTGCTGATTTGCTCGCAGGTATTCGATGTTAAGGACAGAGCGCTCGGACCCGGACTGCGGCGCGAGTCGGACCCATGCGACCCGTTCTGTTCGTCGTCTGCTTCTGCCTCGGCGTGAGCCTCATGGTGGCCAGCGGCTATCTGCCGAAGTCCGCCACCGGGGAGACCAGCCGCACCGCCGCCGGGAACGATTCCGGTGCCACGCGGTCGGGCGTCGATTGGCCCGAGCCCGTCTTCACCGGCGCTCCAACCATCCCGCGCGCGACGCTGCCCGCCGACGAACCGCCGGAACCGCCGCGGCCGTCACCCGAGATATACACGCCGCCGCCCGTTGGGTTGCCGGGGGACGCGGCGGTTGCGCCCAGCGTTCCTGATGCGGGCGAGGCAGCGGCGGAGCCGGCGGCGACGCCGGTCGAGGAGCCGGAGAACGGATTGAGGCCGGAGCGCGCGGCGACGCCGCCGCCGGCGGCCGAGCCGAGCGTGGAATCCGACCCCCCGCCGCCGATCGCGGTGGCGGGCGCTCATCGGATCGTGTGGAGCGGCTGGGGCGACCTGATCCTGGACGGGTCGGGCAGCACGGGGGAGGGGCTGAGTTACCGGTGGCGGCAGGTCGGCGGAGCGCAAACGTTGCGCATCGCGGACCCGCGTGCCGCGCGCACGACGGCGGCGGGACTTGAAGCCGATCCGGAGGCCCCTTGGGACGACGCGACGTACGAGTTTGAGCTGACGGTGGTCGACGTATTGGGTCGCGAGGCGACGGATCGGGTGACGTACACGGTGCGCCCGGCGCCGCTGATGGACATCTCGCCGGCGGGCGAGCGGCGCTTCGAGGACCGCGACGGGTACCCGCTGGCGCACTACGAGTCCTGGATCGCGACCGCGGCGTCGCGGGCCACGTTCGAGATCGTGTCGCTCTCGCGACTGACGTTCACGAAGGCCGGCGGAGCGCGCTACACGCTGCGCAGCGCGAAAGTCGGCGAGGGCTACGTTTACACGCTCACGCTTTATCCACAGCGGCGGCAGCCCACGACGTGGGTCGAGCTGCTGGTCGAGAGCGAGGAGAAGATTCCGGCGGTCGTGCAGCTCGGCGTCGAGTGGGGCCTGCGCTGAGCCGCGCGCGGACGAATCGGGCCGCTACGCGGCCGCCGCACGAGTCGGCGTCCGCCGGCAACGGGTTGCAATGGTCATGAGCACGCTGCTGTGGTTTCTCGGCTTCGGGCTGATGATGGCCAGCTTCAGCTTCCTGTTCGGCGGTTCGGACGAGCCGACGCGGCCGCGGATCAGCGTCGATCCGTGGTGGCCGGCGCGGGACGGGTAGGAACGCGCAGGGCCCCAGTGTGCGGCGCCCGGAGGCGTCGCGCGCCGCGGGACTGCGGGGCTGTTGTTCGCGGGAACAGCCGGCGCGTGCCGCGCCGACCGAGAGAGCCGGCGGACCGACGGGGGCCGGGCCGGTCTCACTGCCAATAGGCACTCATGACGACCTGCCACAGAGCGTCGCTGCTCTGCGGGTGACGCGCCTTGTTCGCCGTACCGGGGAAGCCGTAGAGAATTTCGATTCCGTTCGCGATGCACCGCTTCGAGCCGACGGACGCGGCGTGCCCGTCGAAGTAGACCGCGTTCGTCTTGCCGTCCGCCCGGCTGGCCCGCACCCGAGCCGCCTCGGCTTGCCGATCCGGTGTGGACGTGAACCGGTACGCGCCGCCCACCCGGTTGAAGTGCGGCGCGAAGGTCGGCAGGGCCTCACCCGTCCAACCGACCTGATAGGGGCCCTCCTGCTGAAGCTCCCGCGGCCCGCTCGTGCGATTGCGGTACCAGGCATCCGCCACCGCCCACTCGTCGGCCGGTTTCTGGATTTTTGCGATGGAAACCGGGGGGTATTTGCGCATCAGTTCCTGAGCCGTGGCGGTGTGCTGCGTGCCGGGAGCCGGGCTGAAGCCGAAGTACTTGGGGGGGTTCGTGCCGCGGACGTTATCGGTGAACCCCGAGCCTTCCTCGATGTCGAAACTGTAGTTGTTGATCACGTAATGCGTCGGCGAGACCGCGCGGTTGGTGGTCTGGAGGAAGGAGAGGAAGTTCTGGTCCGGGTTGACGCCGGCCAGCGTCGGGCAAGTGGCGACCTGGTCGCTCAAGCTGTTCTCGCGCCCGTGCGAATCGTTGAACGTACTCCGCAGTCTCCAGGTCAACTGCCGGTCCTGGTAATACTTGAAGTCACCCGTCACCCGGAACGGATTTTCGGGGTTGGTGAGCCACTCCGTACCCATGTTGCGGTATACGGCCGGGTGCAGCGGGCCGGGGAGGATGTCGCGCTCGCCGGTCACGTAGATCATGATGCCCTGGCCGAGGCTCTTGAGATTGGCCAGACATTTGACGGACTTGGTCTGCTCGCGGGCCCGTGCCAGGGACGGCAGCAGGATCGAGATCAGTAGGGCGATGATCGCCACGACCACCAGAAGCTCGATCAACGTAAACGCGGTTCTGTGGGTACGAATGTCCTTTCGCATGTCACCATCACCGGGGGATGCGGGCCGCGCTCTTCCGCAGGCCCTGGACTTACGGGGACGAACCAGGCTGGGTGCTCCGCTGCGCTGGCGACGCCACCGGACGCCGCCCGAAAAGCACAGGTGGCCACAATAATATCTGATCGGCGGCGTTTCCGATATCAGAGTACCACTCGGACCGGACGCGTTCAAGCGTTATATAACGCTGCGGCAAAGTTGTCGCGCTTCGGCCGGCAACGGGGACCGGAGCAGAACATTCGCCTTGTACGTCTGATAACTATCAGACAAGTTCGTGAGAAAACACGGTCCTCAACCCGGCTAAATGCTGTCGCTGAGCCAGCCGATCGAAAAAAGCCTGGCTCGGGACACTCGGGCACGCGTATACTGCTGGTGGAAGGTCAGGTGAGGTGATCATCGATTCGTCGCCATCTTCTATTTCATAAAGATTTTCGATCGTCGCCGCATACCACCGCCTCCTGACCCCCGACAACCTGAACTGAGAACGTTGTGACGGCGCTGCCGCCGCCGCTGGCGTGCTTTTTCGCCCGGTGTCGGTTGCGGTACCGCCTGCCGGCCGCTTCGTGTCCGAGCGGCGGGCGGTACGGCTCGGCGTCCGCTCCCTGTCCGAGCGGCCCGACCTCCCTGCGGATTGTCGCCGGGGGCCGGGAGCCGGCCGCGGAGTCGCCTACGGGTTGCCCGCGGCGCCGTCCGAAGCGCGGTTCGATTTCTACGCGGAGAGTGGATCCGCCAAGTCGAGGTGAGTCATGAGCAGCCGGCCGCTGCCCCAATTGCGACGCCGCGTAACGACCGAGGAGGCTTTTGGTCCGCCCCTGACACCCGAGGAGCTAACCGGCAGCTTGTCGAAGCTCGAGCGCCGGCTGAACAAGGAGATGAAATGCACCGCAGGCCGGAACCAGGTGTTCATCCGGTCGCTGCTCACGGGAACGGGCACGACCCGGCCGCGAATCGCGCTGAAGTGCCCGCTGCGGCGTGACATCGGGCAGCCGGCGGACGTGTTTTACGAGCACATTCGGGATATCTGCTGCCGCGACCCCGACCAGTGCGAAGCGTGGCGGAATTTCAAAGCCCGCCACGTCGCCACCTGAGTCGATCCCACTCTACGCACGGCGGGGTCGCGCAGCATCAGGCGTCTCTCCCTCCTCCTCTCTCCGAACCGGCGCGGCTTTCGGCGAGCCGCGCCGGGCGTTTTTTTTCGGGAGGTGCGCAGCCGCAGTGCGGGGCATGACGTGCTCCGGGCCGGCGGCCCGAAGCGGCGCGCACGGGTTGCCGCTCAGTTGTCGGCCGGCGCGGCCGTGACCGGGACCGGCGGCGCGGCGACGACATGGAACTTGCGGTCTGGAACATAGTATTTGCGGAACACGTCGCGCACCTGCTCGGCCGTGAAGGCCTCGTACGCCTGCGGCAGGTCCTTCAGGTCGGCGAGTTTGAGCCCGCGCAGGTCGAGGTACTGAAGCCGCTCAAGCCACCAGCGGGGCTCCTTCATCTCGGTGTCGAGGTTGTTGGCGTACTGTTTCTTGGCGTTGGCGAGCTCGTCGGCCGTCGGGCCGTCCTCGGCGAAGGCCCGGAAGGCGGCGTGGATCTCGGCGACGACCTCGGCGGCCTTGTCCGGAGCGCACGGTGCCCCACTGTAGAACAGTCCGCTGTCGCGATAGGACGCCGACGGGACATTGCCCACGTTGATCGAGTAGACCAGCCCCAGCTCCTCGCGGATGCGTTTGATCAGGCGACTGTCGAGAACGTTGGCGGCCAGGTCGAGCGCCCGCACGTCCGAGACGTTTTGGGCGTCGGTGCCGACGAAACCGGCGACTGCCATCGCCTGCGGCGTGACGGTTTCCACAGTGACGTGCCGCTCCAGCGGCGCCGGGCCGCGGCGGGTCTGACGGAGCGGCGCGAGATGGTCGGCCGAGCGCGGGCGGGGCGGCAGGGCCCCGATGTAGCGGGCGAGCAAGGCCAGGGCCTCATCCCGGGGCAGGTCGCCGACGACCGTCGCCTCGATGGTGGCGCCGCCACAGAGCCGCTCGAGCCAGGCCTGGGCCCGCGCCAGGTCCTGGGCATTGATCTTGTCCGGGTCGAGCACGGTGCGGCGCGGGTCGTTGCCGCTGAGCAGCTCCCGGAGCGTCTTGATCGCGATGAACTGCGGCATCCTGCTGGCCATGGCGTACTGTTGGAGGGCGCCCTGCTTCCACTTGTCGAAGGCGCTGGCCTCGATGCGGCCGTCGGTCAGGAGCGCGTAGGCGAGCTGGAGGCCGGTCTCGAGGTCGCGCGGCGAGCCGTTGATCATGACGGTGAAGGCGTCGCCGCGGGCGTCGGCGGAGACGCGGATGTTCTTGCCCGTCAGAATGTCGCCGATGTCGGTGGACTTGAGGCGGCTGGTGGCGGGCTGGGCGAACGCCAGCGCGGCGACCTGAGAGATGCCGGCGTTCTCGGCGGTTTCCTCGATTTCACCGCCGGCCAGCGCGATGCTGACGAAGACCGTGTCCTTCTTGTAATCCATGAAGCGGTGGTGCACGCGGACGCCGTTGCTCAGCCACGCGCTGGTGACGTCCAGCGTCTCGTCGGTGGTCAGCTCGCTCACGCTGCCGGGTTTGGGCAACTCGGCCAGCAGTTCGGTCGCGCGGGCCTCCTCGGCGGGCGGGTCGGGGATGCGGGCCTGCGCGGCCCGAGCGGCGGCCAGCACCTCGTCTTCCGTGGGCAGCGGCACGCCCTCCCGGGCGGGCAGCGTCACGACGAACGCGAACGTGCCGGGTTTGAAGTTCTCAGCGAACGCCCGGTTGACCTCCTCGAGCGTGATGTCCGGCAGCAGGCGGTTCAGCAGTTCGAGGTTCTGTTGCGCCGACAGCGTGGGCTCGCCCTCGTTCACGTCCGCGGTGAGCTGCATGAGGACGGCGCGGGCGTCGCGGGTGGACTCGGTGCGAACGGCCCGCTCGGCATTGGCCGTGAGCTCCCTGCGGGCCAGCTCGAGCTCGCGAGCGGTGAAGCCGTGCGTGCGGGCACGCGTGAGCTCGAGCACGAGCTCGTCGAGCATTTTCTCCCAGTTGGCCGGTTCGCCGGTGGCGGACGCGTTGACGAGCATGCCGCCCCGCAGGAGGTTCACCACGTTGGCGGAGGCGGTGCGGTACGCGGCCTCGCCCTTCTTCAGGCGGTCGGAGAAACGGCGACCGATGATCCATGTGCCGATCTGTTCGACCAGCTCCACGCGGGCCTGCGCGACCGTGGTGGTCGGCGGACGCGCCGGGCGGATGTCGTAGAAGTCGACGTCGCCGTCGGCGTATTCGGGGTCACTGAGGACGATGGCCCGTTCCTGGGTGAACGGCTGGAGCTCGGGGCCCTGTTCGGGCCGGGCGGGTCGCAGCGGCGGAGCGGTGCCGAACCAGCGCTCGACCAGCGGCAGCAGCGGCTCCGGGTCGCTGTCGCCGACCAGAATCAGGGTCATCCGTTCCGGACGGTACCACGTGCGGTAGTAGTCCTCGAACGCGCTGCGCGGGGCCGTCTCGATGACCTCGGCGATGCCGATCGGCAGCCGCCGGCCGAGGCGCGTGCCCGCAAAGAGTTTCTCGAAGAGCTGATCCCGCAGCCGCTGCTGGGCGCTGAGGCCGGAGCGCAGCTCCGAGAGGATCACCCCGCGCTCCTGCTCGATCTCCTCCGGGAGCAGGAGCTGACGGAAGACGTAGTCACTGAGAACTTTGAGCCCCTGCTCGACCAGCTCCGGCTTCACGTCCGGCAGGAAGAGCATGTAGGCGGTTTGGTCGAAGCTGGTGAAGGCGTTGAGGTCGGGCCCGAACTCCATCCCGATGCGCTCGAAGAACGGGATCAGCTCGCCGGGCTTGAAGTGCTCGGTGCCGTTGAACGCCATGTGCTCGAGGAAGTGCGCGAGGCCCCGTTGCTCCTCGGTTTCGTTCAGCGAGCCCGTAGCGACATGCACGAGCAGCGCCATGCGGCCCGGGGGGTTGGCGTGCTGGAAGTACTTCCATGTCAGACCATTGGGGAGCCGCCCCGTCCGGATGCGTTCATCGGAGGGGAGCTTCTCGCCGGCCAGGACCGGCCAGGCCAGAAACACCGCGGCCAGCAGCGCCGCGGGCCGAAGGGCGGAGCGGATCGTCATGCGTAGACCTCGCGAGGAAGTTCGGTCGAATCCCGATCAGCACGTGAACGCGAGGAGTATAGCGGTTTAGCGGCCGAGGCTGGGACCGCGCCGGACAGATTCCGACATGCCGCGGCAGCGCCACCGCGGCGAGGCCGCGGCGGAGGACCAACCGGCGCAGCGCAGCCCGCCCGCCGGTTCCCCCCCGCGAGGCGGTCCGAAGGGCGCGCAGCTTCGAGCCACCGCGGTCGGTCGCGACGCCGGCCGGCCGCTGCGCAGCCACGTTCCGGGTTGCCCTCGGCCGGTCGCCGCGGCCTCGGGTAGCCCGGTCGCGTGGCGCCGCCGGATAGTCTGGTTGGGCTACGCCGCGGGGTAGCCCGTTCGCACCCCGTCGCCGGGTGGCCCGGGCGCTCCGCGCCGCCGGATGGCGCCGTCGCGCTGCGCCGCGGGTTGGCGTCGGCGCGCCACGCGCGCGATCAGCCTGGCCGCGCCGCGCCCCCAAGAGCGCGGTGGTACGGCGCGGCCCGGCGCGCCGCGGCCGGCTGCGTTTCGTTGCGGGTGGCAGGCCGGCCGGGCGGGGGAGGGGGAGCGGGCTCACGCGAAGCGGCGTGGTGGGTCCGGCACAGCAGCGGTCCGCTCGCGGATGCTTCACATACGCCTCATGTTGGCTTGACGAATGGCGCTCAGCTTGACAACGCTGAGGAGTCATGGGTCGGCTTGGCTGGCGGAGCGCATGAAGGTGAGTGCACTTCCCGCCTACTCCGCGCGTCGTCGCGGCGGCGCGGTCGGCCCCGACCGTCTCGTCCGACTCGATGCCCTCGGCCCGCGCGGACGTCTGCTGCTGGCCGTCGGCGGCACGCTGGTGCTCGTGTTTGTGGCGCTGCCGCTGGACTCGGCCTTCGGCGCCTGGCTCCACGACGTGGCCGGGCCGACGACCCGGGTGAACCGCCTTTTGCGGCTGCCGAACCACCTCTTCCGGTGGTGGACGGTGCTGGGGCTGATCGGCCTGCTGCTGTTGCAGCCGCAGCGGGTGCGGCTGCTGGTGAGTGGTGGTGGCGCCCTGGTGCTGTGCCTGGCGGCCACCCATCTGTGCAAGTTCGTCGTCGGTCGTGCGCGGCCCGACTCGGCGGCCGGCCTGCTTCACGGGCCGTTTTACTTTCAGGCGCTCGGCGACCCGCGTGCGGGCCTCGACTCGTTCCCGTCGGGCCATGCCGCCCTTACGGTGCTGTTGCTCCTCCTACTACGGGCCTACCTGCCCGCGACGTTCCCGTTTCTCGTGCTGCCGGCCGCTCTGGCGTGTCTGAGCCGGGTGGCGCTGGCGCGGCATTACCTCTCCGACGTTCTGGCCGGCGCGGGGCTGGCCGTCAGCGTCTTCTACCTGGTGGCCTGGCGGACGGGTGGTGCGGGGTTCGTGCCGCTGGACTTGTCGGGTCTGCATTGGCGGCTCAGGGCGGCGCTGCCGCAGGCGGCCGGTCGGCCGTGGTCGCGGTAGGGTCGGTCGCCCGCTGGACGAGTGCGACCCGCACCCGCCGCCCGCCACCGTAGTTGAAGCCCTCCAGCTCGAGGAGGCGGTGCAGGCCGGCAGCGTCCGGCGGCGGCGCGGCGATCAGGAGGCCGTCGGGGTGCGCTTGCCACCAGGCGGCGACCTCGCCCGGGGCGAGTTTTCGCACGCGTCCCTGCGTCAGGAACACCAGACTGTCCTCCTGATAGCCGGTGGCCGCCAGGGGACGCACGGCGTGTGGATCGACGCGGTGTAGCCCGACATTCAGGCGGGAGCTGATCCACAACGTCGATTGCGACGGAAGCACCACGCTGAATAGCGCGACCGCGGTGGCGACCGTCGCGCCGAGAACCGCCGCCTGGCCACGCACGAAGCGGCGCCGCCGCAGCTCGCGCGCCCCCCAGAGGACTCCCACCTGCGCGAGCGCCACCAGCACAATCAGGGGCGCCCAAGGGATTTCGCCGTCCGACCCACGCGTCAGGACCGCGGTCAGCAGCGGCAGGCCGACCGCCAGCAGCTCCGTCAGCACGACCCACGCGATCAACGCGGCACGTCCGAGGCCGCGGCCCAGAACGGCGTGCCAGGCTTTCCGGTCGCAAAGCCCGCGGGCCGTGAGCAGCGCCAGGGCCGGGAAGAGGGGCAGGGGATAGTGCGGGAGCTTCGTGACGATCAGCTCGAAGGTCACCAGCCCGGGCAACAACCACGCGAGGCAGAACAGTTCTGCAGCGCGGCCGGCGCGAAGCCGTCGGTACCAGCGCGGCGGGCCCGAGCCGGGCGACGCCACCCGCACGCCGCGTCGCACCGCGCGCCACAAGCCGGGAGCCAGCGCCAGCGAGCCGGGCCAGAAGAGCAGCGGCAGCAGCACGACGTACAGACCCGGCGGTCCCCAGTGCGACTCCATCGGCGTGACGCTGCGCAGGACGACCTCCCGCAGGAAAGCCAGCAGAAGCTTGTCCCAGCCGACCGCCAGGCCGACTGCCAGAAACCACGGCGTGGCGATGATCAGCATCACGCGGATCCCCAGCCCCGGCCGCAGCCGCCGCCACCAGCCGGTTTCCCGTGTCACCAGTGTCAGCCCCAGCACGGTGAACGCGACCAGGGTCGGGGTGATCGGTCCTTTGGCGAGGATGCCCAGCGCGACGGCGGTCCACAGCAGCAGCAGCCGGCCGAGCGGCGCTGCGCGGGATGACCGGGTGTGCCAAATGCGCCACAGGGCGTAGTACGCGAGGGTGGTGCAGAACAGGAGCAGTTGGTCGGCGCGCGCCTGGCGGACGTCGAACAGCACCACGGCGCAGGCGGCCAGCAGCACCCCCGCCCACCACCCGCAGGGCGGCGCGAACATCAGGGTCCCGAGCCGCCACGTCAAGAGCACCGCGCCGAGCGCCGCGAGCAGTCCCGGCACGCGGTAGGCCCAGATGCCGCCGCTCCACGGATCGGGCTGCGCGTGCACGCCGGCCGCGGCCGCCACCGGCGCCTGCAACCAGTAAGTCAGGGGCGGCTTCTTGAGGCGGGGCTTGTCCTGGATCATCGGGACGATGCGGTCACGCCACGTCTCGGCCACCGCCATGCGGCGCGAGGCCTCGGCGAAGCGGGCCTCATCCCGGTCGATCGGCGGCAGGCTCCAGACGCCCGGCAGATGCAGGCTCAGGCTGATGGCGATCAGAGCGAGACCGCCCCGCCAGTCCGTCGTCCAGTGACGTCGTGCGCGGCGCGCGGGGGCACCGTGAGGGCCGGCGACCCTCGCCGGCGAAAACGCGGACGGCCGCGGTGGCTCCACGTCACTCATGACACGTCCATCACGGCGGTCCGCGGCGCGCGGCCCGGCCCGTCGAGACTGGGCCCGGCAGGATTCGAACCTGCGACCAACGGATTATGAGTCCGCTGCTCTGACCGCTGAGCTAAGGGCCCGCGAGCGCGACAGTATAGCGAAGCCGGGACAGCCGCGCCCCGGGCCAAGCCGGATCGCGCCGCGGGCATCCCGGCGCCGCGGCGGCGCCGGCCGCGAAGGTCACGCTGCGGGCGCTTCGAAGCAGCGGCGACGCCGGCCGCGAACGTCGCGCCGCGGGGCGAGCGTCACGGGCCGTACGTGAAGTTCACATGGTTCACGCCGTGGCAGGTCAGCGTGCACGAGCCGCGGAACCGGCCCAAGTCGATGAACTGCCGCCGGCCGCCGACGATCGACAGGTCGAAGTTGATCAGGTGGCTGTGCTCGGCGGGGCTGCCGCTCACGCCGTGCGCCGTGTGGCAGGCGCTGCACGGCGACCGCCCGCGGATGACGTGCTCGCTGTGGTACGGGAAGCTCTGGTCGCCCAGGATCGAGGTGCGGTCGTGACAGCGGTAGCACAGGTCGTAGGCCTGCGGCGATTCCGTCGTGAAGTCCGTCGTCTCATAGCGGGCGACCAGCAGATACCGATAGCGGGAGCCGTGCGGACCGTTCACCTCAAGGCCGCCGTTGGCCACCGCGTCGGGGTTGTTGTGGCAATCCTGACAACTGATGTAGGCCCGGGCGCGGTATTCGGGCCGCAGGCTGGGCACTTCGGCCCGGTTGCGAGCCGGGGTCGTGACGGGGTGGGCGGAGGCGGCCGTGGGCAGGAACTGCCGCCGCACATTCCCGGCGGTGTCGCGCTGGCGGATGATCCGGTCGCGGATGAGGACGGGCCGGTCGGCGTGGCAGCGGAAGCAGACCTCGTAATAGTAGCCGGCGTTCTCGACGGGCAGGCCGCTGAGGCTGACGCCGGGGACGCGCTGCATGGCGGGCGGGACGAGCGGCCCCTGCGTGGTGAGCGACACGCTCAGCGTGGTGAGCGCCTTCTGGGCTGCGTGCGGGTTGTGGCAGTCCGTGCATTCGACGCGCTGGCTGACGCGCGGCCGCGCGGCGGGCTCGGGCCGATGCGGCTGCCAGGTGTTGATGCGATGGCCGTACCGCTGGTTGAGCACGCCGTGCAGGTCGGCGCCGCCGAGGCCGTTGTGGCAGCCGAGGCAGAGGCGTGAGGGCTGGTCGTACAGGAGGTTTTCGCGGTACGGGGCGCTGTGCGAGAGGTGGCAGGCGGCGCAGGCGTTGTCCGCGAGGGTGGCGTAGGGGAGCGGCTCGCCGCCGGTCGCGGAGGGCAGGACCGTCCAGGCGCTGTTGGCGTGAGCGCTGAGGGCCCAGCCGTCCAGGTTGTGGCACGTGCGGCAGAGGGTGCCGGCGCGGTCGGGGATCCGCAGGAAGTTGCCCAGCGCGTTGTTGTGCGGGTCGTGACAGGCGGTGCACTCCAGCTCGCCGCGCTCGCCCAGGTGGATGCGATGATCGACGAGGTCCGGCGGCCGCAACTGCCGGTCGCGGTTGGCCAACGTGCGGTCGTAGCGGAAACCGATCGGGTGGTCGTCGGACAGGTCGTTGGTCAGGTTGGACGGGCCGGTGGGCATGTACAGCGCCGTCATCGCAATCGGGTCGGTGACCGGGCGGCTGAGCACCAGGCCGAGGGCGACGCTGCCGTCGTGACAGCTTAGGCACATCTTACTCGCGGGACCCGGCTGGCCGATGCGGGCGTCGAGCGAGCGGCTGCGGTACACGCGGTAGTACGTCGTGGGGTTGTAGCGGTTCCACAGCGGCGCGGCCGGGGCGGCGTTGTGCGGCGCGTGGCAGAAGATGCAGACCTCCGTCTCCTGCACCGCCCGCACCGGGCCCGGCCCCCAAGCCGACAAGTCGTGCTTGGAGCCGACCACGCTGTCATCGGCGGCCGTCGCGGCCGCCAGCCCGCCGACCATGAGCGTCACGACGATCCGACGCATGCTGCGGCTTCTCGGTTTCACGGCGCGGCTCGCGGCGGCGGTCCCGTGCCGGGCGGGGCCGGCGCGCGCTCCGCGAGATACTGGAAAACCTGCACGCGGCGATTGTAACTGTCCGCGACCCAGATGCGATCCTGCGCGTCGATGGTCAGCCCGCTGGGCAGCGCGAACTGCCCGGGCCCGTCGCCCCCCTCGCCGAACGCCATCAGCAACCGCCCGGCCCGGTCGAAAATCTGGATGTTTTCGAACTGGTTGTCCAGCACGTATACGTGTCCCTCCGAGTCGAACGCCACGTCCCGCGGCCGGGCGAAGTCGCCGGCGGCGTCGCCCTTCCGCCCGAAGAGCGCCGTTAGGTTGCCTGCGGGACCGACGAGCTGCACGCGGAAGTTCATCGCGTCGACGATGGCGAGCGTGCCGTCGGCGGCGGCCGCGACGGCCGACGGGAAGTTGAACTCCCCCGGGCCCGCGCCGCGCCGCCCGAGCACATCGCTGAGCGTCGCCAGGTCGGCAGAGGCGTAGCAGGCGTGGGCGGCGGCATCCGCCAGCCAGAGCACGCCGCGGGCGGCGTCCCAGGCGGCCGCGACCGGGGCGGTCAGCGCGGGCCAGCGGCGGGTGGCGCGCCAGCGGCCGTCGAGGTCCAGCAGGTCGACGGCGGCCCGGGCGCGATCGACGACGACCAGAGTTTCGTCGCGGACGATGGCGACGTCGAGGGGGGCCTGGAAAGGATCGGCGGGATTGCCGCGGAGCAGCTCGAAGGCCCGCGTGTCGAGATCGAGCCGGTGGACGGCACCGATGCCGGCGTCGGCGACGAAGACCCGCGGGCCGCGGACGGCGACGGCGGTGGGCCGCAGGAATTCGACGGTCGGCGGCGGGCCGGCGAGCGCCGTCTGCACGGCGGCCCAGCCGGTCGGGCGGCGGCCCAGGCTGGACTCGCCGCGGAGCGTGCCGATGTAGCGGATGCGGGGCAGGTCGGGCGGCGGCGGCCAGACGAGCGGCGGCTGCACGTCGGGGAAGATCGGTCCGGGCGGGGTCTGACAGGCCGTTAGGCCCAGCAGTGCCAGGGCGGCGAGACCGGCCCGCGCCGCCGCCCGGGGACGCACCGCGGCAACCGGACGCACCGCGGCGACCACCGGACGCAGGACGGCGGTGGCCGGCGACTCGGGGGCGTGCCCGGACCGGCGGGGGTCGGCGGAGAAGCGCGGGGCG
>Ga0209101_1000335_pt1 | contig 39425 bp, 32 predicted proteins | sample ConPoolayeCmetaG_FD_185481 | JGI IMG/M metagenome (GOLD analysis project Ga0209101, IMG submission 185481) | Hot spring microbial mat communities from California, USA to study Microbial Dark Matter (Phase II) - Cone Pool mat layer C metaG... ...
CGGCATTGCAGTGGAGATACACGCGGCGGCCGTCGGCGATCTAGGTCGCGACCCGGTCGACGATCGCCGGGAGTCGGGCGGCGAGAACGCCCACGGCGCCGTCGGGCACGGGGATCCGCGCGAAGGCCATGTGCGCCAGACGGCAGGCCGCTTCTAGCATGGCGAGATCCAGCCGCTTGCTCGCGAGGTCGGCGTCGTCCTGGAGGCTGCAGACGGCATCGACGCCATGCTGGGCGCGCAGCCAGGCGATGTCGCCGGGCACGGGGTACTCGCCGATCAGCAGCTCGGGCAGCACGACATCGAGGCCTGGACGGCCGCTGCGGATGGCACCGTGCCCCAGGCCATACCAGGGCTGGTCGGGAGGAACCATGGCATGGCCTCTCAGCGGTCCCAGGCGAGCGGGCCACGAACCGCCAGGTAACAGAGGAGACCCACAGGTCCGAACACACAGGTCAGAAGCAGAATCGGTGCCAGCCAGTACCCGGCGTTCGGCGCATCGTTCATCATCCAGCGGGCGACGAACAGGTCGAAGCACAGGTAATGGACCCAGCCGGCGAGCGCCACCCATTCGTTGGCGAAACCCGCCATGACGCCCTCGAGGCTGGAGAAAGCCCGGGGATCGAGCGGGTGACTGGCCAGGGCGATCCCCAGCAGCAGCGCGTACAGGGCGGCCAGCACGGCCCATGGCCAAGTGGAGCGTGCGAGCGCGTGCGCTGCCGCCGATCGCGGGGCGAGAATCCAGCACAGCCAGATGGGCAGGGGCAGGAGATTCGCGATCTGGAAGGCCTCGCTCGGCGTCATGGCGCAGCCGGCTAGCGCGGGGCCCTGGCTGCGGTCAATGGCAGCGGCGGTCGGATTGGCTCGCGCGCTCGCTGCCGCTACGCTGGCCAGCGTGGCACGATGGCCTGCCGTCCTGCGCGCCGTGATCTTCGATTGCGATGGCGTGCTCTTCGATTCCGCGGCGGCCAATGTAGCCTACTACGATGCCATCCGGGCCCGGCTCGGCGTGCCGCCCATGGATGCCGACTGGCGCGCGAAGGTCCAGGTGCTCGCGGCGCCGGCGGTGCTCGAGGCCATGTTCGGCCACGATCCGGGCATGCTGGCTGCAGCCCGTCAGGCGGCGCACGCGACGAGCTACGAGCCGTTTTATGTGCTCATGGAGCCGGCGGCTGGTCTCGCCGAGGTGCTGGACACGCTGGGGCGCCGCTTTCGCCTCGCGATGGCGACGAACCGGGGGAGCAGCGTCGCTGGTGTCGTAGCGCGCTTCGGACTGGCGCGCTGGCTGCACGCCGCGGTCGGGATGCTCGACGTGCCACGGCCCAAACCTGCCCCCGACGTCATCGTCCTGGCCCTCGAGCGACTGGGCGTACCCTGCGAGCAAGCGATCTATGTCGGCGATGCGGAGAGCGACCGGGTCGCGGCGGACGCGGCCGGGGTGGGCTTCGTCGCGGTGGGTGCCGTGCCGGGGGCCCGGGTGCAGGTCGCCGCGCTGCGCGACCTCCCCGCCGTGCTCGCCGGCGCGGACCATTGAAGCAGCGGCTGGATGATGTAGTCTGCGCCGCTGTGATGGCCGAGCTGGGCGACCTCCACCTCACCATGGACCCCTCCGGGCTCTATCGCGAGGAAGTGGTGACCGATCGGCAGGTCGGCACCATTCGCCAGCTCGTTCCCATCACCCGCGAGGGCGCCGTCGATCCGAGCCGGGCCGTGTGCTTCATGGGGCAAACCCAGCTCGTGACCCCGGGCGGCGTGCTGCCCCTGAGCTTCGATATCGCGGCTGCAACGCTGGCCGAGGCGGTCGAGAAGTTCGGGGCGGCCGCGCAGGCGGCGCTCGAGGAGACCGTGCGCGAGCTGGAGGAGTTGCGGCGCGAGGCGGCGACGTCGCTCGTCATTCCGGAGCCCGGGGCCGCGGCGGCGATCCTCGGGCCCGGCGGGCGCCCGGCCACCGGGCTGCCCCCAAGTGGAGGCAAGATCCGACTCCGTTGACGTGCGCCCGGTGACTCGAGGCGGTTCGTGAGCACGGCCCGGAAGCGCATCCGGACGCGCCCGCGTCGGCCAGCGCGCGCCGGTGCCGCGCTCTGGTACAAGGACGCCATCTTCTACGAGCTGCGCATCGGCGCCTTCCAGGACAGCGACGACGACGGCATCGGCGACTTCCGCGGGCTCATCCAGCGGCTCGACTACCTGCGGGACCTGGGCGTCACGACCCTCTGGCTGCTGCCGTTCTATCCGTCGCCGATGCGTGACGACGGCTACGACATCTCCGACTACACCAGCGTGCAGCCGGAGTCGGGGACGCTGGAGGATTTCCAGGAATTCCTGCGCGAGGCCCACGTCCGCGGGCTCCGGGTCGTGACCGAGCTGGTGCTGAATCACACCTCCGATCAGCATCCCTGGTTCCAGCGGGCGCGGCGGGCGCCCCCGGGCAGCCGCTGGCGGAATTTCTACGTCTGGAGCGACACGCCGCATCGCTACGCTGATGCGCGAGTGATCTTCAAGGACTTCGAACAGTCGAACTGGACCTGGGATCCGGTCGCGGGCGCGTACTACTGGCATCGCTTCTACGCCCACCAGCCGGATCTCAACTACGACTCCCCCGATGTCCGGCGCGAGATCCTCCGCGTGGTGGATTTCTGGCTCGGCCTCGGCGTCGACGGGCTTCGTCTCGATGCCGTGCCCTACCTGTACGAACGGGAGGGCACGAACTGCGAGAACCTCCCCGAGACCCTCGATTTCCTGCGGCGCCTGCGGCGCTTCGTCGATCGGCGCCATCGCGATCGGATGCTGCTCGCCGAGGCCAACCAGTGGCCGGAGGATGCGGTCGCCTACTTCGGGCAGGGCGACGCCTGCCACATGGCCTTTCACTTCCCGCTGATGCCGCGGCTGTTCATGGCGATGCACATGGAGGACCGGTTCCCCATCGTCGACATCATGCATCAGACGCCACGGATCGCGGAGTCGGCCCAGTGGGCGCTGTTCCTGCGCAACCACGACGAGCTCACGCTCGAGATGGTCACCGACGAGGAACGGGACTACATGTACCGGGTCTACGCGCACGACACGCGGGCCCGCATCAACCTCGGCATCCGGCGTCGCCTCGCGCCCCTGCTCGGCAACGACCGCCGGCGGATCGAGTTGATGAATGCACTGCTGTTCTCGCTGCCCGGAACGCCGGTCATCTACTACGGCGACGAGATCGGGATGGGCGACAATTTCTACCTCGGCGACCGCAACGGCGTCCGCACGCCAATGCAGTGGAGCGGCGACCGCAATGCCGGCTTCTCGCGAGCCAATACGCAGAAGCTCTACCTGCCCGTCATCGTCGACCCGCCCTACCACTACGAAGCCTGCAACGTGGAGGCGCAGCAGGACAACCCGCACTCCCTGCTGCACTGGATGAAGCGCTTGATCGCGCTGCGCAAGCGTTACGCGGCCTTCGGCCGCGGCGATATCGTGTTTCTCTCGCCGAGCAACCGCAAGGTCCTGGCCTTTGTGCGCACCTACGGCGACGAGCGGATCCTGGTCGTGGCCAACCTGTCGCGCTTCGTCGAGTACGTGGAGCTCGATCTCCGGCCATATCGCGGGCTCGCGGTGGTCGAGGTCTTCGGCCGCAAGCCCTTTCCCCCGATCGGGCATGGTCCCTATCTGCTCACCCTCGGTCCGCATTCGTTCTACTGGTTCGCGCTCGAGCGCCAGGCCGGGCGGGCCGCGCGCACGGACCGCGACGACGGTCGCGTGCCGGTCGTGCGCGTCGAGGGGGGGTGGGCAGGGCTCTTCGAGCGGCCGGGGCGCGAGGCACTCGAGCGCGCGCTCGCGCTGGTCCTGCCGCATCGACGCTGGTTCTCCGCCAAGGGGGATGCGCTCCGCAGCCTGAGCATCGTCGACGTCGTGCCGGTGCCCGTGGACGAGGTACCGTGTGCGGTGACGACGGTGCGGACCGACACCGTCGGCGCGACCCCACAGCGCTATGCGCTCCCCCTAGCGTGGGCGGAGGGGGAGCGAGCGGCGATGGTCCGACGCGACCGCCAATCGGCGGTTCTCGTCGAGGTCGAGGTGGGGGCGGGCAAGAACGCGCCGCGCGCTGTGCTCTACGACGCGACGGAGGAGCCCGCCTTCGGACGAGCGATGCTCGCCGCGATCCGCCACAGCGCGCGGATCCCGGGACAGGGCTGCGATCTGGTGGCGACGCCGAGCCGCGCGTTTCGCCGCCTCGCGGCCCGACTCGATCCCGCCGTGACGCCGGCTGTCCTGCGCGTCGAGCAGAGCAACACCTCGATCGTCTACGGCGATCGCCTGGTCCTGAAGCTGTTCCGGCATCTTCCCGGCGGAACGAATCCCGAGCTCGAGGTCGGCCGGTTTCTTACCGAGCGGACGGGCTTCCGGCACGTCGCGGCCGTGGCGGGCGGCCTCGAGCTCTCTCCGCCCAAGGGCGAGCCGACCTCCTTCGGCGTGCTGCAAAAGTACGTGCGCCACGAGAGCGACGCCTGGAGTTACACGGTCGACCAGGTCTACCAGTACTTCGATCGGATCCTCGCCCAACGCGGGCTCGAGCCACCAGCCTGTGGCGAACCGCTGATTCGCCTGATCGATGCCGATCCTCCGCCGGTGCTGCTCGCCACCGTCGGCGGGTATCTGGAGATGGCCCGGCTGCTCGGTCGCCGGACGGCCGAGCTGCACCAGGCCTTGGCCTCGGTGAGCGACGACCCGGCCTTCGCCCCCGAGCCCTTCACGCTGCTCTACCAGCGGTCGGTCTATCAGTCGGTGCGCAATCTCGTCGGGCGGGTCCTCTTCGCCCTGCGCGAGCGCCTCGACACCCTCCCTGCGGCCGCGCGCGACGAGGCCCGAGCCGTGCTCGCGGCAGAGCACGAGCTGCTGCGACGGTGCCATGGCATCGTCGGACGCGTGCTCGGCGGGCGGCGCATTCGCTGCCATGGCGACCTCCACTTGGGGCAGGTGCTCCACACCGGCAAGGACTTCGTGATCATCGACTTCGAGGGAGAACCGGCGGCGCCGACCACCGAGCGTCGGATCAAGCGCTCGCCGCTGGTCGATGTGGCTGGCATGCTACGTTCGTTCGACTATGCCGCCTTCGGTGCGCTGTTCGGGGATCCGCATGCCGGGATGGTGCGCCAGCAGGACACCGCGGTGCTCGAGCCCTGGGCGCGGTTCTGGCAGCAATGGGTCGGGTCGGCCTTCCTGCGCGCCTATCTGCATCAGCTCGAGGCGAGCGAGCTCCTGCCGAGGCGGCGTGCGGACGTGGGGACCTTGCTCCGCGCCTTCCTCCTGCAGAAGGCCGTCTACGAGCTCGGCTACGAGCTCGGGTCTCGCCCCGGCTGGGTGCGGATCCCGCTGCGCGGAATTCTCGGTCTGCTGGCCGAGCCGGAGACGTGAACGCGGTGCGCGGGCCGGATCACGGCGCTGCGAGAGGAGGACATGCGCATGAAGGTGCGTCTCGAGTTCGATGTCTCGCCCCGCGAGCTGCGGCAGCTCCTGGGTCTGCCGGACGTAGAGCAGCTGCAGCGCGAGGTCATCGAAGCCATTCGCGAGCGCATGGCGGCTGGCGTGGAGGGCTTCGATCCCCTGTCGATCCTGCGCTCGTTCTTCGCGCTCGCGCAGAGCTTCCCGGGCTTCGATGCCTTGCTCGGGCTCCTCGGCCAGGCAGTGTCCCGCGCTGCAGGGCCGGGTGGTGGCGCACGCGGCTGAGCGAGGCGGGGCGCGTCTGCGGGCCGGCTAGGATTCGTCCGGCGAGGGAGCGACCGCCGCGACCAGCGCCGTGATCTGGCGCAGCCCGAGCATCTTGGCCGCGGCGAGGCGATGACGGCCGTTCGGTGTCCAGAGGGCGCGCTCGGGTCCCCGCACGACGATGATCGGGTCGAGGAAGGCTCCGCTGTCCTCGATGCGCGCCGCCAGCCGTTTGACGTGCGGTGGCGAGAGATCGCGCTGGAACGGCGTCGGAGCGAGCGCGGCGAGGGGCAGGGTCGCGAGCACGAACGGGCGACCGGCGAGCGGCTCGCGATAGGCGGCGATGGGCTGGCCGCCCGCTGCGCGCACCTGGGCGACGAGGTCTGCGACTTCCGCTGCATCGAGGCCGAGCCCCATCTCGCCTGCGGCAAGCCCGCGGGCGGTCCGCGACGGGGCAAGGCGCACGGGCCCGCGCGTGCGGCCGCGCGTACACGACCAGGGCTGGTTCGCTGCCGCCGGGACCCCGCTGCTCGACCGGCGTGATCTCGCGGTCGCGCACGATGGGGTCGGGCTCGCCCGGAGCGAGTCGCTTCTCGAGCTGTCAACCGGGAGGCAGCTCGGGGGGAGTACTGGGCGGGCTGCTGTCCGCGCCCGACGTATCAGCCGGGGGCAGGAGGTCGAGGCGGGCGATCCGCGGCCCCGCGCCCTCGCTATCCCAGGCGATGGAGACGCGAAGACGGGCGGAGCGGACGGCACCGTCTCGGACGACCGTGCCGGCGAAGAGGGCCGACTCGGCCGATTCGGCCCGGGGCGACTCCCAGGCCGGCTCGAGGCGGAACAGCTCGAGGAACTCGCCCGGATCGATGTCCTCGCGCTCGCCGCTGGCGAAGAGATGATCGTAGACGGCGAGGGGAGCGACAGTGAGCGCGGCGAGGGAGCGGCGTTCGAACCACGCCTCGGCCATCAGCCGTGCGAGCCGACAGGGTGCCGAGGCTTCGCAGCTCCCCCAGCGGAACCCCGCACGCAGGGCCGCCCGGATGTCCTCGTCCGTAAGACAGCCATCGACATGCGCACGACTCCGGTCCGGGTCGTAGCCGCTCTCCCGCATAGCCGCGAGGACGACGGCGGTCTCGTCTGGCGCGGTGACCCCGACGGTCGTCCGCAGGAAGCGGCGCAGCCGTCGACAGGTCTTGATCTTCTCGGCATCCGTCCCCTCGCGCAGCTCGTCGAGAAAATGCGCGATCTTCGTGCGCATCGGCGAAGGCTCCACGAGCACCAACTCGGGGTCGTAAAGACGGGAGCGGCGCACGACGCGCAGTGCCACAAAGGTGGGATCCACGTCGCGCAGGGGTTGTGCCGGGTCGAGGAGACGGGCCCGCTCGGCATCGAAGCGCTCCCGATCGGCGCTGGGAACGATCTCGATCCGCTCGACGGCCCACAGCGGACGGTCGAGTCCCCCTTCGCGCTTGAGCGTCAGTTCCTGGGGGCGGCCGGTGGCCCGGACGAGCTGCCAGAGCTGGGCTGCCAGATCCACGGCTACGCTCCCCCCGGGGACCGCGGTGGACACCGGGAGCGCCGCTGTCCCGCCGATGGTGTGGGCCAGATCCATGAACCGGGTGGCGCTTTCCTCGGTGGCGTCGACGAGGCTGGCCTGCAGCGTGATCTCGTCCCCGCGCTGCAAGCGCACGGGTGGCGTGAGCGGCTGCTGCTCCTTGACCTCGCGCACGAGGGCGCCGCCGCGGGTCTCGAGCGCGGCGACCGGCAGCACCCCGATGGTCTGGCCGTTGAGCTGGACACTGATCGTGAGGAGAGTGCGTGTCGCGCGCTCCCGCAGGTAGCGGCGTGGCGACCACCATGGCGAAGGCTCCTGCGATCGAGCGATATGCACCCGCTCGACCACGAGCTGGATATACTCGTCGGCTGCGTGGCGCGCCTGGGGCGCCGGGACGGTGCGGAGGAGCAGCTCGGGCGGGCGGATCGGAGCGGCCGGGGTCCCCGTGCTCCGGTGGCAGCCGATGGCCACGGCGAGGAGCAGCGGTACGACGAGCCAGACCGACACCTGCTGGGCGAAGCGAGGGGCTGGACGCACGGAAGGCGCAGTGTAGCAGGCGAGCGTTCCCCCGTGCGAGAAGCGCCTCCGGCATGCTACGAGCGGATGCGGATGATGTGCGCATCGCGGTCGCTCGGTCCCCTCGTCGCTCTCGCCCTCCTGCTCTCGCCGCACGGGGGCGAGGCCGCCACGGCGCCGCGCGAGCGCCTCGACGCCTATGCGCTCTTTGCGACCGAAGGTCTGCGGGTCGAGAAGACCACGATTCGTCGAGGCGACCTGGGAGTGAACGACGGGGTGCTCAGTGTCGGCCGGGGCGTACGCGCCGCGGACGCGCTGCTCGCGGCGCCGCGGCTTCGCCTCGCCCGGGACGCGGCATGCGCGGGAACCTTCGGCGATCGGCGCGGAGCGGCGATCGGCTGTCCGCGCGCGGGCGGGGCCATGGCGCCGCTGGTCGCCGAGGTCGGTCCCGGCTGTGGCATGCTCGTGCCGTTTCCCGCCTGTGATCGGACGCGCCGGGTGGAGGTGGCGAAGGGAACGACGCGGCGGCTCGGAGGCGGGGTCTACGGGCGGGTGATCGTGCGAGGAGGGACGCTGGAGCTCGCCGGGGGCCACTATGTGTTCTGCGCCATCGAGATCGCGCGCGGCGGCAGCCTGCGCGCCGCTGCCCCGGTCGAGATCGACGTCGCGGGGAGCGTTGTCCTGCACGATCGGGCCCGGCTCGAGCCCGCCCCCGACGTCGTGCTCTCCGCGGACGACATTCGGGTCCGCGTCGGCGAAGGGCGGGTCGCTGCTGGTCGCCGCGCCAGGCTGGTGGCCAGCGTCTGCGCTCCCGAGCGCGCCGTCCGTCTGGTGCGCACGACCCTCGAGGGGCGCATCGTGGCCCGCCAGCTGCGCGCGAGGGGGGGCGAGGCCACGGCGCCGCTCGCGGACGAGCGCAGGGCATGCGCGGTGCGCGATCCCCTGCGCCGCCCCTACTTCGGCGATCTGCACGTCCACACCAAGCTCTCCTTCGATGTGTTCATCTTCGGGGCCTCGCCCTCGCTCGAGGATGCCTACCGGTTCGCGCGCGGCGAGCCGCTCCTCGTGGCGCCGAACGACGTAGCGGGGCAGCCGACGCAGACCGTTCGTCTCGACCGGCCGCTCGACTTCGCGGCGGTCACCGATCACTCCGAGTTCCTCGGCGAGGTGGAGACGTGCACGGTCCCCGGGCGGCCGGGGTACGACTCGGAAACGTGCGTCAATTACCGGAAACGCGGCTCTACCGCCTTCGTCGCCTTCGGGGGCCTCATGTATCTCGGGAGCCGCGATCCGGCCACCTGCGGGTCGCAGAACGAGCGCTGTCTCGAGCTGGCGAGCGGCGCCTGGCGGCGGATCCAGGACGCGGCCGAGGCGGCCTACGATCGGAGCCCACGCTGCGGCTTCACGACCTTCGTCGGCTACGAGCATACCGCCGTGGCGATCTCGGTGAGCACCCTGCATCGCAACGTGTTTTTCCGCGGCAACCGCGTTCCCGTGCTGCCGACGAGTTACTTCGAGGCGCGCAACCGGGCGGAGCTGTGGCGTCTTCTGCGCGATCAGTGCGTCGGCGCGGGGACGGGCTGCGACGTGCTCGCCATCCCGCACAACTCCAACGAGAGCAACGGACGCGCCTTCTTGGTCGAGTACCCCGGGGCGACCTCGCCGGACGAGGAGCGAGCGCAGGCTGCGCTCGGCGGGTCGATGGAGCCGCTCGTCGAGATCTTCCAGCACAAGGGCGACTCGGAGTGCATGAATGGCCTCTCGGGGATCGTAGGGGCGGCGGACGAGCTCTGCGACTTCGAGAAACGGTATCGCGCGCCGGAGGATTGTGGCGATGGGGTGGGGAGCTGGGGGGCGCAGGACAGCGGCTGCCTGTCTCGCCGCGACTTTGCGCGCGGCGCGCTCCTCGAAGGGCTTCGCGAACAGGAACGGCTCGGCGTGAACCCCTTCCGCCTGGGATTCATCGCCAGCACCGATACGCACAGCGGCACGGCGGGGTATGTAGCCGAAGACGCCTATCTCGGACATCAAGGCGAGAGCGAGTCCACGACCGAGGCGCGCCTCGGGGACGGTACGGACCTGGCGGGTCTCGGCCACAACCCCGGGGGACTGGCGGGCGTGTGGGCGGAGGAGAACTCGCGCGGCGCGATCTTCGACGCGCTCCGCCGGCGAGAGACCTTCGGAACGAGCGGGCCCCGGATCACCGTCCGGCTGTTCGCAGGCTACGGGTTCCCCTCCTCCCTCTGCGCCGACCCGGACATGATCCGCAAGGCGTACGCAGGCGGTGTGGCCATGGGCGGCGTGCTCGGGGCGCCGCCGCCGGCCGGGCCTGCAGCGCCGACCATCGTCGTGACCGCGCTGCGCGATCCCGGAACGGCCGCACGGCCCGGAACGCCGCTCGAGCGGCTGCAGATCGTCAAGGGCTGGCTCGCGGGCGGCGAGGCGCACGTGGCCGTGTACGACGTCGCTGGCGGACCGAACCCGGCGGCGACGGTCGATGCCAGTTGTCGGCCGGTGGGCAGCGGTGCGGATCAGCTCTGCGCGGTGTGGACCGACCCGGATTTCGATCCGCGGCAGCACGCGTGGTACTACGCACGGGTGGTCGAGAACCCGACCTGTCGCTGGAGCACCTGGGAGTGCCTGCGGCTCCCCGCGGGATCGCGGCCGCCGGTGTGCGGCGAGCCACAGGGTCCAGTGCGCCTGGAGACCGTGCAGGAACGCGCCTGGACGTCGCCGGTGTGGTACGAGCCGGCGGATTCCTAGGGCACACAGGCCGGTGTCCTCGCCGGAAGCGGCGCAGTGGCTCAGCGCCAGCGCATGGCGCGTCGTGCGAGGGCGTCGCGCATCTCGGCCGGAAGGAGGCGAGAGAGCGCCAGGAGCAGGCGGGTCCGGCGGGGAAATGCCAGGACCGGCCGGCGCTCTTCGAGCGCCCGGACGACGAGCGCAGCGGCGCGAGTCATCGGAACCGCCGAGCGCACGGCGAAGGCATTGCCGGCGACCATCCGGCCCGCGAGGAAGCCCGGCAGGATGGTCGTCACGGTGATGCCCTGGGGGCCGAGCTCGGCGCGGACGCCCTCGGCGAGGATCGCCAGCCCGGCCTTGCTGGCGCAGTAGACCGTTTCGAAAGGAAACCCCGCCAGCCCTCCGAGGCTCGAGACCACGCCGAGGTGTCCGCCGCCGTGCGCTGTCATGTGCGGGACGAGCCGGGCGAGGAGCACGAGGTTCGCTGACAGGTTGGCATCGAGATCCTCGATGGCGGCGCGCCAGTCGAACGCCGCAAGCCGCAGGGGATGATCGACGCCCGCAGCGAGAATGGCCAGATCGATGCGCCCCCCCGCGAGCACGCCGGCCAAGGCCTGATCGGTCGTCTCGTGGTCGCACAGATCGACGGGGAGAGGCTGGACGGCAACGCTGCCGCGGAGCTCCGCCACGAGGGCCTCGAGTCGCGGTCGATCGCGGTCGAGCAGCACGAGCGCGGTGCCGCGGGCGGCGAGCAGGCGGCAGATCGCACCGCCGAGATCGCCCGCCGCGCCGGTGACGAAGGCGCGGCGGAACGGCTCGCGAGGCGCTGCGCCGAGGAGGCGTGTCAGGGGGGCGGCGGCAGCGGGGAGCTCGCCAGGCCGCCGGTCCTCGAGCAGCGGGGGGCGCGGGTGGAACCCCATGCGCCGCTCGTACCAGCTGCGGACGCAGAGCAGCTCGACGCTGAAGCCCTGGTCGTCGTTCAGATAGACGACACGCCATGCCCCGAGATGGAGAGGATCGCCGTTCGGGCGGTAGCCTGCCGCGCGCAGCCGCGCGTAGACCCGCTCGAAGCTCGGGCGGTCGTGGCAGCCGAAGGCCACGTTCATGATGCCCTGGTCGGAGATCCGATAGCCCTCGGGCCAGGGCCGGCCGACCGGATCGGTGTACTGGACGAGCTCGAGGAAGATGTCCCCGGCGTCCAGGACGACCGTCTCGCGTGCTGCCCCGGCCAGGCCCCACAGCGCTTCGTGCTCCGCGCCGTGGAGCGGGGTCGGGACGATCTGGAGCCCCAGCGTCCGGGCGAAAAAACGCAGCGAGCGGTCGAGGTCCGGAACGGAGAGCGTCACGCTGCGAACGCTCACCGGGATCCCGCGCCGGGGGCGCTGGCGCAGCGACCCGCCGCGCGGATCGTCTTCCATCAGCTCGAGGAGAATCCCCTCCGGATCGCGGACGCAGACGCGGCGCGCTCCCCGCGGGCCGAGGGGCTCGCTCAGCGGCGCGGTCGCGAGCTCGGCGAGGCGCGTGAGCGTCGCCTCGAGATCGGCCACGTGCAGGCCGAGCCGCGCATAACCGATGTCGCAGGGTCGGGCATCGGGGCGCTGCGGCCGGGGACGTGGCCGCAAAAACTCGAACACCTCGAGCTGGAAGAACTCCTGGCTGTCGACGAGCCAGCGGCAGGTCGACGCGACGCGCGGCAGCCCCTGCACGCGTGTCGCCAGCGGGCCGCGGAAGAGCCGCGTCCCCCCCGCCGAGACAAAGCCGAAGGCATCGCGGTACCAGCGCGTGGCGCGGCGGCCATCGAGCACGCTGAACGCGATCTGACAGAGCGGCAGCACCGGCCTCTCAGTACACCAGCTCGACCCAGCGTCCGCCGGCCATCAGCTCGGCCTTGCGCCGGCGCCACTTCTCCTGCGAGCCGGCGATGCGCGCGAAGACCTCGTCGAGCGCGGCGCGCATGGGCTCGAGGCCGGCGACGAACACGTGGGTCTTCGGATCGCCCAGGCGCTGCCACAACTCCGCCCCCCGCTCCTCGATGGCCCCGTCCCAGCGGATCGGATCGGCCCAGTTCGGGCGGCGACTGAGGGCGGTGAAGGCGCGGAAGGTCTCGCGATCGTAGTACTGCGCGAAGTCGTCGCGCTCGTCGTTCATGTACAGCAGCTCGAGGCCGCTCCGGGCGCCGTAGAAGAGCCAGATCTCGCCCGTCCAATCGGGGACGTCCTGGTAGATGTGGCGGACGAGGGCGCGGAACGGCGCGATCCCCGTGCCGCTGCCGATGAGGATGAGCGTCGCATCGTGCTCCTCGGGGATTTCGAAGGGAATGCCGAAGGGACCGCTCACGGTGATCACGTCGCCAGGACGACGATCGCAGAGGTAGTGCGAGGCGACCCCGGGATAGGCTTCGCCGCTGTAGGGATCGATGCCGGTGCAGCGCCGCACGCAGATGGTGATCGCCGGCCGACCTGCCGGGCTCCGGCCGGGGATGTCGGCGATACTGTAGAGGCGGAAGTGGTGCGCCTTGCCGAGGCCGGCGGGCGCGGGAGCGAAGACGCCGATCGACTGGCCGACACGACAGGGAAACTCGGCGCGATCGATCTCGAGGCCGATCTCGCGGACCTCGTCGGGCGCGGCCTCCGGCGTGAGGCGCGTCGAAAAGAGGACGGTCGCCGGGAAGCGCTCGGCGTGCTCGTAGTCCGTCAACCGGATGACAGGGGATGCGGTCATGAACGCTCCTTTCGCAGGCAGCGAGCGGCCTCGCCGCCAGTGGGGCACGGCGCTGTCGTCGCGGCGCAGCCCTGGCACCCGATCCGTCCCGCCAGGGCATCGGGATCGCGCAGGCGCTCGGGGAAAGTGCGCTGCCATGCCGCCTGCACCATGGCCCAGCCGACGGCGAGGCCGCCCATGCCGAGCAGCGCGACGGCGACGCTGCGCAGCCCGCTCATCCCGCGAGACCTCCGAAACCCATGAAGGCCATCGACAGGAGCCCGGCCAGCGTGAGCGCCAGGGCCGTACCGCGCGCCACGTCGGGCAGCTCGGCCAGCTCGAGCTTCTCGCGAATGGTGGCCATCAGGACGAGCGCCAGCGTGAAGCCCGTCCCGGCCCCGAGCGCGTAGACGATCGACTGGACAAAGCTGTACCCCTTGTTCGTCTGGAACAACGCCAGGCCGAGGATGGCGCAGTTGGTGGTGATGAGCGGGAGGTAGATGCCGAGCGCACGGAACAGGACCGCGCTGACCTTCTTGATGAACATTTCCACGAGCTGGACCGTCGAGGCGATGACGGCGATGAAGGCGATCAGGCGGAGATAGGTCGCGTCCAGGGCTACCAGCAGCCGCTCGATCCAGAACGCCGCTGTCGAGCTGACGAGCATGACGAAGATCACGGCGGCCCCCATGCGCACGGCGGTGGCGAGACGCGCCGACACGCCCAGGAAGGGGCAGATGCCGAGGAAGAGCGAGAGGACGAAGTTGTTGATGAGGGCGGCGTTGAGGAAGATCGCGCCGAGCGACTCGGAAGTCATCGCACGGCCTCCGCGGTGTGCAGCGTAGCGCGCGTCGTCCGGCGGGCGCGCCAGCGGCCGAGGGCATTCAGCGCCAGCACCCAGCCCGCCATGGTGAAGAACCCGCCGCTCGGCAGCAGCATGACCGTCGCGCCCTGGAACCCCTCGGGAAAGAGCGAGAGACCGAAGAGCGTGCCGCTCCCCAGGATCTCGCGTACGGCCCCGACGCACAGGAGCGCCCAGCAGAACCCCGCGCCCATGCCGAGGCCGTCGCACAGCGAGGGCACCACGCCGTGGTGGGAGGCGAAGGCCTCGGCTCGTCCGAGGATGAAGCAGTTGACGACGATGAGCGAGATGAAGGCCCCGAGCGCCCGGTGCAGGTCGAGGCTGATGGCCTGGATGGCGTAATCCACCACCGTGACGAAGGTGGCGATGATCATGATGTAGGCGGTGATCCGCACCTGCTTCGGGATGGCACGACGGAGTGCCGCCACGACGACGTTCGAGGCGACGAGGACGAAGGTCGTGGCGAGACCCATGGCCAGCGCGTTCCGCGCGCTGTTCGATACCGCTAGCGCGGGACACATGCCGAGCACCTGGATGAAGACCGGGTTCTCGCGCCAGAGCCCCTTGCGGAGCTCCTCGCCGAGCGATGGCTCCGAGGCGAGCGGTGCGGGGCTGGTGCGGGGGTCCATGGGTCACTCCGTGGCTTCGAAGGTCGGCAAGGCACGCCGGATGCGGGGGATCCACAGGGCTGCGCTGCGGCCCACCATGGTGGCCACGGCCGACGACGAGATGGTGGCACCCGTGATGGTGTCGATCTGCCAGGCGCTTGTCTTGGCTCCGGGTTTTACGGCTTCGATGGGATGGGCCAGCGCGCTACCATCGGGGGTCAGCGAGACGTCGAGCGCCGCGAAGTTGCGCAGAAAGGCCGGATCGCGTTCGATGCGGTCGCCGAGCCCCGGGGTGTCGCGGCTCTCGAGCACGCGAAGACCGACGATGGCATTTCGTCGCGGGGCGTAGCCGTAGAGGACGCGAATCACGTCCTGATACCCGAGGCCGCGCGCCTCCACGGCGACGCCGACCAGCTGGCCCCCAGCATCGTAGCCCGCATGCACGATGTCGTCGCCTGTCGCGGTGTTCTCGAGACGTTGAAAGCCGGCGGCGTCGCGCCAGCGGAAGCTCCGGATCGTTCGGGAGCCGGGGAGCACGTGCAGCACGGCTTGCTCGACAGCTGCGCTCTTGTTGCGCTGGATCCGCGGTCCGGTCCCCACGAAGACGCTGACGACGAGGAGGCCACACACGAGCCCGACGCCGACGAGCGCCCGGTACATGTGCCAGGCGCTCGTCGGGGGCGGGGCGAGAAGCTCCGGCGCCGTGCTCATCCGGCAACTCCGCGTGTCCCGTAGGTTCGTGGGCGGATAGCACGGTCGATCAGCGGCGAGACGGCGTTGCCGAGCAAGATCGCGTACATGACACCCTCGGGCATGCCACCCCAGGTGCGGATCACCAGCGTCAGGACACCGATGAGCACACCGTAGCAGTAGTGGCCGAGCGAGGTCATGGGCGAAGCGACCATGTCCGTCGCCATGAAGACGGCGCCGAGCATCAGGCCGCCGGAGCAGAGATGGAAGTGCGCCGGCGCGTAGCGCGCCGGATCGAGCGCGTGTAGCGCGGTGGCGCACAGCGTAACGCTGGCCAGAATGGCCAGCGGGATGCGCCAGCTCATCATGTTGCGCGCCACGAGATAGGCCCCGCCGAGCAGGACGAGCACTGCGCTCGTCTCGCCGATCGAGCCGCTCACGAACCCGAGCGCCAGATCGCCGCTGTCGGTGAGGGTGCGATCGAACTTCCAGCGCGCGAGCGGGGTCGCCGTCGCGAGCGCGTCGTACACGGGGGCGAAGAGCGGGACGGTGAGGGTCGAGGAGGGCACGGAGACGAAGCGCGCCGGGTCGAAGGGGAGGAGCCAGGAGGTCATGGCGACCGGGAAGGCCGCCTGCAGCACGGCACGGCCGACGAGCGCGGGATTGAAGGGGTTGAAGCCGAGGCCGCCGAAGAGCACCTTGCCGACCCCGATGGCGATGACGCCACCGACAGCCGTCATCCACAGGGGCAGACCAGGGGGCAGCACAAGACCGTAGAGGAGGCCCGTGATGACGCCCGACCAGTCGCCGATCGTCGAGGGCCGACCGGCGAGCCGACATGCGAGGTGCTCGGTGCCGACGCAGGAGGCCACGGCGACGGCGACCGTGAGCGCGGCGGCGAGACCGAAGGCGTAAATCCCGAACGCGGTCACGGGAAGGAGCGCCAGGACGACATGGAACATGATGGTGTCGACGCTGGCCCCGCTGCGCAGGTGCGGCGCGCTGCGAATAGTGAGTGTTCTGGCGACCCAGGCCATGTCAGTGGGCAGCCTTGCGCACGGCGGCCTTCGCCATGCGAAATTGCTGGACGAGCGGAATGTGCGCCGGGCAGACGAATGCGCAGGCACCGCACTCGAAGCAGTCCATGAGATGGTGGTGCGTGGCCATGTCGGAGAACCGGCCCGCGCGGGCGAGGGCGCCCAGTGTCGCGGGATCGAGGAACATGGGACAGGCATCCACGCAGTACCCGCAACGAATGCAGGGGTAGACGGGCCGCTCGAGCGCCGCGAGGTGCTCGCGCCCGAAGGCCAGCACACCCGAGACGCCTTTGGTCAGGGGGACATCGAGATCGCCCACGGCCTGGCCCATCATCGGGCCGCCGAGGAAGACGGCTTCGACGTCGTCCTCGACGCCGACGGTGTCGAGCAAGAAACGGAGCGGGGTGCCGATCGGCACGCGGTAATTCCCCCGGCGCCGGATTGCCGGACCGCCGACGGTCACGACGCGTTCCTGGATCCCCCGGCCATGGGGCAGGAGACGCCCGATCTCGGCTGTGGTGGCCACGTTGATGCAGACCGCATGCACGTCGACGGGGAGGCCGCCGGACGGCACCTCGCGGCCGAGCAGGGCGCGAATCAGCATCTTCTCCGCACCTTGCGGGTACTTCACGCGCAGCACTTCGATGGTGCAGGGCAGGTCGGGCGGGACGCCGGCGCGCAGGTGATCGGCGGCATCGAGCTTGTTCGCCTCCACCCCGATGATGGCCCGGCGTGCTCCGCTGACGGCGAGGAGGTAGCGGATGCCGGTCATGATGTCCTCGCGCTGCTCCAGCATGACCCGGTGGTCGGTCGTCAGATAGGGCTCGCACTCGACACCGTTGACGATCACGGTGTCGACGAACTTGCCTGCCGGCACGCTGAGCTTCGCATGCGTCGGGAAGGCGGCGCCCCCGAGCCCTACGATGCCCGCCTCCTGGATCGCGGTCAGGATGTCGGCCGGGGTGGTTTGGCCGAGCTGGCAGGGCGCGCCTTCGGCCACTTCCTGCGTGGAAGCGGGGAAGGGCTCGAGGTCCACCGCGGGGACCATGCGTCCGGTCGCGCTCGGCGCGAGGCCGATGCGTCGCACGATCCCGGAAGCCGGGGCATGCATGGCCACCGACAGGAACCCGTCTGGCCGGGCGATACGCTGCCCGCGGGTGACCTCCGTCCCTTCGGACACGATCGCCACGGCGGGTGTACCGAGGTGCTGCAGCAGGGGAACCGTCAACAGCGGTGCGAAAGGGAACTGGCGGATCGGGAGATGGGCGGTCTCCTCCTTCGCGTCCGGGGGATGGACGCCATGGCGGAAGGTGCGGGTGGGAACGAGCTGCCGGAGCAAGGACACGAGTCTCAGTTGAAGCGCTGGCCGCGGGCGATCCACTTCTCGATATCCTTCTCGCTGCGGTCGCGGGGCAGGCCGGGATGGATCACCTGGGCGGCGCACTTCTCGGCCGCCAGCACCAGATCGCGGTACGGGCCGGCGTTGGGGTCCTTGATGTACGCCTTGTGGCGCGCGTCATAGGCGAACATCTTGGGATTGAGCTGGATGCAGGCGTCGCATGCCGTGCACTGCTCGCTGTCGATCCAGGGCGCGAGGTACTCCGCTGTCGTCGTACCGGCGGCGGCCGTCGACGAGACGTCCTGCGCCGCAGTGCCCGACGAGGCGCCCGCCAGGGCGCGCAGCTGGGCGCCACCGCCGCCGACGAGCTGGAGCAGACCGCTCACCACCGACCCGATCACCTCCTCCCGCACGGCGCGCACGATCTCCTCGCGCGAGACACCGCCGACGCCGGCGAGGGCCCGGAGCATCGTCCAGAACTGGCGGCGATCCTCGCACGAGGCCACGATCGTGTGGTCGACCAGAAGTCGCGCGAGGCGATGTTGCGTGTCGACCGTCCACACGTAGGGAATGCGACCTTCCCGCTCCGCCGCGTCGAGCGCCAGGAATTCCGCCAGCGGGACCATGCGCTCGTTCCACGTGTCCGGGGGGGCGGTTCGGAAGTGCTTGCGGAAGCGCACCTCGGTGAGCGCGAAATCGGCGAAGGTCAGGGGGATGTCGAGCGTCTTGCGCACCCCCTCCTCCTCGTAGGCAAGGCTGTACGTCGGCCAGTCGGCCTCCGGCGAGGGATTCCCGCGGAGATCGAAACACTCGGCCGGGGTGGAGCCCGCATCGGGATCGTAGCGGAAGAGGGGATAGGCCCGCGACTCGACGGCGAGCTTGGCCTGGTGAGTGCTCATGTCGTCGCCGATGCCGTGCTCGGGCTGGCAGGGCGTATAGATGTTGAACAGCGCCGGCCGGCGCGCCTTCAGGCCCTTGATGAAGCCTTCGATCATGTGCGCGGGATGCGCGATCGTGCTCTGCAGCACGTAGGTCGTGCGATGGGCCATCCCGATCAGCCCGATTTCCTTGCGTGGCTCTGCCTTGCCCTGGCCAACCTTCCCGAACTGCGCCATGTCGGAGATCTGTCCGAGAAAGCCCGACGTACAGGCCTGGCCGCCGGTGTTCGAGTACACCTGCGTGTCGAGAACGAAAACCTTGATCGGCTTCCCCGACATCATCGCGCGCGAGAGATTCTGGAAGCCGATATCGTACATGGCGCCATCGCCACCGACGGCGACGACCGGCGGGCACAGCTCCCACTCGGCGTCGCTGAAAGAGCGCCAGTCGAAGTAGGCGAAGAACTCGTCGTGCTCGGCGGGCGAGTACTTGCCCTCGAGCTCGAGCTCGGCCTGACGGACGGCCTTGAAGCCTTCGGCCATCTTCGCCATGTGCCCCTCGAACACCCCCATGGCCATGGAGGGCGCGTCCTGGAAGAGGTGATTCGCCCAGGGAAAGGGGTAGGGGTTGAAGGGATAGGTGCTGCCCCAAACCGAAGTGCAGCCCGTGGCGTTGATCATGCCCATGGTGGCGCGGCCCCGACCTGTCGTTCCCTCTTGGTATCGCCAGACGAGGTCCTTCAGGCTCGCCAGGAGGCCGGTCACCCGACGCAGCCAGTCGCGATCGATGGGCTCGCCGCCGCGCACGCGCTCGATGCGCTCGGCGAGCGTGGCGAGCGTGACATCGCCCTGACCGAGCTCGCCTACGATGCGGCCCAGCGTCCGCGTGTCGCCGACGTCGATTTCCCGGACGAGGGCGAGCTGGATGTGGCGTTCGAGGCGTGCGATGAGATCGCCGAGATAGGCGACGTGGCGGGCAACGCGCGGGCGCATGAGGGCCTCGACGGTCGCCACGAAGAGATGGACGGCGGTCTTCTCCCCGCAGCCGAGGCAGGCGCCGTCGCCACTGGCGAAAGCCAGGTAATTGTCCTTGTCGAGCAGGAGCGTCTCGAGTGCGCCGATGCCCTCCTCGAGATCGGAAATGCGGATGTATTTGGCCGGGGTGCTGGGGAGATCGAGCCACAGATCCCACTCGCGGCGCAGGCGGGCAATCGAGGCATCGGTCTGCGGGACGGCGCGGAGCGCGTCGTCGTCGCAGACGGCGACGCACTCCATGCAGCCCTTGCAGGTGTAGGGATTGACCGTGATCGACAGGAGGCCACCGCTGCCCGCTTCCCGCTGCTCTGGCACCGCGAAGTACGGGCGCGTCCGCGCGAAGTGGAACCCGCCCAGCTCCTCGCGCAACGCTGTCAGCTCCTGTCCGAGCGCTTCCCGCGCGCTCGCCTCGAGGGTGCTTTCGGCCAGCGTCGCGTCGATCGCCTCGTCGAGCAGGCGGCTGACGTCGGCGTCGTCGCCGGCGGCGACGAGCCGTGCCCGCCAGGCGCGCTCGACCTGGCGGACGGCGCGCGGCAGGTGCTGCGTGGCCGTCCCGCGATCCCGCACGCGCCGGACGAGGGTGTCGAGGATCTGTCCGAGATCGTTCACGAGGCCCGGAATGGCCGTGTCGGGGCAGGCCGTGTAACAGCGCCCGCAGGCGGTGCAGTTCTGCGGGATCCACTCCGGGTGCTGGAAGCGGATCTGCGTCATGTCGCGGAAGAGCGCCGAGCCGGCGGGCATGACGCCGAGGCCGCTGAACGGATCGCTCAGCGTATCGTTGGCCATGCCGCGGGCGTAGAAGCTGCCGACCTGTTCCCAGAAGCGGTGAATGTCGCTGATCGGGGCACTGCTGCGCGGGAGTGCCTTCACCATCTGCGGGATCGGGGGCTCGCTGCCGACGACGCGCTCGCTGGCGCGCGGCTCGGTGATCGGGCCGTGCGGGATGCGGCGGACCTCGTCGAACCCACGCTGGACGACTCGCAGGTTTTCCTCGACGATCCGGCGGCCCTTGGTGCCGAACTTGTGCTCGAGCTGGGTGCGGATGGCGTCGAGCAGGCGCACCTCGTCGAGGCCCGCCTGGGCCATCACCGGCGAGGCGGCAAAGAACGCGCCCTGGAAGGCGTTCCCCTGCATGCGGAGCTGCAGGTCGGGGTCGGTGGCCTCCTCGCGCGCGATGCGGAAGGCGTCGAGGGCGTAGAGCGCGATGTTTCGCTCGATGATCGTCCGCTGGAAGATGGCGGGGATGTCGGCCCAGACGTCCTCGGGGTTCGTCCGCTCGCTCTGCAAGACGAAGACCCCGCCTTCGCGCAGGCCGGCGAGGGCGTTGGTGTGGTGGAACACGTTGGGGTCGGGCGAGAGCACCACATCGACGTAGTAGTACTCGCTGTTCACGCGGATCGGCTCGGGAGCGGCCGAGAGGTAGTAGGTGGTCGGCTGCCCCTTCTTTTCCGAGCCGTATTTCGGGTTGGCCTTGATGTGGTAGCCCAGGACGTCGAAGAGCGTCATGGCCAGGTTCTTGCCGGTCGTGATCGCGCCCCAGCCGCCGACCGAATGGAAGCGCACCGTGATGCTGCCCGGCGGCATGAGGTTGGGGTTCTCCGACCCGCGGACGGCCAGATCCCGCACGTGGGGATAGGCCTCGGCGATGGTCTCCTGGTAGAGCGCCTGTTTCGGAGTGAGCGGGCGCTCCCGCAGGAAGTCCACCGAGAGGTAGAAGAAGCGCCGCCGGCGTCCTTCGGGCAGCATGTTCTCGATGGCGCCGATGATGCCTTCGGGCTGCAGGTCGCGGCTCCCCATGCCGAACGAGCCCGAGTAGAGCGCTGGCGCGTCGGCGAGGGAGCGATAGCTGGCCAGCTCCGGGAAGGGCGTGACACCCGCCTCGCGGCCGTTCTCGATGCACTTCGCCACCGTCGCGCGGATTTCCCGCATGAGCGGCAGGTCGACGGCCAGCGGCTGGTCGAGCCGTTCGAGCACGACGACGCCGCGGCGATTCTGTAGAAGGGCGCCGAGGAGGTCGGCGGGGAAGGGCCGGAACATGACGAGATTGACGACGCCGACGCGCAACCCGCGCGTGTCCCGCAGGTAGTCCGCAACCGCTTCGGCGGTCGGAATCAGGCTCCCCTGGCCGACCACGAGATAGTCGGCATCGTCGGTGCGGTAGGTGAGCACCCGGGCGTAGCGCCGCCCCGTGAGCGCGGCGAACTCGGTAAAGGCGCGGTCGGCGAGCTCGCGCACGTGATCGAAGTAGAAGGGCCGCTGCGCGGCCACGGTCTGCATGTAGGAATCCTGGTTCTGGACCACGCCGGCCATGAGCGGGTTGTCGACGTCCCAGAGCAGGGGTACCCGCCGCCGGGTCTCGCCGAAGACGAGCCGCTGCGCCGGCGTCGGGGTGGGGATGAGATCGTCGGGCCGCCCCAGGTACTCCGCGATCAAGGCTCGCTCGGGTAGGCGGAGCGATTCGATGAGGTGCGTGGTGAGGAAGCCGTCCTGCGCGACCGCCCCGGGGGTGAGCGCGAGCTCGGCGATGCGATGGGCGACGAGGGTGAGATCGGCCGCCGACTGCACGTCGCGGGCGAAGAGCTGGAAGAAGCCGGTGTCGTCGATGCAGTGGTAGTCGTCGTGCCCCGCGTGGACGTTGAGCGTCGCCTTGGTCATGGCGCGCGCGCCGATGTTTAGCACGTAGGTCAGCCGTTTGCCGGCGGCGGCGTACAGCGACTCGTGCATGTAGGCAATGCCCTGGCCCGAGGAGAAGTTCGTGGCGCGCAAGCCCGTCATGGCCATCCCCGCGGTCACGGCGGCGGCGGCGTGCTCCCCCTCGGGTTCGACGAAGATCAAGGGTCGGCCGGAGATGTTGAGGTGACCCGCAGCGGCCGCTTCGGCCCAGTACTCGCCCATCTGCGTCGACGGGGTGATGGGGTAGGCGCCGGCGGCATCGCTGGCCTCGCGCTCGCACATGACGACGGCGGTGTTGCCGTCCATGGCGGCGCGAGTGCCAGGGTACTTGACCCCGGGAGAGGCGACATCGCTGGCGGGTTCGAGAGCGCGGCGAGCGGGAAGGATGGACATGGATTCCTCGAGACTCGGCAGTGCCGAGGCAGATGGTGTCAGGTTGGAGCGGGAGGGAGCGCCCCCTGGCGAACGATGCGGCGCGCAGCAGGTCCCTTGACGACCCGTCCCCCGGGGTCGAGCCAGACGATGGCCCCGGTCGGACAGCGTGCGATCGGAGCGCGGGTCGCATGCTCGGCGGCGTAATCGACGACCGGCAACCCGTTGCGCATGGTGATGAGCCCCGGGGCGTCCGCGGCGCAGCGTCCGCACCCGGTGCAGGCGACCTCGCACTCCTCGAGAACGTGGTCGCCGACCTCCAGCGAGCGGCACGCCACCCAGAGCCGGTGGCTCGCGGGGTGAATCGAGAACAGATCCTTGGGGCAGGCCTCGACGCAGTCGCCGCAGGCGGTGCAGCGGTCCTCGTCGACAACGGGCAGACGGTGAGCATCGAGGTGGATGGCATCGAAGGTGCAGGCCACGGCGCAGTCGCCGTATCCGAGGCATCCCCAGACGCAGGCCTTTCCCCCGCCGGCGACCTGCGTTGCGGCGCGACAGGTCGTCGGACCGACGTAGCGTGCTTTCCAACGGGCCACATTGTCGCCGCCCGCGCACGCGAGGCGGGCGACGCGCTTCTCGGCGGCGCCCACCGCGATCCCGAGGTAGGTGGCGATCCGGCGCCGACCCTCGTCGCTGCTGACCGTGCAGGCAGCCGGCTGGGCCGTGCCGGCCACGAGCGCCTCGGCGAAGGGACGGCAGCCCGGGTAGCCACAGGCGCCGCAGTTCGCATGAGGGAGCATCGATTCGACGACGTCGATTCGAGGATCCTCGGGAACATGGAGGCGGCGACTCGCGACGACCAGAAGCGAGGCGAGCGCGAACGTCAGGCCACCGAGTGCGGCCACGGCAGTGACGATGGTCATCGCTCGTCAGACCAGGCGGAACCCGGCGGTCCGGGTGAGCTTCCCATCCTTGCCCACGAAACACCCCTCGCAGCCGGGGAGCGCTTCGAGCAGCTCCCGACTTCGCCGGGCGCCCAGCACGAGCGTCAGCGTCGACAGCGCGTCGGCGGTCGCCGCATCCGGGGCGATCACCGTGGCGCTCGCGAGCTCGGGCGGAGAGGAGCCCGTGCGCGGATCGACGATGTGATGGCGAGTGTAATCGTCCGTGAAACTGTGCAGGTAATCGCCAGACGTCGCGACGGCGCCATCGCGGACCAGGAACGATCCGAGCAGCGTCGTGCCGGGCCGCGGATTGCGCAGCCCGATGCGCCACGGGCGTCCGGGCGCGCGTTCGCCTCGGGCGACAATGTCGCCTCCTACATCGACCAGCACGTTGCTGAAACCCCGCGTGCGGAAGACGTCCACGCCACGATCGAGAATGTAGCCCGTCGCGATGCCGTCGACGGTGATGCGCATGGCGGGACGGGCAAGGGCGACGGCTCGCTGCTCGATGCGCACGGCGCGGTAGTCGACGAGCGCTCGTGCCGCCTCGACGGCCGCCGGGGAGGGCACGGATGCGCCCTGCGGCTTCTCGTAGAGATCGAGCAGCGCCTGGACGGTGAGATCGAAGGCGCCGTCGCCGAGCGCCGAGACCCGCGCGCCGAGCGATAGCACGTCCACGAGCGCCGGGTCCGGATCGGGGAGACGCCCGATGGCGTTCAGCCGGGAGACCGCGCTGTCGGGGCGGTAGGCACTGAGCACGGACTCCAGCCGCGCCATCTCGGCGAGCACGGCGTCTGCGGCCGCGGTGGCTTCCTCGCGGTCGGTGGCCACGACGGTCACTCGGGTCGCGGTGCCCATGAGCACGGTCGAACGGGTGACCGATCGTGCGCTGCCGACGCCGCGCCGGGCGACTGCTAGGGCTCCGGCAGCGGCGGCGCTCATGCCGAGGATCTGGAGCACGTGGCGGCGCGTCGGGAGGGATCGCGGGAGCTCGACGTCGGACATGCGGAGCCCTCTAAGTACTCCTCGGCGGGCGAGGTGGCCAGAGGCGGCCGGCCAAGGCGGGCGGACACGAACGCAGCACGAGGTGTTCCGCTATCGCCCGAGGCGTTTCGCCTCGCCCCGCCCCGGCTCAAGGTTCCGCCACGCGTCGCCGATAGACCCAGTGAAGGGGTGCGCGGCGATGGTGGATGCGGAAAGCGTGCGGCGATTCCGCGCCGAGGTGGTGGCGAGACGCAACTTGCCGACGATCCCGGTCGTGCTGGCGAAGATCCTCAGCATCGTCGGGAGCGACAGCGCAGGCACACGCCAGCTCGTGGAAGTGATCGAGAAGGACCAGACGTTGACGGCGAAGTTGCTCCGCCTCGCGAACGGCGCCTTCTTTGGCCAGTCCCGGCGGGTCGCCACCGTCCCGCGGGCCATTCTCCTGCTCGGCTTCTCGACGGTGCGCAACCTGGCCCTGGGCGTCAAGGTCTGGGACGCCCTCGGGGCGGGGGTGGCGGCGAGCCAGCTCGAGCGACTGTGGGAGCACAGCGTGATCGTCGCCATGTGCGCCCGGGTTCTCGGCGCGCGTCTTCACGCCTGCGACCCGGACGAAGCGTTCACTAGCGGCTTGCTGCATGACATCGGCCGGCTCGTCATGGCGACACGCTTTCGCGAGCAGTACTGGGCGCTTGCCGACGGCGAGCAGGTGGAGCCCTCGCTGGAGACCGAGCAGGGGGCCTTCGGGGTCGATCATGCGGAAGTGGGGGCCTGGCTGCTCGAGGCCTGGCGCCTGCCGGCGACGATCGTCGAGTCGGTGCGTCTGCACCACGCTAGCGCCCCGCGGGGCGAGGTCCCACGGGTCTTGGCGTTGACCAACCGCCTGGTGCGCGCGACCGACGTGGCCACGGGTACCGCGGGCCCGGAGGTCGATGCCCTGGTCAGCGGCTTCGCCTCGGAGGGACTGACGACGAGCGCGTGGCTCGAGATGGTGACCGAGCTCCGCGATGGTGGGGCGTTTCAGGGAGTCGAGTCGGAGGCAGTGTGACTCGGACCGCGCCATCGCCGGCATCGGTTTCGCTCGGAGATCGCGCACGCGCTGCCCTGGGCGAGGTCGAGTCGCAGCGAGACGACGCTCTCGTATGGCTGTCGGCCACCCGGGCGCTCCTGGACGTGCTCGCGCTGGGGCTGGGCGTGCGAGGATCGGCTCCAGCGGTCGCCCAGGTGCTGGTCACGCAGCTCTCCATCGAGGCAGCGGCACTCGTCCTGACGGAGAACGGCGGCACGCAGTGGATCGCGGGGCGGGCGGCGCGCTCCGACCTGAGCGCAGGGCCGCCACGCGGCGCCGAGGATACGGCCTGGCTCACCCTGGCTGGGCTGCTCGGGAGCGAGCGCACTCCGGTGTGGTTTCGACGCACCGCGGATGGGGGATTCGAGGCCGCAGCCATCGGCACCCTCGACGGCGAGGGGTTCATCGTCCTGCCCCTCCAGGGCTTCGACGACCTCCGCGGCGCGCTCATCTTGCATACGCTGGTGACCCCGCCGACCATCTTCGGCCGTCCGGCCGGGCTCGCCCTGCTCGCCGACGTCGTGAGCACGATCCTGTCGGTGGCCCGCGGCCGCGACGCCAGCGGGTGGCTCTGTGATCGGCTGTCGGAAGAGCTCGGCGCGGCTCGCCGGGCGCTCGACACGCAGGCCGCGAGCCTCCGCGCTCGCGAAGAACGCATCGCCACCCTGACCCGCGTCCTGGAAAAGCTCGGAACGCCAGGCCGCTGATCCGCGAGGCGGGCGAGCCCCTCGGCCGCCCACGGTCTGAGCAGATGCTGCTCGCCAGGAGGGCAGGGAGCGTGAAACGATCGCTTCGCTGACCGCTTTCGGGGCATTTGCCCCTGGTCGCATCCTTGCTTCTCGGCACGCAGGGCGGAGCGCAGCGAAGGTGCCCGACCCGCGAAGGAGGCGACCGACGATGGTCAGAGATGACGGACGACTGATTCCCGCCTGCCGGATGGCGGTCCTGGCCGGGCTGCTGGCGCTCGCCGCCGCCCCGTGCTGGGCCGAGGGAGAGCCTGCGACGGCCGAGCAGGTCAAGGAGATGCTCGGCACCCCGAAGGTGATCATGGATACCGTCTGGGTCTTGATCGCCGGCATGCTCGTCTTCTTCATGAATCTCGGGTTCGGCATGGTCGAGAGCGGGCTGTGCCGGGCCAAGAACTGCGTCAACATTCTCGCGAAGAACTTCATCGTCTTCGGGGTATCCTCTCTGGCCTTCCTGATCGTTGGCTGGGGCCTGATGTTCGGGGATGGAACCGGCTTCGTGGGGACCAACGGGCTCTGGTTCCTCGGTGGCGCCGACAACAGCCCGGCGACCGGCGATGCCTATGCGGGAGATTATTCGTCGATCGCCTGGGCGGGCGTGCCGCTGCTGGCAAAGTTCTTCTTCCAGCTCGTGTTCGCGGGGACGGCTGCGACGATCGTCTCGGGCGCCGTAGCGGAACGCATCAAGTTCCTCTCCTTCGTCGTCTTCTCGTTCGTCATGGTCGGGCTCATCTACCCGATCACGGGACACTGGATCTGGGGCGGCGGCTGGCTCGCTTCGCTCGGATTCTGGGATTTCGCGGGCTCGACGGTTGTTCACTCGGTTGGCGGCTGGGCAGCGCTCGCGGGCGTCCTGCTCCTCGGCCCGCGGATCGGGAAGTACCGCGACGGCAAGCCGCAGCCCATCCCCGGCCACAACATGACGGCAGCGACCATCGGCGTCTTCGTGCTCTGGCTCGGGTGGTTCGGGTTCAATCCAGGAAGCACCATGGCGGCTGACGCGCTCGGCATTGCCCACATCGCTGTCACGACCAACACGGCCGCCGCAGCGGCTTCGATGAGCGCGCTGCTGACCGCTACGCTGCTCATCGGGAAACCGGATCTGTCGATGATCCTCAACGGCTGTCTGGCCGGGCTGGTGGCGATCACGGCCCCGTGCGCCTGGGTAAGCGTTGGCAGCGCGCTGCTGATCGGGATCATTGCCGGCATCCTCGTCGTCGTGAGCGTGCTGTTCTTCGATCGTGTGGGGATCGACGATCCCGTGGGCGCGCTGTCCGTCCACCTCGTCAACGGGGTCTTCGGCACCCTGGCGGTTGGCCTGTTCGCGGATCCCTCGGTCGCGCCGGTTTCGGGGCCCGAGGCGGGGCTCTTCGCCGGTGGCGGGCTGGGTCCGTTCTTCGTGCAGCTCACCGGTGTGCTCGCGGTCGGTGCATACACGCTGCTCGTATCGCTGGCTGCCTGGGGGATTCTCAAGGCCACCATGGGCATTCGCGTGAGCGCAGAGGAGGAGTCGGACGGTCTCGATCTCGGCGAGCATGGGATGACCGCCTATCCCGACTTCGTCCTGCAGGCCGGTGGCTTGCCTGGCGAGATCGGGGGCAAGCCCTCGGGCGGCCTCCAGGCTTCGAGTTACGCGACGCGGCCCGTGCACGCGTCGTGAGCGCAGGGCGCCTTGCCGGGGGTCGGTCGCCATTGATCGACCCCCCGGAATGGCTCAGACTCCCGGCAATGGCGACCTCCAGAGACCGAGCGGATCTTGCCCGCTGGCGCGAGCTGGCGATCAAGGAGCGCAAGGGGGCGGATCCCGATACCCTCGTCTGGACGACCCCGGAGGGGATCCCGGTCAAGCCCTTGTGGACGCAGGCGGACGTCGAGAACCTCGAGTTCTACGACACGATCCCGGGCGACTTTCCCTTCCTTCGCGGCCCGCGGGCGACCATGTACGCAGGCCAGCCGTGGACCATTCGGCAGTATGCGGGATTCTCCACGGCCGAAGAGTCCAATGCCTTCTACCGGGCCAATCTGGCGGCAGGGCAGATGGGCCTCTCGGTCGCCTTCGACCTGGCTACCCATCGCGGGTACGACTCGGATCACCCGCGGGTGGTGGGCGATGTGGGCAAGGCCGGGGTGGCGATCGACTCGGTCGAGGACATGAAGATCCTCTTCGACGGCGTCCCCCTCGACCGGATGTCCGTGTCGATGACCATGAACGGGGCCGTGCTGCCGATCCTGGCGAGCTTCATCGTCGCGGGCGAGGAGCAAGGCGTGCCGCGGGCCAAGCTCACCGGCACCATCCAGAACGACATCCTCAAGGAGTTCATGGTCCGCAACACCTACATCTATCCGCCCGCGCCCAGCATGCGCATCGTGGCGGACATCATCGAGTACACCGCCAAGGAGATGCCGCGCTTCAACAGCATCTCGATCAGCGGCTACCACATGCAGGAGGCGGGGGCGACCTGCGACCTCGAGCTGGCCTTCACCCTCGCCGACGGTCTCGAGTACGTGCGGGCCGCGCTGTCGAAGGGCCTCGACATCGATGCCTTCGCCGGCCGACTGTCCTTCTTCTTCGCGATCGGCATGAACTTCTACATGGAGATCGCGAAACTCCGGGCCGCGCGCCTGCTGTGGGCGACGCTCATGCGGCAGCACTTCCAGCCCAAGCAACTCGCCTCCCTCATGCTGCGCACGCATTGCCAGACCTCGGGCGCGTCGCTGACCGAGCAGGACCCTTTCAACAACATCGTGCGGACGACGATCGAGGCCATGGCCGCGGTCATGGGCGGGACGCAGAGCCTGCACACCAACTCCTTCGACGAGGCGATCGCGTTGCCCACGGACACCTCGGCCCGGGTGGCCCGCAACACGCAGCTCATCTTGCAGCTCGAGACGGGCATTCCGCGGGTCATCGATCCCTGGGGCGGCTCGTTCTTCATGGAGTCGCTCACGCACGCGCTGGCGCGCAAGGCGCTCGGGCTCGTCGAAGAGTGCGAGCGCATGGGTGGCATGACGAAGGCGATCGAGGCCGGCTGGCCCAAGCTGAAGATCGAGGAGACGGCTGCCCGCCGTCAGGCCCGGATCGATCGTGGCGAGGACGTGATCGTCGGCGTGAACAAGTTCCGCCTGCCCGAGGAGCCGGAGATCGATACGCGCGAGATCGACAACACGGCGGTGCGCGAGAGGCAGATCGCGCGGCTGCAGCAGATCAGGCGCACACGCGATGGGGCGCGGGTGCGCGAGACCCTGGCGGCGCTCCGGCGCTGTGCCGAGACCGGCGAGGGCAACCTCCTCGCCTGTGCCGTCGAGGCCGCCCGGGCTCGCGCGACGGTGGGGGAGATCTCCGAGGCCCTCGAGCAGGTGTGGGGGCGCTATCAGGCGGAGATCAAATCCATCTCGGGCGTCTACGGGGCTGCGTACGCCGACGACGCCGAGTGGAAGGCGCTGAGCGCCGAGGTGGCAGCCTTCGCGGCCGAGCACGGACGCCGCCCCCGGATTCTGGTCGCGAAAATCGGCCAGGATGGACACGACCGCGGCGCCAAGGTCATTGCCACGGCCTTCGCCGACCTCGGGTTCGACGTCGACGTGGGCACGCTGTTCCAGACGCCCGACGAGGTGGCCCGCCAGGCCATCGAGAACGACGTGCACGTGGTCGGTGTGTCGACGCAGTCGGGCGGGCACAAGACGCTCGTGCCGCAGCTGGTGCAGCATCTGCGCGCGCAAGGGGCGGGCGACATCGTCGTCACCGTCGGAGGCATCATCCCGCCCAAGGACTACGCGATGCTGGAAGCCGCGGGGGTGCGGGCGATCTTCGGGCCGGGCACCAACGTCGTGCAGGCTGCGCGCCGCGTGCTCGAGCTGATTCGCGAAGCGCATCGCGACGGTGAGCAGGCTGCCGCTGGCTGAGCGGCTCGCCGTCGGCGTGCGGGCAGGCGAGCGCCGGGCGCTGGCCAAGGCCATCACGCTGGTGGAGAGCACGCGGCCCGAGCACCAGGCCGAGGCGCAGCGGCTGCTCGAGCTGCTGTTGCCGCATACCGGTCACGCGGCCCGGGTGGGAATCACCGGCGTTCCTGGCGCGGGGAAGAGCACCTTCATCGAGGCCTTCGGGCTCTACCTGATCGGCCAGGGCCGCCGGGTCGCCGTCCTCGCCGTCGATCCGTCGAGCGCGCGCTCCGGGGGGAGCATCCTCGGGGACAAGACGCGTATGGCGCGGCTTGCGGCTGCGCCCGAAGCCTTCATCCGCCCGAGCCCGTCGGGGGGCTCGCTCGGGGGGGTGGCCCGACGGACGCGCGAGGCCATGCTGGTCTGCGAGGCGGCGGGCTACGACGTGGTGCTCGTGGAGACCGTGGGCGTCGGGCAGTCGGAGACAGCGGTGGCCTCCATGGTCGACTTCTTCCTCGTGCTCCTGGTCGCGGGGGCGGGTGACGAGCTGCAGGGGATCAAGAAGGGGATCATCGAGATCGCCGATGCGCTCGCCGTGAACAAGTGCGATGGCGACAACGTGCAGCGTGCGGAACGCGCCGCAGCGGAATACCGCAGCGCGCTCCGCCTCTTTCGCCACCAGACCCCGACCTGGGATCCGCCCGTCCTCACGGTGAGCGCGCTCGAGCACCGCGGGATGGACCGCGTGTGGGAGGCGATCGACGAGTACCGGCACAAGCTTGGCGCGACCGGCGAGCTGGTGGCGAAGCGGCGGAATCAGCAGCAGGCCTGGCTGTGGTCGATGCTGCGGGAGGGACTCGAGGCCTGGTTTCTTGGGCGCGACGATGTCCGACGCCTGCTCCCGCGGCTCGAGGAAGCGGTGTGCGACGCGCGCGTGACGCCGACCGAGGGGGCGCGCCAGCTGCTGGCGCTGCTCGCCCGTTAGCCGCGGGCGGCAGGGGGGCTGGCGCCCAGCCCAGCCACGAAGGCGGCCATGCGTGCCTCCGCGGCTGCGGCACCGGCCCCGTCGAGCATCGCTGTGCCGAGCGGGTCGCACGCGATCCGCAGCGGGGCCGCATCGTCGAGGATCGCGTCCACGATCCGCCTGGCGGCCTCGGGAGCGGGAGTCGCCATGGCTTCCACACCGAGGCGTCCAGCATGCAGACGCTGGGCGAGGGGGCTGTATCCCGGCACGGCGGCAGCCTCGGGCACGCGCGCGGAGGCCGCGAGCATGTCGGTCCGGATCGGCCCCGGAACCACTTCGAGCACGCGAATGCCGAAGGGGGCGACCTCCGCGCGCAGGGACTCGTCGAGGGCGGCCACGGCGGCTTTGCTCGCGCGATAGACGGCGTAGAAGGGGACGGGGGCGAGGATGGCTGCCGAGCTCAGATTGCAGATGACGCCGCCGCCGGTGGCCCGCAGCACCGGGATGGCCCGGCGAGTCATGCTGACGACGCCGAACACGTTGGTCTCGAAGACAGCCCGCCAGTCCTCGAGCGGCTGGGCTTCGACCGGGAGCATGGCGCAGTCGATGCCGGCATTGTTGACGAGCACTCGCAGCCCGTCGGGCAGGGAGAACGCGCCCGCCTCCGTGACGTCGAGCGCAGCGAGGCGCAGCTGCACCCCATGCCGGGCTGCTGTGGCCGCGAGCTCGGCTCCCGCCCGCGGATCCCGCATCGTCGCCACGACCTCGAACCCGCGTGCTCCCAGCTCGAGCGCTAGGGCCCGGCCGAGCCCGCGACTTGCGCCCGTCACCAGAGCGATGCCCTTCGCCTCCATGCGCTGCCGAATAGCCAATCCCCCGCGGCGGGGGAAGCGCCCTCGTGGCTTCCTGGCCCTGCAGCTTGCGATCGCGCAGGGGGATCGCTAGGGCGTACGGTCATGCGGCCCCGGGGAGACGAGCGCGGGGGATCGGGCGGTGGGACCGGAGGCCCCGACGGGTTCTCGCGCAGCCTGCTCGCCGAGGACCCGGTGGTGGCTGCGCTGCTCGACGAGTTCCTCGACGGATTGCCGGCGCGGATGGCTGCCGTGTCGGCCGCTCTCGCCGCGGGGGCGCTCGATCGGGTCCAGACGCTCGCGCATGCGACCAAGGGGGCGACCGCCTCCTACGGTTTCCCGGGTCTGGCACGGCTGGCGGCGCGGCTCGAGGAGGCGGCACGCGTGGGCGATCTGCCGGCGGCGCAGGCGGCGGCTGCCGATCTGGCATCGGGCTGCGCGGCAGCCCGGGCAGCGCGCTGATCGACCTTCGGCGAAGGCTGGCCCTGGTCACCGTCCGGGGCTAGACTTCGACTTGGTCATGACGACGCGACTCGCCCATCGCCTCTACGACGCGGAGGGCCGCCCGACCCGCGATCAACCCTGGATCTTCCGCACCTATGCTGGCCACACGAACGTCAAGGCTTCGAATGCTCTCTATCGCGCCAACCTCGCGCGGGGGCAGACGGGGTTGTCGATCGCCTTCGATCTCCCCACCCAGTGTGGCTACAGCTCCGATCATCCGCTCGCCCTGCCGGAGATCGGCAAGGTCGGCGTCCCCGTCAACTCGATCGACGACTTCGAGATCCTCTTTCAGGAGATCCCGATCGACCAGATCAACACCTCGATGACGATCAATGCAACGGCGATGTGGCTGCTGGCGCTTTACGTGGCGCTCGCCGAGCAGCGCGGGGTCGACACGACGGCGCTCCAGGGGACAACGCAGAACGACGTCATCAAGGAGTATCTCGCGCGCGGAACCTACATCTTTCCGCCGAAGCACTCGATGCGGCTCATCGTCGACATGTACGAGTATTGCCTGCACGCGATCCCGCGCTGGAACGCCTCGAACGTCTGTTCGTACCACCTGCAGGAAGCCGGAGCGACGCCGCAGCAGGAGCTGGCCTTCGCGCTCGCCAATGCCATCGGGCTGCTGGAAGCCATCCGCGCCCGGGGCACCTTCTCCCACGAGGAGTTCGAGCGCTGCGTGGGCCGGGTGTCGTTCTTCTGCAATGCCGGGATCCGCTTCATCGAAGAGATGTGCAAGCTGCGCGCCTTCACCGAAATGTGGGACGAGATCACGCGCGAGCGCTTCGGGGTGCAGACGGCGAAGTATCGTCTCTTCCGCTACGGTGTCCAGGTGAACTCGCTCGGGCTCACCGAGGAGCAGCCGGAGAACAACGCCTGGCGCATCCTGCTCGAGGCGCTCGGGGTGACCTTGTCGCGGCGCGCGCGCTGTCGGGCCCTGCAGCTCCCGACCTGGAACGAGGCGTTGAGCCTGCCGCGACCCTGGGACCAGCAATGGTCGCTGCGGCTGCAGCAGATCCTGGCGTACGAGACCGATCTGCTCGAGTATCCCGATCTCTTCGACGGCTCGCCCGTCATCGCGTCGAAGGTCGCCGAGCTGAAGGAGGCAGCGTACGCCGAGCTGCGCAAGATCGACGAGATGGGCGGTACCCTGGAGGCCATCGAGTCCGGGTACATGAAGGCCGAGCTGGTGCGCAGCCAGGCGGAACGCCTGGCCCGGTTGAACAGCGGCGAAACCATCGTGGTGGGGCGGAACCGCTGGACGGACGGTCTTCCCTCGCCGTTGCTGGCCGGCGAGGATCGGGGGGTCTTCAAGGTCGACCCGGCCTCGGCGGCCGAGACGCTCGACCTGCTTCGCGCCACGCGCGCCCGCCGCAGTCAGCTCGAGGTCGAGGCGGCGCTCCGGCGCCTGCGCGACGACGCCGTCGCGGGCCGGAATCTCATGCCGGCGTCCATCGCGGCAGCGAAGGCGCGCGTCACCACGGGGGAGTGGGCGCAGACCCTGCGCGAGGTCTTCGGGGAGTATCGCCCGGCGACCGGGGTGGAGGGGCAACAGCTGCCGCTCGCAGGGGCCCGGGTGGAAGCCGTCCGCGCACGCACCGCGGCCTGGGCTGCCGTCCATGGCGGACGGCCGCGCATGGTCGTCGGCAAGCCTGGCCTCGATGGGCACTCGAACGGCTCGGAGATGATCGCCGTGGCGGCCAAGCATGCCGGCTTCGATGTGGTCTACGGCGGTATTCGCATGACGCCGGCGGAGATCGTGCAGTCCGCTGTCGAAGAGGACGCGGCCGTGCTCGGTCTCTCGGTGCTTTCCGGCTCCCACGTGGAGGTCGCGCGCATGGTGCTCGACGAGCTCGACCGCCATGGCGCTCGGGAGGCGATTCCCGTGGTGCTCGGCGGCATCGTCCCCGAGAGCGACATGGGGACGCTGCGCGCGCTCGGGATCCGGGCAATCTTCACCCCGCGCGACTTCGATCTCATGGCCGTGATGGACCGGATCCTCGACGTGATCGGCGCCCCGAAGGGCGAGGTGCCCGGGGAGGTGCGCCCCGAGCCGGCGCGGGTCGCCCGTGCCTGATCGGGCGTCGTCCGCGCCGACACCGGAGCGGCCGACGCTCGATCACGAGACCCTGGCACTGCTCGCGCGAGCGACGGCCCTCGCGAAGTACCCGCTCGCTCGGCTCATCTCGCTGGTCGAGCGCGAGGATGACGACGGTCGCAGTCGGCGGGCGGCGCTGTTCCGCTACCTTCGCGATCACGAGGCCCAGTACCGGCCGCGGGGTCGCGTCATCGGTGTCACGGGGACCCCCGGCGCGGGCAAGTCGTCGCTGATTGGCCGCGTCGTGCTCGAATGTCTCGCGGCCGATGCCCGCCTGCGTGTCGCGGTGCTGGCCATCGATCCCACGAGCCCGTCTTCCGGCGGGGCGCTGCTGGGGGATCGCCTGCGCACGCATTTTCCGGTCGCCGAGCCGCGGGTTTTCTTTCGCTCGCAGGCCACCCAGGGCGATCTCGGGGGAATGGGACGCCGGACCTTTGCCGTGACCCGGCTCCTGCGCTGTCTGTTCGACCTGGTGTTCGTCGAGACGGTGGGCATCGGGCAGAGCGAGATCGAAGTGACGCGCGTGGCCGATCTCGTCGTGCTCGTGATGCAGCCCCTGGCCGGAGATCACGTGCAGTTTTTGAAGGCGGGGATCATGGAAGTCCCCGACGTCTTCGTCATCAACAAGTGCGACGAGGACGCGCTGGCACGGCGCAGCGCGCACGAGCTGCGCGCCGCGTTGGCGTACGCGAACATCCAGCATCCTGGCGGACACAGCCTGCGGATCTTCCAGACAAGCGCGGTGAGCGGGCGGGGCATTCCCGAGCTGGCGGCCTTCCTCCGCAGCGACGCCGTGCGTCCCTTCGGGCGCCTCGGGCGGCACGCGCAGGAGCTCTATTTCCTCCGCAAAGCGATCGCCGAGCGTTGGGGCCGCTTCGGCGTCGAGGAAGCCGAGCGGGCGTTGAACGCGGTGCCGCCGGCGATCCGGGATGCGGCCACCTACGAGGAGCTGGAAGACCTCGTCGTGACAGCCGTGGCGCGTCGTATTCGGTAGCGCGAGTCGGCAGCTCTGACACCCCCGGCCGGCGAGCGGGGATGCCGGGAGTCGCGTTCTCGACACTCGCTGGCGGGTCTATGCCGCGCGCCGCTGCGTGGAACGGAGCGGGCGACGGCGGTCCACGGTCGCGTCCAAGGTGCGGCCGCGGTGCCTGGCGCTGAACTCGGCCAGGCGTTCGGCGAGCACGGTCTCCTCTGCCGGCGTGACGATGATCCGGACGTAGTAGCCGCCGATTGTCGGTGGCAGGGCGTTTCCGGGCTGCGTCAGGCTGGCCAAGCGCGCGCGGAGGTTGCCGTCCGCGCGACCGATGAGCACGACGTTGCGGACCAGATTAGCCACCTCGAAAATCCCTCCCTCGGCGGGTAGCAGTGCCACGTTGTCCGGATTCAGTCGCATCCAGCGCCCCGGGGAGAGACTCATGCCGTGAGAGACAGCAACTGGTGTGCCGCGGCCACGGGACGGGGTGGCCTGGCGCCCCGAGCCGGACCGCGTCAGGAGATCGACACGCCTGGCTGGGTGCGGGCGTGGTGTCCGCCCGGAGGGCTGCGGCGAGTTGCCGCAGCCGTGCCGCCGGCTGAGGCCTTGCAGCCCGGTTCGCGAGCCAGCACTGTCCCCTGGCAGTGACCGTGCACACCGGGATGGCACCCTCGCTGGTGGACGAGCGGGCGATCGTCTCCTTGCAGTGGCTGGTTCGGCTTCGCTGGTGGGCGGTGGGGCTGGCCCTGCTGCTCGTCGCGGTGTCCGAGATCGTGTTCGCTGCCGGCCTGCGGCTTCCCCCCATTCTCGGCTTGCTCGGCATCGCGGCGCTCACCAACGCGATGCTCGCGCTACGGAGCGCGGAGCGCTCCGCAGCACGCGTCCGCCTATGGTGCGGTGCGGCCTTGCTGATCGACGCGCTCGTGCTGACGCTCCTGCTGCGGCTGACGGGCGGGCCGTCGAATCCCTTCAGCGTGCTCTACCTCGTGCACATCACCCTCGCGGCCGTGACGCTCGGCCCGGCATGGACCGCGAGCCTCGCCTTGCTTTCGATCGTCTGTTACGGCTCGCTCTTCGTCCCGCTCGCCGGTACGCACGGCCAGAAGCACGGGATGGAGGACGTGGCCTTCCTGCGGCATCTGCAGGCGATGTGGTTCGCCTTCACGGCGGCCGCTGGTTTGACGGCGTATTTCGTGGTGCGCCTCGCAGCCGCGCTCGAGCGCAGGGATGCGGAGCTGGCTGCAGCACGCGAGCAGGCGACCCGCAACGAGCGCCTGGCGTCGCTCACCGCGCTGGCAGCCGGGGCTGCGCACGAGCTCGGCACGCCGCTCGCGACCATCGCCGTGGTGGCGAAGGAGCTGGAGCGCGCCTGCGAAGGGCGGTCGGACAGCGGGCTTGCGGACGATGCGCGCCTCATTCGCGAACAGGTGGAGCGCTGCCGCCGGATTCTCGACGACATGGCGAGCGGGACGGGCGAGCCGGTCGGGGAGGCTCCCGAGCCGGTCGAGCTGGCCGTGCTCGCGGCCCAGGTGCGCGAGGCCCTCGACGAAAACGAGTCGGGTCGGCTGGACGTAGAACACTCCACAGCGCCACTTCGCGTAGTGGTCCCGCGGCGTGCGCTGGTCCGGGCGCTCGTTTGCCTGGTGCGCAACGGTCTCGATGCCAGCGAGCCGCATCAGCGCGTGCGCATGGTGCTCGCGGGGCAGGGGACTGCACTGCGGATCGAGGTGCACGATGCCGGCCGCGGGATGAGCAAGGAGGTGCTGGCGCGCGCCGTCGAGCCCTTCTTCTCCACCAAACCGGCGGGGAAAGGGCTTGGGCTCGGGCTCTTTCTCGTGCAGACGCTCGCCGAACGGATGGGGGGCCGCTTCACGCTGCATTCGGAGCCCGGGGCGGGTTCGGTCGCCACGATCGAGCTGCCGGTGAGGGAGGCGGCCTGAGATGGCAGAGCACGCGATGGAGCCCATGCCGCCCACGATGCTGCTGGTCGACGATGACGTCGTCTTCCGGCGCCGCCTCGCGCAGGCCTTGCGTGCCCGGGGCTGGGAGGTTCGCGAGGCGGGCAGTCGCCAGGAAGCCGTGGCTGCCGCCCGGGACGACCCGCCGGAATATGCCGTGGTCGATTTGCGGCTGCCGGACGGCTCGGGCCTCGAGGTGGTGCGCGATCTCGTCGCCCAGGATGCGGGCATCTTGATCCTGGTTCTCACGGGTTACGGCAGCATCGCGACGGCGCTCGATGCGCTGCGGCTCGGTGCAGTGTACTACCTGCAGAAGCCGGCCGATGCGGAGGATATCCTGGCCGGCTTTGCGCGTGCCGCGCAGCCACCAGGCACGGCTGTTCCGTCAGCGGCCGAGCCCCCGTCGCTCGCGCGCGTGGAGTGGGAGCACATCAACCGGGTGCTCGCCGACAGCGGCGGAAACATCTCGGAGGCGGCTCGGCGACTGGGGATGCACCGGCGTTCGCTGCAGCGCAAGCTTGCCAAGTATCCAGTGCGGCGTTGAGTCCCGGGGGGCGCCGCGCCCTGCGGGCGAGCGCGTGGAACGGTCCTTGCGCCGCCAGCCAGTATGCGCTCGCCAATTCGTGCACTCCTCATCGCGCTTGCCATGCTCGGGGCTGCGGCCTCCGCGGCTCGCGGCACGCCGCCGGAGCCGCGTCTCCGCGTGCGGAGTCCGGGCCCGCTGACGGTTCGCGTGCATGTCGAGAGCCGGCTCGGCAAGGACCGTGCTGTGAGCACCCTCGAAGTGGAGCGCAGCGCGGGCGACGGTATCTTCTCGCCGGTCTTGTCCATTCCTGGCCCGCGCCGGCGGCATGCGGCAGTCGACACGGTGCCGGCCGCAGGTCAGTGGTGGTACCGCGCGCGTGTGGTGAGCCCGAGCGGCACCTCGCTCTGGGCAGGACCGGTCCCCGTGACGGTCTCACCCGCGGGGCGCGACCCCGGCGTCCGGGTGGATCCGGGCGAATGCCCGGCGGACTATACCGAGCGCGTGCTCGCCCTGGTGAACGCCGCCCGCAAGAGCGCGGGCGTGGCGCCGCTGGCGAGTCATCCGCTCCTCATGGCGGCGGCGCGCCAGCGTGCCGTCGACCTGGCTGCCGGAGGGGTGCTCACTCACGACGGCTGGTCAGCCACCATCGCGGCGACGGGCTACCGTGCCCGGGTGCTTGGAGAGAACATCGCCTATGGGTACTCGTCCCCGGAGAGCGTGACGGCGGCCTGGCTCGCGAGCCCGGCGCATCGGGCGAACATCGAGCGGCGCTCGTTCGCCGAGTCCGGGATCGGGTGTGTTCGGGACGGCAGCGGCCGCTTCTGGTGGGCTCAGGATTTCGGGGGCTGAGGCCCCCCGGCGGGCGGAGGGAGGGGCTCAAGTTTTGCCGTGCTCTGCCGATCGTCGAACGGTGGCGACCATGGGAGGCGATCTCCCCACGATGGAAGGACCGGTGGCCTGGGCGGAGACGGCTCGCCTTCGGGAAGACTTGCAGGTGTCCTCGGCGCTCGCCCGGATGGGGCGAGAGCTGATTGCCCTCCTCGATACACCCCAGATTCTGACCCGGCTCGCCCAGTTGACCCGGGAGCTTCTCGGAGCCGAAGTCAGCGGCACCGTTGTCTGGGTCCCGGCAGCGGAGGATTACGCTCTCGTCACGGGCGCGCCCGAGGACGAGGTGACGCCCCTGCGTATCCCGGCCGAGGCAGTGTCGACGGTGCTGCAGCTTATCGCCGAGAGTGGCTGT
>Ga0209101_1000336_pt1 | contig 39418 bp, 40 predicted proteins | sample ConPoolayeCmetaG_FD_185481 | JGI IMG/M metagenome (GOLD analysis project Ga0209101, IMG submission 185481) | Hot spring microbial mat communities from California, USA to study Microbial Dark Matter (Phase II) - Cone Pool mat layer C metaG... ...
AATTAATATATTTCCAGGCGTAATATCAATAGTCGTGGTCACTGTTGTAATGCGGACATTGGCAGCTGATCCGATTGCCACTTCCGCATTTCCAACAATAGTAACTTTGTCCCCCGTATCGATAATCGAATCACCAGCGGTTCGAATTTGATTTTTCGAAGCAACTAAACGCGTATCTTTATCACTTGTTAAACCAATAGATTTTGATGATAACGCTAATACTTTAGTTATAAGCCGTATTCCCTTTTTCGCATAAAAAGCAATATTGCTTTTATTTGCATTTAATGCAATTCCCGTAGGACTTTCTGATGATAAAACAATACCCCCCTTATCATCAATATCGTAACATGCCGCTTGTTTCCCATCTTTATCGTTTACCAATAAACGATAACGGAGATTGTTCCCAGGCTCCCCAATACCGGTTAGTGCATCAATGCCATCAGCAATATTCCCTAATCCGGTAACAATACCTTGAACATCTTCAACTGTTTTAGCAATCGATGTAAATTGTGTAAGAGAACCCAAACTTGAAAAAACAGATTGTGCATTTGTAATTATTGATGATACAGAATTAACAATATTTTTAATAAATCCTAATGCAAATTCCTTGACATGATCATTGATATTCAAAAGCGATTTTAGATTTTCTGGGTTTGCTACTTCACTAGAAAATCCTTCAACTGGAAATGCTTCAGAAGCTTTTTTCTTCAGCTCATCAGTAAGTGTAGATAAAACACCAGAACCGGACATTCCACTCAATTCAACCGATCCTGATTCGTCAATAACAACCCCTAATGATTCTTGAACAAGGAGATTCCCTTTATCGTCGTATAATCGTGTATCCCGTTCCCGAAGACCAGACGGTTTATTGATCGGTGTTCCTTGACCACTTGCGGGAATTTCTCGTTCCGATATCGTCGGAAATAACCGATATGGGGCCCCAAAACGAAATGTACTTTTTCCATCAGTAACTTTGTATGCAATTTGTGTGTTTTCCGTAAGCCCCTCAAGTCCATACATATGAATGCGACCACCCAAACTCATCATCATGGCATCACCAACCGCATTCAAACGAAGATATGCGCCGCCCTTACTGCGCATATCGATTTCGCCAGGCTTTAATTGTTGGCACATTTCCAAATTGGACTTCCCGCCGATACCAGCCGCATTTTCAGCTTGTTCATTAAATGCAGAAATACGATTTGCGTATTGAAAAACATGCCACCCCAAAACAACAGCACTATTGTCTGGTCGAATACCGATAATGACAATGTCGTCAACTTGAGGAATATGGCGGATCCACGAATCACGCGACATAGCAACAACAGGTATCGGAATCTTGTCCCGTATGGCCATTTGGTCGATAAACAATACGGAAATCGTCCCATTTGTCGCATCAACGGCCGATACAACACCTAAATGGACTCGATCATAGTATCCACGTGCTGCAATATCTCTTCGTGTTGCCATTATTTTGCCCTATTCAATACTGTTGTAAATTCATCAATAAGCTTTTTACGATCCTCAGTCGTTTGTGCAGCTGAGAATTGCGAAATAATACTATCCAATTTTTGCTTGTCTTCGGTGGACAAATTTGGTCGAATACGAAAATACTCAGACACACTATTCGTTAAAATTTCTTGTGTGACATCGTCACGACGTTCGAAAGGTGGTGCTTCATATCGTACCGGTTGTGTCTGCTGGTTTCCCGGTTGATTGTTTTTTCGAACTTCACTGGGAAGCTCTGTATTCATCCACGAATGACCAAAATTCCCAGAAATCTTTTTCCATTCTCTTGTCACAATATCGAAATGACGGACATATTGGAATGTATACACTGTTTGTGCCATCTGCCCCCAAACAACGCGATGGCGAATAGACTTCGCAAAAGCAATAATATTCCTATGTGCAATAAAATACGGACGAGCAGCAACAGCTCGAAAATTTGGTAAACATTCCATGCCCTCAATACGAAAAGCATCTGCATTCGCCAATTCTTGAAGACGAGAAGCCAAAGCATTTAATGCTTGACCGGCAACATCTTCTTTATAATAAAATGGACGATTTGATCGCTGTTCACGAACACCAAACCGTGCAATTAATTCAGGGTTAATGTGCCGTCCGTAAGACAGAAATGGCGCACCACGAGAAAGATCATATTGATCAACCGGTGACGCATTAACCAATGTAAACGTTTTAATATTTCTATCATCTTCGGTATATGAATACCGCCGCCATTCATTATAAATCGTAAAAATACTTGACCATGGTGATTCATACCGTAAAGGCACAGAGTCGTAATTAGTAAATTCAAATACAATATCACCTTTCGGTGTTGAATACCATGTACAATCTAGCTTCTTCACAAAATCTGAAATAAGATTGAATCGTGATTCCCATTCTGAAAAAATATCCACGCGGTTTTCCCAATCAAACGGATACGTCCGATCGGGGAAATGTTCCTTCACAGGAAGTATGACCCACAATTTATTTGGATCAGTCCCCAATTCTGTAAACACACGCGGGTCTGACCCTAACGACCAATCTGCCCCATATCGCGTAACGTCATTGTATGATAACTTTGGGTAAATACGATCCATAACAGGAGAAAGTCTTTGCTCATATGTTTCATCAAGCACTAATTCAATGATTTCCTTTTTTCCATATGGAAATCCCATAACCCCATCGACAGTCACTCGTTGACCGGGGAGATTTGCTGCTTCTTGATTTTGTACACCAATAAGCATCCATTCTAGAAAGCCATTAGAGCTATCTGGTGATGAACGATCAACAATAACTTGACCAGATTGTGGAGCATTATTTCCAGTATACAAAATCGTGTCGGGAGCAAATGTCCGCAATGGTGGCGTAACTTCCTCAGCTCCACGCCCAGTGATACTTGTCGGACGTTCTTCGCCCTTTAAATCGGAAAGCGTAACCTGATCTAAATGAAAAATCAACGGATTTGTTGTCGTACGCATATAACGCAATACACGACGGATCTCCTCACAGTATAAATGAATAACTGATTGATTCGATGTACCATCAAACTCTTCAGTTACAGCACCAATAAAACCAGTAAATGCAAAATACCATTCTTCGGAGTCTGTTGGAACATTGGTCGACTGACCTTGAAAAGTCCACGGATTATTCAAAAAAATCCGAATACGATCGCCCGCTTGAAATAGGGGTCCACCAGGCAAAAATGGAAAATGAATATTACGTGAAAACTGATCTAATACACGCTGACCAATTTCGCCAAGAGAGCTAAGAAAACGTTTAAAATTTTCTTGCTTTTTTTTAGCAAATTGAATTGGTGTCACGTACGAACCGGGTCGTCTACTTGTTGTATCTGGTCCAAACAAGGATTGACTCGTATTTGCTGTCGTCAATGGACGATCTGATAATTCATCGGGGTATAAATCAAAAGGAATAACGCCTATACCCGGCGGAAGAACCCACTTTGAGTTATCATTGATAATGTTAACAGTAGCAGTTGCAATTTCTTCATCAACCGTTTGAGAAACCGAAACGCTAAAAACATCTGATGTGATTTCAATACCCCACACAAACACGCGAAAATCTGGGGCCCCAACAAACACACGCCCTTCTTTTGTGTTCGATTGATCTTCGCGTGATATGCGAAGGATTTTCTTTTTCGGAGAAGAAATTTCGTCCATAAAACTTTTTAGTTATGTTTCTTCTGTAATATTGACTGTCGATATTTGCTGAAATACAGCTTCGAGATCAGGTTCTGTGCGATGCACAATAAGCGTCAAATCCCATGTTGCCAAAAACGGGTTCGCTGAACTATGTGACCATTGAACAGGGGCCGCAAAGTGACCAATAAATGTTACAGCAATCGGAAGCGCTGGTGTTTCTAATTGTATGTTATGATGATTAATCTTATCCTCGACAATAAATGGTTCACGCGTCAACCGATAAAATCGAAGCCACTCTTGTTGCTTAACCGTTACCCCTTCATCAATAACTTGCTCAAATGTTGGTACATTAAAAGGATTTCTAGCAATCTTTCTAGGTTCACGAGCCAAAGAACGGGTGATCCCACTAATTTGCAGCTCCAATAAATCTAGGTGTGATGAAAACCGATCCTTTCTCCAGAAAAAAAATGCTTTTCCATCTTTAATAACCTGTTCTGAAATACGTGATTTTTGGACAAACTTAATGTTTTGGGGTGCGACCTGCACCCGTATAAACTCATTTCTCCCGATACCAGCAAAAGCTTTTTGGGATGCACTTTGATCGGTCCAAATGCGCAATCCTTGCATCCTATCAGACGACAAATTGCTAAAGAAAAAATCAGCAAGGGAATCAATAATTGTCGCCATTTCTACAAATCCTTTTCCAAATTTTTTACCTTTTCAATCAATTGATCAATACGATAGGGCTCAAGAACCGGTAGAGTATGTACCCTATCATTATAATAACTTTTTTTCCATTTATGATAGAGACGCATATTTATATTTTGACCAATAATAAATATCACGCCCCAAAACAAATAAATCCACAAGGGCGTCCCAAAAACACCCAAACCCAGCAACAACCGCATATTGGGTGAAAAAGTGTGAATCGGTATTTGATATATGTACTGTGTCAAAGTATAAAAATTCTTAATCACGTAAACAAACGTGCCGCAAACTCCTCCCGCAAAAACATAATACAATGTTTGTGCAACAATACTTGCCCTTTTAGCGGCGAATTCATGGGCATCTTTCAATAAATTAATGTGCGCCCAAACCCGCTCTTGCTCAGAGTAAAACTCCTTCTTCAAGGACTCCAAGCGTTGCTTAATCTTTGCTGTGTTTTCAGTAATCCGTTTAGACTTTGCCATATGATTCCCTCTTCTGTGAAGAGTATACCAGAATTTCAAAAAAAGTCAATAGTCGATACCTGCATTACACAATGCACTGTTCATGGCAGTTTTTTGACTCTCCAAAGCACCAACAGCTTCCGGAGGAAAACACATTTTGTCTTCGGCTATAGCAAAATCTTGTGATGTCTCTTCATTTACTTCTGGCTCAACTGATACAGCAGGGGACTTTGGTTCATCAATCAAACGCTGTAATTCCGGACCAACCATCTCTGAAACACCGTATGGCTGTACCGGTCCCGCTTCTGGAACACCTCTTGCTAACGCCGCAGTACCCGTTTCTATACCGCGCATAAATTGTACAATATCCCGACTGTCACGAAGATATTCGCCACCGGCGAAATATGTTGACAATTTCGTCAATCCTAAAGCAGCTTTATCCATGGCTGACAACGTTTCAGGAGCAATTTGTCCAGCTGCCTCTAAGACTTGTTTCGTCAAATCTAATTTTTGGGGCTCTTTGGCCACAATTTCTTTATACATTGCAAATGGATCTTGAGCAGAAAACACACCTTTTTTCGTTAGATCATCAATATGTTGAAATAACATTTCCACTTCGCGTTGATCGATGTGCATACCCCCAAGAAGCATTGATACCCCCGTTTTGCCTTGAGGACCCCGCATCATTTCCTGGAGACCTGAAAGTATAGAAAACGCATATTGCAGACCGCGTTCTTGCGTGTTCCCCGAACGAATATAAAAATCCGCAGCCAAACCTAACTGTGCCGGTCCTGGAGCTAAACCACGCTCCTTTTGTATTTCTTGAAATCTTTGCAATAAGTTTCTCCCAAATTCTGTTTGTTGAATAATATTCATAACCATCCCTTGCGTAGGAGCACTTGACGTAATCGTACCACTTGCCGGTGGTGTCAGAAGTTGCAAAAGATTTCCAGCGCCTTGAACCATATGTTCAGGTCGGAACAACCCTTTCCCTTCCCCTACAACCATCGTATCAATAAGAGATTTCGAAAGTGTCAATAGCGTATCAAGCGATGCACCGCTTGTTCGAGCCGCGCTCGTTGTTTGCATCATAGCATCGATAAACAATTGCATCGTTTTAAACGCCCCTGCTGTTGTATTACCAAAATTCTTGTACGCTTCTTCATATTGCTGCACCGATTCACGCATGCCTTCCACAATCGGTTTGATATCGTTAATACTCTGACCGAACTGCTTCACCAGTACAGTTTCTGTTTGTAAAATCGTTCCTGGACGAAGATTAAACATTCGTTCCAGTGCTAAATTATATTGAACAATATCTCTCGAACCTTCGAGAAACCCAATACCTAACTGAGCAAATGTGCGGATAAGTTGCGCAATTTCTTGTTCGGTTGCGCCGGTTGCCAATCGTGTTTCGACCAACGTTCTCTGGTATTCTGCACCAACACCCTTTAAATCTTGTGCATATTGCATAAAATTTTGACCCGTAAGAGGAAGCACACGGGCCCCCATCATACGATATCCTTCTAGCTGCATTCCAGCAAAACTCGTCAACGGTTGAGCAACTTGTGACGTTAATTGCTGCGCAGTAACACCAGCTGCTGCGCCCATCACTGGATTTGCTGTAAATGCAGTAGTCGCACCACCAACAAGCACCCCGACAATATTCGCAATTGATGAAGACATTGCACCGAGCGTTGTCTGCATTTGACCAACATTAATATCGCCAATACCACGCTCGACAGCTGTATTTAATGCACGACTGAATGCTTCACCAGCAAGTAATCCGAGATCAGTTAATGCCCGTTGTACCGATGATTGCACCTGTGAGTTTGAAAAAGATGTCTTTAAAGATTCCTCAATTTGTTTCTGGAGTGTTTCATATGTTTTCTTTATTTCTCGCGACAATTCTCCAACATCCGCTCCCAATGAACGGACATGTTCACGAGTTTTTTCAAGCTCATTTCGTAGTTGACGTATTTGCTCTAATACAATATCGTTATCGGAATTTGGATTATTTGGATCATTTGGCGGCATGGTAAATTATCCCTTTTTCTGGAATCGCTCCATATGATACGTAAATCGGCGCAAATATTCATTTGTTGGTATACCAGTGCCGAGATCTCTTTCTTTTCCGGAGAGACGACGAACCGGTCTCCCAGCATGCCACATCGAAGCAACATCCAGAGGAGAACCATATTTATTCAAATATTCGGCAATTTTTGCTTGACCAACAATTTCTTGCGCCATAGGATTACGGCGAAATTCTTCGGGACTCATCTCTCGACCAAGATATTGCTTTGTCCATGCACGGACATTTCCTTCCATAATTTGGTATTTGCCAATCGCTCGCTGCCCCTTCCATCGTCCTTTATTAATCACTTTTCCTAAAGCAAGATATTGTGATCCTTTGACAAATCCTGTCTCTACTTGTGCAATCGATTTCGCCGTTAAATTCACCAATTCAACACCGAAAGCCGTATTTTTTGCATATGAATCAACTTTCACAGAAATTTCCCCACCGGATGGCACAATTGTCGCTTCAGTCGGTGGAGCTTTTTGCGCTTCCTTTGCAGGTGAAAACAATTGCGGCCGATCTATCATCGAAGCAAGTGGCGCTTCGCTTGACTGCCCAGCTCTCAATTCCACAGGTAATTCAGAAGCTTCAGCTTTCGGGACAACACGATTAAGAAGTTTTTGAATGAACCCTTCACTCAAATCACCCTTTTCCGCCTGTTTAACAATTTCAATCATCGTCGGCCAAAAATTTTCACCGCGAAGAATAGTCATTCGTTCAGCAGCGAGTGACATTTTTTCTGCTGCTGAAATTGTATTTTGACCAACTTTCTTCTGTACAGAAAGAATATCTTCTATAGACAGCCCCCTATCCCCTTCTTTTTGTAGTGTGAAACCTTCTTGTGGACGATCCAACTTTTTGGAGCGCTCCAATGCTTCAAACGGACTCAACCCTTCCGAGCGAAACCGTCCATATTCTTTAGATGCTTCCCACAATACCGAAGCATGCGAAATACCCATATTCAGAACTTTTACTAACCGTAGAATAAGCCCTGTTGGATCGCCCGCTGTTTGTTTTGTTGATTCAGCAATACCCCCAAGAATACCGGTATAAAAGAGTTTTCCTGCTTCTGGTTCTTTGGATAACACTTCTGTTACAGCGACTCCAGTTAAAATTGCAGGCATTTGTCTTGCCTGCATAAGATCAGTAACTTTTTTCCAAAAATGTTCTCCCTCCGGTGTCAAACTCAATAATTGCCTTAAGAACATCGCTTGTGTATACCCCTCTAAACCGGTGGTAAATTTTGGTGCGACCGCACTAAGTATAGATGACGTATACGTGGCAATCATATCAGGACGCATAATGCCTATCTTACGGAACACTTCAGACATTGAAAACATAACATCTTGAATGGTATTTAATTCAAAAGCTGTGTCATGTGTCGATTTCATAACTTGTTGGCTGAGACCGATTATTTGCGCATTACTTGAAAGGAATGTTCGCATTCCCGACGTAAGACCGTGTGCTTCACGGGCCCAATACGCTGTTTGGTCAGAAACACCTTCAATAATTTGAGCAACATCTTCCCATTCCTGACCGCGTTCGGTAACAGCCATACGAATCAATTCTTCGGTTGTACCACGAGTCAAATTAAAAAGATTATCAACAGAAAGTGCATACGCGGCAATCTTCATAGAGCCGCCTTCAAATGAAAACCCTAGCTGACTCAATCTCTCCATAAGAGAGATCATATCAGTTTCAACAAACCCAAATTGGGCTCGGGATTCGTTCACTACCCGAAGAATCGTTCGCCCAATTTCCTCGAAATCTTCTGTCCCCTGAACATTGCCAGCAGTATAAGCAGGCGCTAAACGCGCCCCAATCATACGAAGTTCTTCAAATTCGGCTGAAGCAACTTTGACAATAGCTCGACTAGCAACCTCCCCAACAATACCCAACACTTTTTTCCACGTGTCACCTTTTGCAAAAGAGGCGGCAAATGAAGCGCCGAGCTGCCCGGCCAAATTTTGAAATGATGCATTGAGTGTTGGATTCATTCCCAATGCATTAATGGAAACAGACATCCGGGAAACAACCATTCCCGTCAATGTCCGCATCATATCAATAGCTGACTCTCGTAATCGAGATATCGAGTTTACCGATTCCCTTGTTTGCTCTTTAAACTCGATCCCCGCCTGCTGCAAAATTTGCAGAATAGCATTACGATCAGGAAACTCGATTGTGACCTTTTGAGGATCAGCCATTTATGTTATCATTTTCACCCAAAATAGAATTTATCTTTTTTTCTTTTACACGTTTTTCAGCTTCGTCAGAAATAACATCAATATCCGAAAGGAGATTACTTTCCTCTAATGCACGGACTTGCTGTTCATATACATCTTCTGGAATTTCGCTTGTTGTTTTTTCACTACTTCGATACTGTTTGATAAAATTGCTATACGCTTCTGGATTAAGAATACCAGCTAACGGAAAAATTTTCGGTATCTCCCCAAATGGAACTGTTTGATCCCTTTTCAAATTTTCTGGTAACTCATCATCGCCATATCGTTCCACTGAATCCATATCGATACCAAGCATTCGAGCCCATTGCCGAATAGCCCATCGTTCTTTATCCAAATACATCTCGTGGGCGCATACCCACCGAGCTGCATTCATTTTCCCTAACCTGGGGTCGGTGATCGGGATTCTCCAATGTGCCAGTACCCGCTGTTTTAACCCCAAAAACGGATACTGGCTTATGAGTTTTTTACATCAGTACTCGTGATGAACGTCTTTTTTTCGACTTCTTCAGAATACTTATCGTACAACTCCATAATGACATTTCGCGGTAATTTTTGATAAATTTTTGTCAAAAGATTGTAAGCAACAATAAACTTTCTATTTTTATTTACAAAATCTCGCGCCAATTCTGGTGCTGTATCAATCCCCTCAGTCAATTCAGGCATTTCATCAACCGGCACGCCATCAATAGCAACTGTTGCTATTGCCAGTGTAGGAGCCCGCAACGACGCAGCCATAGCTACTTGACTATCAATCGAAACATACCGATCACGCCAGGTGTAATCCTCGTCATACAAACTTCTGAACGTGAATGTAGTCTTTTTTCCACCAAGATTTATATCAATATTTTTTTGAAATTCTCCTTGCTCAATAAGCTTAAAAATATCGTCTAATGGGTTTGGAAAATTTTTCATCATACACGATACCTCCTCGATTATAGCGATATACCATAAAATCTTTCTTTGTCAAGCACCCCCATTAGAGATTCAGGATATCCGTCACTTCAAGCTGTGCCCGTACCATAATCACACGATCACCAGTGGCAGCAAAATCCCGTCCTATACTTGAAAACCAACATCCTTGATAAATTGTCCCGATAAGAACCCCCGAAGGTAGTTGCCAAATTTCTTGAACATCAAAGGGATTTGTGTGATCGGCGAGATTAATCGCACTAGCCGGAAAACCGAATGCTTCATGCATGCGTTTATTAAACAAATCATATCGATCCACATCAATTTGCAATGTCCGAAGATTCCCTGGAACAATATCAACACGACGACCGCTTGTTGCAGTATTCAGCTCATAAATCGGCGTCATATCACGTGTCTGACGCGGTGACCACCGCTGAATGACACCAATTGTTATGCCTTTGTATCTAATACTAATAACATGCTGCGACGCAACTCTTGTATTCGGAATAGGCATCTTTTATATTCCTCCAAACTCTTTAGACTCCGCTAGGAATCACTACGCTAAACGTACCGAAGAGACGCTTTACGATAAACTTGGTGTAAAACACAAATCGGAAATCATACGCTGTCGGATCATTTGCACGACGGCGAACGATGATATCATTCTGCAAATCAATATTCCGAATTGTACCATCGTCATTTTGGAATGGCGCAATGGCACCTTCGGAAATAGCCGAAATCAATTGTGTGGCAACAACAGTCTTCAGTGCAAAAACAAATTGCGCAAGATCATCGGGAACAATACCGATAAGTGCATCATCAGTTGCCTTTCGAACACGTTTAACGATATTGTCCTTCTGCGCCATAACGTTAATTTCCTTAAATTCCGCAGACGACTGATCAGTCGTTGTTGGATCAAAACACACATTCGCCGCTCCACGGGGCTGGACAACATTAACGCCATTTGCTGCCAGAAAATCGCGATCGCCAATGGACAGCTCTTCAACAAAATCCAACCCTACAACTTCACGACGGAGAAGTCCTTCAGCTGGTGACAGAAAACTTGCATTGAGCGCAGCAACACCAGCAGCAAGATATGTACTATCAAGTGTAACCTGTTGCACTGACCCATCGGGGAATCGATACGTCTTCTTAATCGAAGACGGTCCGGTAAGAATAAATCGACCACGACCCGGACTATCCGCTGAAACCTGCAATTCCTGCGTCGCTACATAAACAAACGTTCCGGGGGTCTCTCCATCGCCAATACCCGTTCCAATGCGCATTCCAAACCACCCCATCCGTTCCGCTTTATTCTGCAGACTCGATTGATCGATCACATGCGCGCGAAGCGCCGATCGAACAAGGGGTTTTACACCACCAGCAAAGGTGGTCGGATGACCAAGAACAATGATATCCGTGAGATCAGGATTCAATTCAGCAGCCTTGATTGCTGTAACGTAATCAATATCTTGAGCTGCTACACCGGTCCCAGTATTTTTAACTTGGATATGATAGATAAATGGCGGCTTCTGTTCAAATACAATAGCTCCAGCCAACGCCAAAGCATTTGTTGTCGAAATAGATCCAACTTTCGCGATAAATTGATCGTAACTTGTGCTCAAAATTGGCCGATTGTATTCATCATTTGGACGGACAGAATAATAGGTAACATAATATGTCTCACCTTCGGCAGGAGTTTTTCCACCGCCAACAGCGATCGCTCCACTGGTAAATCCAAGGAAGCTATTCGCTGTCCCATTACCTATGGTCAATGATGCAACCGGACCAGTAGAGTTTGTTGTAATAACAACACTATTCGATAGAGAAACCGAAGCTGTAACACCGGTAATAGTGCCGTTAATAGCGGCCACAACAGCGGCGGCCGTCATAGTACCGGTGAAAGAAATTGTTTGTTCTACGCCGCCATCTACAGTAATTTTAAACGTCTTCGGAGAAACACCGAATGTAAAAGGTTCTGGATTCGCACCAGTAAGTGAAGCAGATGTCGGGGGCAACCATTCGATAGAATTGTTTGGTTTATTTATCTGATAATCCTTCCCCTGCGTAAAATTCACAACACCGGGGAAGGATCCCACAGAAACAATTTCTCCGTACGTATTATTGACATCTTCTTCGAGCACATCTTCATCATACAATGATGCGAGGCTCTGATATGAAAACGTATAATCCGCAGATGGATCGAATGCTGTTGGGTCAATGGTCACTTTTGTTACACCAGTCGGTGTTGTTGGGATAGCAGCACCAAGACCGGCATCTGAAGTCGTATCCGTATATGTTGTCGCAGTATTATTGCTAATAGTTGCGAGAAGAAGCCAAGGGCCGCTCACAGCATTCCCGGCCGCCGTACGGTAGATACGGCGAGCCGTTGTCCCGTATGGTCCGAGGGGAATATCCGACAACGGAACAGTATTGTTCGGTGCGGCTGTGGTAATCGTATTCGATACTGTGCCGGCCGATGTCTCTGTACCGTTAATAATAAATGTCACCTTATAGCTGTGTGTACCATCATCAACAAAACCTCCAGCAGTCGGCGTTCCAGCAGTAAGAGCATCGGCCTTTAATTCCCCAACAGAATACTTTGTTGGATCTTGCTCAACACCATTTTTAAATAGTCGCATAACAGACTTCTTCAAATTGGTCTGTCGAACTGGACTAAATACTCCACTTGAATTTACGACAACTTCTTCAGTGTCAACATACGCTCGCGCGTGAAATTCATCGACATTTAGCTTACGAGGATCACCTTCACCAATCAAGCAAATTTGACGAGGGAGCCCCACAAATGCAGGAATAGGGCGAACAACTTCTTCTGTGATATATGATCCTGGCGGTAGGTATCGGGACACTTTAATTGCCATTTAGGACCTCCCAAATTTTATCTATACTGTAAAACTATTTTTTGCAAAATTTTTACGGGTAAAATACCAATAAAATCAATAAATTTCTTGAAATATTTCAATATCATCCATAAAAACCGGTTTATCCGTTGACGTATATGAAATAACTCCAACACCGACACCGTGAGATTCTAAAAAGGGATTTTCTGAATCTTCCCATTCAAATCTCTTCACTAAATCCGCGTATGCTTCAGAATCACATTTTGTGATATATCCGCGTAAACGAATTCTATTTTTATATACCTTCCACTCAAGTTGTGCTCCAAGATCTACATCATACGGAATAACAATTTTTGAACCAAGATTGATAATATGTTCTTGATCGCCAAAATTTCCCTTTATTAGAATAAGACGATTCGGGTACTTTGGGTGACCAATAACAAGATGATAACTTGAGTCTACCAGGGGATTTACCCCCTGTAATTGACAATATACGGCTACAGATGGCGATGTTTCAGAACGTCGAAAACGAAATCGCAATTTTCCAGATATTGGAAAATGAGACTTTTGAACTAATCCAACAGTGGCCGAACCAAGAGAATCACAGCGTAAACTGTACAACCCACGAATAGGCTGTGTATCGACAATATTAAGAATTGCATCATAATTCGCAAAAATATGCCATTTATCGTTTATCATACCTTCTTCAAAAGTATCATTAAAAACAAAAAGCATATCTTTCGGTTCGGGCATTGGAATTGGTTTGGGGCGTGTTTCATCGTCTTCTGGCTCTAAAAATGGATTATGACACACAGAGATATCGTATGCTTCTCGATCAACATAATCCAAAAAAATAATAGGCACAGAAATACTATTAAGATAGATTCTCGATAATGGCTCCCCATCTGGTCGGGGAATATCCTGCTCACCACCAATTGATGCCGTACTTTGAATAATCAGTTGATAGAGCTGCGGAACACCATTACTATCTTTCGTACAATCACCAAAAATAGTAAAGTTTTTCTCTTCAAGATAAACAGTAAAAAAACTAAAAACAATATCTGTTAATTCCGACCGCACATTGGTATCAGTTGCCGAAATCTGCAACACAACAGTCATATTTCCACCGACTGCTTCACGAATCATCGGTAATCCAGTATCAGGGTCGTGAAAAGTCGCAATAACTTGCCGACCAATATTCAATTTTCTTTCCGTTCCAGGCGCACTCAACACTGCAATCGTTGGTATGCGTTGCAGTTTCTGTGGCATAGAAGTATAAATATCCACGTATGATTCAGAGGAATTTTGATCAATTAAACCATATCGTTCAATTTGCGGCATTTCTTTCAATACATTTGGATAATACAACGAAACATAACGACGTAATTCTTGGACAATAACGTCCTTTGCTCGTTCAGTCCATGCACTAAATCCACCGCGTGTCGCCATAATCAAAAAACCGCAATAATAGGTTCGTCTTTTTGAATAATACGTGCATCAAACCGTTGAGAAATTAAATTCCCCAACGGTTCTATGTACTGCACATTTGTTGGTTCAAATCGACCAACAATATCAGCATCAGGAGAAAACCGCGAATCAACTGGATTAACAGTATTATATGAACCTTGTTCAAAATCAAAAATATCGTTATCACGTAAACGAATCGGTTCCGTAATAGAAAGGTTTCCCAACGTCGATGTAGTCCACCAATGCAATCCAGGAGATGTTACACGAACACCAAACGATTCCAAAAAATTTTGCTCTGGGAACCATCGCCGCGATATGTATATCTTTGAATCACGCATCATTTGAAAACGTACTTGAAGCATTTGAAAATACGGGTTCATGTCAGGAGACAATCGCTGTATCGTCACACGAAATCGTACAACAAACGATGGTTCATTGAGAACATCACTATGATTAATATCAAAGTATGTATTTCCGCCATCGACAGAATACTCAATAAGAAGAGCATTTTTACTCAAAAGCCGAATACCATCTTGTCCGGCCACTCGAAATGAATCAAACCCATAACTCTTAGTTATTTGAAAAAGGGGAAATGTAATTGTACCGATATCTTGACCGGGAGCTAATTCGGCCTGAATTGGCTGTTTGTCTTTTACAACAATGTTGTCTAAAATAACATTGTTGGCATTTGGAACGAGATTAAGAGTTTCATACCCAAACCTCTCATACCCCCCTACAATTCCCGTTCCAAAACAAACAGGGCACCGAGCAAATGACTGCCCGGTTTCAGATTTTACACTGGTACATGGCGGACCAGAATTATCCTGACGCCACAACATGCATGATAGTCCACCAGTGACTAAAACTTCGTTTGATCGCTGAATTAAACGATCCCACAGATTTTTTTGACCGAGACCCCATTCGCCAATAACAGAATTTTGATCGATCCAAACATCATTTGATCGAGCTTGATTTATTTGGCGAATTGTCTGGGTTGTTAGCTGATCAGATAGTTTTGTGGCCACATATTAATAACTATTTTTCAAATAAAAACTATAACGGCGGAGCGACCCTACTTTTATACAATTTTCCATTAAATGAAAATTGTGCATTAACAATAATAGGAACATATCGCGTATAACGACCATCAATGCGATATTCAACAACCCCAAAAGCATGCGTCCAGTTGTTCGGTTTATTGCGCATAAACGGTGCATTTAATGTTCGCAAACACCCAATACTGATTGCCTCGTGAAGCCCCTTCACCGATACGCCGGAATACGACTGAACATCATGAACATGACCGTACATTAGATTACAACCAAACACCCTTAAATGTTTTTCAGCATGGGATTGATTTGTGTAATATCCATGAATAAAATACAAATCGCCCAATTGCAAAATTTCATTAAATGGGACGACATGAAATCCTCTTTTCTCCAATTGCAATAATGACTCAACATTAAGAAATATACCTAGAGAATCCAGACCATCGAACATTTCAGGAATTTTGTCAACAAGATAATAATTAAGCCAATTTTCATGATTTCCAATAAGAAAATATTTTGATATACACTGAGGTCCGAGACTATCATTAATTTGATCGAGAATTTCTCGTGCTTTGGCAATTTCTGGCACAAGACGACGGGGGGAAGGATTCAACGGTGTCCATTGAGACACCGAAGACATTTCAACAAAATCCCCAAGATTGATGTACGCATGGGGTTTATAATCCCGACAAAATTGTAAAAAAACATCCAAAGCAGACGGATCGTGTTCGGGAACATGAGTATCCGGTTGCACAATTACGCGAAATACATCATTCTTCGATAATTTTGCTTTTGCGAATAAGTTATGAAGCGACTCATTACCGTTAATGATGTCATCTTTGTAAATTTTAAAATTTTCTAGTTTATTCTGCACGTATGGATTGGGAATTTTTATTTTGGGGTTTGTTATAATTGTTTTTTCCTCGGAAACAGGATAAAAAAATTCCTTTTGTTGATTGTTTTTTAAAGCAGATTTTTTAATTGTTTTCGCGTTCTTCTTTACTGCTGCTTGTATTTTTTCGTTCTTTCTTTTTTTAGAAAACAATATTTTTTCTAAAATATTCGAAGATCGCATCTCCGAAAAAACATCGCGAGACGCAATAATCTTCACACGCGCCCAAAATGTTTTTGGGGACTTACGAAAACGCCATGCCAAATCAAAAATTTGTGTCAAAATATCCCTAGACTTTGGGGACACATAAACATCATGAATTTGATGGCGTAATTGAGCGAAAAAACCTTCGCGATATTTCATAAAACCGCCATGTTTTCGAACAAACCATTCTGACAACAACGAATCATATTTTGCAGAATATGACCAAAAATGTTTGGCCGTCACATCAATAGGAAAAACATTATGTTCAACATATATCCGACAAAAAACCTTATTAAACCGCTCCTGAATGTCGAATTTTGATCGATGTTTCCCAGTATCTTTCATAATGTCACACCTTTTTTGATCCAGTGCTAATTTGCAAAGACTTCTTCCTCAATAACTCTTTCCCGAGTTGATTTAACAGACGTGTTTGATATCTATCATCTATTATGATTCCACACAATTTCGCATCAACAACGATCGCCAAATTCGCTGCTGCATGAACTTCATGCGGCAAACCACTTTCTTCATCCACATCTTCACCATCAGAAGCTAGCAAAATATGACGCATGGCAGCTTCCAAGTACACCCGATAATTTACACGATTATCGCGCCAATTGTATGGGCCGTATTTTTCGGCACCCAACCGAAAAACATAAGACAAAAGATACAAAAAATCCGGCGGAATAAGCGTTAATGGAGCTTTATTTCTACCAGCGCGATCTTTAGGATTACTCGATTGTACATTAACACGTTGTCGAGAGGATTTTCGCAACGATTTGCGTCGTACGCGGGATGAACGGGATGACGACATGAGCGATATTTATACCACGACTCGGGAATAAATCAACGACATAATTCTCACCATTTTCCACAAAACACCGCTCCGGAGGAGCAATGGTATCATGCGGCGATGATATCGTAACAATGCGGCTTGAAAATCGAAACATCGACTTTCGAATTTCATCATAATGCGCATAAGCATCTGACACTTCGATAAACTTATAGATAATTCGCTCATAATCATTTTTAGGACTATCAACAACTGGAGTCCCAATTGTGATAACACGAGTAATAGTAGCACTGTTACGCAACATATACAACAGTGCATACACGCCCCCAAGACTATGGCCAATTAATACGACCGGTCTTTTTCGATCAATGCACCGATCAATATTGCTTTGAACAACAGAAAATGGCCAAACGTTAAAACCGAAAATATCGTACCACGGAGACGGATGAACAATAGCAAAATCAAGAATACGATAAATACGATGATAGTAATGAGCAAGCGGCAAGTAACACCACTTGCTTGTTGAAAATCCACCAATAAATAACGGTTGCGGTTTCACAAACTTTCAAAAAAACTATATACATCTGAAATAGAAGACATTTTTTTAACATGTTCAACAGAACAATAATGTACAAGAAAAAATCTCTTACCAGCAACACCCTCATCAATACCATATTTTGACAACACAGATCCAGGGGGAATAACACGCCATACACCGTCATCGGTGTAGTGCATGACAACCCATCGACTATCAGCTTTTCGACATCGTTTACACACTGAAATAGGAAAATACAATGGTTTATTGTAGTAAATACGCACCATAGTATCCTACATAATTATATCCAACCCCGGAATCGCGCCAGTGTGCTTGCCGGTACTTTTGCCAACCCGAGAGCAAACGCTTGACCAATCACTGTACGAGCGTATACCGTCGGTGTAAAAAAATTCTTCTTAGCAAGAAATTTCTTTTGTGTATATTGTTGCATCAGAATATTAAACCATGATTGAAGTTTGGTACTATGATCAATCGTCAAACTGATACCGTTGTCATTGTAGACAAAATCCTGATCGACTGCAAGCAACCCCTGTGCAATACAGGATTGTATCACAGCACCTAAAACAATAATCTCCTTATAGACATTTAAAAACCCGTCAAGATGTTCTAACATAATTTGCGTTGTCGGCGGGGTCATATTAAAATCACGCAAACTGTTGTCTATATATTCGGCAATATCGATCGGATTGAACGCAATAGTTTTATTGCTTGCTTTTCGCGCTTTATCGATATACAAACGAATTTCGGGAATCAAACGGAACATAGCAGGCGTGACCCAACGAATATTCTTAATAACAGTTTGTGGTTCTTCACCGGCAAATCGATATTGCCAAATAGCAAGAAAGTCACCACTTCGATTACTCTGAAAATCAAAATAAAAAATACCGCCTTCAGGATTAATCAATTCAGGACTACTCAAATTGTACGTCACTATTGGTGTATCAGAAAAATCTAATAAACGAACTTCTAGCTCATCAGGATTTGCCAAAATATTCTCTTGATCACGAACTTGCAAAGAAATACGCTCTGATGTTCCCGTCAATGCGAGACGCATAATAGGTTCAACATCAGAAACAAACGCCTGATCAAACGGTTCAATAGAGAACCGACCGGATAACAATGTTGTATCAACCCCAGCTTTTGTTGATGTGATTGCGTACCAATAATGCCCGCTAGGGATAAGCGCGATATCTGTCGCATCAATAGTCACTTCCACTTTTCCTTCAGAAGGTGGAGCCAAAATAATCAAAGATTTTGTGATGTATGTCGACGGTACTGTCGGGCGACGACGTACATCAATACGAACTGTTGAAGACGTCAAATCCACACCCGAGGAAAAGACAAACGTCTTCGACGAACCCTTGGTAACTCGAATATCCGGTTCGTTTGGGTTCAGCTCTAAACTTTGGACAGGTAATTCAATAATAGGCATATACTATTCTATAAAACTATTTTTGATCAAAATTATCTACTGACTTTTTTAAATTTTCCGGCGATTCAACGGCAGGGAATGTTTTAGTCACAACATGATAAATAGGATTTCCCTCATTATCATATTCATTTTTAATACGAAATACAGATTGAATAAAAACATGAATACGCAATAATGATCCATCCGATAAATGGAAATCGGCCCACGGTCGATACGTTTCCGTTACATCAACCGGTTCAGCCTCATACACTTTACCGCCGATAGACAATTTCATATTACGCACCACGTCGGCTGCCGAGCATCTTCTGCGCTAGTACTTGGACACTTTCGAATACAGCATTATCTTTTACATATACAAGATCATTATCTGTCAATATTTTTTCCTCATCATACAGCCACGTAATCGCTTGCATATTAGTCATCGACCCGCGTTTCATTTCTTCGCAAAAAGAAACAACCCGAGAAGAAATTGACGTACCAATAACATCAACTCCAGGAGGAGTCGTCGGCGCTGGACGAACCGCTTCTTCAAACGAACGTTCATACTCTATAAATTGTTGAATACGCTTATCCTCACTCGCGGGCTTCAATTGTGTTGTCTCCTCATCAATAACCTTTGGCTCATTCTCAGGATCCCGAGATGGCATAACAGGGACGGTATCCTTTTTTGTTAGTGTACTCAAATTTTCCAGTGTCTGGCGATACTGACGCATTTCAGCTTCATATTCCGCACGAGACACAGGGACCAGCCATCCCTTCGCCACCGCGCGTCGGAAATCAGAGGACTTAATCCACGTGTCACGTGGAAACTCGTCCGTCAAAACAATAGGAAGCTTCGATCGTGGGATCGCTTTTCCACCCTTATCTCCCAATTCACCAAATCCAATAGAGACAATGCCATTTGTCACATTACGGACAATAAGCATCTCCTCTTCACCATAAAGATCCTGAAGAAACTCTCGAATCTTGTCAGCTGCGGCCTGTTCCTTCTGTGCGTTCATAATTTTTCTCCTTTTATTTGTTATTTTGGTCTTGGTGTTTACGTAGCTCATTAAAATAATGAATTCGATTATGCCCAGTTACATACATATTATACCGATTCCTGTTAAGACTGCTTAATTTCACTTTTTGTCCGCATCCGCATGCACATAACGGGGCCGCATAGGATGATAGATCATCGTACAGATATTTGCAACCCCACCGCTCCACATGAAAATAGCGATCACGTTTATTATAAAATTTTTTGCCACAATAAAAACACTTATCAATTGCTTTCTTTCTTTCTTTTCTTTTTTTCATGATCATGGATCCATTATCATGAATCGGGCCCTAAATAAGGGGGCTTGAATTGCTCCAAGCCCCCTTATTGGTCACCAGGGTTTACGCTATATTAGGAACCCTTTGTTCCAAGAGCAACACCGCGAGGGTTAATGATTGCCTGGGAAATAAGCTCATAGAACAGCCAGGCATACCGAGGCTCGCCGAACACAAACTTGTTCGCAGGCTCAGACATCAGCTCAACACGGATGGGGAAAACTCCGAGATAATCGGGATCAGTAACCGCAAACACAGAACCAGGGGGAACGATCTCCCAATTGGTGCTGAGTCGACCAAGACCACCCTGACCGATGCGGGTACCAGCCGTGGTAATAATATCTGCGTTAAGAATACGACCAACATAGCCCATCATGAGCCACTCGCGCTCCGTGACAGGGTCAACCTGCTGCGACAGAAAGATGACCATATCCGAGAGTTCGCGACGATTGATCAGGAACTTAGACACAATCAGACGATGCCGCTCAACCTGGAACCGAATGGACTCCAGGGCCTGTAGATTGAGATTGCTGAAACTCACGACATCGTTAAAGCTTGGGGCAGCAGCGTTGAGAATAGCGATAAGCCCCTGGTCTTCCTGGCGCATGATAGCTTGCTTGGCACGGTCCTGAGCACGATCAAGAACATCATACATCTTCTGGAAGACTTCACTTACACGAATTGATGGGAATGCCGTTACCTCAAACTCTGGGGGGAAGATGTACTTGTCGCTGACACGGGTCTCCACAGCCTTACCGTCGGACGATACGATGTATGCAGCGACATCGATATCGCGATCGATACGGTTCACCTGACCCTGAGCGAGAGTATATGTCTTCAGGATACGACGAGCAAACCCCTCATAATCGAGGATTTCCTTGATGGGAAGGAGCAATTCCTGCCCAATCTTCGCGAAACCCTGCTGAGTTGGATCGCTGAATGCCTGGAGAAAGATATCGGCACGCTCAGAAGGCGAAATATGCTCAGCAGTTACTGTTCGAGGAGCAAGAAGACGCTCTTCACCACGAGCCACAAGATCGAGAAGATGCTGAGCCTGACGAAGTGCATCTCGCTTATCCCACGCATTGACCTCATTCTTGGAATCAAACATGCGATCCTTTGATGAGACTGACTTACCGGTGGAACTAACGCCGCCGAATGCGCGAGGTGGTTCTGGGTTGAGTAGTGACGCTATCTTTTTTCGCGTCTCTTCATTTCTAAGATAAGGATTAGCCATTACTATTAACCTCCATTATTAATTTGCGCTGTTACGCAGCTACTGGAATCCACTCAAATCCAAGGAACGGATCTGAAGCAGTTGGAACCTTTGTCACGCGTGCAGCAACTGTCGCACCAACAGTGTCTCCTGAAGCTTCGTTAGTCAGCAAGCCAGCGCCCATCGCGTGGGTATTGCGAGTGACACGAAGGAGATCGCCGACCGCATATGACTGAGAAGTGACAAACTGATCAGTCTCAAACTCCCCATGTCCCTTCCAGACAGTCGCCTTATTGCTGCCGGCAGTATCGTCAAGAGAACCGGAATATCCGACTCCTCGAAAATCCTTCTCGAACTTATCATTGAGATAGAACGAATATGTGACTACAACAACCTGACCATCAACAAGACCCGCAGGACCTCCAGCAAGGAAGTCAATTACGCCAGTTGATGTAGTAATCGTGTAATCGTTGCTACCGCCCTCAACAAGGAGAGTATTATCCGACTTACGGACGAGACGATATGATCCAGGAACAACACTGTCATGTGACAGTGCAACATTGACGGCGATATTGACTGTCACTTCCTCAGCAACCTGTGATGTTGCTTGAAGCGACGTAGTCAGCCGATCCTCACCAAACACACCAATTGGCTTTGTTGCCGGATTAGGATCCGCTGATGAACCGCAAACAACAGCCTCCCCACTCGCATTACGAGTGGCAACCATTCCAGATCGATAATCAGTGCTCCCCACAGGGTCATAGCCCGTATTCGAACTTGGGGTAATTACTTTAAGTGCCATTTGTTATCCTCCTATTTTTTTATAACAAAATTACTTTTTATGTGCATAATTCAGAGGGGTTCGAGGTGGAGGCGGGATAGAGCTTCCCGCACGAACCGCTTCGGAAAGTGCCCGATCAAAACTCTTCTGTGGGGTATCGCCAGCGGGGGTCTTAATACCACCAAGATTCTTTGAAGCACGACGGATAAGATACTGACGTGCAGCCTCTTCCATATCACCAACAGAGGGCTCATCGCCATTCGATGATGCAGCTGTTGATGCAGTTACAGGACGCGCTGCAAGTGTTTCAGCATGGGCACGTACTTCTTCGAATGCCTCTGGAGACATTTCAGTATACTCCAAAGCCTTTCGGAGCGCCTCATCAAAATGAGCCTCGATCACCTCGTTTGTCGCAATACGATCGGCAATTGATGTATCAAGACCACATGAATTAAGAACTTCCCATGCAGCTCCCTTAATCGGATTATCGAATACATTTTTATTCTGAAGCTTGAGAGCAAGCTTGATACCCTCGACAAGACGGATCTTGAAATTATCATTCATCACCTTCGCCAAATCAGCGGCCTTTGCCTCGGCTGCCTTGAGCATCTTCTCATCGAGAATAGGAGCAGGGGCGGAAGCCTTCATCGTACGAATGCGTACAGCATTGACACGACGCATAGTCTTATCAAGACCATCTTCGAGAATTGCCGAAACAAGATTTGCACCATAATCTCGACTGCGGAAATAATCCCACTGATCGTCGAGATGCTCACCCCAAGCACGAGCGCCACCGACAAAATACAGCGGCTTTGAACCGTCCATAATACGCCAACCACTCAGACGACGATCCTTATTATCCACAAATTCAGCAGAAATATTCATTAGCTCGTTGTATCGCTTTACATCCTTAGCGAAATCACTCTTCGGACGAGCCTTATGTGGCTTTGAGGGGTAATACTGCTTTGGATGCTTCTTCTTCATAGCATCCTCATAAGGATACTGCTCATCAGCACTGTTTTCCTTCGCCTGCTTTTCGAGCCATGCAGTAAACGAACTAACTTTATCCTTATGTTCTTCACTCCCCTCTTCACTTTCCTCTTCGAGAAATTCCACTTCGCCGCCTTCCTCTTCGTCAAGAGGCTGCTCCGTCATTTCCTCAGAAAGCTCTTCAACGGTCTCACCTTCCTCATCACTCTCAGGTGTAGACGTAATTTCCTCCAAAGCAGAAACAGCCTCTTCTGGCTCAATTTTCTGCGTAAGAAGGTCCTGAACAACATTCAGGACATCGGCAACCTGTTCTGTCGCTAGCTCCTTTGGAGCCTCTGGACCCTCTGGAGCAGTATCGGCCATATCTTCAGGTGTTTCGTCGTCGAGAACTTGTTCGGAAAGCTCGTCAAATAGCTCTTCATCCATATCCTTTGTAGCCTTATCGTTTGAAGTGTCCGCTGTCTTTGCCATTAAAGCCTCCAAAGTTGTGTCTGATTTTTTAACTATTCTTGATGAGTAATTTTTATGTTTTTTCAAGATTTTTTTCTGTCTATTCGCAATTTTAGCTAAAATTTGAGCTGATTCATCAGCCGGATCGGATACGGCCGATATTTCATTATACGTTACCCCATAACAAAGCTCGTATGCTAGTTTCTCAACACCGTTAAAATTAACTTTTTGCATTTTTTGTTTTGCAATATGATCACAAAAATCTTCTTTTGTGCGAGCCTCGTTATTGCAAACAGAACACCGAGTATATCTTACCGATGCGCCCATACTAAACTTATTGATCAATCCCCGCTCCACATCACGGGCAAAAACCGGATCTTTCTTTTTATCAATACTCAATAAAAGCTCGACATATTTGTCATTTTCATCATCAGCCACATATCGAGCATCGAGAACAATGCCTTTCGCATACCGAGGATCATCTGTATTTTTATGATTAATGTAAACCCCTTTTCCGATAAAAGAAGCATAAACCGGACGATTAAGGACGGGATCAATGCGGATCAATTCTTCGTGTGGAAAACAGTCACCATTTGCGTTTGGCTTGTCAGCAGTTAGTGCGCGTACAGTAACGTAAATATACTCAGGGTCATATTCAACAATTTTCTTATTAGCAAGTTTTTGGAAATTATTCTTTTTCAAAACTCGCCCAACAGAACAATTTGCAATTTTAATAAACATATTAACCCTTTATTGTTAAATAACCATTTTTGAATTCACAATGTTTTATGAGCTGTGAAGCATTGAGCTTTAATTCTTTGGCAATACGGTAAAACTCAATTTCAGACATTTGTGTTTTACCAAGGCATTGAAAAATATAGTTAGCCTGCTCAGTAGGTGAGAGAACTTTCACTTTTTCAATTTCAGATGTCTTGTAGAACATAATCCACTATTTAAAACTATTTTATTAAAAAAATAGAATATGAAAATCTACAATTTTATACCTTTTCGCACCCAATTTATTGTCGATCCATCAATAGAACTATCTGAATGGTTCTCAATACGTACAATAAATATGCCACCATATTCCGATACCGATAACGATGCTCGATCGCCCAATAATACAATATTGACATTTATTGGTACCGCAAAAATCGGATTCAATGGGAGATCAAATATCATGGTCGATGAGTGATCCACACGAACCTCTCGTACTTCCTCGCTGGGAACAATAATACCGGTCAATGTTCCAGATACACTTTGGATATATGGAACAAGAGCCGTAGGATCGATAGTCTCAGCACGCTTTGCGGCAATCGAGCCGTCCAAAATACCGCCGACTTTTTGATCTAAAAGCGTGAAATTAAAATCCCACTCCCGCTTCCATGGTTTCTTACCCAAACGCGGAAGTTTTAATTTTAAATTGACTGTTACAGTGTCGGCCATCTGCTAACTCATTGAAGAGAATTTTACTGCTGAACAATATCAAACTGTGTCAACAAAACTTTATCATTTTCTGTTTTCGGTGTGCCGTTAAGAATAGTTCCAAGAACGGAAAAAGGAATATCATCGCTATTCGTAGTATCGATCGCAACATGTGTTACAGGAAACGTTCCATCGCCCATAGCAAATTGACCATTTACCATTAAAACCCGTCTGTTTTCTCCTCGCTCAGAACGGACAGAAGCAGTCAATGTCCAGGGTGTTGCGGTTTCTCTCCATGAAGTCACAAAGTTAAATACACGCTCATCCCCAACTTTAAATGTAAAATAAATCGTGTTACTTTCACTTGATTGAAACGAACCGGCAAGCGAAACATTCCACACAACAGCATCAACATTCGGACGAGAAACAAATGTCGTATATACGACTTCTTCGTCACTACTGCCCGTGCAACATCGTTGCTCACCAGGTAATGTGTGGATTGTCGTATCACCGAATGCAATTGACGAAATAGAAAGCAATACACAAAACAGAATTAGCCTCATACTATTCTCCTTGTTTAGGATCGAATGTAATGGAAAAATTATCTACCCGAATAAAATCAGATGATCCAATCATACCACCAACTATTTGTCCGATCAACGTAATAGGAAATTCCTCATACTCAAAATTTGCGTAGTTCATAACTTCCATTGGATAAACGTATGGCTTTTCCTCATTATTAACAAAAATTGTCCCTGTAACAAATAATTCGGGCCCCAGTATTACCGGATCAAAGATTTCTGCATTAATATTTATAGACCATGGAATATCGCCACCACTCAAACCAGAAATAAATGACGCAATGATAACTCTCCCTAATTTTAAATCAATGCGGGCTGTTCGATTTTCTGAAATACGAAATACCCCAGAAGCAGTAAAATGATATGTTCCCCGCAAATTTGCAATATCTTGTCTCTGCGGCAAAAATTGTACTAAATTCTCCGGGCTATCACTATATGAACAACATTGATGGGGTTCTGGTAAAATGTAAAGATCCGCTGCGTAAGATACTGAATAAAAAATACTGAATAAAAAGACAAACATCAAACGAATCATATCATGCAACCCCTTTAAGCGTCCTTTGGATCGACAACCAACGAATATTAACACCAGAAGGTTGTGTCACACGAACTACCATATTAGCTGGAGCCGATGCCACAAGATAAACTCCGACACCACCACTCAACAAATTTACGGGACAAGAATACGCATTTAACGTTAACGTTGTTCCATCATAAGTATATAATGCTGTACATTCAATATAATGCGAACTTATAGATGGTGCGTATTGATATCCAGTCAATCGAATATTAAGCACCCATGAATTAGCTGGTTCCCCAGAAACGTTCAACGAATATAAAGTAAAATTAGTAACCGGACCAACAACATCAAAAGTAGTCCATCGATGTTGCTCATATGGATCTGATGAACCTATTGTAGTATCATTCACAAAAGCATATAAGAAAACATTGGTTCCGGACATAAATTGATTAAACCCAGAATTCAGTACAATAAAATTGTTATACGTCCAAGCACCAGTAATCGTAGCGTTTTCTGCTTTTCGGGGAAAATGAACGGAATCATAATCATCAAACAAATCAACGTTAAGGTTAGTAACTTTTGTTGTGCTGGCAACAGACAGTGGTGCGGTTCCAGTAGAAATCGTAGAAATGAATTGTTGATTAGTACGAATATTCCCACCAACAACATCAATAGCTTGTCCCGGTGTAGCCGTCCTAACTCCCAAACGGTCATTTGTTGCATCCCAAAACAAATTCGACTCACCGGCAAGAACACCACCATTATTAAATTGGATATGTCCTGTTGATCCAGCTGCAATAGCTGGACTACTGGACCAAGACAATGTCCCAGTTCCGTTATTTGTCAACACACCGGCCGCGTTAGCTGCTGGCCACGTGTACGAAACACCACGAATTTGAGCGATGTTATCAGAGAAAGACCAGGTACCGGTAATTGTTTCATTGTCTGCTACACGAGCTAAAATGGTTCCGTTGACAATGTTTGATTCCAAAATACCGGTGATGTTTGCTCCCGATGCGGTTAATGTTCCAGTAAATGTCCAGTTACCGGTAATTGTTTCATTGTCTGCTACACGAGCTAAAATGGTTCCGTTGACAATGTTTGATTCCAAAATACCGGTGATGTTTGCTCCCGATGCGGTTAATGTTCCGGTAAATGTCCAATCGCCAGTAATCGTAGCATTTTCCGCTTTTCGGGGAAAATCAACGGAATCAAAATCATCAAACAAATCAACGTTAAGGTTAGTAACTTTTGTTGTACTATCAACAGACAGTGGTGCGGTTCCAGTAAAAATCGTAGAAATGAATTGTTGGTCAGTACGAATATTTCCGCCAGCAACATCAACTTTGTGTAATGGTGTATTTGTGCCAACACCAAGACGCTGCAAAGTTTTATCCCACACAAAATAGAAATCAGCATCAAGAGAGCCGCTGGTATTAAACTGAATTTCTTTCGAGGCACCGGCGGCAGGGGATGCTACCGTAGCAACCCATCCCAAATTTCCAGCCCCATCATTGGACAAAAATCCGGCCGCGTTAGCTGCCGGCCACGTATAAGGAACACCACGAATTTGAGCGATGTTATCAGAGAAAGACCAGGTACCGGTGATTGTTTCATTGTCTGCTACACGAGCAAGCAATGCTCCGTCGACAATGTTTGATTCCAAAATACCGGTGATGTTTGCTCCCGATGCGGTTAATGTTCCGGTAAATGTCCAGTTACCGGTGATTGTTTCATTGTCTGCTACGCGAGCAAGCAATGCTCCGTTTGTAATTGCTGTTTCAGGTATGTTAGTCAATCCAGAACCAGAACCGGAAAATGTCGATGCAGTAACAGTACCAGATACGGTAATTGAATTCGCAGAAATACCGGATGAAAATGTCTGTAATGCGGTCCACGTATTTGCAATATTCAAACGAGCGATATTCGACGACAAACGTGCATCACTCAACGTCCCAACAGTTATTGTTGTTGCATCAATATTTGTTAACGATGATCCTGTATGTTTATGCCCAGGATCTACACTCCCCGTATTTTTTAACAAATAATCGATTGATGTCGGGTCGGAGCTATTATTCTTTCCAACTTTCGTCTGTACAGCAATAACAGCATCAGTAACATTGTTGTGATGTGCTGAGAGAATTGGCTGCCCGGGGACAGCAATGCCCAATCCGGCAGGTGTATCGACATTGGACGGGAAATTTGTCAACGCAAATACCGGCCACGGGAAAAAAATTGTAACCCAAAAAACAAATTTACGCATATACATCAACATCGTATAACGCAGTATCATACAATCCAGTTCCCCCACTGCGTTTTGTTTGAATCTCAATAACATTTGGACCTGAAACACTCACAATTGGAACATCCTTGTAACCATCAATACCAACGACAGGAAATGTAGAAAATACGTCTACGCCATTATGCAAAACACGCAAATACACGGGAAAGGGTTCTCTATTCACAAAAACGTAATTTTGTGGTTTTGGGGATGTAGGAACAACCCATTTCCCTTCTGTCAAATAAAAATTTTGATCGACTACTGATTTAACTAATTTTCTATAAAAAAAGGAGGTATCTCGAAAATCCTCCATTCTATTTATTCGATTAACAATAAATGTATATTTAAGTGTTTTTGATTCTAACTTTTTTTCAACACTACGATCATATGCTTTTAAAGATAAAAGCATATTCGTATATATCGTAAATTCAACAGGAGATTCAGCACGAAAAGTACTTAGTGCATTTTTTTCATCAATATCCGTACCATCAAGTGTGTAAAAAATAGTCGTTGGAATATTTGTATCTATTTTAATAGATGACCCCGGAGAAACATTTCCGCCGGGTGGTGTAACAAAAACATCAATTGGAGTGTAATTTTTTATAATATACGGCATTATGGCAATTCATGAGCGCAAATTTTAGCTCTTCCCTGAACAAAATTGAGCCCATTATATGTTGAACCAAAAAGAAATAGACCAACAGTGTACGTATCCGAAGTAAATCCTGTAGCATGAGCGAGAACATTCGAATCAAACATACCGACATTCGAAGAACCACCACTATCATATTGCTGGGAATCATAATCACGAAAATCGAGATCACTGCCCGCAGAAGCGCTATAAAGATATACTCGCAACGATCTACTTGTATCAGCAGTAGCAAAAGCGTAAAGCCCTCCAGCGGCCCCATGAACATATATTTTCTGTGCTGTATCTCGACCGGTAGTGCTTACCGATGCCACAGAAAATGCACCGGAAGATGTCAACGTAAAAGAACTATTCGCACACGCTTTAAACATACCCGAAGATGCGATTATACCATCTACGGCTAATTTCGGCACACCGAAAAAAAGTACGTTTTTTGATGGAGTAATTTGAAGAACAGTCGTACCACCAACAGGTGTTAAACGAAATTCTGAATTATAACGAATGTCTGTTGGCGATAAACCGTTAAAAACATATTGCCCCTTTCGTGGAGCAAGTTCAACAATGTCTTGTGCGTTGACAGACTTATGTAAAATACAACAAATACCTAATATTAAGGAAAAAATTATGCAAGTTCCATTACGCATATTAATGCAATCCCATGAATCTTGTTACTATCATTCCAGTTTCCGTCCGTATCCGCCTCTATTGTGTAAGTAAGAGATCCCGTAGGATGACTCGTATCAAGAATAGGTATGGACACTGAACCAGGCGTAAAAGCGGCACCGGGATCAGGCTGTTGTTGTCTTATAAAAGAGTACATCAAAAACGCCGCATTACGAGCGACACGTACCTCCATAGATCGATATTGTACATTTTGTGATATAATCCACCCATTGACGCTCGCCATAACAAATGGAATAGCATTCGTCGAAGTTGATGATATATTTACACTAACCAAAGGAATATAATCATTAGGGGATGTTGTCTCATAATCTATAAAGAATGTAGCAACGTTACACACTTTCGACATAGAAGCGCCCCAAACATTACCGAATGTTTGTATATCAGAAGCAGCAGCAAGACCGCCCTCAAGAGACAAACCTCCAACCCCAGTTACTTGCACCGTTTTTGTTGTCTCTATATTCTTAAATGTCAGTGTATTTTTAAACAACATCATTGTCCCAGGAGAAGAATCATTTAATGAAATAACAAATGAATTATTCCCAGAAAGTAATGATAACGCCGCAGTCCCAAACTGTGTTATAAAGTCCATTGCAATCGAAGAAATACCCTTAAATAGATAATAACCCGAACCAGACGTTGTTGTATTCCCAAAAAACAATTTATTATAGTTCGGAAATGCAACATAACCCGTATTAGGCGGACCATCAATAGCAAATATTTCTTGATAACTAGGTACACCACCAGTCGGTGCTGCACGATAAAATGCAGAACGATCGCCATTATTACCCAAAGCAAAAATCCATGATGATTTTCCGGTATCATACAACAGTCCATTTGTTGGATTCAAATTGCTCCGCATTTGCACATCATTAACCAAATAGGCCGCAATCGTTCCACGATTATTGAGATTAATGCAATGGCCATTATTGATACCATCACCGACAGTCCCACACAAAATAGTTACTTTTGCAGACTGTAATGGGCCAAATACAGTCCCATTTCCAATGCCTATCCGACCGGGCTGAGCGCTGAAAATATTCGATGAATCAATAGTCCATGCAGCAGCGCCTCCAGCAGTATTTTGGATTGTCCCATCGGAATAATGAATACCGGCTTGTGACAACCGAACACGGTATGCTGTCGTCACTTCCGGCGGAGAACCAGAACTAACTGGAAATGAAGATACAGTATATGGCGATGTAAGAATACCGCCAACATAGTGTGTATATTCACCGGTTGCTACACCAATATAAATACGATAGCTCGATGCCGGTGGAGGAGAAATCGACCACGCTATCTGACACGACTTATTTGTCACAGTCGTTGTGCATGTCGCTTCATTCGAAGCAGACGTTTCACCAAACCCATCAAGCGCTGTGACAACAAAATAATATGTTGTACTAGGGGACAATGAACCACCAGCAACCGCCGTTGCTGTAACACCAGTTATCGGCGCAAGCTCAATACCTAGATTCCCATCTGTTGGGATATTGACCAACGGAGATGCATTAGAATGAATACGAATAACGTTACCATTTGTTGTAATAAAATAATTGTTTCCATCTTGATCGATAAAATTCACATGAGGTGATAAACCGCGTACAGTAATCGCATTCTTTGTTGTTGACACATCGACAACTTGCGCAAACACCAAAGACGGCAAAAGACTTACCAAGAGAAAAAAGCGCATACACTACCCTCGAATGAACAGATCAATAGACTCATGACTATTAACTAATTTTTCAATTTCTTTTTTAATTTCATACGGCAATTTTCCAATAATTTTACGATGTTGCGGTGAAAAAGCTGCCGCCGACGGACCTGTCTCACCGCCGGCAGAACCTGGCGCTCCTGGCTCACCACCTTCCAAGGGGGCGATCTCTCCAACAGGCAATTCTCCCATCAAGCCCAACGGTGGTGCAGCGGAGCCACCGGCAAATGAACCTCCTTCACCTCCGCCCCCAATCCCCAAACTCTGCATGTACAATTGATTTTCAGCAATGGTTTTTGCGTCACTACTCACCGCCGATTGCTCAATATCGAAATCCAATCCAGCCCCCTGGACCACCGTGCGTGGAGATACCCATCCCATATTTGCCAATTGTACCCACAAATTCAAAATATTTTCATCTTGACGCACATCAAGACGTTTTTCAAACTGTAATCGCGGATACAACAAATGCTTGCCTTTTTTGATTCGCGATTTCCGCGATGCTGTTCGATGCATTGGAATATAGCGACGTGATGCCTCGATGTTATGCGCGATAATTTCTGGGCGTAAACGCATATATTCGTATGCTCGTTTATCCTCATCCTCAATTTCGCGAATACTCTGTAAACGCGCACGAAGACGTTCAGCACGCGCTTCTTGCGATGGATCGCGTGTTTCAGGTAACACATCCTCAGGATCGGTCTTCTTTTCCGTCCGATAAAAACCGCGCAATTCGGCCATAGTCGCAAAGACTTTTTTGTAAATCCAATCATTCAACAACATATCACGCAATGTCCGATACCGCATCATCAATACTTGCAGACCGGCATTTGCGGATGCGTAGGTCACCTCACCGTGCAAAAACGCTTTAGAAACACCCAAAGCAATCAATTTTGCTCGTTCGATAATATCCCACTCTTGGGTGATCTTGAGCTGTTTTCCTTCAATTCCATGATATTCCACTTGCAGCGCATGAGAGTAGATTAGTGCCGCAAGTGGATCGACCTCGACCTCAGCAAGCAATTCGGCAAAATCGCTCATATTCTTCTCTGTCGGCCACCACCCTGTATTTTGATCGCCAATCTTAAACACACGTAGTGGTAACGCATGACGTTGTGCTTGCTGAATTTGCGCGTTGAACACGGCATCCTCATACATCAAAATGCGGAACATACGACCCATAATCGACGTCCCGCGAATGTCATAAGGTGCAGCCAAACGTCGAATATGCGATGCATTCAGTGGATCGAGGGGGATGTTTTTTCCCGTCGAAAGCAGCGCCAACATTTCTGGCGGCAACGATTGTCGCAATCGAATATAACGAGGATCCGTCGATTGCAAAATCCGCCGCATTTCTTGCGACGGACGGAGCGTCAAAATAGCGTCATCATTGACGAGTGGGGAATCAACAACCTCAATATAATCGGGATTGTGTACCGTAATGTGTGACCAAATCCCCTCTTCTTTATCCCAAAAAAGGAAGGGAAATACTTCCCCAATAATAAAATATTCTTTCGTAATTCGTGGAAGCCATGAGAGCAATTCTGTTTGCGTCATCATGTCCTCATACGCTTCCAAAATCTCTTTGGAATTATCGCCAGACTCATCCATAACAAGATATGCATTCGAAAATGGCATTTCCGAATGCATATCGATCACTCCCCCGATAACGGGGTCGAGATTGTAAAACAATCTCCAATATTGATTCAGCTGAGCAAGCTGAACCGGAAGCTGTAATCGATCCGGGGACGAAAACAGCGGATGGTAGGGGCGGGCGATTGAGCGAACGACGTTCGCGCCACCGCCAACACCGCCCGCCCCTGCTGCTACACGATGAAATCCATGAACCGCACGGCCACTAATATCATGCAACGTTTGCCCGGACGCAGAAGCGGATAAGCGTGGCCCTTTGCTCGCAAATGTTTCTTTGTCCTTTTCGTCCACAGGAAATATCTATTTCAATCACGAAAAAGATTAGTGTGCAAGCTTCTTCGCCTGGTCAACAGCCTCACGCACACCAACGCCGGCAAGACCAGCAGCAGCACCAGTAGCAACATCGCCACCGGCAAGTACTGACGCCAGAGCACCCACCACAACGGACAGGAGAGGCAGCGCCCACTTTGGTACCGTTGCAACCGCCTTCTTCAGTGCCGCAACAACGAGTGGTGATAGTACAGCGAGAACCTTGGGGTCGCCAAGCAGTGCAAGTAGTGTGTCCATAGTCCTATTATCCTCCTTTAGGAAATTTCCCAAGATATCATACGTATCTGGGAGACGTTGTCAAGTATGATTATTTGATACTTTGAAGTTTCGCTATCGGAACAGCATATGCACCAAATTGCTCTTTTACAACAGCCATTTGATAATCATCGGAAATTGATATCACACGAACAAATCGTCGTGTGGGGACAACATACACCATGTCCCCAACCTGTATACCGGAGTGTGATTGCTCATTAGCCGTTTTTTCCGTTGCCGCGCGAGCGTATTCTTCCTCCGAAACCGCCCCAAAAAGAAATTCTTCACGAATCATGCATGCGGTTTTATGGTCATTGTCATCAAGAGCATTCTCGTATTGTTGAATTTTTTCTTCAGGGGCAAGTTTATAGAACAATGCCGTCAACGAAATATCGAGAGCATCTGCCATGATAACCCATGATCCGCATACACAAATTATGCTTCAATCAAATCACTCTTTGCGTGGAGTGAAACACGAAACCGATTGTAGCGCTTGGACTTTGCGGGATTACTCGGAGCACTGCTTCCCCACTGAACCCAATACATCACATCACCGGGAGCAAGCGCCGTCCCATCTGGAGAAACCGACCGCTTTGTCACAGGGACCTCCGATACCACGACACCAGCGCCTTCCGTCGTGGACGGCTGGCGTCGGCCAGCACGCTGCGCTGGAACCGTCAGATCTTTTTGCCCAACAGGTGATGGGACACCCGTAGCAACAGTCCGATTTCGTGCCCCATACACAACATTTGGTGAATTCGTGCGCACGGTATTCGCACTCGAAATTGACCCTTCATCGATCGGTGAACCGCTGCTATCATTGCCTGGATTAAACAAAATCGACGGCGTTGGACTCCCATAAATTCCCGGCGTGGAAACCGTCTTTGGCGCAAGTGGCTGATCGCCAGCCACTACACCCATATGCTTAATACCGCTGGATGGGAATGTTCCGGTAGCCGATTGTGTTGACGTCACACCACTGGGGAGTGTTGCGGGGTCAAAAACCGGTACACCGCCGAGATTGACTTGTGATGGTGTCCGTGGTCCGAGATCGGACTTTCCCCGACCACCAAGAACATGGTCGTATGATGCCGCAGCATTAGACGCAACACCGGACACAAATGGTGTATGCCCAGCTTTCTTGAACCACACCAGAGATCCAATTGTAATTGCCATGCTTTTCTCCTCAAAATACTCGTAATATCAATAATGCTTTTTCGTGACCATACCGTAATCGTATGTCTTTTTCCGTTTGAACGATGATGGTGTTCCCAGGAGTTCATTGACGTATTCTTGAGGGTAAAGCTTCTTGTAATATTCTTCAACTCCGGGGAGTGTTTCCGATGCCAGCTTCTCTCGAAGTGGTCTGGCATCCGTCGCTGTTACGCTCTCACGACGCTGCGGAGCCGCAGTCGCATACCCACATACACACCGCAGCATATTCTGCGATGCTTCAACCATATTTTCCTGACACATCGGGCATGCCGCATCGTCCTCACCCTGATCGTCACGGTACTCAGAAAGAATATCCGATGATTGCATTTCATCGGTATAATCCATCTTCTCGGGGTCTTTGGTATCATCATCCGCGCAATGCTCTCGCGCCGTCTTCACGTGCCCAGGTGTCTCAGGGATATTCAGTAAATCAGAAACAAAACGGCGAATAATCCGATCTGAGTACTTTTCGCCAGGGGGAACAATCGGTCGCATGCACTATCCTCCAATTGAAAAAACTTCTATAGAGATAAACTGTTTCATATCAATGAAAAACATCATTTTTTCATTTTTTTATTGATTCCACATCATACCGCACACCGCAAGCGCGCAGAAAAATTTTATTGAAAAAATATGTTTATTGATTTTTGGTTTTTTATGGTTGTGTTCCTTGTTTCGATCCTTGTTTTGATCCCTCGTTAGGGAACACACCCCCCACTGGATTGTTTATTGAAATATTTTTTTGGTTTATGTTGGTACGTTGATAGAAAATTGATAAATTGGAATGTTTTGTAATATTTGTTGGTTTGTGTGGGAATAAAACAGTGTTTTACCTTATTTTAAGTTTTTTTGATCTTTTTTCTAAAAAAGATAACACTCCCCCCTCAAAATTCTCCTATTCTATATATAATGCTATATAACTAGTCTTTTAGGACTAGTTTTTTTCAGTCTCTGAACACTACACAACAAAATTTTTCTCTGTGCTTGGGGACATTATTATTAAATACCATTCTATTAATCAAAAGCTCCAGAGAAAAAATTTTGGATACAGACTTAGAGTCCATCCCCAAAACATGATTGTTATGTGCTGGTGTAGGTTCATTGGTGGAGATAAGCGATCGCTTGTTTGTGCGTGCAACGGTTCCGGACTGATCATCGCTTATCCGGATCTGAAATGGTGCTCGGAGAATCTTGATAGTGCCCAGGTCATAATATGGTATTATGCCTGCCTGCCGTGACGAAGTCGTGCGAGAATAAAATGGTCGCATGACCCCGTTTACCCCCTCCCCTATCCATTGGGAGAGTCCATTCGATCGACTTGGAAAATCACATAAAGAGTCGAACACCGCACCCGTTTTTTTCTTGCCAAACTGTGCCCAAGCAGATGGGATCTGCTCCGTACTGATATTATCCACGTACCTTCGCGGCTTCGGTACGCTTCGAGGTATTTCGGATGTGTCACACCGACTTGAGTCCCCGGTTAGTTGTCTTGCGATGTTACTTTGCAAGACTGGGCGGCATGCCATACGGTGAAGCATTCTCTGGTGTATAGCCTGCCACGCTGGCGTACTAACGGACGCCTTGATCCAGGGCCCCCCTGGATCACTGAGTGTTCGATATGTTGCGGTACAAAAATTCGGTTCCGAGGAGCCGTTGCTCGCTGAGCACCCCGTCTCTGCCCCAACCCGATAGGGCATCGGTATGACGCCTTCATCATACAACATATATGTTGAAGGTACTACTCGGGTCATTGCACGGTACTATTTGGGTCCAAACTGATTGCGCCAAAAATAATGGCAAATATAACGGCCCGAATGACGTTCACGGGGCAAAGCATACGCAAGGGCAAAATTATAATCCATAAAACGTTCCGGAGTCGTGCCTAGTGGCAAATGAAAGGCCGATGTCAGGTATTCCACTTCGCAATTCTGGCTCGGAAATACCCCAGTAAATGGCAAAAAATAATAAAGCCGACACGTACTCAATAAATTTTCCACAATAAATTTCCCAAAAGGTGCCACGTATGCTCCAGAAGCAGGACCGTAAACATTCATCGTTTACAGCTTCAAGCACTGCTTCATATGCCAAACGTCACTCAACAATGCAAAAAAATAGCCCCTGTCACGCAAATCAGTTCTCGCCCTCCTGTGTGATTTTCCCTGCTGCACTCTTTGCAGCAGCCTTGGCCGCCTCTTCTTGCTGTCGAGCGGCGGCAAGCTTTTTATTGATTTCTTCGGAACGGCTCCGAAGATCAAATTCCATAACGGCAAAAATCGGATCGGCAAGCTTACGCCATCGATAATACTCAATGGTCATTGCGGTCGCAAAAAGCCAACCACTGACAAATACGACGTAAGCAGCCTTCTTAAGGAATGGTTTTACAGTTTCTGATGTAATTTCGACTTTCATAACTCCCCTCTTTTTGTGTGTTGTATGTTATAACTACTTTTTTAAGACAAGTATGAATAGCTACAAATATGTGTGTAATCCATACTTACGAAATCCACCTCCAGACATGCTTTCTTTGGGGTCAGGATTGCGAATTACTGTTTTTGCCTTGCATTTCTGGCACTCAATACCAGATTGTTCGGCTTCAGTAGCCGAACGAAACGAGAGAAATAAAATGTCAAATGTATGTTGACATGATTGACAAAGATAATTGTACTTAGGCATGGCGCTCCTTAGGTAGTGGAAAGAGTCGCGTAAGGGCAAGTGCGACAGGAAGCGACCCCTCAATACTAATCTTTCCAACCATAAATAAAAGTTGAATTCCTTCTCGACCATTGATAATGTCGAGAAAATCATGTTCAGCCATAGTGATGGTAACATCCGCCGGGCCGTCGTATTGTGGTCCGTTGACAGTAAGGAGTTTGTCGCGAATTGATAAAAGATAACTCGATTGACCAATATTCAATCGATACGAATAATCATGATCTGCTGCATCTGGGTTAAATCGTGTAAAGATTATCGAATCAAAAAATTGTTGAATGTTTTCAATATTTGGCATAGGGCATCCCCCGTATTGGTGAAATACGCTTTACATAACATGTTTGGCAGAATTGTCAAGCAGGGGTACCTGGATGATTAATAGGATTATATGCCGCTGGATCATAGCGACTAAATTCATTTGCCGGTGCATTGAGGAAAATGTGATGTAAAAAAGATGATCCACCGTATCCGAATTCAGCTCCGCCGGTGCCAGCATTAAATGTTGCACCCTCGCTATTATCTGATGTTTGCTGGTGATATTTAGATAGTTTTGTTTGTTGTTCAAAAATGGAATGACATAATTCAACAAGTGGCAGCGCATCGCTTCCAAATTCTTTTCCATATTTCAACAACAATGCTTCTTTTGTTTTCCCCTTTTCTAAATCGTCGAATATCATCTTAATGATGGAATCCTTTAAGCGATCATGAAGTTTCGCTTGGATTGAATGGAGAATACCTGATCCCGGAACAATATTGTACACGCGGGCGCATACCGTGTGTGCATCTTGTGGTATGTTATTGATGTCTTCTTCGTTGACAAAAAAATAGGCACTTCCATATTTGTACACGGGAATAAGATTGTCCTTTTGTGTTTCCTGCGCGTGCTTTTCTTTTATAGAATTAGTGTGCGGTGTGTGATATGAAATAATGCGTTTTATGGGGATAATATCCATACCGATATGTTTTTTTATTCCATATTTTCTATCAAGACCACTATGTGGCGGTCGATATAGATCAAGAGAGTGCATTCCTTTTTCAATTACTGTGTAGTAATCTTTTTTAAAATTTTGTATGAGTTTTTGATCTTCGTCAGAGAATGGCAATAGACAAAGAGCATTAATCATATCGATTAACGGGACACGCATGGTCATAGCATCGAATAGTGTTTTTACAAGTGTGACATACTCGCTTTTGATATAATTCAAAAACAATTTCTTTCTTATAAAATTCAAAATATAAAGGTATGCTCGGTATTTTACAATTTTTCTAGTTTTTGCATTAGCTGGATGTACACGCCACCAATTAAACACATACTCTTGTTTTTCAGGCTGTTTTAGTAG
>Ga0209101_1000337_pt1 | contig 39381 bp, 37 predicted proteins | sample ConPoolayeCmetaG_FD_185481 | JGI IMG/M metagenome (GOLD analysis project Ga0209101, IMG submission 185481) | Hot spring microbial mat communities from California, USA to study Microbial Dark Matter (Phase II) - Cone Pool mat layer C metaG... ...
GTGCGACCCTGTATTACGGCGCCGGCCTCGACCCGGTCGCGAACCTTGTCGACGAGGAGGACATGGCCGCCCCGGTCATGGGGCCGATCGAGATGCGGACACGCTGAGCGCCGGGCCAGGAGCTGCTGCAGCACGGGCGCTCGCAGCGCCCGCTGCGGCGGGCACGGACGGTGACGCCACCGGCGACCATCGCGGATCGAGAGGAGGCTTTCCGACCGCGAGCCCATGTCTCCCGGCGGGTTCGAGGGGCCGTACTCCTGCGGCCGGGGCGAGCCGATGCCTCCGCCGCCATCGCGGGCCTGGCGCGCATGGCGCAGTCGGCTCAGTAATCGAGCACCGTGTCGGCGTCCAGGACGAGCTGCGCCAGGTCGCTCTCGTCGCCGAGCCGCGCCCCGGCCCGGAGCGTGTTCTCTTTGAGACCGATCGCCTGCGCACAATGCGGGCAGACCACGGCCTTGCCGCCCGCCGCGACGAAAGCGTCGTAGTGCGCGCCGATCGGCGTCTCGCCCCCCCAGCGCAGGTCCTGAGGCTGACGCGTGTCGGCCAGACGCACGCCTTCCAGATCCAACATCAGCGTCACCTCCGCGCCAGCCTTGCGCATCGCCGTGCCCAGCTTCAGTGCCATCGAGACCGCATGCAGATTGTCGGAGTAGTGCGTGAGGTGGATGACCACCTGCTTGGCCCGTGCGGGTTGTTGAGCGAGAGCGGGCGCCGTGCCGAGGAGCAGGCCGCCCGCGAGTACGCCAAACATCGCATGCGCCGCAACCGAAACGCGAGTCATGTCCAGAGCCTCCTTGTCCGCTGCCGACCAGCGAGCATCGCTTGTAGCCGCTTTCGCTGCCATGCGGAACGTGGGGCGCGCGCGGCGAGGTCTGGCGCTAGCGGCGGACGACGATCTCGAGATCGCCTTCGCGGTCGGTGACCTCGACGGCGGCTCCGAGACGCCGGCGGTAGATGGCGAGATCCGTTCGTGCATCCCCGACGCGCAGCCCGCGGATGTCGAGGCGTTCGAGCCAGGCGGGCAGCACGGGACGGGTCAAGGTGATCCGCCGCTGCCACGCGTCGACCTCGAGCCCCAGCGTGGCCTGGAGGAGGAGGAGGACGCTCGCCGCGGCCCACGCCTGCGGTTTGCAGGCCACCGGGTAGGGCACCGGTCGGTGTTCGGCGCAGCGCTCGAACCCGCAGAAGAGCTCCGGGAGCCGTCGGTCTTCGAGCTGCAGCCCGGCGTAGAACAGGGCGTCCAGGAGAAGCGCCGCCCGCTCGGTGGCCCCGTAGCGTGCACAGCCGGCCGCGATGATCGCGTTGTCGTGCGGCCAGATCGACCCGTTGTGATAGCTCATGGGGTTGAAGCGTGCCGCAGCGCTCGACAGGGTGCGGATCCCCCAGCCGCAGAAGAGGTCCTGCCGAAAGAGCCGGTCGATGAGCGTGCGGGCGCGCATTGGTTCCGCGATCCCGGCCCAGAGGGCGTGGCCGGCGTTCGAGCTCACGACGCGGCAGGGGCGTTTGTCGCGATCGAGTGCGAGGGCGTAGATGCCGTCGTCGGGGAGCCAGAAGGTGCGGTCGAATCGCGTCCGCAGCTCGCGGGCGCGGTGTTGCCAGCGCTCCGCGAGGGCGTTGCGGCCGGTACGGCGCGCCAGCTCCGCAAGGCCCTCGAACGCGGCATAGACGTAGGCCTGCACCTCGACCAGCGCGATGGGCGGCTCGGCCAGGCGGCCATCCCCGTGCGAGATCGCATCGTGCGAATCCTTCCAGCCCTGGTGCAGCAGCCCGGCCGCACCGCGGCGCGCGTACTCCACCCAGCCGTCCCCATCCCGGTCCCCGTAGCGCTCGATCCACTCGAGCGCAGCTTCGGCGGCGGGCCAGAGCTCCTCGACCAGGGCGAGGTCGGCCGTGCGCTGGGCATAGGCTGCGAGCAGCACGAGAAAGAGTGGTGTGGCGTCCACCGAGCCGTAGTAGCGGGCGAAGGGCACTTCGCCGGTGGCCGCCATCTCCCCCAGACGAAGCTCGTGCAGGATCTTGCCGGGCTCTTCGTCGCGCCCCGGGTCGTCGTGCTGCCCCTGAAGGCTCGCGAGCGTGCGCAGCACGTCGGCTGCGAGGCTGGGGTCGAAGGCCAGCGTTTCGAGGGCGGTGACAATCCCGTCACGGCCGAAGACCGTGGCGAACCACGGAATCCCGGCCTGGACGTATCCCGGCGCTGGGGCGTCCGTGCGCAGCATAACGAGGTCGCGCAGCGACTGACCGAGCCAGGCATCGAAATGCTCGTTGCTCGAGCTGAAGGTCGGAAGCCCCGCCAGCCATCGGCGACGCTCCTCGCGAAGACGCCCCAGCGCCTCGTCGCGGCTACAGACGGAAAGCCCGACCGGGCCCGTCTCGCACCGGATCGTGATGTCGATGGTGGCTTCGCCCCGCGGGACGAGCGAGAGCACGAAGGCGGCCCGGCCCGGTTCGAGGCGTGCTGGTGGGGGCGAGAACAGGACACGGGTCTGGCGCACGATCCCATCCAGGCCCTCGTAGCGTATGTGCAGTCCTGCCTCTTCGACCACGGGCGGAGACAGCGTGCCCCGTCTCGGCCGCTCGAGCCCTCGCACCTCGAATTCGTCGGCGAAATCGGCCTCGAAGAGCAGGGAGACGACGACGGCGAGCGGTGTCGAGGCATAGCTCGTCACCCGCACCCGCTCGTGCAGGGTCGCATCGCAAAGCACCTTGCTCCGCTCGACGGCGATCGTGTCCCGCTCGAGCACGATCTCTCCCCCGCTGCGCTCGTCGGCGTTGGCGAGGTAGGTGACCAGCGCACAGCCGTCTTCGCTCGGCGCCGAGCTCAGGAGCACCGGCAGCCCGTCGTTCAGGCGCAGCTCGAAGCGGGTCAGGAATCGCGTGCCGCGGTGGAAGATCCCGTAGGGCTCGACCCCAGCCACCGGCACGTCACCCGCGTCGTCGAAGATCGCGAAGGTGTCCCTATGGTTGAGGACGATGCGCGGCCGGCGGGCCGTGATGGCGGAGGCCAGCAGGTAGTAGTCGGTGCCGATGGAGATGCGTTCCGAGGGCGGCATCGGCGACCCACGGGGCTCAGGCCGTGGCGGGCGCGCTGTCGGCTAGGCGGCCTGCACGCGAGACGGCGAACAGCGGCCGCTGGCGCGCGCGCCGCCGCTCGATGACCTGCGTGAAGAGGGCGACATAGCGCCGCGCCATGACCTCGGCCGTGAAGCGGGCCTCGAACTCCGCCCGGCAGCGGCGGCGGTCGAGGGCATGGAGGCGATGCACGGCCGCTGCCATCTCCTCATCGGTCTCGCACACGAAGCCTGTCACGCCATCGACGAGGATTTCGGGCACCGAACCGCGCCGCCGCGCGATGACCGGGGTGCCGCAGGCCAGCGCCTCGATCATGACGAGGCCGAACGGCTCCGGCCAGTCGATGGGGAAGAGGAGGGCACGCGCTCCGGCGAGGAGGACGCGTTTCTGGCTGTCGTCGACCTCGCCGAGGAACTCCACCAGCCCGCCCTGCTCGAGGAGCGGAAGGATCTGGCGCTCCCAGTAGGCGCGGTCTGCGGCATCGATCTTGGCCGCGATCTTCAGGGGCACGCCGGCGAGCCGCGCGATCCGGATGGCAGCGTCCGGACGCTTTTCTGGGGAGATGCGACCCAGGAAGAGGAGATAGTCCCCGACCGTGTCCCCCGGCTGGTAGAGATCGCGGGGCAGGCCATGATGGACGGTCCCGAGCCACTGCGCATGGGGCATCGGCTCGCGCTGGGCATCGCTGATCGAGATGAGCGGGACCTCGGGATAGTCGAGGTAGAGGGGCCACACGTCCGGGATGTCGAGTCGCCCGTGCAGGGTGATCACGGTCGGCGTGCGGACGGTCTCGGCCAGGGGCAGGCCCAGGTAGTCGGTATGGCAGTGGATGATGTCGAACTCCTGCGCGTGTCGGTAGACATCGCCTAGCATGCGGACGTGCGGGGCGAGCGGGTCCCGGCACGCGGGATCGAGGCGGAGCGCCCGCGCACACGGCGAGCGGAGCCGCGCAGCCGTGAGCGAATCCCCGCTCGCGAAGAGAGTGACCTGGTGGCCCTGCGCCACCAGGGCCTCGGTCAAATACGAGACGACGCGCTCCGTGCCCCCGTAGAGTACGGGCGGCACGCGTTCGTACAACGGAGCGACCTGAGCGATCCGCATGCTGAAGGACCTCTCGGGAGATCGATGACTGCATGCCGATTAGGGATGGTGGCCGGCCGCGTCAAGGGCGCGGCGGCTGCTCTTGACAGCGCGGCGTCGAGGCTTACCTGGACCTCGAGTCTTGACGGAAAGGAGGTGTGAAAGGATGGCACTGCCGACTCTGTGGCGTCCGTGGCGGCGGGAGGTCGCCGAGCGCAGGCCGGAGAGCCTGCTCGATGAGCTGCAGCGGGATGTGAACCGGCTCTTCGAGCAGTTCTGGCGCGAGCCCATGCTGCCCGCCTTCTTCGAGGAGTCCTGGGATCGCTTCACGCCGCGGGTCGATGTCGAGGAGACCGACGAGGAGGTGCGGGTGACCGCGGAGCTGCCCGGGCTCGAAGAGAAGGACTTCGAGCTGCATCTCGGGGAGGACGAGCTCGTGCTGAGCGGTGAGAAGCAGGTCGAGCACGACGATCGGCGCCGTGGGCGGTGGGAGCGCAGTTACGGCCGGTTCTACCGGAGCATTCCGCTGCCCTGCGAGGTCGATGGCGAGCGCGCGTCGGCCCGCTTCAAGAACGGCGTCCTGACCGTTACCCTTCCCAAGGCCCCCGAGGCGCGCGCGCGGATGAAGCGCATCGCCGTGCAGGCGGCTTGAGCGCGCGCGCCGGCGCCGCCCGGGGGTGTCCCCCCGGGCGGGCCGCCCCTCCCGGCCGGTCAGTCCAGGGCCTGCGGATCGCTCCGCATGACGATGCGGTCGAGGATGTCGAGGCGGGCCGTGTCCTCGCGCTCGATGCGCTCGAGCAGGGCGACCGTCTCGGGTGCGTCGGGGTCCCAGCGGGCGATCCGGTCGAGAAGGCCGCGGCGCATCTGGCGGGCGGCGCGGGCCGCCGCGCTGGCGCGTTCCCATTGATTGCGGCCCGGAAGCTCGGGCACGGAAACCTCGGGGATGCGCCCGCCCCGGGCGGCGATGTGCTCCCGAAGCCACCCGGCGTGGCGTTCGTCGATGCTGGCGAGCTCGTCGAGGAGGGCTGCGATCTGGGGGTAGCGCGCGCGGCGCGCGTGGTCACGCAACTGGCCGGCCAGCTCCACGTGGGCTCGATACTCCTCCGCCAGGTCGGTCAACAGATCGGGCGCGGCGCTGCTCCGACCGAGGAGGCGCGCCAGGAGTCCCATCCATCGTGCTGGTAGATGCGGTGCCGGGGGGAGTCAAGCTGCGCTTCGGGGACCAGGGTTCCCTTCGGAGGCCCTTTCCGCTAAGCCTGAGTTCCCATGGCACGAATCACCGTGGAGGATTGTCTGGAGCGTGTGCCGAACCGCTTCGAGCTCGTCCTGCTCGCCGCTCGCCGGGCCAAGCAGCTACTGAAGGGCGCTCGTCCCCTGGTCGAGTCGGACAACAAGGAAGTCGTGACCGCGCTGCGCGAGATCGCTGCCAACAAGGTGCGTCTGCAGTACCCTGCGTGAGCAGGCAAGGGACCGTCGATGGCGAAAGCCAAGGATCTGTACGCCATCCTCGGAGTGTCGCGAACCGCATCGCCGGACGAGATCCGCAAGGCCTATCGCAAGCTCGCCCGCCAGCACCACCCCGACCTGAACCCAGGCAACAAGCAGGCCGAGGAGCGCTTCAAGGACATCTCGCTCGCGTACGACGTGCTGTCCAGCCCCGAGAAGCGCAAGCTCTATGACGAGTTCGGGGCGGAGAGCCTGCAGTCGGGCTTCGACCCCGAGCGTGCCCGCGCCTACCGGCGCTGGGCGGAGAGCGGGCAGGGGTTCAGCTTCCGCCGCACGAGCGCCGGGCCTCAGGGCATGGGAGGCTTCGATTTCGGCTTCGGCGAATGGCCGCCACGCGGTGGGCGGCGGCGCCCCGTCGAGGAGGAGCGCGATTTCGGGGACATCCTACGCGAGATGTTCGGCGGGGGCCGTGCCGAGCCCGCGGAGGAGGGATCGCCCCGAGACGTCGAGTATCCCATCGAGGTCGGCTTCATGGAGGCGCTCCGTGGCACGAAGACCTCGGTCACCGTGCGCAGGCCCGTTCCCTGTCCGACCTGCCGCGGTGCAGGACGCGTCGGTCGCCGGGGATGTACGGAGTGCGGGGGGAGCGGGACTGTCGAGAAACGGGAGAAGTTGAACGTCACGATTCCCGCCGGGGTCGGGGACGGCGCGCGCGTGCGTGTGGCGGGCAAGGGCGGGGTGGGGCCCGGCGGCGTTCCAGGGGACCTGTACTTCGTGGTCAAGGTGCGGCCCCACCCGGTGCTCACGCGCGAGGGGCAGGATCTGTTCATCGATGTGCCGATCACCGTGAGCGAGGCCGTGCTGGGGGCGACGATTACCGTACCGACGCCGCAGGGGCCTGTGCAGCTCAAGGTGCCAGCAGGGAGCCAGAGCGGGCGGCGGCTGCGCCTGCGAGGCCGGGGCGCCCCCGACCCGAAGGGCGGTCCGCCCGGGGACCTCTATGTGCGGCTCATGGTGCAGGTGCCGCGCAACGGGAGCACGCGGGGGCTCGAGGACGCGCTGGCGGCCATCGAGCGGGCGTACGGCGAGAACCCGCGCGCGCACCTGGAGCTGTAGGTGGGCAGGCGCAAGTCGGCACCGGCGGGGCAGGACACCGACGCGAAGGCACAGGACGCGGCCGCGCCCGCGACGCTCGGCGAGGCGAAGGCCCTTGCCGCCGACGCGATGGAGGCCGAGGTCGTGCCTCCGGACGAGCTCGCGGAGGACGCCGAGGCGCTCGTCGGCGAGGAGGTCGAAGGCGAGGAGGACGCTGGCGAGGGAGGGGAGCTACCGGTCCCGGCGGCGAGCCTCGTCCCCGCGGATTCGCTGCAGCGCTACCTGGCGGAGATCCGGCGGATCCCCCTGCTCACTCGCGAGGAAGAGCACGAGCTCGCCGTGCGCTGGCACGAGCAGGGTGACCGGGCAGCCGCCGTGCGCCTCGTCACGGCAAATCTGCGCCTGGTGGTGATGATCGCCCGCGAGTATCAGCGGGCGGCGCACAACCTGCTCGATCTCATCCAGGAAGGGAATGTCGGGCTGCTCGAGGCGGTACGGAACTTCGACCCGTACCGGGGCGTGCGCTTTCCCTCGTACGCCGTATGGTGGATCCGCGCGTACATCATCCGCTACGTGATGAACAACTGGCGGATGGTGAAGCTCGGCACCACGCAGGCGCAGCGCAAGCTCTTCTTCAACCTCCAGAAGGAGCGCGAGCGGCTCGAGCGAGAAGGCTTCACGGCCGAGCCCCGGCTGATTGCCCAGCGGCTCGGCGTGAAGGAGCGCGAAGTCGTCGAGATGACCCAGCGCCTCGGCAGTCGCGATGTCTCGGTGAACGCGCCGGTCGACGATGGCGAGGATGCGACGCTCCTTGATTTCCTGCCCTCGTCCGCCCAGACTGCCGAGTCGGTCGCGGACGAGGAATACCATCGCCTCATCCGGGCCAAGGCTGCGGATTTCAAGAAGACGCTCGGAGGAAAGGACCTCGTGATCTACGAGCGGCGTCTCGAAGCGCTCATGCGCGACGAGGAGCCGCCCACCCTGCAGGAGATTGGCGACGAGTACGGCATCACGCGCGAGCGCGTGCGCCAGATCGAGGCCCGGCTCAAGCGCAAGCTCGGCCAGTACCTGCGAGAACACATCCCCGATCTGAAGGACATCGAGTTCGGCGCGGCCTGAAGGGCAGGCTGCCGGCCCGCTCGAGGAGAGTACCGACATGCCGATCCACGGAGGGCGCATCGTCGCCCGTGCCCTGCGCCAGGAGAACGTTCCCTACGTGTTCACGCTCTGCGGCGGACACGTAATGTCGATCTACGACGGGTGCCTCGACGAGGGCATTGGCGTGATCGACGTCCGCCACGAGCAGTCCGCCGCGCATGCCGCGGATGGTTGGGCGCGCGTCACGGGTCAGCCCGGCGTCGCCATCGTCACCGCCGGGCCCGGGCTGACCGATGCCGTCACGGGCGTGGCCACGGCCTGGCGCGCGAACATCCCGATGATCGTCATTGGCGGGCAGGCGCCGCGCATGTTCCAGGACATGGGCGGCCTGCAGGACATGAACCACGTCGAGCTCATGCGTCCCATCACGAAGTGGGCGGTCTCCGTGCCGAACTCCCGCCGGCTGGGCGAGTACGTTTCCACGGCGTTCCGGGTCGCGACGACCAACGTGCCGGGACCGGTGTTCCTCGAGATGCCGCTCGACTTCCTCTTCGACATGGTCGAGGAGCGGGACATTGTCGTGTGCGAGCGGTACCGCACGGAAGCCGCTGTCGGCGCCGACCCGCGCTACGTCGAGCGGGCCTTCGAGCTGCTGCGCGGGGCGGAACGTCCGGTCGCCCTGGTGGGCTCGCAGCTCTTCTGGTCGAAGCGGCGGGAGGCCTATCCGGAGTTCGTCCGCACCTTCGACTTGCCGGTGTACGTCAACGGGCAGGCGCGGGGGAGCCTCGACCCGGACGATCCCCATTGGTTCCTGCATACGCGCAAGGACGCCCTGCGCCGGGCGGACGTGGTGCTCATCTTCGGGACGCCGCTCGACTTCCGCCTAGGCTACGGCCGCGCCTCGCACATCAATCCCGAGGCCAAGCTGATTCACGTCGACCTCGATGGGCGCGAGCTCGGGAAGAACCGCGGGGCGGACGTGGGGATCATCGGCGACACCGGGCTCGTGATGGAGATGCTCACCGCCTGTGCGCGCGACGCCCGCTGGACGCCGCAGTCCTCGGCAGCGTGGCTGCGCGAGCTGCGGGAGCTCGAGCAGGCCAAGTGGGCGGCGATGCAGCCGCAGCTCAGCTCCGACGAGGCGCCCTGCAATCCGCTCCGTGTCTGCGCCGAGGTCGAGAAGCTCGTCGGGGAGCGCACGATCCTCATCGGCGACGGGGGCGACTTCGTCGGGGCGGCGGCCAATGTGCTCCGTCCCCGTGGCTTCGGGAAGTGGCTCGACGCGGGTCCGCTCGGCACCCTCGGTGCCGGGCCCGGCTACGCCATGGCAGCCAAGCTGGCCCGCCCGGACCACGACGTGATCATCATGTACGGGGACGGGGCCTTCGGCCTCAACATGATGGAGTTCGAGGCCTGCGTGCGGCAGAAGATTCCGATCGTGGGCGTCATCGGCAACGATGCGGCGTGGATGCAGATTCTGCGCGGGCAAGAACAGATGTACGGCCCGGACCGGACCCCGGCCTGCAAGCTGGCCCCGACACGGTACGACCGGATGATCGAGGCCCTCGGGGGCCATGGGGAGTACGTGGAGCATCCGGCCGAGCTGCGTCCGGCCCTCGAACGTGCGCTCGGCTGCGGGAAGCCCGCGGTGGTCAACGTGCGCATCGGGCGCAGCGACTTCCGCAAGGACGCCATCTCGGTCTGAGGAGCGGCAGGCGTGTCCAGAGACCGTACCGCCGGCGTGATCGTGATCGGCAACGAGATTCTCTCGGGCAAGGTGCAGGACACGAATGCGCCGTTTCTCTGTCGCGAGCTGCGGGCCCTGGGCGTCAGCCTGCGGCGCATCCTGACGGTTCCCGACGAGGTCGAGGAGATCGCGGAGGCGGTGCGGGATTTTCGCGCCCGCTTCGACCTCGTCTTCACCTCGGGCGGAGTGGGGCCGACCCACGACGACGTCACCATGGCGGGGATTGCGCGCGGGCTCGACCGCCGCGTCATCCGGCACCCCGAGATCGAGGCGCGGCTGCGCGAGTTCTATGGCGACGCCATCAACGATGCGCGGCTCAAGCTGGCCGACGTGCCCGAAGGCGCGGAGCTGATCGGCGATGCGAAGCTCGGGTTCCCGACCATCGCCTGCGAAGGGGTCTACATCCTGCCAGGCATTCCCGAGCTGTTCGAGCAGAAGTTCCTCGGCCTGCGCGAACGCTTCGTTGGGACACCGTACACGCTGCGGGTGGTCTACACGCGCGAGGGCGAAGGGGCGATCGCGGAGCACCTCAACGCGACGATGGCCTCGTTCCCGGATCTGCTGCTGGGGTCCTATCCGAAGCTCGGGGATCCCGAATACGCCGTGAAGCTCACGCTCGAATCCAAGGACCCGCTCTACGTGGAAGCGGCGCTGCGCCATCTATTAGCGTTGTTGCCGGCTGAATCCATCGTCCGCACCGAGTAGTGCCGCCTGCCCTCGGCCAGGACCGGCGCGCCGCGGGTGGCGCTCCTGCAGGGATTGCGCTAGAAGCGCCCCGAGGGCCAGACGGCCCGAGGAGGGCGACATGAGGGGGTGGCGGACCAGCGTAGCGGCTGCCGTGCTTACCGTGGCAATCGCAGCGCCAGCGGGAGCGCGGGCAGCATCGCTCTGGGAAGACGCAGGCTGGGGTGTCCTGACCGTGCTCAGCAACGTGGGCTACATGCCCGCGAAGGTGCTGTATGCGACCACGGGCGCGATTACGGGGGGATTCGCCTGGGTCGTGACGGGCGGAGATCTCGAGATCGCAGAACAGATCTGGACACCGGCGCTCGGCGGCGACTTCGTGCTCACGCCCCCGCAGCTCCGAGGGGAGGAGCCCATCGTGTTTGCCGCGTTCGAGGATCCTCATCGAGACCCGGACGCACCCTATCGCTACGAGCAGCCTCGCTCGCAGGGCCCCGATCGCTCGACCCTGCGGGAGGAGAAGCTCAGCGGGCTGTGAGCGGTCATTGCCGCCAGGCCGACGCGACGACCCTGTGATCACAGGATACGGGGTGGTATCGGCGTACGGGTCCGGTGGCGAGGCGTTCCTGACTGGGCTGCGCCGCGGCCGGGTCGTCGTGCGGCCGATCGAGCGGTTTTCTGCGGTCGACCTCAGGCCGAACATGGCCGCCGAGGCGCGGGGAATCGCCGAGGACGATCCGGATCGGGCTGGAGCGTTCGCGCTCCTGGCTGCCGAAGAGGCCCTGGCGATGGCCGGCCTGTCCAGCCGTGCGCAGATTGCGGGGCTGGCGGTGGCGCTGGGAACGACCCTGGGAGGCATGGGGATCTTCGAGGCATGGGACGCGGCGGTGCAGGCCGGCGAGCCTCCGCCCGGGCAGCTGTCCCAGGTTCCCTACTACGCGCCGGCTGTCCGGCTGGCGCGCCGCTTCGGCGCCTCGGGCCCGGTCGTGGCGCCGCAGCTGGCCTGCGCCTCGGGGACGGCTGCGCTCGGACTGGCCCGCTCGTGGATTCGGGACGGCCGGGCAGAGGTAGTTCTCGCCGGGGGTGCCGATCTGCTCTGTCGCTTCGTGGTGGCCGGTTTCAATGCATTGCGCGCCACCGCGACGTCCGCCCACCCCTTCGATCGCGATCGCCAGGGGCTTGTCCTCGGTGAGGGGGCTGCAGTCCTCGTCGTCGAGCCGGCCCGGCGGGTTATCGAGCGAGGAGCACGACCGCTTGCGCGTGTGCTCGGCGCCGGAGCAGCAGCGGATGCGGTGCACATGACCGCTCCCGATCGTGAGGGGGGCGGTGCCGCTCGCGCGATGCAGGCGGCGCTCGAGGATGCAGGGCTTGCGGCGCACCAGGTGGATTTCGTGTCGGCGCACGGCACCGGCACGGTGTACAACGACGCGATGGAGGCGCGGGCCATCGCCCGGGTCTTCGGGGAACGTCGGGTTCGCGTCAATTCGATCAAAGGAGCGATCGGGCACACCCTGGGGGCGGCGGGCGCGCTCGAGGCCGTGATGTGTGTGGATGTCGTCGCCGGTGGCCCCATTCCGCCGACGATCGGGCTGCGGGAGATCGATCCGGCGTGCGAGGGCCTGCGCCTGGTGCGCGAGCTCGATCCCGCACCGGTGGCGTATGCGCTGTCCAGCTCCTCGGGCTTCGCCGGGGCGAACGCCGCGCTCGTTATCGGCCGGGCATGAGCCTCCAGGGCCCAGCGGACGAGATCGTTGTCACCGGCATGGCGTCGGTAGCGGGGCCAGATCTCGAAGGGGCCCTCGAGCGTCTCCCGGGGGCGATACGGGCTCGCGCCGTGCGCGCCGAGCGGGTCACGCAGCTCGCGCTCACCGCCGCCGACGCCGCGCTGCGGGGCGCCGGCATCACCGGCCGTGACGGGGGTCCGGACCCGCGGCTCGGCATCGTGCTCGGGACCGCGTTCGGCTGTCTGTTGACGAATGCGCTGCATCAGCGGAGGCTTGCGGAAACTGGTCCAGGCGGGGTGAGCCCTCGCACCTTTGCCGCCACGGTGTCGAATGCGGCGACCGGGGAGATCACGATCGCGTATGGCCTCGGGGGTCCGGCACTCACCGTGACTGCCGGGCTCGCTTCCGGGCTCGCCGCCGTGGCCGAGGGGCGTGCCCTGATGGCGTCGGACCGGCTCGCAGCGGTGCTGGCGGGAGGGGCCGATGCCTGGGGTGCTGCGCTCGCACGGTGGCTTGGCGATACGGGCCTGGCGCAGGCGGTTGTCCCCGGCGAGGGAGCGGCATTCGTGGTGCTCGAGCGGCGGCGGGATGCCGTGGCCCGCGGCGCCCGCCCGCTGGCGTGTCTGGAGATCGCGGCGACGGGGTTCGAGGCCGAGAGCAGGGAAACGCCCCGACTGCTTCCAGACTGGGGGGGCCAGGCGATCGAGGGAGCGCCCGTGTTCCCCGGTCTCGGCGAGCGGGCGCTGGTGGCCGCTCTGCAGTGGCTCGCGTCGGCCGCGGGAGGCACACGGTGTATCGTTCGCGACCGCTGTCCCACCGGCCAGGTCGCGGCTGCGGCCTGGCGCCGGGAGGAGGCAGCATGACCAGCCTGGCGGGGCGACGTGTCCTGGTGACGGGGGGCTCGCGCGGGATCGGGCGGGCAACGGTGCTCGCCTTCGCGCAGGCCGGGGCGTTCGTCGGCTTCAACTATTCGCGGTCCGAGGATCGCGGCGAGGCAGCCGACACGCTGGCGCGGCTCCGTGCCACCGGAACCGAGGCCTATGCCGGGGAACACGACGTGGCCGATCCGCAGGCAGTGGCCCGCCTTTTCGGGGATCTGAGCGCGGCGCTCGGTGGGCCACCCGACGTGCTCGTCAACAACGCCGCGGTCACTGCCGATGGCCTGCTCATGATGGTGCCGGAGTCGGGCTTCGCGCGCGTTCTCGATGTGAATCTCAAAGGAGCATTCCTGTGCGCTCGGGCGGCGCTGCGGGGCATGATCCGTGCGCGCTGGGGGCGCATCGTGAATGTCGTTTCCCCGGCGGCGTTCTTCGGCAAGGAGGGAGCGTCGAGCTACGCAGCGGCGAAAGGCGGGCTGGTCGCGCTGTCGAAATCCTTGGCTCGCGAGGTGGCCCGGTACGGGATCACCGTGAACTGTGTGTCGCCGGGCTTCGTCGACACACGCCTCGTGGCGCAGCTGGACCAGTCCGCTCGCGACGAGATGCTTCGCCAGATCCCGCTCGGCCGCCTGGCCACGCCGGAGGAGATCGCTGCGGTGATCTGCTTCCTCGCCTCGCCGGCAGCCTCCTACATGACGGGCACGACCGTCCACGTGGACGGCGGGCTTACCATGCTTTAGAACGCGGTGTCGCATGGACCGCTCGGAGCTGGTGGCTGAGGTGAAATCACTCCTGACGACAGGCCTCCGTCTCGACCGCTCGCCGGCCGAGATCGGCGACGACGAGCCGATCTTCGGCGAAGGGCTGGGGCTCGACTCGATCGATGCGCTCGAGCTGGTGGTGCTCGTGGAAGAACGGTTTCATGTCTCCATACCCGACGAGGAGGTCGGAAAACGGGCCTTTGCCTCGGTGAACGCCCTTGTCGATTTCATCGTGGCGGAGCGAGCGAGGTAGCTCCGATGGCCAGGGTGGCGGTGACCGGCCTCGGGGCGGTCACGGCATTCGGGCCGGGGGTGGCTGCGCTCGTAGATGGGGTGGCGGCCGGCCGTTGCGTTATCGGTCCGCTGACTCTCTTTGCGCACCACGGTCGCTGTCGAGTCGCGGCCGAGGTGCCGACCGTGCCCGAGGTTGCCACGCACGTCTTTCCTCCGGCCACGGCTCGCCGGCTCTCGCGCTCGGATCGTCTTGCGCTTGCGGCAGCCGAGGAGGCGTGTCGGGACGCCGGTCTCGGGCCCGAGGTACGTCGAGCTGCCGCACTGTATCTCGGCGGGAGCGTGGGCGGGATGCAGGAAGCGGCGTTCGCATGGCGCGGCCGAGCGACGGGAGAGCAACGACGGTGGCGGCTCTCGCGGCTGGTGGCGACGCCCGTGGCAGTGACGGGTGCGGTCGTCGCGCAGGCCCTCGGGATCTTCGGGCCGCGTATCGCCTTCTGTACGGCCTGCTCGTCGAGCGCGCTCGCGGTGGCCGAGGCTGCTGCCGCCATTGCCGGGGGCGTGGTGGAGATCGCGCTGGTCGTCGGAACGGATGCCCTCTGCCACCTGACCTATGCGGGCTTCGATGCCTTGCAGGCTCTCGATCAGGGTCCCTGCCGCCCCTTCGACGCTGGGCGGGCCGGGCTGTCGCTGGGCGAGGGCGCAGCAGCCCTCGTACTCGAGCGCGCCGGTCATGCCCGGGGACGGAAGGCCGAGATTCTCGCCTACGTCCTGGGGGCAGGCATGGCCGCAGACGCCTACCATCCGACAGCGCCCCATCCCGAGGGCGCAGGCGCGCTTCGCGCCCTGCGCCAGGCTTTGGAGGCGGCCGGCGTGCCACCCCATGCGGTTGACTACGTGAACGCCCACGGCACGGGCACCCGGCAGAACGACGCTATCGAGGTCGGCGTTCTTCGGGAGGTCTTCGGCGAACGTCTGCCGGCGATCCCGATCAGCTCGACGAAGTCACAGCTCGGGCATACTCTCGGGGCGGCCGGTGCCATCGAGGCCGTGGTGTCCGTGCTGGCGTTGCGGCACGGGATCGTCCCACCGACGGTCAACCTGCGCGAGCCCGAAGACGCGTGGCAGAGCCTCGACTTCGTCGCCGGCCGGAGTCGGCGTCAGTCTCTGGGCATTGCCGTCAGCTCGTCCTACGGTTTCGGCGGGCACGATGTGTCGCTGGTCTTCGGGCGGGGCGACTGAGGTGGGTCGTCGGTGACTGAGGTCGCGATCACGGGCATCGGCGTTGTCAGCAGCCTGGGCAATGGCGTCCGGGCCTTCGCGGAGGCGTTGTGGCAGGGGCATGCTGGCTGCCGTCCAGCTCGTCGCGTCGGGGGTCCCGAGGGTGTCGTGGTGGCAGAGGCGGATGCGCCCGATGTCCGGGCCATCGCGCGCTCCGGAATCGCCCGGCGGATCGACCGCCCCTCGTTGCTGGCGCTGGCGGCCTCGGTCCAGGCGCTCGAGGACGCGGGCCTGTCGCGTGATGCGGCGGCTGGCGAGCGAGGGGCGCTCGCGCTGGGGTCGGCCCTCGGCAATCTTGCCGAGACGGAGATGTTTCTCGACCGGCTGCGCGCGAAAGGGACGGGCAATCCGCTGGTCTTTCCGAATCTCGTCCTCAATGCGCCGCTCGGGTACCTCTCGATCGAGCTCGGGATCACCGGTCCGAGTGCGATGGTGAACGAGCAGGAAGCATCGGGCGAGGCGGCAATCCAGTGGGGAGCGCAGCTCGTCGCGCGGGGATCCGCCGATATCTGTCTCGCCGGAGGGGCAGACGAGCTTACGGGGATGGTGCTACAGATCTTCGACGAGGCGGGTCTGCTTGCGCGGGTCGAGCCCCGCCCGCTCGATGCTCGGGCCGACGGGTTCGCCGCGGGCGAGGGGGCTGCGATCGTCGTTCTCGAGCCGCTCGCGCGGGCACGGGCGCGGGGAGCCAGGATATACGGACGCATCGTTCCTGATCCGGGATTTGCCACCCCCGCTTCGGTCCATGGCTGGTCACACGACGCCGCGGCCGTCGCATCGCAGCTCCGCTCCCGCCTCGACGACGTCGATTGCGTCGTCGCCTCGGCCTCCGGTCTCCCGCGGCTTGATGCTCTCGAATCTGCCGTCCTGGCCACCGCGGCGCCGCGGCGGCCGATCACCGCACCCCGCGGAGCGATAGGCACCTTCGGCAGTGCGGGAGCGCTGGCCGTGGCGGTTGCCGCGCTGGCCGTGGCCCACGGCGTTATCCCGCCGACCCTCGGTTGCGAGATGCCGCGGGAGCATACCCTGGACGTGGTACGAGGGGCAGCGCGCAAGGCACGGGTTCGCGCGGCGCTCGTGACCGGGCTCGCCAGGGGTGGCATCGTACGTCCGGTCCGCGTGGAGGCCGTATGGTAGACGAGCCCATGACCCATGTGTTCCCCAGGCTGCCCCATGGCGCGCCGTTCCTCCTGCTCGACCGGGTCATCGAGGTACGGGAGCGCGATGCGGTGTTCTCGAAGCTCCTCACGGCAAGCGATCCATGCCTGGCGGCAGACGGTACCTTGCCCGCGGCGTTCGTGCTTGAGGCGATCGCCCAGGCCGGCGGAGCGTTGCTCGGTGAGCTCGAGGGGAGGACGACGCCCTCGCCGGGGTATCTTGCCGCGGTCGACGGCTTCGTTCTGCACGAGCCGGTTCGTGTCGGCGACGCGCTGCGTATCGAGGTGCATCTCGTGCGCCACGTGGCCCACGCCTCGCTCCTCCGGGGCCGCGTGCTCGTTGATGGCGAGGTACGGGCCGAGGGGCGCGTGACGCTGGCGTTGCCGCGCTAAGGCGCGTCGCCGGCGTCTTCCAGTTGCGTCGCGAGCCGTGGGCGCCGTAGGCTGCGCGGCCCGTGCACTCCGAGTCACGGCATTCCGACAACGGGAGGCCACGATGATTGCGTTCCCCCTAGTAGCCCTGATCACGGTGCTGGCCGTGATCGAGGTCATGGTGCTCGGCGTGCTGGTGGGCCGGGGGCGGCTCAGGTACGGCGTCCCCGCTCCGGCGACCTCCGGCCCGCCAGAGTGGGAGCGGCTGAACCGGGCACACCTCAACAGCCTCGAGCAGCTCGTCCTCTTCGTGCCGCTCTTCTTCGCGTACTGCTTCAATGCCCATCTGAGCAGCGGGATTGCCCTCGGCATTGTCTTTCTTGTGGCCCGGGTGATGTATGTGCGCGGCTACATCCGGGATCCGGGAAAGCGGGCGGCGGGGGCCGGGCTGACCTTCGCTGTGCAGGTCTGGCTTGCCGCCGGAGCCGTGATCGGGCTGCTGGTCAAGATCGTGCGGTCATGACCGGGCAAGGGCGATTTTGATTGACACTCGCCCAGCGGTTCGTGCTAGGGGGCACGGCAAGTCGCGGTAAACGATCAGCCAGCCGAGGAGGTCGTGCAATGAGCGTGCGGAAAGAAGAGGGTTTCCGTCTCGGTACCGGGTTGGCGTTGTTCCTCGTGCTGGCGGCCGGGCCAGTCGCCGCCCAGTCGATCAGTGGCCTAGCGGCGGTAAAGAATGCAGGGAATAGTCCGGATTTCTTCCAGGACGATTTGACGGTGGGCCGCGAGCGGCGAACCACGGTTGGTATCTTGCTCAATACCGGCCTGGTTGCACGCGTTCGGTATCAAGCGGTTGTTGCGGCCGATGCCGGGGCGTTCAGCAGCACGAGCATCACCCAGGCGAGCGATTACAACGTCAACTTCACGGTCACGGCGCCGGGGGCCTACGACCTCATGGTGACGACGAGCCTGAACGGCGCCTTCACCGTCGTCGACGACGGCGACGGGCCCGCGAACGCCGACTTGACGGCGGTCACCGGGACCCAGACGGGAGGGACCCTGGCCAGTGGCACCCTCAATTTGAGCGATCCTGGGAGCCGGAGTGCCCCGGGTAATACCCCATTCAACGTCACTTCGGCCGCTGTGATCCAGGGTGCGAGCTTCGGCTCGCCGGTGGCCCATAGCCTGCGCTTTACCTGGAGTGGAAGCTGCAGCAGCAACAACGGCTTCTTCACGGGGGGCGACGAGTGCGCGGTGCGCCTCGGCCTGACGGCGAACTACAGCGGGGAGACGGCGAGCGACTACCCGGGGGTCGGCGGGCGCAACCCGGCCGACGACGGGCACTTTGTGAGCATCACGCTGGTGTCGTTGTGCGGCGACGGCGTGGTCCAGGGCACTCGCGGCGAACAGTGCGACCTGGGAAGCCTGAACGGGAGCCCGGATTCCTGCTGCACCGCCAACTGCCAGCTCCGGCCCTCTGGTCAAGTGTGCCGCCCGGCGGCCGGGGTCTGCGACCTCACCGAAACGTGCAACGGCGTGAGCCCGAGCTGCCCGAGCGACGCCAAGAGCACAGGGGTGTGCCGGCCCTCTGCGGGCGATTGCGATCCTGCAGAAAGCTGCAACGGCTTTAGCAACGACTGCCCGGCCGATGCGAAGCGCCCGAATGGCTTCGTCTGCCGTGCGGCGGCAGGAACGTGCGATATTGCCGAGACCTGCGACGGTGTGAGCAATGCCTGTCCGGCAGATGTGCTCGTGCCGAACGGGACCGTGTGTCGGGCGGCCGGTGGCGTCTGCGACATCGCCGAGACCTGCGATGGCGTGAATCCGGCGTGTCCGGCGAACGTGCTCGAGCCGAACACGACCGTGTGCCGGCCGGCAGCAGGCGTGTGTGACGAAGTGGAGAAGTGCGATGGCGTGAACATCGACTGCCCGCCGGATGCGTTCCTCGGGAGCACCTCGGGCAGCTTCATCTGCCGTCCGGCGGCCGGCCCGTGCGACGTCGACGATCTCTGCGACGGCAGTGGCCCGAACTGTCCTGCGGATGGCAAGCAGCCGAACGGGCACCTCTGCCGTGCGGCGGTCGATGTATGTGACCTGGCCGAGTACTGTGACGGTGTGTCCAATGCGTGTCCGGTCGACGGCCTGCGGCCACCGACCTATGTCTGTCGGCCGTCTTCCGATCCGTGTGATCTTGCAGAGACCTGCACGGGAACGAATACCTCGTGCCCGCCAGATACCGGGTTGCCCGACACGGATACCGATGGCGTCTGCGACGCGCTGGACAACTGCGATACCATCGCCAATCCGACGCAGTCGAATGCCGATGCCGATGCGCTGGGCGATGCCTGCGATCCCTGCACCAACATCGTGCCCACGGTACAGCAGCGGGCCCGGCTGACGGTGAGCCGGATCCAGGCCCCTGGCGGGGACGAACGCGTGAGCTTCCGGGGGGCCTTCCTCAACGTGCCGGCATCGCCGACGATCGACCCGGTGACGAACGGCTTGCGCTTCCTCATGACAGACAATGCCGGCGCCACGGCGGTCGACGTCACCCTTCCCGGCGGTGCCTACAACCCCGCGACGCGGGCCGGATGGCGTGCCAACGGCAGTGGCACCGGCTGGACGTACCGCAACGCGGGCAATCCCCTCCCGCTTGTCGGTGGGATCACGCGGGCACAGCTCCGGGCGACGCCTTCGGTCCCAGGCCGGTATCGCTTCGCCATCCGCGGGAAGAACGGTACGTACACGGTCAACCCGGCGAACCTGCCGCTCGTCGGGACCCTCGTGATCGATGTCCCGTTCGCGACCACGGGACAGTGCGGTGAGGCGAAGTTCAACATCGCCCCGGCAGCCTGTACCCTGGTGAGCGGCGGGAAGACGGTTCGCTGTAAGTAACGGCAGACGGCGGCGCTGGCGAGGGTAGTCGGGACCGCAGCGTCTCGATTGCCCTCGCCGACGCCGACGAGGCCGCATCGCATGTCACCACGCAGACGCGGCCAGTGCGATCCGGCGGCGCGACATCCGCCCTCACGTTGCGGCTCGCCCCCTCGCGTCCTGCCCGTCGATCACCCCTCCCGCCAGAGCAGGCAGCGTCGGCACGCCGAGGACGGGAGGCGGCGAGGAGGGAGTTCGGCACTCGCCGTTCGGTCGCGCAACTGTGTAGTGCTCCCCCGCGGTCGAGCCGCGCGCTGACGGTGTTGAGCCCGGTGCTGCTGGGGGCGCAGGGAACCGACGGGCGGGTACGCGCTGATCCGCCGCGGCAACCGCGCGGCCAGCACTGCGTCGACGAGGGGGACACGCAGCCCGCCCGCTCGCGCCCCGCCGCGCGCGGGACGCTGCTCCGGGCACAGCCCCGACCCTCGGCAACGTTCGGCCTGGCCTGCTGCACTCGCCGGACGGCGTCGGGGCCGACGGGCGGCCCTTGCGCACGTGTCCTCCCAGTCCTCGATCTCGGCCACCGTGAGCCCGTGCGTGCGGGCCGCCTCGGCGACCGCGGTCTCACCCCTGACGTTGCTCAGGACCAGCGCCACGGGACGCTTCGCCCTCCATCGCTGCACCTCGTCGGGAACCTCCGCCATCGCGATCCACGCCTCCATGGCCCTCCGACTACGGTCGGCTGGGTGGCGTCAACCTGAAGGGGCGTAGTGTCGCTGCGAGACCGTGAGTCTGCACGCGCTGGAGGCAGTCGCTGCGCCGTAAATCGAGCAGCCCGCGGGCTGCCCCTCGTCGAGGGGGTCACCAAGGTCAGCCTAGCGCGCGACCCGGGAGGATATCACACCCCGGTCGCCTCACCGGCTCAGAGTGTGGGGCAGGCGAGGGCGATGTCCTTGTCGCTGCCGGCCCGGTCCGTGCAGAAGCAACCGAGCAGGAAGGCATCGCGTCCGAAGGTGATGCGTGCCGTGGGGGCCACGATGGCGGCGTTGGCGATGGCGGCCGAGGAGATGCGTAGATAGGTGCCAGTGGCATTGACCCGAATCGGTTCCATGCCGGTCGCGGGCCATAGGCGCGACCCCGTACCGATGATGACGTTTCCCGCCACATTCAGCGTGGCCGGACCGAGCGTCGTGATCTTCGCATTCCGCCCAGTCCGGATGCTGCAGAAGGTGAACTCTCCAGCGGCCAGGGTCAGGGTCGCGTCGTTCATGACCCGCACGGCCCCGTAGGTTCCCGGAGGAAGCGGACCGAGGCTCTGCGAGAAGGCAACCTTGATCTCCTCGCTACCGCAGGTGATCGGCGGGAGCGTGCAGAAGGGGTCCCGGATGGGGAGGGTCGGCGACGCGGTCCCGGCGCGGACGACGGCGCCAGAACCCAGCGAGAGCTGGTCGGCAAGCACGTGGTACACGGTCGCGTCGTTACCCAGAGACACCTGGTTTCCCACGATCGTCTGCCCGTCCGGCATCGCAGCTCGCCGGCCGAGGCGGACTCGTCCTGTCGGGCTGTTCGCGCCGAGTCCGGCCGCGACCGATGCGTCGTTGTTGAGACGCATGTAGCGGTTCACCAGGAAGGGTGTGCCCGGGCAGTCGCATACCGGCGCGAGCGTGGTCGACGTGCTTGTCGTGGTGGTCGAAGTCGTCGTGGTGGTCGACGTGGAGGAGGTGGAGGATGTCGATGTGGTCGTCGATGGGGGCGCAGTCGACGTGGTGGTCGTGGTCGTCGTCGACGAGGTCGTCGTCGTGGTCGGGGGAGGGGCACACCCCTGGACCAGGAAATTCACATTCTCGGCCTTGTTTTGCGAGGTGCCCGTGATGATCTGGATCGTGTGCACGCCGCCGGGCGGCAGGGCGATGGTCCACCCCCCGGGGAGCCCGACTAGGGTCACGGTATACCGGTCCGTGCGGGCCGGCAGCCCGATGTAGTAGAACCCGCTCCCGTCGGTGCCGTCAGCCCACTGCTGTCCCGGGGAGACATCGAGCGAGGTGGCGACCGCGGTTACGCCCGGTACCGGGCTATCGCCCGGAATATCGATCACCCCGTCGCCGTCCTGATCGCAGTAGACCTTGCCGCTGATGTGGTGGCCGAAGGTCGGGGCGGCGAACAAGAGCAGGACGAGCGAAAGCCAACGTCCCGTGTGGGCACGCATCGTGAGGTGATGTACGCAGGGTGCTCCGGCTTCGTCAAGGCGAATCTGGACCTGACGCGGGCCTGACCGTGACCGGAATGCCATTGAGCACGGCGTTCCCGGAGAGCGGATCGAGCGCCAGCTCGTCGGCCACGAGGTTCGCGTTCACCCCAGGGTGCTGCGATGCAACGCGCAAGGCGATGCCGGGCAGGTCGTGCCCCCAGCCATGGGGCAGGCTCACGACGCCCGGCATCACCGCGTCGGTCACTTCGACCGGTGCCTCGAGCACGCCGGCTCTCGAGCTGACGCGGGCGCGGACGCCGGAAACGAGGCCGAGCCGCTCGGCGTCCGCGGGATGGACCCACAGCGTACACTCGTCTCGGCCGCGAACGAGGCGCGGCAAGTTGTGCATCCAGGAGTTGTTGCTCCTGAGGTTGCGGCGCCCCACCAGGACCATCCCGTCGCCAGCGCCGAGGCGGGCGCGCAGCCGCGGTACGTCGGCGAGGAGCGACGGTGGCGCCAGCTCGATGGTGCCGGACGGCGTCCGCAGCACCTCGGGGATGCGTGGCTGCAGCGGACCCAGGTCCAGGCCGTGCGGATGGCGTTCGAGCTCGTCGAGCGATAGCCTTCCGGCGAGGCGCCCGAAGCCATCCCCGTACGGCCCCGTCCGCAGCAGCAAATCGAGCAGTCGTTCGGGACCCCGGCGGGGGGCGAGGGCGACGAGGATCTCCTCCGGGCTGAGCCCGAGCGCCGCCGCTGCCTGCTCGGCTTGCTGCCGTGCGACGAGGTCGTCGAGCATCGAGACATCCGGGCCGGGATCCTGCCCCATCAGGATACCACCGAGCCGCAGGATGACCTCCCAGTCGGCAGGTCGGTCGGACGGGGGTGGAAAGACCGGGGGCGACCAGCGGGCGTAATTGCGAACAGCAAGCTGCCAGAGAGCGAGGTCGTAATGGCCGGCTTCCAGGGGAGACAGGCCGGGAAGAATGACATGCGCGTGACGCGTGGTCTCGTTGCGGTAGATATCGAGGCTGACCATGAAGTCGAGCCTGCCGAGGGCGCGATCGAGACGGGCGCCATTGGGGGTGCTGAGGACGGGGTTGCCAGCGATCGTGATCAGGGCACGGACCTGACCCTCGCCTGGCGTCTCGATCTCTTCCGCCAGACAGGCCGCAGGCAACTCCCCGAACACTTCGGGAGCGCCGCGTACCCGGCTGCGGTGACGCCCGAAGCGGACCCCCTTGCCCCGGCCTGGAGTCCCGCGGGTGTTGCTCGCGCCGGCGGCGGCGGTCGTGAACATGGCGCCCCCGGGGCGGTCGAGCTGGCCGGCGAGGACGTTGAGGACATCGACGAGCCAGCTCGCCAGCGTGCCGAACTCCTGGGTGCAGGTGCCGACGCGACCGTAGACGGCGCCACCGTCTGCACGGACCAGCTCCTCGGCCAGGCGGCCGATCGTCCCTGCCGGGATGCCGCACACCGGGGCTACGGTGTCGGGCGTGAAGTCGCGCAGCGCGGCCTCGAGCGCGCCGAGACCGGAGACGTGGGGCTCCAGTCGACCGAGCCGAACGAGACCGCGGGCAAACAGCACCTGGATCATGGCGGCGAGGAACAGGGCATCGGTGCCGGGTCGGATGAAGTGATGCTCGGAGGCGATCTCGGCTGTCCGGCTGCGACGGGGATCGATGACGACAAGGCGGCCTCCACGGCGGTGCATGGCCTGGAGGCGTCGCTTGACATCGGGAGCTGTCATGAGGCTGCCGTTCGAGACGACGGGGTCGGCTCCGAGGACGAGCAGGAAGCGGGTCCGGTCGAGATCGGGGACCGGAATGCTGAGGGCGGTTCCGAACATGAGGCCGGCGCTGACCTGCTTCGGCATCTGATCGACCGTGCTGGCGGAGAACACGTTGCGCGTACCGAGCAGGCGCAGCAGCACGCGTGGGTAGAGCAGTAGCGCCAGCGTGTGCGCCGAGGGATTGCCGAGGTACACCGCGACCGCGTCCCGGCCATGCGCGGCGACGATCGGCGGCAGGCGTGCCGCGATCTCGCCGAACGCCTCCTCCCACGAGACCGCATGCCAGGTCGTGCCGCGCCGGATCATGGGCGTGCGCAGCCGATCCGGGTCGGCATGGAGATCCCGCAACGCCACCCCCTTCGGGCAAAGATAGCCGCGGCTGAGAGGATCGTCGGGATCGCCGCGGATCTCAAGCACCGCGTCGCCCCGCGTGAGAAGCCTCAGGCCGCAGGTAGCCTCGCAGAGCGGACAGGTGCGGTAGCGGATGACCGGAGCGTCGGACATTGCACGCCTCTACGATGGTGACGCCGGGATCGGCAAGGCGCCTCGGTCGCGCCGCTTGTGACCGCGCAGGGAGCCGGCTAAGGCGCAGACCGTGGAAGTCCGTTCGCTGCGCGCTGCGCTCCGCTTCGACGGAGGCCTGTGGCGTCGCTTCGCCGAACTGGGGTGCGTGTACGGGCCGGAGTGGTGGAAGCGCCTGTCGCCCCCGGTCATTGCCGCGGCCATTTATGCGATCGCGGGGGAGCGCCGCCGGGCGGTTCTCCGCAACCAGCGTCAGGTCCAGGGGGTACGGCCTCGATGGCGCGAGCATCGCGATGGGTACCGGGTCTTCGCCGAGCTCGCGCGGGCGATGACCGAGAGCATGGAGCAGTGGGGACCATCACCGCGGCCGCTCGCGCTTCGGGTGCGGGGCGGGGAGATCGTGCGGGCGGCGCTCGCCGAGCGGCGGGGCCTGGTCGTGGTGACCGGCAGCTTCGGGTCGTGGGAGGTCGCGGCGCGACTGCTCGCGCGACTCGGGCGGCGGGTCAGTATGGTGGGTGCGGAGGAGCCGAACCCGACCGTGCGCGAGTTCCTGCACCGGATGCGCACGCGCCACGGCTTCGGCATGATCTATTCCGACCGCTCGATCTTTTCGGGCCTCCCCGTGCTCCAGGCCCTGCGGCGGGACGAGGTCGTGTGCATGAAGCTCGAGCCCTGGGGACCGATGCCGGGAACGCACCCCGTCTCCTTTTGCGGCCGCACGGCGCACTTCCAACTGGGACCCTTTGCCATCGCGCGGCTTGCGCGGGCGCCCCTGGTCGCCGTCTTCGCCCTGCGCGTCGGGATTCGTGCGTACGAGCTGCGGGTCGCGGGCCGCTTCGATCCCCGCACTCGCGAGGATGCTGCGACAGCCCTCGAGCGCACCGTCGCGGCCTACGAAGAGCTCGTGCGCTTGCGCCCCTGGCAGTGGCTGGTCTTCGAGGATGTGTGGCCAATGGCTGCGCCGGCCGCGCCTGTACTCGAACCCCTGCCACGGCGGGCGATCGCCGGCCCACGCGGCTGAGCCACGCCCCCGGCCCCGCTCAGGAGATGGTGCCCCAGGCCTCCGGGTGGCGTTGCATGAAGCGCGCAACCTTGGCGTTGGCGACGACCATCGCCAGCGACTCGAGCAGGTTCCGGCGCGGCGGGGGCACGAAGCGACGCAGGATGCTGCGGACGGAGTAGAACCCCCGGTAGACCATCTGGAATCCCTCGCTGAGCTGCTCCGGCGTCATGTGCAGGGGAAGCACGTTGGGGGTCCCGTAGTCGTAGCGTCCCCAGTCGTCCGAGAGAATGCGCCCCGCGGCCTGCATCGCGGCGTGGAAGGGCGTGCCAGGGTACGGGGCAGGCGTGAAGAGCTTGAGGAAGCTGATCTTGTTGGCTTCGAGCCAGGCCAGCGTCCGGGCGAAGCTCTCGGGTGTATCGCCGTCCAGGCCGAGCATGACGAGCGCGATCACCTGGATGCCTCGCCTGCGCAGTCGCGCGATGTCCTCGGCGAAGCGACTCGGCCGGTTGAAATCCTTGGCGACGGTCCGGAGGCTTTCCTCGTGCAGGCTCTCGAAGCCGATCGACAGCACCCGACAGCCGGAACGTTCGACGAGGTCGAGCAGCTCGGGGTCGCGGGCGACATTCACCGTGGCCTGACTGACCCACTGGATGCCCTCGGCCACGAGCGCCCGCAGCATGGCCTTCGCCTTCTCCGGGTGCGCGATCGGATTGTCGTCCAGGAACAGGAACCGGCGCGCCCCGAGTCGCTTCATGCGCCGGATCTCGGCGATGAATTCCTCCACCGGGCGTGTCCGATAGGATCGCTGGTAGTAGGTCTGCACGGCGCAGTACGCACAGGGATGCGGACAGCCACGCGAGAAGAAGATCGGCCAGAAAAAATACATTCGGTACAGCCAGCTCGTGCGGAATGCCTCTGGCTTGAGCAGCGGTAACGACCAGTAGTCGATCTCGGGGAGATTGCGCAGGTCGTGCCAGCGGCTGGCGCGATAGATCCCCCGCGAGCGCCCGGCCGCGAGATCGGCGAGCACCTCGGGCCAGAGGTATTCGGCCTCGCCGGCGACTACGGCGTCGGCATGCTGCAGCGAGGCGTCGGCCGTCAGGGTGACCCACGTGCCGCCCAGGACGACGCGCTTGCCGGCCGCGCGGAAGCGGTCGGCCAGATCGTAGGCGCGTCGGATCTGGGGACCCATCGCCGTGAGCCCGACGACGTCCGCCCAGGCAGCCACCTCGCCCGGATCGACGACGTGCATCAGCTCGTCGGCGAATCGCACCTCCCATTCGGGCGGGGTGAGCGCTTTCAGGTACGGGAGGGTGGTTCCACTGGTCCAGTAGCGCGTCGTCCTGTGCAGGGAGCCGTCCGGGAGGTAATGGGTGGGGGAAAGCAGAAACAGGCGCATCGGGCGCGCGGATCTTGGCGACAGGCGCCCGAGGCGTCAAACCGCGCTCGATCGGGCTTGACTGGCCCGCCTCGTGCGACGCACCCTGAGCGACGGGTGATGCAGGGTCAGGTGGTGTCGACGGAGGACGCCCTCGTCGCCGCGCTCGAAACGACGATCGCGCGGGCCCGTCGCAGTCCGCTGTACGCGGTTCGCCTCTCCGGGGTGCGCTGCGAGAGCCTCGAGGCCTTCGCCCGCCTGCCGCCCACCACGCGCGCCGATCTCCAACGGGCAGGAGTGCACGGGACGCGAGCGGTCCCGCTCTCGGCCGTGTGTCACTACGGCGAATCGTCGGGAACGAGCGGGGGCGGGATGAACGCCACCTGGCTGACCGCAGCGGACTTCGCGCGCGATGCCGAGGCGCTGCGCCTGGCCCACCCCGAGGTCTTCGCGCCCGGTCGCGTGATCCTCAACCGCTTTCCCTTCATGGCGGCGCCAGCGCACCTCCTGCAGTTGATCGCCCAGCAAGGGGGCGGGGTGGCGATCCCCGCCGGCAACATCAACTGGGATGTGCCCTTTCCCCGCGCGCTCGAGCTGGCGCGACGGACGGGCGCGCAGGTGCTGGGCGGCCTGCCCCTCGAGCCGGTCGTGCTCGCTGAGATCGCTCGGACGCGCAGCCTCGACGTGGCCACGGACCTGGCGGTGGACACCCTCTTCCTGGGTGGCGCGCCGTTGCCGCCAGCGATGGTCCGCCGGTTGGCGCGCACGTGGCGGGCACGGGTCGTGGAGCTCTACGGCTCGACGGAGACGATGCTCCTCGGCACGTCGTGTCCCGAGGGGACCCTGCACCTCTACCCGGAGCTCGCCTATTGCGAGGTGGTCGACGCCGCAGGGCGACCCGCCGAGGAGGGCTCTTTGCTGGTGACCACGCTGGGGATCGAAGGGAGTCCGCTCGTGCGCTTCGAGGTCGGCGATATGGTCCGGCGCCTCGGTCGCTGCGCCTGCGGGTCCGCGCGCCCCGGACTGCTCGTCCTCGGCCGTCTCGCGGAGATGATCGCGATCCGCGACGGCCGGCTCTGGCCGCACGATGTCCTGGACGCGGCGGCCGCTGCGGCGGATGCGCTCGATTCGTCGGTCTTCTTCGTGATCGTGCTTCAGGACCGCATCGTGGTGCGCATCGAGGCACGCGAGGAGCGGGACGACCCGGTGGCGGCGTGGGGCCAGCGGCTTCCCGGGGTTGCGGTCGAGATCGAACGGGTGCGGCCGATGGACCTCCTTGACGTCGAGCTGTTGTGCCGGAGCCCGCATGTCTACAAGCCAGTCGTTGCGAGCGACTGGCGGCGGCCGGGTCGGCGCATCCTCAGCGTCAGCGAAGGCATGATCGAGTGGCCACGGCCGACGCTGGCCGAGGGCTGGCGGTGGCTCGGTCGGGTCTGGCGCACTCAGCGTCGGCGCCGGAGCCTCAGCCGACAGCAGAGCGCTGGAGTGGCCAACGAGGTCGGGAAAGGGAACGGGCAGCGATGACAGCGTTCGTGCTGGACGAGGCGGGGATCGAACGAGCCAGGGAATGTGCGGCGGCACGCGCCGCCGCGGCGGAGACGATGCGGGCACGGCTGGCCGCTGTCGCCGCCGGTGAGGTGATCGACGATGTGACGGCGGTGGCGCTCTTGCTTTCTCCCGTCGTCGAGACCGAAGCTCTTGTTGCAGCGGCACGGGCACGCCGGCCGCCCGGGGGACCTCGGCTCGAGACCTTCTCGCCGCTCTACCTGACGAACGAGTGCGACGCCGAGTGTCGGATGTGCGGGATGCGAGGCGACAACGCCGCCTTGCGGCGCGAGACGGCGGATACCGCCACCGTCGAGGACCAGCTCGATATTCTCCATCGTCGCGGCATGCGCGGCGTCGCCATCCTGACCGGCGAATACCGCCATGGAGCACGTCGGCGGGCGATGATCGAGCGCGCGGCGGCCGCGGTCCGGGCTGCCGTGCGGCGGGGATTTGCCCACGTGCTGGTGAACATCGGGGCGCTGGAGGTCGAGGAGTACGGCAGCTTGCTCGCGGGCATCCCGCGGGAGCCCGATGGCCGGGTGCGGCCCCAGCTCACGATGTGTACCTTCCAGGAAAGCTACCGGCCGGCTACCTACGCGCGCTTCATGGGCACGTCCGAGGACAATCCTCGGAGCGACTTCCTGCGGCGCGTGCAGAACTTCGATCGCGCGTGCGATGCGGGGCTGTGGTCGGTCAATCCAGGCATTCTGCTCGGTCTCGATCGCGACGTCGCCTTCGAGACGCTGGCCCTGCTGGCCCATGTTCGGCACCTCCGGCAGCGGGGGCTGCGAGTCTACGTCAGCCTACCGCGTCTGCGACGGGCTTCCGGCACTCCGCTCCCACGCGGGATCGGTGACGAGCTCCTCACCCGCATCGTGGCGGCGCTCGTCTTGGCGGCCCCGGACGCGCGCATCGTGATTTCGACCCGCGAGCCCGCAGCGGTGCAGGAGCGCCTGCTGCCGCTCATTGCCGTCCTCACCCCGGGCTCGCCGGGCGTGGCGCCCTACACGCTCTCCGGGGCCCGCTTCGACCTCGAGCGGAGCCAGTTCGAGGTGCTCGATCGCCGGCCCTTCGAGGCTATCCTGAGCGAGGTCGTCGCTCGTGGCGCCACGGTCCAATGCTGGGAGCCGGCTGTTCCTGGCTGAACATCCGGCCCGCGCTTTTCCTCGGCAGCAATCTGGCCGTGGCGGGGGGACTCCTCGCGTGGCTCGCCTGGCAGCACGGGAGGCCCGCCCTCGCAGTCCTCGGTGGCTCGCCCGATGCGCTCGGTCTGATTGCGGCCGCTGGCGCTGCGGCGCTGGCGCTCGCTGCCCTGGCGCTGCGCTGGCATGTGCTGCTCGCGGGTTTCGCCGGGCGCACCAGCCTCTCGCGTCTGGTGGCATTCCGGGCAGCCGGCCAGGCTGTGGGCGCCGTGGTGCCGAGTGCGCGTCTCGCTGGCGACCCGCTGCGCATCTGGCTGCTCGCGCGGGCGCGGACCCCGCCACCAGTGGCGATTGCGAGCGTCGCCATCGATCGCGCCCTGGAACTGGGCAGCAGCGCTGGCTTCACGGTCTTCTTTGCCCTCGTGCTCGTGCGCCAGCACATTCCGGCCCTGCAAGGAGCCGTCACGGCCGGGATGCTGGGCGGGGTCGCCGTGCTCGTGGGTCTCGCGGCCACCGCCGTGCGCCTGCGGCGCCACGCGGGACTCGTCACGGCCTTGCTCCGCGCGGTGCGGCTGGACCGCCTGCGGCTGGTGCGGAGCCAGATGCGTCTGCTCGAGGACGCCGAGGCGGTCGCCCAGGCGCTGGTCGATCAGCCTCGGCGCCTGGCGCGGGCGTTTGGCGTCGGCGTGCTGAGCAATGCCCTCACGCCCCTCGAGTACTGGCTGCTGTTGTCGGCCTTCGGCTTGCCCTCGGAGCCCGTGGCGGTCGTCGGGGCCGTCTTCGCCACGGGCGCAGCCCATTCGATGCCTGTGCCAGCCGGAGTAGGGGTGCTCGAGGGGGCGCAAGTGGGGCTGTTCGTGCTCCTGGGTTATCCCCCAGACGTCGGTATGGCCGTGGGGCTCGCGGTGCGGTTGCGGGAGCTCTTCTGGGTCGCCCCTGGCCTCGGCGTGCTCGCCCTCGAGCTGCTGCGTCAGGCTCAGCCGGCGGCCGCGAGCAGTCAGCCCGCGACGGATTCCTGACGAGGGCGGCCATTTTCGTGGCATTTCGCCCCGTACGCCCGGTCCCGCTCGGCGTCTCCTGCGCTCTCGACGCTGGGGCATGCCGCTTGCTGGGGCCGCTCGACATGCCCCCCGATTCGTCGCAGCCAGGTCGCCCGGCGGCGTCGCTAGCTGCCGAGTGTCCCGAGTGGGCCATCGACGATCCCGAGCTCGCCGCCCTCTGTCAGGAATTCGTGATGCAACTCCCGCAGCGGGCAGAGGCAATGGAGTGTCTGCTGGCCAAAGGGGATCTGCAGGGCTTGCTCGTCGAAGCACACCAGCTGAAGGGTACGGCCGGAACGTATGGCTTCCCCTGGATCTCCGAAGCCGCTGCGGCGCTCGAGTTGATCGTGCAGGCCCGTGCGGCGCTCGATGCCGTCCGTTTGCAGGTCCGGGAGGTCGCAAGCCTGTGCCGGCACGCCGGGCATCGACGCTGAGCATGCGCGACCGCGCCGGAGCACAGCCGTGAGCCTGCACGTCCTGCTCGTCGACGACGACACCGACGTCTGCCGTCTGGTCGCCGCGGGGCTCGCGCAGCGCGGGCTGCGTGTCAGCTGGCGCACCTCGGCGGCCGATGCCCTCAACGTCCTCGCTGAGACGCCCGTCGACGTCGTGGTGGCGGACGTGCGCATGGAGGGCATGGACGGCTTCGCGCTCTGTGGTCGTGTCGCCGAGCTGCATCCCGAGATCCCCGTGATCCTGCTCACCGCGTTCAATACGGTGGAGGCGGTCACCGCCGCGATCCGTGTCGGCGCTGCAGATTTCTTCGCCAAGCCTCCCGACATGGACGCGCTCGCGCACGGCATCACCCGTGCCGTCGGCCTGCGGCAGCTACGGGGGGCCATGCGCAGCCTGCGCGAGCCCTCCGTCCAGAGCGTCGCTCCACACGGCATCGTTGGCGACAGCAGCGTCATGCGGGCGCTTCGGGACATCATCGAGCGCGTCGCGGACAGCGAAGCGTCGGTGCTGGTCACGGGCGAGAGCGGAACGGGCAAGGAGCTGGTGGCGCGTGCGCTCCACCTGGGCAGCCGCCGACGCGAGGGACGGTTCGTCGCGGTCAACTGCGCCGCGGTCCCCGAGGCGTTGCTCGAGAGCGAGCTCTTCGGGCACGTGCGCGGCGCCTTCACGGATGCGCGCCAGCCACGGGCCGGCCTGTTCATGCAGGCCTCCGGGGGGACCCTGCTGCTCGACGAAGTCGCGGAATTGCCGCTGGCGCTGCAGCCGAAGCTGCTGCGCGTTCTTCAGGACCGGCGTATTCGAGCGGTGGGGTCCGATGTCGAGGTGCCCTGCGACGTCCGGGTCGTCGCGGCCACGAACCGGGACCTCGAGGCCGCTGTCCGGGATCACCGCTTTCGAGAAGATCTGTACTTCCGGCTGAACGTCATTCATCTGGATGTCCCGCCGCTCCGGGCGCGCGGAAACGATATTCTCTTGCTCGCGCAGCACTTCCTCGACCGCTGCGCTCGGGAGTCCGGTAAGGCGGTGTCGGGCTTTTCGCCCGCGGCGGCCGAGTGCCTGCTGCGCTACGACTGGCCAGGGAATGTCCGGGAGCTCCAGAACGCCATCGAGCGCGCCGTTGTTTTCGCCCGCCATCCCGAGGTCGTCGTCGACGATCTGCCGGAACGGGTGCGTGCGATCAGCGCAACCAGCAGCGTGTCGGCGCCCCCCGACCGAGCGACGGCGTTGATGCCGTTGCGCGAGGTCGAGCGTCAGCATGTGCTTCGCGTGTTGGACGCCTTGCGCGGCAATCGGACGCTCGCGGCGCAGGTGCTCGAGGTCGATCGCAAGACCCTCTTTCGCAAGCTCAAGCAGTGGCGAGCCGAAGCCGCAGGGGCAGGCGCAGGGCGCCGGCAGCACCCAACTGCCTGCTGACGGCGGGGCACTGTGCCCCACCGGGGCGACGTGGGCGGCCCGAACTGCCCCGACTGAATGGCGAGCGGGCCCGGATTCGGGGGGTTTTCCCTAGGCGATTGCTCTGGCACGCGCCCTGCTCTCGTCGAGGGTGATGGTACGACACCTCAAGCTCGTCGGTCCCGGCGCGACCCGCCAGGACGAACGGCCGCGCTGGCGGATGGAGCGACCGGCCCCTCCCGAGCGGGTGTTGCTCGCCGAGGACGATCCGGAGCTGCGAAGGATTTTCGCCACGGCGCTCCGTCGGGCTGGCTACCGCGTCGTCGAGGCCCGGGATGGCGGGGAAGTGATCGATCACATCGCCCCCGGCCGCTGGAACCCTGACGACGAGGGGTTCGCCGCGCTAGTCGCAGATGTGCGCATGCCACGCCTTTCAGGTCTTGACGTCCTGGCAGCACTCCGCTTCACGCGGTGGGCCACACCCGTGATCCTCGTCTCGGCGTATTGCGACCAGGAGACACGTGCCGAGGCCGAGGAGCTCGGGGCGGCCGTCCTGCTCGAGAAGCCTGTTCCCCTGGATCGACTCGTGTTCACCGTCCGCCGGGCCGCAGCCCGGCAGTGAGGAGGGCAGCGATGCGCTACACCCTCGGCGATCTGGTCTTTCCGACGGACCTGTTGCGACCGATTCCGTGCCGAGTCGCTCGCGCCGATGCCTGTCGGGTGCCTGGACGACGGATGCAGATCCTCTGGCTCGAGCCGCTCGAGGGGCCCTGGCCAGCCGGCACGCTGCTCGTGCGGATGGACGAAAGTGTCCGGCTCCTGGCGCAGGCCGCGGGACGCCTGCCGGCCGTCCCCGTCACGCCGCAGGCCGGCGACCGCAGGCCGCCCCGGCGAGAAAGCCGTCGTAGTGCCGCTGCAGGCGCTCGACGGCGGGCAGCAGGCGTACCCCTTCGAATCCGGTGCGCTCCAGGGCCGCCTGCCACGCCGCTGCAGTGAGGAATCCCGGCGTCGGCCGACGCTGGGTATCCAGCACGACGTCGGAATACCCGGGGAGCAGGCGAAAGGGGAGCTCCGCGGCCACGGCCTCGAAGGGTCGCGGCCGAAATCCCTCGCCGACGACGAGCCAGCCACCCGGACGGAGGGCCTGGCGGGCTGTCGCGAGGGCGGCGTCGAGGTCGCGGGCGAGGTGAAAGACGTTCACGCCCCAGACGAGCGCATACGCCTCGCGTCTTGTCGGTGTCGACGAAGCCCATGGAGCGTTGTCGATATCGAGGGGCGCCGCGTGCACCGGGAGCTGGGGCCAGCGCTCGCGGATTGCGGCTTCGGCGCGTCGCCGGAAAAACGGGACCGGCTCCGTGAGGAGGTAACGCTCCACGAGCCCCAGGGCCTGGGTACTCGCCAGGGTCTCGAACAGGGCCTCGCTCGCGCTGCCCAGACCGGCACCGACCTCGAGGACGGGCCCCCCTCCGGCCTCGACCAGGCGTTGTGCGGCGGCCCGCGCGGCGACGTAATTGCCGAGCGCGTAGTAGCCGTTGGCGTTGCTGAAATAGGCCTGCCAGAGGCGGACCCGCAGGAAGAGGGCACGTTCGGCCGTGACCTCGCCCCAGGCCACGCGCGGATAGAGCGCCGCAGCCTCGTCGAGCAGCGCGTATGCAGGTTCGTACGACGGATCGACGGCGAGACCCGCAGTCCGTATGGCGTCCACGTCGGGGACGCAAAGCGTGGCGCAGCACAGGTAGCCGTCTGCGCCGCGCTGCACGGCGCCCTGCTGGACCAGCATCTCGAGAAGCCAGTGCAGTGCCGGAGCGAAGGTCGGGACGAAATGGCACGCCTCGATCAGGCGGGCGAGCGGACGAGGCATCTCGAGCTGACGGGGAAGGTCGAGCCGAATCGCGATCGCTACCGCCAGCGCGGCGGCATAGCGGTCGACGAGGCAGCAGGCGTGGTGCTGGCGGAGGTGGAACAGGTCGCCGAGCCCTTCCTCCGCCAGCAGGGCGAAGGCCCGCTCGTCCGCCGATGGCAAAGCGATCGGCAGCCCCGTGTGGCCTGGATCGCTCATGCGCAGGCGCTCGGCCGGGCCGACCGGGCGACGGTCACCCGGGCCTCCAGGAGCCGCGAGCCGTGCTCGCTCTGCACCACCGTCCGGCAACGCCAGAAGCCCGCGAGGCGCCGCTCGAGTGCGGCATGGAACATGACGGACCCGTCGTGGACCGGCGCGACGATTCGCACGTCGCGGAGCTCGGCGATGACGGCGCGGTTATCCGGGCCACCGGGCTGGAGTCCTGCGAGCAGACCGGCGGTCTGGGCTGCTCCCTCGAGCAGCGCTGGCCACTCCCAGTGCCCCGCGCGACAGGAGGCACAGACGATCGCCGTGTCCTCGAAGCGCACGATGGCGCCGAGGAGGAGCGCGGGGGGCCGATGGCGCAGCAGGGTGGCGGCGTTGCTGGGTAGGGCGCGAGGGGTCATGGACTGCCGTCGAAGCGGAGACGCGCCTGGACGCGACGTTCGCCGCCGACGCGAAGCTCGGTCACGACCGTCCGCATCTCCGCACGTTCGCCGATCACCTCGAGCTGCTCGTGGGGACGCACTGGCCGGTGAAACAGGGCCCGATCGACAACGGCGGGGGCCCTGCCCGGCGAGCCGACGAGGATAGCGCCCAGCTCGGCCATGATCCCCACGAGAGCGGCTGCGGGAAGGAAGGGGTCGTCGGGAAAATGACCCGCACACAGCTCGGCTGCGCGGCGGGGATGGACCCAGGCGCGGGCAGTATCGCGAGCGATGGCAAGCGTGGCAAAGGTGGGCGTGGGCACAGGGGGGTCAGTCGAGCGGGGCCTCGTTCTGGAGGATCTGGTCCAGGGTCTGGCGCCGGCGCACGAGGCGGAACGATCCATCGTGCTCGAGGAGGACCTCGGGGGCCTGAGGGTAGGAGTTGTAGTTGATGGTCGCCATCGCCGCGCAATAGGCCCCGGCTCCACCGACGACAACCAGGTCACCGACTGCCGGGGCGGGAACCTCGCGCGGCGCGAGTGCCTCGGGATCCCCGGGGGCGGGCGTGAGCAGGTCGCCGGACTCGCAGCAAGGCCCGACGAAAACAATATGCGCTGGTGGTCGGTCGGCCAGGACAGTAATCGGGTGTTGCGCGCCGTAGAGGGATGGCCGGGTGATCTCGGGCATGCCCGCGTCCAGCTTGGCGAAACGATACCCCTGGGGCCCCGTATCGACCACGTCGATGCAGGTTGCGACGATGGCGCCGGCATTGGCGACCAGGAACGTTCCCGGCTCGATCTCGAGGTCGAGGGCGCGGCCCGTGCGGGTGCGGAAATCGAGGAAGCGTTCTCGAGCCCGACTCCCGATGGCCTGGAGGTCAGCGGTCTGTTCCTCCGCCATCCGAGCGACCTTGAATCCCCCGCCGAGGCTGACGGTCGTCACGTCGGGGAGGCGCTCGGCAATGCCGAGGACGAGGTCGGCAACGTGCGTCCAGACGGCGGGGTCGCTGCCGGAGCCGATGTGGCTGTGCAACCCTCGGATCGAGCAGCCGTGGCGTGCGGCGATGTCCTGCACCTCCGGCAGGTAGTCGTGCCAGATGCCGAAGCTCGAGGCTGGTCCCCCCGTGTTGGTCCGATTGGTCGAGCCACTGCCGAGGCCCGGATTGACGCGGATCGTGAGCGCACGGCCGGGAAATCCACGCGCCAGGCAGTCGAGCTGGTGCAGCGAGCAGGCTGTCACCAAGACGCCGCGGCTCAGCCACTCCGCCAGGCGCTGCGAGGGCATCTGCGAGGTGAGCTGGATCGTCTCGGGCGCGAAGCCCGCACGCAGCGCCCGCTCGACCTCGTAGTCGCTCGAGGCGTCGATGTGCAGTCCGAGCTCGCGGAAGATCCCGAGAATGGCCCGACTGGGGTTGGCTTTCATGGCATAGCGCAGCCGGAAACCGAATGCCCGAGGGAAGGCTAGGGCGAGACGCGCCTGGCTCTCGAGGGTGCGCCGATCGTAGACGTAGCAGGGCGTGCCGAAGCGTTCACGCACGGCGGCGGCCTGGGCCGGCGAGAGAAACATGCGGCGAACGTTCTGCGGGCAGAAGGCGGGGAATGCAAACCGCCGCGAGGGGCTTGCGGCTCGGTGGAGGCTGCGGCATGGAGCGCCTGTGCACGGCGGCACGGAGCAGGGGAGCAGGGGCCCCCGCGGCTCGGTGATTGCGGTCATGCTCGCTGGGGGGATGGCGGGCGCAGGAGGGCCAGCCATGGCGTTCGTTCTGACCTCGAGCGCGTTTGCAGCCGGGGGACGGATTCCCCGGGTCCATACCTGCGAGGGACGCGACATCTCGCCGCCGCTCGCCTGGTCCGGGACGCCCGCGGGGACCAAGACCCTGGCGCTGACCGTTGTCGACCCTGATGCCCCGGATCCGGCGGCCCCACGCATGACCTGGGTGCACTGGGTCGTCTACGACATACCCGCCAGCACGAGGGCGCTGCCCGCCGGCGGGCCGCTCCCTACCGGGGCGCGCGAAGGACGCAATGATTGGAAGCGCACGGGGTGGGGTGGACCGTGTCCTCCGATCGGGCGGCATCGCTATATTTTTACCTTATATGCCCTCGACGTCGTTCTCGGCGATTTGCGCGAGCCGACGCGAGCAGCGCTCGATGCCGCCATGGCGGGCCACGTGCTCGATCGTGCGGAGCTGATCGGGACGTATCAGAAAGGCGACTGATCGGGAGTTCGGACGCCGCCCTGGTCGGGGGCGCGAGCGGTGGCCAGCGCCCGACCGAGCGATAGCCGCGTCAGATAGCGCCAGAGATCGCCCTTGAGCCCTCGACCGCGCAGGCGCGCGAAGAGGGCGGTTTCGTCGTTCACCCGGTTGCCGGGGAGGAGCCAGTTCCCGCGCGCACGAGCCGCCTCCGCGACGATCTCGACGAGGCCTTCGCGGACCGCGGGCGCGAACCAGAAGAACGGGGCGTAGAGGGCCTCCACGCAGGGCACGTCGCCGCGTGCCAGGAGCGTCGCCGCGAGCGGCGTCTCGGGATAGACGCGCACGCCGCACATCGCGTTGACGGCCGTGGGACGGCACTCATCCATCACGGCGATGGTCTGCGCCACCGTCTCCCAGGTCTCCCCCTCGCCCCCGAAGACGAGACTGTGCTGGAACGGCAGGCCGCGCTCGCGGCAGATGCGCGATGCCCTGCGGATGTCGTCGACGGTGAAGCTCTTGCGCAGGGCCCGGAGCGTCGCCGGCGCTGCGGCATCGGTGCCGAAATCCAGCGACTGGCAGCCCGCGGCCATGAGCAGGTCGCACAGCTCCGCGGTGAAGTTCGCAGGGCCGACGAAACAGGACCAGCGAATGTGGCGTCCCAGCGGCCGCAGCGCTTCGGCCACCCGCTCGGCGTAACCACGCGGAGCGTTGAAGATGGAGTCCACGATGAAGAACTGGTCGACCCCGTGGTCGTCGAGCAGCGTCCGGACCTCGGCGGCCACGGCCGCGGGGTCCCGGGTGCGCATGCCGCGGCCCTCGATGACCGGATAGGCGCAGAAGGTGCACTTGAAGTGGCAGCCGCGTTTCGTCTGGAGATTGGCCATGCCGCCGCGAGCATAGTAGGCGCGGACGTCCATCCAGCGACGATCCACGCGCAGGGTGTCGATCGCGGCGACCCAGGCGGGAGGATTGACCCGGACCGCGCCGGTCCCGGCATCGCGGCTCGCCACCCCTGGGAGTACGCCCGGATCGCGGCCGGCGGCCAGATGCTGCAGGAAGGCCGTGAAGGCGGCCTCGCCCTCGCCGACCACGCCCCAACGCAGGTCGAGCGCCTGGAGGTAGTGGGCCGGCATCGTCGTGAACGCCGATCCGCCGAGGACGATCGGCGCCTCGCTCGCGGCGCGGCAGGCAGCGACCACGCGGCGGTAGTGGGGCAGGTACGAGACCGTGTCGGGATACGCGCAGTTGTCGACGTTGCGCAGCGACAGACCGATCACCTCCGGCCGGGCCTCGCGCACCGCGGTCGCGACGGCGGCCTCGACCTGCTCGCGAAAGCAGAGATCGAGCACCGCGACCTCGTGTCCGGCGTCGGCAGTCGCCGTGGCGACGTAGCAGAGCCCGAGGGGCGCGACCGGATCGGGGCTCTGTTCCTGGTTGGTGGAAACGAGAAGGACCCGCATGGGCGATCACTGCTCGAGGAGGCGCCGAGTCGTTCGCACGCGCAGCAGCTCGGCCCCGGGGAGCTGGCCAGCCCGCCCGGCGGCGATGGCCGCTTCGAGGCGCGCCTGCTCGGCCTCCCGCACCGCCGGCAGCGCGTCCCAGTCGCTACCCCCGGACATCAGGCGCACGAAAGCCTGGCGGGCGTCCAGGGTCGAAGGGGAATGGTTGCAGATCTTGCGCGCCTGCCAGAAATAGGAATCGCGATCGACGTTATGATCGTAAAAAAAGGTGAGGAAGCGCAGATAGCGCTCGAACGCGCCGCGGTAGCTGGCCTCGTATTCCGCGAAGGCCGTGGCTTCGGGCGCCTCGCCGCGGAGGACGCGGGAGCCGGCACGGGCAGCCAGAAAGCCGGCCAGGGATGCGAGATGCACGCCAGTCGAGAACACCGGATCGATGAAGCAGGCGGCGTCGCCGGCGAGCAGCCAGCCGCGCCCGGTGAAGGTGGTGCTGTCGTAGGAGTAGTCGCGGATGATGCGGATGGGCGAGACGAGGGTGGCCTCCGCGAGGCGAGACGCCACGGGCGGACATGCAGCGACGAGCTTGCGGTAGGTCGCCTCCGGCTCGCTTTCGGCGAGTGCGTGCCACCGACGGACATCCACGACGGCGCCCACGCTCATCGTGCCGTCGTGCAGCGGGATGTACCAGAACCAGCCGTCGGCGAAAGCGGCCGAGAGGATGTGGTTGGCCAGCTCGCCCGGCAGGCGCTCGGCGTCGCGCCAATACCCGAAGATGGCCAGGTTCTTGAAGAACTCGTTGAAGCGGCGCAGCCCGCGGCTGCGCCCGAGCAGCGCCTGCTGGCCGCTGGCGTCGACGAGCAGACGGGGGGTGAGCTCGGTGCTGCCGCCGCTGGCCGACTCCACGCACACGACGGGACGGTCCCCGTCCACATCGACGAAGGTCACCTGATGCTCCTCGTGCACCTCCGCGCCGTGGTCGGCGGCGTTGCGCAGGAGGAGCTCGTCGAACTCGGCGCGGACGACCTGGAACGCGTACGGCCGACCTCCAGGGTCCTCGCGAAACCAGAAGCTCCAGGGCTCGGCGCTGCGTCCCCACTGGAACGTGCCTCCGGGCTTGCGCAGGAAGCCGTGGGCTTCGATGCGCGGCGTGGCCTCGATCGCATCCAGGATCGGGAGGGTTGCAGAGAGCAGGGACTCGCCGATGTGGTAGCGCGGAAAGCGCTCGCGCTCGAGCAGCACGACGCGATGGCCGAGCTGGGCGAGGCGGGTTGCCGCCACCGAGCCC
>Ga0209101_1000338_pt1 | contig 39191 bp, 46 predicted proteins | sample ConPoolayeCmetaG_FD_185481 | JGI IMG/M metagenome (GOLD analysis project Ga0209101, IMG submission 185481) | Hot spring microbial mat communities from California, USA to study Microbial Dark Matter (Phase II) - Cone Pool mat layer C metaG... ...
ACCCCCGCCTGCCCTCTGCGCGTCGCCAGTGTGTCCGCCACCGTCGTGCCGAGAGGGCAGGTGGTGCAGTGCGGCCCCCACCCACAACCGCGTGGGTCATCCAGACGGTTGACGCATCCCATCGCCTCGCCGACGATCCGACCCACCAGCTGCGCCGTGTCGTTCCGCCCGGCCAGGCGCACCGCCGCGGGGTTGGCCCACACCACCCGGCGGTGGGCATCCAGCACCAGCAGACCGATGGGCGCGGCCGCAAAGAAGGCGCGGAGCGCCTGTTCCACCGCCTCGTCCGCGGCTGCGGTGGCTGTCTCTCTTTGCCCGTCCGCCACCATTCGCTCCTCCAGCGATGAGGCACCGGGAGGGAAGAAAACGTCCCGCGACGCTGGCCGTCTCTAAAGTCTGGCAACCCCACGCCTTTGGCCGCTCCCCCTCTCCCAGGCAAGCAGTGATCGAAGCATAGCACGCCGATTCCGCGCGCAGGTGCGGTGGCCCCGGAGCGCTTTGCTGTTCCCGGGCGGCCGGCCAGCGAGGTGACGACACCGCAAAACTGCAACGTCCCGATCCTCCGGCGAAACTCGAGCTCTGGTCGGGGGTGCTGCGCGCCCGTTCATCGTCCCTTGGAAACAGTTTCAACCCCCCTTCAACGGCACCCGGCATAGTTGTCCCGTCTCGACGCACCCTAGGCCGCGCAGGCCGAAGCCGCCACGGCGGCGGCGGGGTGCGGTCGAGCGTTTCCACACCTACCCCAAAAAAGAAGACTGGCGGCGCCGAATCACTGGCGCCGCCACCCGAGGGTGTGACAAGAGGAGGAGGGAACTAACGAATCGCCTCGGGAGCGATGGGGAAACCCAGCACCTGGGTGATCTCCTCGGCCTCCAGCAGGCTGTCGAGCCGGCGCCCATCAAAAGGGGTGGCCACCTGTTGCACCGCCTTGAGGATCGCCACGGCGAGGCGAGAGGCGTACGCCTTGCCGGTCTTGGGCGCGTAGACCACGAGACCGTCGAGGGGGAACGTCAGACCTAAAGGAGCGTAGTAGAGGGTGTTCTTAGAGGCGGGGAGAGAGCTGGCGCCGATGCGGACGACGGGGTTGGCCGGGTCGGAGAGGTCCACGGTGGCGCCGGGGAATTCCTCCTGGAGGTTCACAAACAGGTGCGCGTCCACGGCCGCCAGGTCGAAACCCAGGGCGGCGGCTGTCACCTTGGCCAGATCGGTGTTGTCCAGCAGGCCCTTGGGCGCGCCAGGACCGAAAGCCCACAGCGGCACGTCGGTACCCAGGTGGCCGTGCGTGCTCCATCCGAACACCGTGTGGCGGGCGCTCACCACCTTGCCCAGAGCGTAGCCCAGGCCGACGTTCTTGGCCTCAGTCAGGATGGCGGAGGCATCGTCGTCGCTCAAGCTGAGTCCCCACCACTCCTGCACCGAAGACTTCACTTTGTCCACCGTAGGATTCGCACCCATCTTGCCGGCCAGCGCGTCGGCGGTGATCTTCATGCCCTTCAATGGGTTCACCACATCTTCCACCTTGATCTTGACGTAGCTGGAGTTGGTGCGGTAGTTGCCGAGGGTGAACCCGCCGGTGTCGTGATCGGGGAAGACGAGCAAAAGCGTGTCCCCGTCGGTGGAGGCAAAGTCACGGGCCACCTGGACCGCCTCGTCGAACGCCAGGAAGTCCGTCACCGCCCAAATGGGATCGTTGGCGTGCATCGCCCAGTCCACCTGACTGCCCTCCACCATGAGGAAGAAGCCGTCCGGGTCCTTGGCGAGGAGTTCGATGGCCTTGGCGGTCATCTCCGCCAAGCTCGGTTGGTCGGGGGCCAACTCGGCGCGGTCGATGTGCGGACTCATGTGATCGGCGGCAAACACCCCGAACACCCGCCCTGACGACAACGCCGCCAGCTCGCTCTTTTTCTCGACCACGGTGTAGCCCCGCTGCTTGACAACGGCCAGCAGATCTTCACCGTCGGTGCGCGCGCCGCCCGCGGCCTTGGGCACCAGGTTGGCGCGCCCACCGCCCAACACCACATCCACGTTCTGGTACACCAGCTGCTCCATGATGTCGTTGGCGAGGCCACGGTCATGGACATGGGCATAGAACCCTGCCGGGGTGGCGTGGGAGATGTTGCTGGTGGCCACCACGCCAGTTGCTTTGCCCTTGAGTTTGGCTCCCTCGAGCACCGTGGCCAAGGGTTTGTAGCGCAGGGATTCGGGAGGCGTCGGAAGGACGGACAGCACATCCTCGGCCCGCGGCCCGATCCCGATGAACTTGTCGGTGGACTTGTGCCCACTGGCAAAGGCCGTGGCGGCGGGGGCGGAGTCGGTGACTACGGAGTTGGCCATGTAGGTGATCACGCTCCCTACCATGAGCGAATCCACCGCGAGCGGGGCACCCTTGTACCACCGTGCCACCGTCTGCAGGCTGGCACCGCACCCGTCGGGAACCATGACGATGACGTTCTTCGCTGCCAGGGCGCTGCTGGCCACCACCAAACCCGCCAGCATCACAAGAAACCGTTGTACACGCGAACCTTGCATACGATCCTCCAAACCCCGAGGTCCCGTGCGGACCCTCGGCGAAAGATCGCCGGGCGCCCAGCGTCGCGGGATTGTCATCTCGCGCGGATGAATTTGCGGTGAAGACATGTTGAAGGCAATCTTCACCTTTCGTGGCGGGAGAGCTGAGGGGCCTCGGGCGAGCGGATTCGCCCGCTACAGCGTGATGCCGAGGTCCGAGAGGTCGAGGTTGATCTGTCTGACCGGCGCCTTGCGCCGCTGGCGCGGCGGGAACCCCTTGGAGACAAACTCGAAGGCGTCGATCTTCTCGAAGGAGAGATCGTTGAGGATCGCCTCGTCGCTCTCGCGGCCCCCGCCGTTGCCGCTCGCGTGCGCCCCGGGGACCTCGCGGGTGCGCCACAGGGCCACGAATACCTTGGACGGAGTCCCCAGCCCGCGCACCAACGCCTGGAAGAGGACCGGCCGTTCGCGCCGGGTCAACTCCGCCAGCGCCGCCTCCAGGACCTCGGCCTCGCTGACGGCGCCCTTAAGCGGCACTTCAGCTCCCAGCAGCTGGCCGATGCGCAACGGCTGCAGCTCCAGGTAGTACGCCCACTCCGCCAGGCGCGGCTCCACCTCTTTCTTCCAGGCGTGGTAGCAGAAGTCGTGATAGATGAGCGCCAGCGCCAGGAAGCGAACCCCCACCCGGTGGCGCGCCAACTCGTCGGGGGCGGCGGTGAGACCCTGCTCGGCGAGCAGCTGCCAGATCTGCCTCGCCCACTCCATCTCGGACGCCCCGAGAACGCGAAACGCCTCCTCGGCAGCCACTTCCAGCTGGTCCCAGGTGATGCTCGTGGAGGACGACATGCCCATGCCTCCCGCCCCGTGCGCAGATGCAGAGTTTAGCAGAACCAGGGCGCGTCGAGCACGCTAGACTGCCGCGGCTGCGGCGCGACGAGCCCCCCGTGCGTGCCGCGTCGGGAGGTGCGCATGGCTTGTCGTGCCGTCCTCGCCACCCTGCTGCTGGCCGCAGGGGCCACCGCACAGGTCCCGTCACCCGCGGCGTTCCTCGGCCGCGAGGTGGGATCCGACCGCTACCTGGCCCCGTGGCCGGAGGTGGTGCGCTACTTTCAGGCGCTGGCGGCAGCCGCGGACCGCGTGGCCTTGACGTCGATGGGGAAATCCACCCTGGGCAACGACATGCCGCTCGCAATCATCACCTCGCCTGCCAATCACGCCAATTTGGATCGGCTGATCGATATCGCTCGCCGACTCGCCAACCCCGACCGCCTGGCACCCGGTGAGGCCGAGCGCCTGCTCGCCGAGGGCAAGCCCATCGTCCTGGTGACCGGCACCATCCACGCCACCGAGGTAGCGGCGACGCAGATGGCGGTGCTGCTCGCCCACGAGCTGGCCACCACCGAGGACCCCCAGGTCAAGAGCTGGCTGGACGCGGTGGTGTTGCTGCTGGCCCCGTCCATCAACCCCGACGGGCAGATCATGGTGGTGGACTGGTACAACCGCTACCTGGGCACGGAGTACGAAGGCGGGCCCATGCCCTGGTTGTACCACCACTACGCCGGCCACGACAACAACCGCGACTTCTACATGCTCGCTCTGGCCGAATCCCGCGCCGTCAACGACGTGCTCTATTACCGTTTCTACCCGCAGGTTTTCTTGGACCTGCATCAGATGGGCTCCCTCGGCCCGCGGATGTTCGTGCCGCCCCAGACCGACCCCTTGGCGCCCGAGGTGCATCCCCTGGTGTTTCGCATGGCTGACCTGTTCGGCACGGCCATGGCGCTGCGCCTGGAGGAGGCGGGCCACACCGGGGTGGGCAGTAACATGATCTTCGACTCCTACTGGCCGGGGGGGACGCGCAACACCGCGTGGTGGAAGAACGTGGTGGGGCTGCTGACCGAGGTGGCCTCGGCGCGCATCGCCACGCCCATTTACGTGGACCCGGGCGAACTGCGGGGCGGCTTCAAGGGATTCCCCCTCTACCAGCGCCGCGCCAACTTCCCCTCCCCCTGGCCGGGGGGGTGGTGGCGCCTGCGCGACATCATCGCCTACGAGCGGGTGGCCACGCTGGCGCTGCTGGAGAGCGTGGCCACCCACGCCCGCGACGTGCTGCGCAACTTCCACCGCATGGGGGTGGAGGCGGTGGCACGCGGGGCGTCCCAGCCACCCTTTGCCTTTCTCATCCCCCCCGACCAGCACGACCCGGTGGCCGCCGAGCTCCTCGTGGAACTGCTGCTGCGCCACGGCCTCCGGGTGGCGCGCGCCGAAACCACCCTGCACCTGGGCCGCCTGACCTTACCCCCAGGGACGTTCGTGGTGCCCGCGGCGCAGCCATACCGCCAATTCCTCATGACCATGCTGCGCCCCCAGCGCTACCCGGAGGTCCCGGCCACCCAGGACGGGCCGATCCTGCCCCCCTACGACGCCACCTCTTGGTCGCTGCCCATCGCCATGGGCGTGGAGGTGATGGAGGCGATGACGCCCGTGGAGGGGGGGCTGGCGCCGCTGCCCTCGCTTCCACCCGCCACCGCCCAGGTGGCCGACTCCCCCGGGGGGTATCTGCTTCCCCACGCCGCCGACACCACCCCCACCGCCGTGAACCGCCTGCTCAAGGTCGGTGGCGAAGTGTACTGGTTGGCCGACCCCCCGGACAACGGCACCCGTGGCGACGTGTGGATCCCTCCCGGCGCTGCCGTCCGCGCGCGGCTAGAAAGTGGCGTGGCCGGCCTGCGGCTCCACCCCCTGCCCCTGGCCGCTCCCCCAAAGGGGCGGGCGCTGCGGCTCGCCTCCCCGCGCGTCGGCCTCTACCAGCCGTGGACCGCCTCCATGGACGAGGGGTGGACCCGGTTGCTCTTGGATCGCTATGAGTTCCACCACCGGCCCCTGCGCAACGACGACCTGCGCCGGGGCCGACTCGCCGACGTGGACGTGATCCTGCTCCCCGATCTCTCGGCCGCGGCCATTCGCGACGGCGTCGCCGGCGGGCGCTCGGGCGGCGAGAGGATGCCCCCCGAGTACCGCGGCGGGCTTGGCAAGGAAGGAGGCGAGGCGCTCAAGCGCTGGGTAGAGGGCGGTGGCACCCTGGTGGCGGTCAACGGCGCCAGCGAGTACGTCATTGAACTCTTCGGCCTCCCGGTGAGCAACGCATTGGCAGGGGTGGGTCGCGAGCGCTTCAGCGCCCCCGGCACCAGCCTGCGGGTACTACTGGACAGCGAGCACCCGCTGAGCTGGGGGATGCGCCCTGAGGAGGTGATCTTCGTGGACGATTCCCCGGCCTTCCTCACCCGCTTGCCCGAGCCCAACCAATCCCGCCACGTGGTGGCGCGCTACCCCGAGGACCGCCGCGACATCCTGGTGTCGGGGTATCTCAAGGGGGAGGAGCTCCTCGCCCGGCGCGCCGCCGCCGTGGAAGTCGGCGTGGGCAAGGGGAAGGTGCTGCTGCTCGGTTTCAAGCCCGCCAACCGTGCCCAGACCCACCGCACCTTCAAGCTGCTCTTCAACGCCCTCTACCTCGCCGCCGCCACCCCCGTCGAGCTTGACTCCGGCCGGAAGTGAGCCTGGTTTCCCGCCGTGACCGCCGCCCTCCCCACGGCGCTGTTCGCTGCCGTGGCGAGCGCCGGGGTGGCGGGTGCGCTGGCGGCCTGCAGGAAAAGAGGTTCCGTGCGGCTGTGGTCACGGGGGCGGCACAGGTGGACATCACCGCCTACCAAACGAAGGGGGCAACGGCTCGTACACCGTCACGCCCTCGCCCTGCGAGCGGGAGCCCCAGGCGGCGGCGTGAGCCGACCGCGCGGAGCAGCGCAGCGAGCTGCAGACAACGGGCAGGGTCACCTTTGGGGCGAAAAGGTGCACAAGCCAGATTTGCCCGGGTGATGGGGCAAACGATACTCAGCCACCGCGTGGCGACGCCCCGACCTACGCTGGGGCGGCAGCCATCCCGTTTAGCTTTTGGGGTGCTCCTCCTGGGCCGGCGCCGCTTCCTCGGGCTTGCCCTTCTTCTTCTTCTCTTTGACGGCGGGGAGCTTGTAATCCACCAGCTCAAGAATCGCCAACTCCGCCCCGTCACCCCGGCGTGGCCCCAGCTTGAGGATGCGGGTATAGCCGCCCGGCCGACTGGCGAAGCGCGGCCCGATCTCGGTGAACAGCCGCTTGATGAGGTCGCGGTCGGCCACCCAACGGTTCACCAGGCGGCGGGCATGAACGCCGTTGGCCATGCGCGTCTTGGTGATCATGCGCTCGATGATGGGCCTGAGTTCCTTGGCCTTGGGCAGGGTGGTAATGATCCGCTCGTGCTGGATCAACGAGCGCAGCTGGTTGCGAAATAGGGCACGCCGGTGTTCCGAGGTCCTCCCCAACTTCCGGCCGGCCATGTTGTGCCTCATGGTTTTCCTCCCACCTCACCTACCTACCGGGGCAGGTCGAAACGCATCCCCAACGACAGGCCCATAGCTTCCAAGCGCTCCCGCACCTCGTTGAGCGCCTTCTTGCCGAAGCCGGGGGCACCGGTGAGTTCATCCTCGCCGCGGGTCACCAGCTGCCGCACGGTGTGCACGCCGGCGTTGCGCAGCAAGTTGGTGATGCGCCCTCCCAGCTCCAGAACGTCGATGTCCTTGTCCAGGTTGTCGTCGGCCGGCGGCGTGGCCACCACGGCGCCAGACTCATCCAGGCGGCTAAAGATCGGCAGATGCTCGGCCAGCAGCCGCGCCGCCTGGGCCACGGCCACCTGCGGGGACGTTGCCCCGTTGGTCCACACCTCCAGCAGCAGCTTCTCGTAGTCGGTGGCCTGGCCGACCCGGGCCGATTCCACCTTAAAGTTGGCCTTGCGCACCGGCGAGAAGGCGGCGTCCACCGCAATGAACCCGACGCCCAGCTGGTCGCTGCCCAACTCGTCGGCGGGCACGTAGCCGCGCCCCCGGCGGATGACCAGTTCAGCCTCCACCTGGCCTTCCTCCGACATGGTGGCGAGGTAAACGTCCGGATCCACCACCTCGAGGCTCGATCCACCATCGATCGCCCGGGAGGTCAACACCCCCGGCCCGCTGCCGCGCAGCGTGGCGCGCACCTCCTCGGCACCGTGCACCCGCAACGGCACGCGCTTGAGGTTGAGGATGAGGTCGGTGACGTCTTCCATGACGCCGGGGATGGAATCGTACTCGTGCGCCACACCCACAAAACGAACGGCCACCACCGCCGCTCCCTCGATGGAGGACAGCAGAATACGGCGCAGTGAATTGCCCACGGTGACGCCCCAGCCGCGCTCGAACGGTTGCGCCGAGAACGCCCCGAAAGTGTTCGTGATGTCGCCCTCCACAACCACCGAGGCCGGCTTGTGCAGATCGAGACCTGCCATGGTCTGCAACCTCCTTACCGCGAGTACAGCTCGACGATGAGCTGCTCCTGGATGGGCAGGCGGATGTCCTCGCGCTTCGGCTCTGCCAGGACCTTACCCCTAAACCCCTCGGCGTCCAGCTCCAGCCACGCCGGCACGCCACGCCCTTGGGCCGTGTCGAGGGCCTCGACGACGAAGACGTTGGACCGCATCGCCTCCTTAAGCGCCACCTCCATCCCCGGCCTCACCTGGAAGGAGGGCACGTCGACGCGGCGGCCGTCCACCAGCACGTGTCCGTGCCGCACCAACTGCCTCGCCTGAGCCCGCGACGACGCGAACCCCAACGAGTAGACCACGTTGTCCAGGCGCAACTCAAGGAGACGCAAGAGGTTATCGCCAGTCACACCCTTCTGCCTGGCGGCCTCGGCGAAGTAGCGCCGGAACTGCTTCTCCAACACCCCGTAGACCCGCCGCACCTTTTGCTTCTCGCGCAGCTGCAAGCCATACGGCTGCATCTTGTTGCGGCGCTTGCCATGCTGCCCCGGCGCGTAGGAGCGGCGCTCCACCGCGCACTTCTCTTTAAAGCAGCGCTCCCCTTTGAGAAACAGCTTCATGCCCTCACGGCGGCACAACCGGCACACCGGTTCGTGATACCTAGCCACGGCACGTCCTCCTTACACCCGCCGCCGCTTGGGCGGACGGCATCCGTTGTGCGGGATTGGCGTGACGTCCTTGATGCTCTTGATCTCCAACCCCGCCGCAGCGAGTGCCCGAATCGCCGACTCGCGGCCCGCCCCCGGGCCTTTGATCTCCACGTCGACCGAGCGCACCCCGTGGTCCTGCGCCTGCTCCGCCGCGTTGCGGGCCGCCAGCTGCGCGGCGTACGGCGTCCCCTTGCGCGACCCCTTGTAACCGATCCGGCCGGCGGAGGACCAACACAGCGCCCCGCCCGTGGCATCGCAAATGGTCACGATGGTGTTGTTGAACGTCGCCTGAATGTGCGCCATGGCGTGCGGAACGTTCTTGCGCTCCCGCCGGCGCGTCTTTTTCTTTGCAACCTTGGTGGTCTTGGCCATGCTCGTACCTCGCTACTTCTTGGTGGCTTTCTTCTTCTTGGCCACGGTGGCGCGCCGGGGACCCTTGCGGGTGCGGGCGTTGGTGTGCGTGCGCTGGCCCCGCACCGGGAGACCGCGCCGGTGCCGGATCCCGCGATAGGAACCGATCTCCATGAGGCGCTTGATGTTCATGGCGACGTCCTTGCGCAGGTCACCCTCGACTTGATACTCACCGTCCTGCAGCGTGCGGGTAATGCGGCGAATCTCCTCTTCCGAGAGATCCTTCACCTTGACGCCCAGGTCGACCTTCGCCTGCCTGAGGATCTCCGCCGACAAGGAGCGGCCGATACCGTAGATGTACGTGAGACCGATCTCTACCCGCTTATTGGCAGGTAGATCGACGCCAGCGATGCGTGCCACCTTTCAAGCCCTCCTTGCTAGCCCTGCCGCTGCTTGTGCTTGGGGTTCTCGCAGATCACCCGGACAACCCCCCTGCGGACAACGATCTTGCACTTAGCGCAGATCTTGCGAACCGACGAACGAACTTTCATGACTCTCTACCTTCCTGCCCTGGCACCAAACCTCGTGCCTCGCCGTGCCCATCACTTGTAGCGGTAGACGATCCGACCCCGCGTCAGGTCGTACGGCGAGAGCTCCACCAGCACCTTGTCGCCCGGGAGAATGCGGATGAAGTGCTTGCGCATCTTGCCCGAGATGTGCGCCAGCACCTCGTGCCCGTTCTCCAACTCGACGCGAAACACCGCGTTGGGCAGGCTCTCCACCACGGTGGCCATGACTTCGATGGCCTCCTCTTTCGCCATTCCCGCTCCTTACATCCGCTCCACGCCGAGCACCCAGGGGCCATTGGGGGTCACGGCCACCGAGTACTCGAAATGGGCGGAAAGCTTACCGTCCTCAGTCCGCGCCGTCCAGCCGTCGTCATCGATGACGACTCCCGCCGCGCCCTGATTGATCATCGGCTCGATGGCCAGCACCAAGCCGGGCCGCAGCTCCGGGCCGCGGCCGGGAGGACCGAAATTATACACCTGTGGATCCTCGTGCAGCGCCCGGCCGATGCCGTGTCCGACAAACTCACGCACCACCTGGTAGCCGTGGCGCTCGGCATGACGCTGGATGGCCTCGCCGATATCGGACAGCCGCCGCCCCGGCTGGGCCAGCGCCACGGCCCGCAGCAGGCACTCCCTGGTCACTTTCAGTAGGGCCTGGGCATCCTCGGAGATTGCGCCCACCGGCACGGTCACCGCGGCATCGCCGTAGTACCCCTTCCAGATGACGCCGCAGTCCACCGACAGCACGTCGCCCTCGGCCAGCCGCTGGCGCGGCGAGGGGATGCCGTGCACGATCACGTCGTTCACCGAGGTGCACAGGGTGGCCGGAAACCCCCGGTACCCCTTGAACGCCGGCACCGCGCCATGGGTGCGAATGTACTCCTCGGCCAGGGCGTCCAGCCGCGCGGTCGACACCCCGGGCTTGGCGGCCTCCGCTACCACCTGCAGGGTCCCCAGCACGATGGCGTTGGCCTCGTGCATGAGCTCCAGCTCGGCGGAGGACTTCAGCACCATCACCGCTTCAGCCGCCCCATCGCCGCGCGCAACTTCTCGAAGATGGCGTCGGGAGAACCTACGCCGTTGACCTCGGCCAGGTTGCCCCGGGAACGGTAGAGGCCCAACAGCGGAGCGGTGCTTTCGTGGTACACCCGCAGCCGCTCGCGGATGACATCCTCTCTGTCGTCGGCCCGCTGCACCAGAGCGCCGCCGCAGAGATCGCAAATCCCCTCCTGGGCGGGCGGGTTGTGGGTGACGTGGAACACCGCGCCGCAGGCCGGGCACGAGCGCCGCCCGGTCAGGCGTGCCAAAAGTTCGTCGTCGGGCACGTTGATGTACAGCGCCAAATCGACGCGCCGACCCAGCTCGGCGAGCAGGGCGTCCAGCAACGAGGCCTGGGCCAGGGTGCGGGGGTAGCCGTCGAAGACGCAGCCGCTGCCCGCCTGCTGGGAGTGCAGCCGGCCCATGAGCATCTTGCCCACCAGTTCGTCAGGCACCAACTCGCCGCGCTGCATGAACCCCTGCGCCTCGACACCCAGGGGCGTGGCTCGCTTGACCTCGTCGCGCAGCAGGTCCCCGGTGGACAAATGCAGCAGCTCAAACGCCGCAGTCAGCCGCTTCGCCTGGGTTCCCTTGCCACCGCCAGGCGGTCCCAGCAGCACCACGTCCACCGATCGAGCAACCATCATCTCCTCACCCCCTCCGGCCGCGTATGCGGCGTCCCTTGACGAAACCGTCGTAGTGACGCATCACCATTTGGGCCTCGATCTGCTGCACGGTGTCCATGGCCACGCCCACGACGATGAGCAGCGACGTGCCGCCGAAGTAGAACTTCACGCCTAAACCCTCGGTGAACCAGCGCGGCAGAAAAGCGTCAAGGGTCGGCCCGATGAACGGGATGGTCCCTACCTTGAAGCCGGCGATGAGGATCTCGGGCAGAATCGCCACCAGCGCGAGATACACTGCGCCCACCAGGGTAATACGGGTGAGCACCGTGTCGATGAAATCGGCGGTGCGCTGCCCCGGGCGGATGCCGGGGATGAAGCCGCCGTACTTGCGCATGTTCTCCGCCGTGTCCTGGGGGTTGAAGATGATCGAGGTGTAGAAGTAACAGAAAAAGATGATGGAGACGATATAGACCAGGTTGTACAGCGGCTCGCCCCAGGCCAGCACGCGGGTGAGATAACGGGTGACCTCGTTGTCGATCATGGTGCCGATGGTCTGCGGGAACGACATGATCGAGGCCGCGAAGATCACCGGGATCACGCCGCCGGTGTTGAGGCGCAGCGGCAGGTAGGTGCTCTGACCGCCGTACATGCGGCGCCCCACCACGCGCTTGGCGTACTGCACCGGGATGCGCCGCTGCGCCCGCTCCATGAGCACGATCGCCGCCACCACCAAGAGCGCAAACACCACGAACAGCACGGCCACGATGATGGACATGCTGCCGGTGCGCAAGTCCTCAATGGTGTTGAGGATGGCTGTCGGCAGGCCGACCACGATGCCGGCGAAGATGATGAGCGAGATGCCGTTGCCCACGCCGCGCTCGGTGATCTGCTCGCCGAGCCACATGACGAAGGCGGTGCCGGTGGTGAGGGACAACACGGTCAGTAAGCGGAACCCCCAGCCGGGGCTGGGCACCAACGGCGCCCCTCCCGGCGCCGAGGTCTGCTCCAGGAAGAACGAGATACCCATCGCCTGAATCACCGACAGCACCACCGTGCCGTAGCGGGTGTACTGGGTGATCTTCTTGCGGCCCAGGTCCCCCTCCTTGGACAGCTTCTCCAGGTACGGCCACACCACCGTCAACAGCTGCAGGATGATCGAAGCCGAGATGTACGGCATGATGCCCAGGGCGAAGATCGTCATGCGCTCCAACGCGCCGCCGGAGAACAGATTCATGATCCCCAGGATGGTGCCCCGAGCCTGCTGGTAAAACTCCTCCAGCGCCACCGGATCGACGCCCGGGGTGGGGATGAACGCCCCCAGGCGGTAGACCGCCAGCAGGCCGAAGGTGAACAGGACCCGCTTGCGCAGGTCGGGGATCGCGAAGATGTTGCGCAGGCTCTCGATCATGCTTCGATCACCTCGCAGCTACCGCCGGCGGCCTCGATGGCCTGGCGTGCCTTGGCCGAGAACGCGTGCGCCTTAACAGTCAACCGGTGGGCCAGCGTCCCCTTGGCGAGGATCTTCACGCCGCCCTTGACGGCCTTGACCACGCCCTCGGCGCGCAGCAGCTCGGGCGTCACTTCCGCACCGGCGGGGAACCGCTCCAGCTGGCCGACGTTGACGATCGCCATCTCCACCCGGAAAATGTTGGTAAAGCCCCGCTTGGGAAGGCGTCGCACAAGCGGCATCTGGCCGCCCTCGAAGTTGCGGCGCTGCTTGGTCCCCGAGCGGGAACCCGCGCCCTTGTGTCCGCGCCCGGCGGTCTTGCCGTTGCCCGACCCGGGGCCGCGGCCGACCCGCTTACGATTCTTGCGGGCGCCCTTCTTCGGCGTCAGCGTGTGCAGTTCCATCGCTCCTCCTCAAGGCCAACCTACTCGCCGGCCGTACCGCCGACCTCCTCCACCCGCACCATGTGGGCGACGCGGAGGATCATGCCGCGGGTGTAGCCGTTGTCCGGCAAAACCACACTGGAGCCGATGCGGCCCAGGCCCAACCCCCGGGTCAGCACCTTCACCACCCGCTCCTGGTTACCGATCCGGCTGCGGGTTTGGGTAATGCGCAGCATCTTGGCGGGCGCGCTCTGGCGCTTGGCAGGGGGGGTCATACCTCCACCTCCGGAAGGGGACCGCTCAGTCGCTCGCTGTCGTCCACCACTTCGGCGCCATCGGTGGGCTGGCGCAGCGCCGCCGCCGCCTGCCGCGTGGTTAGCTCACCCAGCGCCGCAAAGGTGGCGCGGACTACGTTGTGAGGGTTGGTACTGCCGATGCATTTGGTGAGGATGTCGCCAATGCCGGCCGCTTCCATAATGGCGCGCACCGCGCCGCCGGCGATCACGCCGGTGCCGGGGGACGCCGGGCGCAGGAGCACGCGGCCGGCGCCGAAACGCCCCACCACCTCGTGGGGGATGGTCGAGCCCTCCCGGTGCACACTGACCATGGCGCGCTTGGCGGCCTCAGTACCCTTGCGAATCGCCTGGGGCACCTCCCGCGCCTTGCCGGTGCCGAACCCCACCTTGCCGGCACCGTCACCCACCACCACCAGGGCGGAAAAGGAGAAGTTCTTGCCTCCCTTGACCACCTTGGTGACGCGGTTGATGCTCACCACGTGATCGACGAACTGCGTGTCGCGCTCGCTCATGCTCGCTGCCCCTCTCATAGCTTCAGACCCGCCGCCCGGGCCGCCTCTGCCACCTCTTTGACCACCCCGTGGTAGCGGAAGCCGCTGCGGTCGAACACCACAGCGGAGATCCCCTTGGCCTGAGCCCGCTCGGCGATGGCCTGACCGACCGCCTTGCCCGCGGCGCGATTACCCCCATGGGAAAGGCCCTCACGCAGCGCCGCCTCCCGCGTCGAGGCGGACACCAGGGTCACCCCCTGGGTGTCGTCGATCATCTGCGCGTAGACGTTGCGCAGGGAGCGAAACACGGTGAGGCGGGGGCGCTCGGCGGTGCCGCTCACCACCTTGCGGATGCGGTAGCGGATGCGCTGCCTGCGTTGCTTGCGATCGTTGGTCCTGCCCATGGTCACTACGCTCCTGTCTTGCCGGCCTTGAGCTTGAGCGTCTCGCCGGTGTAGCGGACGCCTTTACCCTTGTAGGGGTCGGGCGGTCGCAGGGCGCGGATCTCGGCCGCCACCTGACCCACCTTCTGCTTGTCGATACCTTCGACGGTGACGCGGTTGGCCTTGCCGTCGTAGGCCAGCGTCACGCCCTCGGGGGCGCGGTAGAGCACCACGTGGGAGTATCCCAGGCTCAACGCCAACTCCTGTGGCCCCCTGGCCTCCGCCTTGTACCCGACGCCGACGATGTCCAACTCCCGCTTGAAGCCCACGGACACGCCGGTCACGGCGTTGGCGAGCAGGGCACGGGTGAGGCCGTGCAGAGCGCGAAAGCGACCCTCGTCGCTGGACCTCTTCACCTGCACCGTGTGCTCCTGGACGGTCACCTCAATGCCTTCGGGGAGCGGATGCAGGAGCGAGCCCTTGGCGCCCTTCACTTGGACCACGCCGTTGCCCACGTGCACCTGCACACCGGGTGGGATGGGGATGGGGCTCTTACCAACTCTCGACATCGTCTCACCCCCTACCAGATGTGACACATGACCTCGCCGCCCAGGCGCATCTCCCGCGCCTTGGCGTCGGTCATGAGCCCCTTCGAGGTGGACACCACGGCCACGCCGATGCCCCCCCGAACTTTGGGCAGCTGGTCCACCGTGCGGTAGACCCTGCGGCCCGGCCTGGAAACTCGCTCCAACCCGTGGATCGCCGGCTCCCCCTCGGAGGAGTAGCGCAGGTACACGCGCAGGGTCGGCTGCGGGCCCTCGTCCACGACCTTGAAGCTACGGATGAACCCCTCCTCCTGCAAAATCTTGGAAAGCTCCAGCTTGATCCGCGAGGCCGGCACGTCGCAGCGATCCTTGCCAGCGGCCAGCGAGTTGCGCACGCGGGTCAAGTAGTCAGCGATGGGGTCAGTCATCGTCATCGCGCACCCCCTACCAGCTCGCCTTGACGACGCCCGGGAGGTACCCTTCGAGCGCCAGCTTGCGGAAGCACACGCGGCACAGCTGGAACTTGCGCATGAAGCCGCGAGGACGCCCACAGACTCGGCAGCGGTTGCGCTGGCGCACCTTGAACTTCGGAGTGCGCTGAGATTTGGCAATCAGACACGTACGAGCCACGACGTCCTCCTCACTTCGTAAACGGGAAGCCCATCTCCTGCAGCAGGAAACGGGCCTGATCATCGGTGCGGGCGGTGGTCACCACGGTCACGTTCATCCCCTTGGGGTGCTCCACCTTGGTGTAGTCCACCTCGGGAAAGATGAGGTGATCCTTGATACCCAAGGTGTAGTTGCCACGCCCATCAAAACCCTTGGGGGGCAGACCGCGAAAGTCGCGCACCCGGGGCAGAGCAATGTTGATCAGCCGATCCAGAAACTCGTACATCCGCTCGCGCCGCAGCGTCACCGAGCAGCCGATTTGCATCCCTTCGCGCAACTTAAACTGGGCGATTGACATGCGAGCCCGGCGGATGACCGGCTTCTGCCCGGTAATGGCGGCCAGCTCGTCCACCGCCTGGTCCAAAAGCTTGGCGTTCCGCGCCGCCTCACCAATACCGATGTTGCACACCACCTTGACGATGCGCGGCACAGCCATGGCGTTGGTGATGCCAAACTCGCGGCGGAGTTTGGGGACCACCTCGTTGTTGTACCTCTCCTGCAAGCGCGCCATCTTACCCCTCGCTTTACTGGTCGAGAATGGCGCCGTCGGCCTTGGCGAACCGGACCTTGCGGCCATCCTCGAGAGTCTTGAAGCCAACGCGCGTCACCTTCCCCGAGTCGGGCGACACGAGCATCACATTGGCCATGGGGATGGGAGCCTCCCGCTCGACGATCCCCCCTTTCACGTTCTGGCGCGGGTTCGGCTTGGTGTGGCGCTTGATGAAGGCCACGCGCTCGACCACCACGCGCTTGCTCGCGACGTCGACGCGCAGGACCTTACCGCGCCTGCCCCTGTCCTTGCCGGCAATGACCTCCACCGTGTCACCCTTTTTGATCTTCAAACGGCCTGGCATCTCGCGCCTCCACCTTCATCCTCAGCCCTCACCCCGCCTGGCTCCCTCACAGCACCTCGGGGGCCAGCGAGACGATCTTCATGAAACGTCGCTCGCGCAGCTCCCGCGCCACGGGACCAAACACGCGCGTGCCCAGCGGCTCGCGCTGCGCATTGATGAGCACGGCGGCGTTGTCATCAAAGCGGATGTACGAACCGTCGCGGCGGCGCTGGGGGCGCCGCGTGCGCACGATCACCGCCTTCACCACCGAACCCTTCTTGACGTCCGAGTCCGGCGCGGCCTCCTTGACGGCGCAGACGATCACGTCTCCGATGCGGGCGTACCGTCCAGCGGTCGAGCCGCCCAGTTGGCGGATCGCCATGACCTTCTTGGCGCCCGAGTTGTCCGCCACCGTGAGCATGGTTTGCATTTGGATCATGGCGCCCCCCTCACACGGCCCGTTCGATGATGCGCTGCACTCGCCAGCGCTTGCGGCGTGACAGCGGGCGGCATTCGACGATCTGCACCTTGTCGCCTACCCCGCACTGGTTGCTCTCGTCGTGGGCCATGAACTTGCGGGATTGGCGCACGAAGCGGTGGTAGAGGGGGTGCATCACCAGGGTATCGACCTTCACCACCACGGTCTTGTCCATGGAGGTGGAGGTCACGGTGCCAACCTTGCTTGCCTTGCGGGCCTTGGTCGTGGCTTCCATGGGACTCACTGCGCCTCCCTCAAACGCTCGGCGAGGATCGTCTCCACCCGCGCGATGTCCTTGCGCACCATGCGGATCTTTACCGGGTTCTCGATCTGGCCGGTGGCCTTTTGAAAGCGAAGCTTAAAAAGTTGCTCGCGCAGGTCTTCCGCGGTGCGCCTGAGCTCCTCGATGGACTTGTCGCGAATCTCCTTGGTTTTCATCGCACTTGCCCCCGAATCACAAAGCGGGTGCGGATGGGCAGCTTGTGGGACGCCAGGCGCATCGCCTCCCGCGCGGTCTCTTCCGGAACCCCTTCCATCTCGTAGAGAATGCGCGCCGGCTTGACCACGCACACCCACTCCTCCGGCGCCCCCTTGCCCTTACCCATGCGCGTCTCGGCCGGCTTTTTGGTGGTCGGCTTGTCGGGGAACAGGCGAATCCAGATCTTGCCACCGCGCTTGACGTGCCGGGTCATGGCGATACGCGCCGCCTCGATCTGCCGCGCGGTGATCCACCCCGGTTCTAGCGCCTGCAAGCCGAAATCCCCGAACGCCAACTCCCCGCCCCGCGTCGCCACGCCCCGCCGGCGACCCCGCTGTTGCTTGCGGAACTTGACCTTTTTCGGCATCAACATGACGACACCTCGTTCCTCGTCTCCACCATCGCCTTACAGCGTCCGCCAGTTCGCCTTGGAGCGGTGCAGCTCCCCTTTGTACACCCACACCTTGACGCCGATCACCCCGTAGGTTGTGAACGCCTCGGCGAAACCGTACTCGATGTTCGCCTTGAGGGTGTGGAGCGGGAGCCGCCCCTCCTGATACCACTCTGCGCGAGCGATCTCGGCACCGTTGAGCCGGCCCGCGCAGCGAATCTTGACACCCTGAGCGCCAAACCGCAAGGCGTTCTCTAGGGCGCGCCGCATGGCGCGCCGGAAGGTCACCCGCCGCACCAGCTGCGAGGCGATGGACTCGGCGATCAGCTGCGCTTCAATCTCCGGGCGCTGGATCTCCTGGATGTTGATGTGGATATCCTGCCCGTAGGCGGCCCGCAGTTCCGCGCCCAGCTTGTCCACCTCGGCGCCCTTGCGGCCAATGATGATCCCGGGGCGGGCGGACAAGATGTTGACGCGAATCTTGTTGGCGGTGCGCTCGATGTCGATCTCCGACACGCCGGCGTGCGCCAGCCGAGTCTTGAGGCTCTTGCGCAACTGCAAATCGGCGTGCAGCAGGTTGGCATACTCCTTGTCGGCGTACCAGCGGGAGCGCCAGGTCTTGTTGTAGCCCAGGCGAAATCCGTACGGATGCGTCTTTTGACCCATCAAATCCTCCCCTACTTCTCGCGCTCGCCGACCTCGACGGTGACGTGGCAGGTGCGGTGCAGGCGTGGAAACACCCGCCCCATGGACGCGGCTCGGAAGCGCCTGAGGCTGGGGCCCGGATCCACCGTGATGGTGCGCACCACCAGCCGGCCGATATCGATACCCGGCGCCTCCTGCTCCAGGTTGGCGACCGCCGAGCGCACCAGCTTTTCCACGTCCCGCGCGCATCGCTTGTGCGTGAGCTTCAAGCGCGTGAGTGCGCTGGTCACCCCGACGCCGCGCACCAGATCGGCCACCAGCCGAACCTTCTGCGGCGATCCCTTGTAGTAGCGAAGCTGAGCTCGAGCCTTCATCATCCCCCCTAGTGACGGGCGCCCTTTTCCTTCTTGGCGCCGGAGTGACCGCGGAAGGTGCGGGTGAGGGCGAACTCCCCTAGCTTGTGTCCCACCATGTTTTCCGAGATAAACACCGGCACAAACTTCTGCCCGTTGTGCACGGCGATGGTGTGGCCCACCATCTCGGGGATGATGGTGGAGCGGCGCGACCATGTCTTGACCACCCGGCGCTCGCGCGACTGGTTGAGCTGCTCTACCTTCTGCAGCAAGTGCCGATCGATGAACGGTCCCTTGCGAACCGATCGAGCCATCTTCGAGCCTCCCTACTTCCGCCGCTTCACGATAAATCGCTGCGTGCGCTTGTTGTTGCGCGTCTTAAACCCCTTGGTGGGCTGTCCCCAGGGGCTCACCGGGTGGCGCCCACCCTTGGTCTTGCCCTCGCCACCCCCGTGGGGGTGATCCACCGGGTTCATCGCCGTGCCGCGCACGTGGGGCCGCCGCCCCCGCCAGCGCGTGCGGCCGGCCTTGCCCACGGTCACGTTGGAATGGTCGACGTTGCCCACCTGGCCGATGGTCGCCCAACAGGTGGCCAGCACCATGCGCATCTCCCCCGAGGGCAGGCGCACGGTGACGTACTTCCCCTCCTTGGCCATGAGCTGGGCACCGGTGCCGGCGGAACGCACCATCTGGCCGCCCTTGCCGGGCTTGAGCTCGATGTTATGCACCGTCGCGCCGGTGGGGATGTTGGCCAGCGGCAAGGCGTTACCCGGCATGATGTCGGCCTTCTCGGCGGCCAGCACCCGCTGCCCGACGGCCAGCCCCACGGGCGCCAGGATGTACCGCTTCTCGCCGTCCACGTAGTGCAAGAGGGCGATGCGCGCCGACCGGTTGGGATCGTACTCGATCGCCGCCACCTTGGCCGGTACGTCGCGCTTGTCGCGCCGGAAGTCGATGATGCGGTAACGGCGCTTGTGGCCACCGCCGCGAAAACGCGACGTTTCATGGCCCTCGTTGTTGCGGCCACCGGTCTTGGAGAACCCGCGCGTTAAGGACTTCTCCGGCGCGGCCTTGGTGATCTCGGCGAAGTCCAGCCGGGTCATGAACCTCCGCCCCGGCGACGTGGGTCTGAACGACTTGAGTGCCATTGCCCCGCCCCCCTTACACCTGGTCGAAGAACTCGATGGTCTTCTCGCCGGCGGCCAGGCGCACGTAAGCCTTGCGCCAGTCCGGGCGGAACCCGGAGTGGCGCCCGAAGCGACGGAGCTTGCCGTGCATGGACACCACCCGCACATCGACCACCTTGACCCCAAAAAGGCTTTGCACCGCCCGGGCGATCTCGATCTTGTTGGCGTTGCGGGCGACCTGGAAACACACCGTGTTGGTGGCCTCCTTCTGGTCGGCCGTCTTCTCGGTTACGATGGGGCGCACGATGATGCTGCGAGGATCTTTCATGACTGCAGTACCTCCGCCACCTGCGACAGCGCCCGGCGAGAAAACACCACCGTGGCGTGGTTGAGCACCTCGTACACCTGCAGGTGAAGAGCATCCGCCGTCGCCAGCTCGGGGCGGTTGCGTGAGGCGAGCAGCAAGTTGAGGTTTTCGTTGGAGTCCACGAAGAGCACTTTGGTCCCCGCCAGCCCCAGCACCGCCAGCCGGGCGTTGAGATCCTTGGTGCGGTGGGAGTCCACCTCGAGGGTGTCCAACACCATCAAGCGACCCTCGCGCAGGCGGTCGGAGAGCGCCGACTTCAACGCCCCCTTCTTCGCCTTCACGTTGACCTTCATGGAGTAATCGCGCGGCTGCGGTCCGAACGTGGTCGCCCCGTGGCGCCACAGCGGCGAGCGGGTCGAACCGTGCCGGGAGCGGCCGGTGCCCTTCTGCTTCCAGGGTTTCTTGCCACCGCCGGAGACCAGGCTGCGCGTCTTGGTGGCGTGGGTGCCCCGCCGCAGGCCGGCGAGATGGGCCTTGACCACCTCCCAGACCAGATGGGGGCGGCGCGGGTAGGCAAACACCTCCTCCGGCAGGTCAACCTCCCCCACCACCTCGTTCTGCCAGTTTCGAACCTCGATCTTCATGGTCCGCCCCCTCACCGCTTGACGAGCCGCACCAAAGCGTTGCGCCCGCCGGGGACCGCCCCTTTGAGGTACACCAGGTTGCGATCCACATCCACCTTGACCACCTTGACCCGTTTCAACGTCACCCGGTCGTTGCCCATGCGCCCGGCCATGCGCGTGCCGGGGAAAACCCGCGAAGGGTACGCCGAGGCGCCAATACCCCCCGGCGCGCGGTGGAACATGGAGCCGTGGCTGGCCTCGCCGCCCTTGAAGTGGTGCCGCTTCACGGCCCCCTGGAACCCCTTGCCCTTGGAGGTGCCGACCACGCGGATCTCTTCATCGGCGGAAAAGATGTCGCACAACACCGTGTCCCCCGGCTTGGCCTCGCAGCCCTCGCCCACCGGTACTTCCGCCACCACCCGCGCGGGCGGCACGCCCGCCTCCTCAAACTGCCCGGCCACCGGCTTGGACACACGGCGGGGAGGCTTGCCTTCGACCAGGGAGAGCTGCGCCGCCTCGTAGCCGTGGCGCTCACGGCTGCGGCGGCGCAGCACGATGCACGGCCCGGCCTGCACCACGGTGACCGGAACCATGGCGCCGGACGCATCAAAGACCTGGGTCATACCGATCTTTCTGCCCAAAAGTCCCTTCACCATGGCAACCTCACTTCTTCCCGTACGCCTTAATCTCGACGTCCACGCCGGCGGGCAGCTCCAGCTTCATGAGCGCATCCACCGTCTGCTGTGTCGGATCGAGGATGTCCAGCAGGCGCTTGTGCGTACGAATCTCGAACTGCTCCCTCGACTTCTTGTCCACGTGGGGAGATCGCAGGACGGTGAACCGCTGGATCTGCGTGGGCAAGGGGATGGGGCCCGAGACGTTGGCCCCGGTCCGCTTCGCCGTGTCGACGATCTCCGCCGTCGACTGGTCGAGAAGCCGGAAATCGTACGCCTTAAGCCGGATCCGGATCTTGTCCTTGACCATGGCCTCTCCTACTCGACGATCTCGGTGATGGTGCCGGCGCCGACGGTGCGGCCGCCCTCGCGGATGGCGAAGCGCAACCCCTTCTCCATGGCAATGGGGGTGATCAGCTCCACCGTGATCGACACGTTATCCCCAGGCATCACCATCTCCACCCCCTCCGGCAGCTTCACCGACCCGGTCACATCCGTGGTCCGGAAGTAAAACTGCGGCCGATAGTTGGAGAAAAACGGCGTGTGCCGCCCACCCTCTTCCTTGCTCAACACGTACACCTCACCCTTGAACTTGGTGTGCGGCTTGATCGTCCCAGGCTTCGCCACCACCTGCCCCCGCTCCACCTCCGACTTCTCCGTGCCCCGCAGCAACAACCCAATGTTGTCCCCGGCCTGCCCCTGGTCCAGCAGCTTGCGGAACATCTCCACCCCGGTCACCACCCTCTTGAACGTCGGCCGAAACCCCACGATCTCCATCTCATCCCCAACCTTCACCACCCCCCGCTCCACCCGCCCGGTCACCACCGTACCCCGCCCGGAAATCGTGAACACGTCCTCGATCGGCATCAAAAACGGCTTGTCCACGTCCCGCACCGGCTCCGGCACGTACGTGTCCAACGCCTCCATCAACTCCACAATGCACGCCGCCGACGGATCATCCGCATCCGTCACCGCCCCAGCCTTCAGCGCCGACCCCCGCACCACCGGCACCTCGTCCCCGGGAAAGTCATACTGCGACAACAACTCCCGCACTTCCAACTCCACCAGGTCCAACAACTCCGGGTCCTCAACCTTGTCCACCTTGTTCAAAAACACCACGATGTACGGCACCCCAACCTGCCGCGCCAGCAAGATGTGCTCCCGCGTCTGCGGCATCGGCCCGTCCTCCGCCGAAACCACCAAAATCGCACCGTCCATCTGCGCCGCCCCGGTGATCATGTTCTTCACGTAGTCGGCGTGCCCAGGACAGTCCACGTGCGCGTAGTGCCGGTTGGGCGTCTGGTACTCCACGTGCGAGGTGGCAATGGTCAAAATCTTCATCTCGTTCCGCCGACCCTGTGCAATCGACGCCTTCGCCACCTCGTCGTAGGACTTGTACTCAGCCAAGCCCTTCATCGACATCACCTTGGTAATCGCCGCCGTCAACGTGGTCTTGCCATGGTCCACGTGCCCAATGGTCCCCACGTTCACGTGCGGCTTCGTCCGATCAAACTTCTGCTTGGCCATTTCAAGATCCTCCTGCTAGATGAGGCCTTTGGCCCGGGAGATCACCTCATCGGCGATGTTCTTGGGCACCTCGTCGTAGTGGTCGAACTGCATGGTGTACGTCGCCCGCCCCTGCGATAGCGAACGGAGCTGCGTAGCATACCCGAACATGGCGGCCAGGGGAACGTAGGCGGAAATCACCTGCGCCCCCCCGCGCGGCTCCATGTGGGTGATCTTGCCGCGGCGGGCGTTGAGATCGCCGATCACGTCGCCCATGTACTCCTCGGGCGTCACCACTTCCACTTCCATGACCGGCTCCAACAGCACCGGCTTGGCGCGCCTGGCGGCATCCTGGAACGCCAGCGAGCCGGCCACCTTGAAGGCAATCTCGGAGGAGTCCACCTCGTGGTACGACCCGTCGTACAGCGCGACCCCCACGCCAATGATGGGAAAACCGGCGAGCACGCCGCGCTGCATCGCCTCGCGAATGCCTTCATCGACGGGCTTGATGAACTCCCGCGGGATGGCCCCACCCACGATCTCGCTCTTGAAGTCGTAGTCGCGGCCGTCGTTGAGGGGCCAGATGCGGATTTTGGCGTGGCCGTACTGGCCGCGGCCGCCGGTCTGGCGCACGAAGCGACCTTCGCCCTCCGCCTCGCCCCGCAGCGTCTCCCGGTAGGAGACCTGCGGGCGTCCCACCGCCGCCTGCACCTTAAACTCGCGCACCAGCCGGTCGACGATGATCTCCAAGTGCAGCTCGCCCATCCCGGAGATGATCGTTTGCCCGGTCTCGGGATCCTGGTGCACCTTAAAGGTGGGGTCCTCCTGCGCCAATTTGCCCAGTGCGACGCTCAGCTTGTCCTGATCGGCCTTGCTTTTGGGTTCGATGGCCACATCGATCACCGGGGCCGGGAACTGCATCGCCTCCAGCACGATGGGGTTTTTCGGGTCGCACACCGTGTCACCGGTAATCACGTTGCGCAAACCCACCGCGGCGGCGATATCGCCGGCGAACACTTCCTTGATTTCCTCCCGCTTGTTGGCGTGCATCTTCAAGAGGCGCCCGACCCGCTCGCTGTGACCGGTGCGGGCGTTGAGCACCTGGTCGCCGCTGGCGATCCGGCCCGAATACACGCGCAGGAAGGTCAACTGGCCGACAAAGGGATCGGTCATGATCTTGAACACCAGCGCCGCGAACGGGGCATCGTCGTCCGCGGCGCGGGTTCCTGTCTCGCCCGAAGGCAGGTGCCCCTCGATGGGAGGGATATCCAGCGGCGAGGGCAGGTACTCGATAACCGCGTCCAGCAGCTGCTGCACACCCTTGTTTCTGAACGCCGAACCGCAGAGCACCAGCACCAACCGCCGCTCCAGCGACTGCTGGCGGAGGCTGGCGCGCAGCTGCTGCGGCGTGATCGGCTCGCCCGCCAGATACCGCTCCAGGACGTCCTCGTTCCCCTCCGCCGCGGCCTCGACCAACTTCTCACGCCAGATCTGATACTCAGGCAGCAGTGCCGCGGGAATCTCGGTGCGGGTGAACTCGGCCCCCTGGGCGCTGTCGGCGAACTCCCAGGCGCACCCTTCGATGAGATCAATGACGCCGCGGAAGGAATCTGCTACCCCCAAGGGAAGCTGCAGCGCCACTGGGTTGGCCTTGAGTTTGCGGCGCATCTGCTCCATGGTTGCGAAGAAGTCTGCGCCGACGCGATCCATCTTGTTGACAAAGGCGATGCGCGGCACGCGGTAGCGATCGGCCTGGCGCCACACCGTCTCGGACTGGGGCTCGACGCCGTTGACCGCGTCGAACACCGCAATGGCGCCGTCAAGCACACGCAGAGAGCGCTCCACCTCGGCGGTGAAGTCCACATGCCCGGGAGTGTCAATGATGTTGATGCGGTGTTCCTCGAACTGCCCCTCTGAACCCCGCCAAAAGCAGGTGGTGGCAGCCGAGGTGATGGTGATGCCCCGCTCCTGCTCCTGCTCCATCCAGTCCATGGTGGCGGTACCGTCGTGAACCTCACCCATCTTGTAGTTCACGCCCGTGTAATAGAGGATGCGCTCGGTAGTCGTCGTCTTACCGGCATCGATGTGGGCCATGATGCCGATATTGCGCGTCCTCTTTAAGGGTACCAAACGGGGCATCTTGTCAAAGAACCTTTCTTGTCACAGCCTTTCGACCGACTGGTACTGCTACCGCATCCCCCGCCGCCCCGCGGCGGGATGATGCACACCGCCTACCAGCGGTAGTGAGAAAACGCCTTGTTGGCCTCCGCCATGCGGTGCGTATCGTCCTTCTTCTTCATCGCCCCGCCGCGGTTATTGGCGGCATCGAGAAACTCGCCCGCCAGTTTCTCGCGCATCGAGCGTTCGCCGCGGGCGCGGGAATACTCCACCAGCCAGCGGATCGACAGCGACAGTTGGCGGTTCGGCGAAACCTCCACCGGCACCTGATAGGTGGAACCGCCCACCCGGCGGGATTTCACTTCTACCTGCGGCTTGACGTTGTCCACCGCGCGCTTGAACAACTTGAGGGGGTCGTCCTTGGTCTTCTCCTGAATAATTTCCAGGGCGCCGTAAAAGATCTGCTCGGCGACGGTCTTCTTGCCGCGCTTCATCAGCGAGTTAATGAACCGAGTGACCAGTTGCGAGTTGTACACGGGATCGGGGAGTACTTCGCGCTTGGTAACGACTCGACGGCGTGGCATGGCGCCCTACCTCCCCGCCGCCTTGCCGGCCTGCTGCTTCTGGCGCTTGGTGCCGTACTTTGACCGGCTCTGGTTGCGGCCCGAAACCCCCTGGGCATCCAGCGTGCCTCGAATGACGTGGTAGCGCACCCCCGGGAGATCCTTGACGCGGCCGCCCCGAATCATCACCACCGAGTGCTCCTGCAGATTGTGCCCCTCGCCCGGGATGTAGGTTGTCACCTCGATGCTGTTGGTGAGGCGCACGCGCGCTACCTTGCGCAGCGCCGAGTTGGGCTTTTTCGGGGTGGTCGTGTACACGCGCGTGCATACGCCCCGGCGCTGCGGGCAGGCCTTCAGCGCCGGACTCTTGGTCTTGGCGACCAGAGCCGAGCGTCCGAGGCGGACCAGTTGGGCGATCGTCGGCATCGATTCCTCTCCTCTACAACGTCAACACTGCTGGCGTGCCCCGCCTCCCACTGGCGGACGGCAACACGCCGGGGTGATGTCTCCTCTGCTGCCCGCGGCCTTGCGGCCCGCAAAGCCCGCAGAGTCTAGTGCACGCAGGGGCATGTGTCAACTGCCATCTCTCGCTGCCATCAAGGCGGAGAGCGGGTCGGCAGTGTACTCCCGGGGGGCTTCCGCCTCTTCGAGCACCTCCTCGGGTTCCATCTCCTCCGCCGGTACCGGATCCACCGAGAAGTAATGGTAGTGCTTCACGCCGGTCCCGGCCGGGATGAGGCGCCCCACGATGACGTTCTCCTTCAGGCCGTGCAGGTGGTCGATGCGACCCGACACCGCCGCCTCGGTGAGCACCCGCGTCGTCTCCTGGAAGGAGGCCGCCGACACGAACGACTCAGTGGCCAGGGCCGCCTTGGTGATGCCGAGGAGAACCGGCGCGAAGCGCGCCGGCTGGCCACCCAGCGCCTCGATGCGCTGGTTCTCCTCCAGCACCCGGTAGCGAGGCACCTGCTCGTCGAGGAGAAACTCGGTGTCTCCCGGCTCGGTGACCTTCACGAAGCGGCACATCTGCCGCACGATGACCTCGATGTGCTTGTCGTTGATGGATACGCCCTGGGTGCGGTAGACCTCCTGCACCTTGTCCACCAGGTAGCGCTGCAACTCTTTCTCGCCCAGCACCGCCATCACGTCGTGGGGATCCACCGGACCCTCGGTCAGCTGCTCACCCGTAGACACCCACTCGCCATCCTGCACCACCAGGTGGGCGTACTTCGGAATCGTGTACTCGCGCGTCACGCCCTCCTTGCCCTCGACCACCACCTTGCGCGTGCCCCGCGAGGCTTCGCCCACATGGACGATGCCGGAGATCTCGCTGACCACTGCCGCGTCCTTGGGCCGGCGCGCCTCGAACAACTCGACCACGCGGGGCAAACCGCCGGTGATGTCCTTGGTCTTAGTGGTCTCGCGCGGGATCTTGGCGAGCACGTCGCCGGGGCGCACCGCTTCCCCCTCCTTGACCATCAGGTGCGAGCCGATGGCCAGCTGGTACTTGCGCTCCCCACCGTCTGGCATGCGCACCAAAATGGTGGGGATGCGACGATCGGCGCCGATGGGTTCGATGACGATCTTGTGGGAGTGGCCGGTGATCTTGTCCACCTCCTCGCGCACGTTCTCGCCTTCGGTGAGGTCGGAGAACTCCACGGTCCCCTCCACCGTGGTCAGCACCGCCGAGGTGAACGGGTCCCACTGGGCGAGCACCGAACCGGGTTCGACGAAATCCCCCTCCTTGACCAGCAGCGTCGAGCCGTACACCAAGTTATACCTCTCGCGCTCACGCCCGCGGTCGTCGACGATCGCCACCTTGCCGTTGCGCGACACCACCACGGCGTTGCCGTCGGTGTTGGTCACCGCCTGCACGTTGAACAGCTTGATGGTGCCGGAGCGACCGGCCACGTGGCGCGACTGTTCGGTGGCCCGCGTGGCCGTGCCGCCGTAGTGGAAGGTGCGCATGGTGAGCTGCGTGCCCGGCTCACCGATGGACTGAGCGGCGATGATCCCCACCGCGGTGCCGATGTCGGCCAGCCGGCCGGTGGCCAGCATCCGCCCGTAGCACAGCCGGCACACCCCGCGCTGCGTCTCGCAGGTAAGCACGGAGCGAATCTTCACCCGCTCATGCCCGGCATCCTCGATCAGGGCGGCGATCTCCTCGGTGATCTCCTCGCCAGCCCGGCAGATCACCGAGTTTTCCACCGGGTCGAGGACATCCTCCGCCGCCACCCGCCCCACCAGCCGGTCGCGCAGCTTCTCCAGCACCTCACCCCCCTCGGTGATGGGCGTGACGTAGATGCCGTCCTCGGTGCCGCAGTCGCCCTCGGTGATGATCAGATCCTGGGCAACATCCACCAAACGCCGTGTCAGGTAGCCGGAGTCCGCCGTCTTGAGGGCGGTGTCGGCCAAGCCCTTGCGGGCGCCGTGGGTGGAGATGAAGTACTGCAACACCGACAGCCCTTCGCGGAAGTTAGCGGTAATGGGAGTCTCGATGATTTCCCCCGAGGGCTTGGACATCAGGCCACGCATCCCGGCCAGCTGCCGCACCTGCTCCTTGGAGCCGCGCGCCCCGGAGTCGGCCATGATGAAGATGGGGTTGGGCTCGCCGGATTGCTCTGCGCGCCGCCGCATCTCCCGAAACATCTCGTCCGACACCTTTTCGGTGACGCGGTGCCAGATGTCGACGATCTTGTTGTGCCGTTCGCCGGCGGTGATAATCCCGGCGGCCCGCTGGCGCTCCACCTCCTCTACCTCGGCCAGAGCCCGATTGATGAGCTCCTCCTTGGCGGGAGGCACCACCATGTCGCCGGCCCCGATGGAGATGCCGGCTCGCGTCGCCCAGGAAAACCCCAGGTTCTTCAAGGCATCCAGCAGGCGTACGGTGACCTCGTGGCCGTAGCGCAGGTGGGTGAAGTACACCAGGCTTTGCAAGCCAGACTTCTTCAGCTGCGCGTTCACGAAGGGCAGCTCGGGGGGCAGCGCGGCGTTGAAGATGACACGCCCAACGGTGGTTTCCAGATGGAAGTTGGAGACCGCCTGGGGCTCGGCATGCAGGATGTCCTGCTGGTCGGCCTCCACGGTCATGTCCATGAGCTGACCCGTAAAGATCACCTCGATGGGTTCGCGGGTGGCGATGAGGCCGTTGGCGTGGGCGAGCAAAACCTCGTCGAGTGAGGCGAACACCCTGAGCTCCCCGCGGGCGGGCTGTGCCGAGGTGAGGTAGTAGCACCCCAGCACCATGTCCTGGGAGGGCACGGCGAGCGGTTTGCCTGAGGCCGGAGACAGAATGTTGCCTGGCGCCAGCATCAGCACTCGCGCCTCCAGCTGGGCGGTGGGCGACAGCGGCACGTGGACCGCCATCTGGTCGCCGTCGAAATCCGCGTTGTAGGCGGCACACACCAGCGGATGGATGCGGATCGCTTTGCCCTCCACGAGGATCGGCTCAAAGGCCTGGATCCCGAGACGGTGCAAGGTGGGAGCGCGGTTGAGCAGGATGGGATGCTCCCGAATCACGGTCTCCAACGCATCCCACACCTCAGGGGTGCGCTGCTCCACCAACTCCCGCGCCATCTTGATCGTGCTGACCAGGCCCTTCTTTTCCAGCTCGTTGTAGATAAAGGGCTTGAACAGCTCCAGCGCCATCTCCTTGGGCAAGCCCGCCTGGTGCAGCTGCAGCTCCGGACCCACCACGATCACCGAGCGACCCGAGTAGTCGACGCGCTTGCCCAGCAGGTTCTGGCGGAAGCGCCCCTGTTTCCCTTTGAGGGCGTCCGACAGCGACTTCAACGGCCGTCCGTTGGACCCTTTGATCACCCGGCCACGGCGACCGTTGTCGAACAGGGCGTCCACCGCCTCCTGCAGCATGCGCTTCTCGTTGCGCACGATCACCTCCGGCGCGCGCAGCTCTAAAAGCTTGCGCAGGCGGTTGTTGCGGTTGATGACGCGGCGGTAGAGGTCGTTGAGGTCCGAGGTGGCAAAACGGCCGCCGTCCAGCGGCACCAGCGGGCGCAACTCGGGCGGAATCACCGGGATCACCTCCAGGATCATCCACTCGGGCCGGTTGCCTGACTTGCGGAACGCCTCCACCACGCGCAGCCGCTTGGCGGCCTTCTGCCGCTTCACCACCGAGGTTTCGGTGCGCATGATCAGGCGCAGCTCGCCGGCCAGCTCATCCAGGTCGATGCGGCGCAGCAGCTCCTGGATCGCCTCGGCGCCCATGCGAGCGACGAACGAATCCCCGTACTCCTGGCGGTACTGCCGGTACTGCTCCTCCGATAGCACCTGCTTCTCCTCCAGCGGCGTGTCCCCGACATCGATCACCACGTACGCCTCGAAGTACAGCACGCGCTCCAGATCGCGCATGGTCATGTCCAGAAGCTGACCGATGCGGCTGGGCAGCCCCTTGAAGAACCACACGTGGGACACCGGGGCGGCCAGCTCGATGTGCCCCATGCGTTCGCGCCGCACCTTGGAGCGCGTCACTTCCACCCCGCACTTGTCGCACACCACGCCGCGGTGCTTCATGCGCTTGTACTTGCCGCACAGGCACTCCCAGTCGGTGACCGGCCCGAAGATGCGGGCGCAAAAGAGCCCGTCGCGCTCGGGCTTGAAGGTGCGGTAATTGATGGTCTCCGGTTTGGTCACCTCACCGTGCGACCAGGAGCGAATTTTCTCGGGTGACGCCAGCGACACACGAATGGCGTCGAAATCGTTGATCGCTTTTGGCTTGCCAAAAACGCCGCGGGGTTCGAAGGGAAGGCCACTCATGCTCGTCCTCTCACTCTCCGTGCTTGACCAGCTCCACGTCCAGGCCCAGGCTCTGCAGCTCCCGCACCAGCACGTTGAACGATTCCGGTAGACCAGGGGGCTCCGGTACCTTACCTTTGACGATGGCCTCGTAGACCCGGGAGCGCCCCTCCACGTCGTCCGACTTGACGGTGAGCAGCTCCTGCAAGGTGAATGCAGCGCCGTAGGCTTCCAGCGCCCACACCTCCATCTCGCCCAGGCGCTGGCCGCCGAACTGCGCCTTGCCGCCCAGCGGCTGCTGGGTGATGAGGGAGTACGGGCCAATGGAACGGGCGTGAATCTTGTCGTCCACCAGGTGAGAGAGCTTGAGCATGTAGATGTACCCCACCGTGACCCGCTGCTCGAACGGCTCGCCCGTCACCCCGTCGCGCAGCACCGTCTTGCCGTCCTCGGGCAACCCCGCCTGGGCGAGCAAGTCGTGCACCTGCTGCTCACCGGCGCCGTCGAAGACAGGGGTGGCGAAGCGGGAGCCGGTCACCTTGCCCACCCATCCCAGGTGGGTCTCCAGGATCTGGCCCACGTTCATGCGGCTGGGCACGCCCAGGGGGTTGAGCACGATCTCCACCGGGGTGCCGTCCTCCAAGAAGGGGAGGTCCTCCTCCGGCAGTGCCACCGAGATCACCCCCTTGTTGCCGTGCCGGCCGGCCATCTTATCGCCGACCTGGAGCTTGCGCTTCATAGCGACGTACACCTTCACCTGCTTGATGACCCCCGGCGGCAACTCGTCCCCGGCGGTGAGGAGGTTGATCCTCTCGCTGTTCAGCTTCTCCAACACGTCGATCTGGGACTCCGCCTGGTTGATCAGTAGCTTCACCCGTTCGCGCACCGACGCATCCTTAAGAGGTAAGGCCAAAAGTTCAGCGCGGGTTAGCTCACTGACCACGGCGCGCGTCAGCCTTCCTCCCTTCTTGGCGAGGGTTTCGCCACTGCGTCCGGCCACCACGTCAGCCGTCACCTCCGCCCCCTCAAGCAGCTGTTCCAGCTTCTTGTTGCGCTCCTCCAGAATGATGCGGCGCTCGTCGTCGGAGTTCTTGCGAATACGGGCGATTTCCTCCTCTTCGATGGCCTGGGCGCGGGAGTCCTTTTCGGCACCCCGGCGGGCAAAGATCTTCACCCCTACGACCACGCCCGAAATGCCCGGCGGGCATTTCAACGAGGCATCGCGCACGTCACCCGCCTTCTCACCGAAGATGGCGCGCAGCAGCTTCTCCTCGGGGGTGAGCTGGGTCTCTCCCTTGGGCGTGACCTTGCCCACCAGGATTGAGCCGGGGCGCACGTGGGCGCCGATGCGCACAATCCCCGCCTCGTCCAGATCGCGCAGCGCCCCCTCGGAAACGTTGGGAATGTCGCGGGTGATCTCCTCCGGCCCGAGCTTGGTGTCGCGCGCGGAAACCTCCAGCTCTTCGATGTGCACCGAGGTGAAGTAGTCGTCCTTGACCAGCTTTTCGGACACCACGATGGCGTCCTCGTAGTTGTACCCGCGCCACGGCATGAAGGCGACGAGCACGTTGCGTCCCAGGGCAATTTCGCCGTGATCAGTGTTGGGACCGTCGGCCAGCACCTGCCCCTTGACCACCCGCTGCCCCGGCCGCACGATCGGCTTCTGATTGATGCAGGTGTTCTGGTTGGAGCGGCGGAACTTGGTGAGCTGGTAGATGTCCGCACCGAAGTCCCGCGGCCGCTCGCCGTCCACATCGGCCGCCTCCACCCGCACGATGATGCGCCGCGCATCGACGGTATCCACCACGCCGGAGCGCCGGCAGACGATCACCGATCCCGAATCTCGGGCCACCGCTTCTTCCAGGCCGGTGCCCACGATGGGCGCCTCCGAGCGCAGCAGCGGCACCGCCTGCCGCTGCATGTTGGAGCCCATCAAGGCGCGGTTGGCGTCATCGTGTTCGAGGAAGGGAATGAGAGCCGCCGCCACCGACACCACCTGCTTGGGCGACACGTCGATGTAGTCGATCTTGTCGCGGTCGATGAGCACGAACTCACCGCCCGACCGAGCAATCACCTTCTCGTTCACCAGGTAACCGTTCTCGTCCACGACGGCGTTGGCCTGGGCGATGTTCAAGGATTCTTCATCCCACGCGGAAAGGTAGAACGCATGCGGCTGCCACTGCGCTGGCCGCTTGCCCGCCTTGATGAGCCTGGCGTTGGCCGCTTCGGCCTCCTCCAGCAGCACCACCTGGCCGATCTTGAACGGCGAGTCCCCGCACTCCGTGATGCTCACGTGGTCCAGCACCCGGCCCTTTTCTACTTTCTTATAGGGCGACTCAATGAAACCGTAGTCGTTGATGCGGGCGTAACACGACAGCGACGAGATCAGCCCGATGTTGGGACCTTCCGGCGTCTCGATGGGGCAGATGCGGCCGTAGTGAGTGGAGTGCACATCGCGCACCTCAAACCCCGCGCGCTCCCGCGACAGGCCGCCCGGACCCAGCGCCGACAGGCGCCGCTTGTGGGTCACCTCGGCCAGCGGGTTGGTCTGGTCCATAAATTGGGAGAGCTGCGACGACCCAAAAAACTCCTTCACGGCGCCGATCACCGGTTTGGCGTTGACCAGATCCCGCGGCATCGCCGAGTCAATGTCCTGGTGGATGGTCATGCGCTCCTTGATCGCCCGCTCCATGCGCACCAGCCCAACTCGGAACTGGTTTTCCAGCAGTTCGCCGACGGCCCGCACACGCCGGTTGGCGAGGGAGTCAATGTCGTCCACCCGCCCGATTCCCCGGGACAGCTGCAGGAGGTAGCGCACCACGGCGATGAAGTCTTCCTGGTCGAGGACGCGCTGCTTGGGGTTCTTGGTGAGGCCGAGCTTGACGTTGAACTTGAACCGCCCCACTTCGGACAGGTCGTACTTGCGCTCGTCGAAGAACAACCCCTCGAACAGCGCCGAGGCCGACTCCTCGGTGGGGGGATCGCCCGGGCGAAGCCGGCGATAGACCTCCATGACGGCGTCGATCCGGGCGCGGAAGGGGTCCTTCTCGATGGTCTTGGAGAGGATCTCGCCGGTGGTGTCCCAGGCGGGGAAGGCGAGGAGGAGGTCCGTGCGGCCCAGTTGCCGGGCGCGCTCGAACAGTTCGGGTGAGGCGCTGGTGTTGGCCTCGGCGATGACCTCGCCGGTGGATTCGTCCACCAGATCCTCGGCCAGCACCGCGTCCACCAGGTCATCCTCGGTCACCGCCACGTCCGCCTGCCCGAAGCGTTCCAGCCGCTCCCGCAGCTCAGCATCCAGACGCAACCCTGCAAACAGTTCCGGGTTGGCGACCCGCTTGCCGAAGGTGGCGGTCGCCTTGCGCTCCTCCACCTCGAGAACGCGCCTGTCCAGGTAGAGCGTCACCCCGTCCTGATCGAGCCTGGCGGAGATCAAGTGATAAAACTGCCGCAAGAGATCGGCGTTGCTCTCCAGCCCCAACGCGCGCAGAAACACGGTGGCGGGGAAGCGCCGCTTGCGGTCGATGCGCACGTAGAGGATCTGCTTCTTGTCAAACTCGAACTCGATCCACGAACCGCGGTACGGCACGATCTTGGCGAGCAGCGAGGTGGGCGTCTCACGGGTGAACGAAGCGCCCGGGGAGCGATGCAGCTGCGACACGATGACCCGCTCGGTGCCGTTGATGATGAAGGTCCCGGTTTCGGTCATGAGCGGCAGCTCGCCGAAGTACAGTTCCTCTTCTTTCACGTCGCGGATGCGGCGCTCCCCGCCCTCGCTGTCCTCCAGGACGACCAGCCGGAACGTCACCTTGAGGGGCACGGCATAGGTCAGTCCACGCTCGCGGCAGTCGGTCTCCGTATAGGTGAGCCGCAGCCCCACCGGATTACCGCACGTGCTGCAGTGGGGCACGGCGTTGGCGGTACTTTGACCGCACGCCGGACACACCACCTTTGACTCGTGCGGCTCGGCCGCCTTGATGCGCGCCCCGCAATGCTCGCAGGTGATGCGCAGATGCTCAAGACCCTTCAGTCGACCGCACTTGCACTCCCAAGTCCCGAGCTCGTACTTGACAAAGTGCAGCTCACAGGACGAGCGAAAATCAGCAAACGGGAAGACGCTCTCAAACACCGCCTGCAGGCCGGTGTTTTGCCGCTCCTCGGGGAGCAGATCCATCTGCAGGAACTGTTCGTAGCTCGCCCGCTGCACGGCAATGAGATTGGGCAAGGGGATTGTCGAGCGGATCCGCGAAAAGTTCTTCCGCTCCATCGTCTGATTTGCACTCATAAAAGCCCCACTCCTTACCGGGTCCGCCACCCCATCAACCGCCAACGCGAACCCGCGCGCCGCTCTCAAAAGGACTCTCGGATACGCCGTTTCGACTCATCGCCCGGCCCGCGATACCAGCCGCCATCGCATCCCGATCGTGCAGCGAAAACGCCGGCGAGGGGGCACACACCCCCTCCCACTGGTCTGCGTCGATCAAACCAGCTCTCGGACACCGGCGGGGGCATCTCTCGCGCCCCACCGGCACGCTGCGCCTGGCGCCTCGAGCTTCCGTCGACTTGACCCTCTCCCCGGCCGTTGCGCTGCGACGCTGCAACGTGGGCCGCGGCGACCCGCCGCCGCCCTAGACAATCTTCACCGTGGCGCCCGCTTCCTCGAACTTCTTCTTGATCTCCTCGGCCTCCTGCTTGGACACGCCCTCCTTGACCTTGGCCGGCGCGCTCTCCACCAGGTCCTTCGCCTCCTTAAGACCCAGCGAGGTAACCTCGCGAACCACCTTGATGACGTTGATCTTCTTGTCGCCCGCGGCTTCCAGCATGACGTCGAATTCGGTCTTTTCCTCCACCGCCTCGGCGGTTGCACCGCCGGCGGGCGCGGCCGCCATCGCCATGGGCACGGCGGCGGCAGCTGCCGACACACCGAACTCGTCCTCGAGCCGCTTGACCAACTCGTTCAGCTCCAGGACCGTCATCCCCTTGATCTGCTCCACGAACTCCTGAATCTGGGCCATTTTCCTGTCTCCTTTTTGCGACGTCACTTTCCTTCAACAAAACCCAGCGCCCTAGGCCTGGCGCTGCTTTTCTTCAGCGATCTGTTTCACCGTCACGGCGAGGGAACGCAGCGGCCAGTTCAACGCCGTCACCAGGCGCCGCATCGGCGACTGCAGCACGTAAAGGAGTCGCGCGACCAACTCAGCCTTGCTCGGCAGCATCGCCACCTGTTGCGCCTGCGCCGCGTCCAGCAGCTGTCCCTCCACCAACGCACCGCGAAACTGCAGCTTGTCGTGGCCCTTGGCGAACTCGGCGAGAGCCTTGGCGAGCTGCGCCGAGTCGGAGGTGGTGAAGGCCAACGCGATCGGTCCGTCGAGAAGCGTGCCCAGCGCCTCCCGCCCGGTCGCACCCAGCGCGATGCGCGCCAGCGTATTCTTGACCACCACGTATTGGGCCGAGACCGCCCGCACCTTCTCCCGTAACTCGGTCACCTCGGCGACGGTGAGCCCCTGGTACCCCATCACGAACACGCCTGTGGTCGGCTTGAGCGCGGACGTGAGGAAGTCGATCTGCTTCTGCTTCTGCTGCCGGGTAAGCATGCCTTCCCCCTTACTTGGTTTCGAGCTGGGCCAGGTCCAGGGAAACACCCGGTCCCATGGTGGTGGACACGAACGCCGACCGCACGTACTTCCCCTTGGCGGCCGGGGGCTTGGCACGCAGCACCGCCCCGATGAGCGACCGCGCGTTCTCCTCCAGCGCATCGGGAGAAAACGAGACCTTGCCCACGGGCACGTGCACGATGGCCGTCTTGTCGACGCGGAACTCCACCTTGCCAGCCTTGATTTCCCGCACCGCCTTGCCCACCTCGGTGGTCACCGTGCCGGTCTTGGGGTTGGGCATCAGGCCGCGCGGGCCCAGCACCTTGCCAAGCCGCGACAGCACCCGCATCATATCCGGTGTGGCCACCACGGCTTCGAAGTCCAGCCACCCCCCCTGGATCTTCTCCACCGCCTCTTCGCCCATCACAAAGTCGGCGCCCGCCTCCTCTGCCTCGCGCGCCGCATCGCCCACCGCCACCACCAGCACGCGCTTCGTCTTGCCCGTGCCGTGGGGCAATACCACCGTGCCGCGCACCATCTGGTCCGCGTGGCGGGGATCCACTCCCAGCCGCAGGGAGATCTCCACCGTCTCGTCGAACTTCGCTGGGTGGATCTCCCGTACCAGCTCGAGGGCGCTGCGCAGATCATAGGGCCGCGGCTCGACCCGGGACTTGGCTTGCAGATACTTCTTCGAGCGCTTCACACCCGCCTCCCTCTTTATCCCGGCACGATTTCGATGCCCATACTGCGCGCCGTGCCCTCGATGGTTGAGATCGCCGCCTCCAGAGAGGTTGTGTTGAGGTCAGGAAGCTTGGTCCGGGCGATTTCCTCCACCTGGGCGCGCGTGATCTTCCCCACCTTGTTGCGGTTCGGCTCTCCCGACCCCTTCTCGACTCCCGCCGCCTTGGCCACCAGAAACGACGCGGGGGGCGTCTTGGTGATGAAGGTGTAGGTCCGGTCGGAGTACACCGTGATCACCACCGGGATGATCGTCCCGGCCACCTTCTGCGTGCGGGCGTTGAACGCCTTGCAGAAGTCCATGATGTTGACGCCATGTTGACCCAGCGCTGGCCCCACCGGCGGTGCCGGCGTGGCCTGACCGGCCGGGATCTGTAGTTTGACGTATGCGACGATCTTCTTCGCCATCTCTTTTCAAGCCTCACACAATCTTCTGAACCTGACTGAACTCCAGCTCCACCGGAGTCGAGCGCCCGAAGATCGTGACCATGACCTTGAGCGTCGAGCGGTCGAGGTTGACCTCTTCCACGACCCCCGTGAAGTTGGAGAACGGCCCGTCCGTGATGCGCACCTGTTCACCCTTCTCGAAGACGTGCTTGGGTCTCGGCTTCTCCCTGGCCACCGTGACCTGGTGCAGGATCTGGTTGACCTCCTCCTCGGTGAGCGGGGTCGGCTTCTTGCCCGAGCCCACGAACCCCGTCACCTTGGGCGTGTTGCGCACTAAATGCCACGCCTCGTCGGTCATCTCCATCTGCACCAAGACATACCCTGGGAAAAACTTGCGCTGTACCTCGCGGCGCTTGCCGTTGCGCATCTCCACCACCGTCTCGGTGGGGATGCGGACTTCACCGAAGAACTCCTGCATCCCCAGCGCCTCGATGCGCTGTTCCAGGGACTTCTTGACCCGGTCCTCGAAACCCGAGTAGGCGTGGATGATGTACCACTCCTTGGGCATTCGCCGTCAGCTCCTCTCTCCCTGCACGCCTCTAAGAGAGCGCCCGGATGACCCACTTCACAACGTTAAGGAATAGTAGGTCAAAGAGATACAGAAAGATCCCGAACACAAACGAGGCTGCGATGACGACCACCGTGGTCGCCACCACCTCGTCCTTGGAGGGCCAGGTGACCTTCTTGGTCTCGACGACCACCTCGCCAAGGAACGTCTTGAGCCGCTTCCACCAGTCCATCTTCGGCGCCTCCGGGGCGCGATGTGTATGGCAGGCCAGGAGGGACTCGAACCCCCAACCACCGGTTTTGGAGACCGGGACTCTACCAATTGAGCTACTGGCCTACCTGCGCTTCCAACATTACTTGGTCTCGCGATGCAGCGTGTGGCGTTTGCAGAACTTGCAGTACTTCTTCACCTCAAGCCGCTCGGTTTGCTTTTTCTTGTTGCGAGTCGCCATGTAGTTGCGGCGCTTGCACTCCTGACAGGCGAGGATAACGTTGTCCCTCATGGAGAAACCTCACTCGACGATCTCGGTGATGGTGCCGGCGCCGACGGTGCGGCCGCCCTCGCGGATGGCGAAGCGCAACCCCTTCTCCATGGCAATGGGGGTGATCAGCTCCACCGTGATCGACACGTTATCCCCAGGCATCACCATCTCCACCCCCTCCGGCAGCTTCACCGACCCGGTCACATCCGTGGTCCGGAAGTAAAACTGCGGCCGATAGTTGGAGAAAAACGGCGTGTGCCGCCCACCCTCTTCCTTGCTCAACACGTACACCTCACCCTTGAACTTGGTGTGCGGCTTGATCGTCCCAGGCTTCGCCACCACCTGCCCCCGCTCCACCTCCGACTTCTCCGTGCCCCGCAGCAACAACCCAATGTTGTCCCCGGCCTGCCCCTGGTCCAGCAGCTTGCGGAACATCTCCACCCCGGTCACCACCCTCTTGAACGTCGGCCGAAACCCCACGATCTCCATCTCATCCCCAACCTTCACCACCCCCCGCTCCACCCGCCCGGTCACCACCGTACCCCGCCCGGAAATCGTGAACACGTCCTCGATCGGCATCAAAAACGGCTTGTCCACGTCCCGCACCGGCTCCGGCACGTACGTGTCCAACGCCTCCATCAACTCCACAATGCACGCCGCCGACGGATCATCCGCATCCGTCACCGCCCCAGCCTTCAGCGCCGACCCCCGCACCACCGGCACCTCGTCCCCGGGAAAGTCATACTGCGACAACAACTCCCGCACTTCCAACTCCACCAGGTCCAACAACTCCGGGTCCTCAACCTTGTCCACCTTGTTCAAAAACACCACGATGTACGGCACCCCAACCTGCCGCGCCAGCAAGATGTGCTCCCGCGTCTGCGGCATCGGCCCGTCCTCCGCCGAAACCACCAAAATCGCACCGTCCATCTGCGCCGCCCCGGTGATCATGTTCTTCACGTAGTCGGCGTGCCCAGGACAGTCCACGTGCGCGTAGTGCCGGTTGGGCGTCTGGTACTCCACGTGCGAGGTGGCAATGGTCAAAATCTTCATCTCGTTCCGCCGACCCTGTGCAATCGACGCCTTCGCCACCTCGTCGTAGGACTTGTACTCAGCCAAGCCCTTCATCGACATCACCTTGGTAATCGCCGCCGTCAACGTGGTCTTGCCATGGTCCACGTGCCCAATGGTCCCCACGTTCACGTGCGGCTTCGTCCGATCAAACTTCTGCTTGGCCAT
>Ga0209101_1000339_pt1 | contig 39184 bp, 30 predicted proteins | sample ConPoolayeCmetaG_FD_185481 | JGI IMG/M metagenome (GOLD analysis project Ga0209101, IMG submission 185481) | Hot spring microbial mat communities from California, USA to study Microbial Dark Matter (Phase II) - Cone Pool mat layer C metaG... ...
GCTGGCGGCGCTGCTTTTTGTGCTCCGGCGGCCGCTGGTGCTGGGCGTCTTTGGACCGGCCTACGGGGACGCGGCCGAGCTGGTGGGCGTGCTGGCGTGGTTGTTGCCGGGCGCCTCGGCAGCCATGCTCACGGGCGTGGCTCTCGCTGCCACCGGCCGCCAGGCGTGGTCGCTGGCCAGCCAGGGCGCGCTGGTGGCGGCGGTGCTGGCCGGCAACCTGTTGGCCGTGCCGCGCTGGGGCGTGGCCGGGAGTGCTGGCGTGGCGGTGCTGGCACACAGCGTTGCCGGTCTCGTGGTGGCCGGCCTGGGGGCGGTGGCCGCCGCCTGGCCGCGCACGATGCCGGGGGAGGAGGGGCGGTGAGTCGGGAAGGCGGAGAACCGCTTTTTGGGGTGGTGGTGGTGCACTTCGGCGATCCGGCGCCGAGTCGGCGTTGCGTCGCGTCGATCGCCGCTGACCCTTCGCCGGTGCGCCGGCGGGTGGTGGTGGTGGACAACTCGGGTACCTACCCCGGTGAGCCAGTCGCCGACGAACGGGTGCTGCGCCTTCCCCACAACCCCGGCTTCGGCGCCGGCGCCAACGCCGGGGTGGGCGCGCTGGGAGGTGGAGAGTACGCTGGGCTCGTTATTCTCAATCACGACGTGGAGCTGCTTCCCGGTTATCTGGCGGCGGTTTGCGGCGGGCTGGCGGACAGGAAATCGGGCGCGGCGGCCGGGCCGCTCTACTTGGATCACGCCGAGGGGCGGCTTTGGTACGCGGGGGGTCAGGTCAACTTTGCCTTGGGCACGGTGAGACAGTCTCGTTCCCCGCGGCTGGCGCGGCGCGCCCGGGAGGTGGGGTTCATCCCGGGGGCGGCGATGGCCGTCTCACCGCGGGCGTGGCGCGAGGTGGGCGGCTTCGACCCAGAGTTTTTCCTCTACAACGAGGATGTGGATCTCTGCCTGCGGCTGCGGCGGCGGGGGTACGCCCTGCGCTTTGTCCCCCAAGCCGCGGCAATCCACCACCTGGGGGACGCGACCGGATCGCGGGAACGCTCGCCGCTGTACCTTGAGCACCTCTCCCGCACCCGTTTGCGCCCGTTCCAGCCGCGTGCCTATCGCCTCTACCTCGCCCTCGTCCACACCCTCTACGTGGGGGTGCGGGCCACACTGCTGGCGGCCGGTGGCGGCTCCCGCGGGCGGGAACAGGCGCGGGCGCTGTGGCGCGGGCACCGCGCGGCGCTGCGTACCGTGCTGGCACGGCGAACACCCCTGGACGCAGAGGTTTCCAGCGCGGGGCGAGGGTGAGGCGCTTCCAGATCTGAGTGTCTTCTTGGGGGGGTTGACAATCCAAGACTGAGATACTAGATTTTGGCAGTCGGCAGTGGAGAGTGCTAACGCCTCGCCAGCCGGCCTCGAAGAAACCATACCAGGTTCTGGAGGGAAAGGAGAACAGAGTATGAAGGTACGTCCACTTCACGATCGCGTTGTGCTCCGCCGGTTGGAGCCCGAGGAGACAGTGCGCGGCGGGATCATCATCCCGGACACCGCCAAGGAGAAGCCCCAGGAAGCCGAGGTGGTGGCCGTCGGAGACGGCAAGCGCGATGACGAGGGCAAGCGCATCCCCATGGATGTGAAGGTCGGCGAGCGCGTGCTCATCGGCAAGTACTCGGGCACCGACATCAAGATCGGCGACGACGAGTTCGTGATCGTGCGCGAGGACGAGATCCTCGGTGTGGTCGAGAAGTAAGGAAAGAAGGAGGAAACAGATGGCCAAGCAAATTGTGTATTCCGAGGACGCCCGCCAGGCGATCCTCCGCGGCGTCAACAAGCTCGCCGATGCGGTCAAGGTGACGCTCGGCCCTAAGGGTCGCAACGTCGTTCTGGAGAAGAAGTTCGGCTCGCCCGTCATCACCAAGGACGGGGTCACCGTAGCCAAGGAAGTGGAACTGAAAGACAAGCTGGAGAACATGGGCGCCCAGATGGTGCGCGAGGTGGCCTCCAAGACCTCCGACGTGGCCGGTGACGGTACCACCACCGCCACCGTGCTGGCGCAGGCGATCTACCGCGAGGGGATCAAAAACGTCACCGCCGGCGCCAACCCCATGGACCTCAAGCGCGGCATCGATCTGGCCGTCAAGGAGGCCGTCAAGGCCATCGCTGATCTGGCCAAGCCGGTGGAGGGCAAGGCGATCGCTCACGTGGGTACGATCTCGGCCAACGCCGACGAAGAGATCGGCCGCATCATCGCCGAGGCGATGGACAAGGTGGGCAAGGACGGCGTGATCACGGTCGAGGAGTCCAAGACCATGGACACCACCCTCGAGATCGTCGAGGGTATGCAGTTCGACCGCGGCTATCTGTCGCCCTACTTCGTCACCGACGCGGAGCGCATGGAGTGCGTGTACGAGGGCGCCAAGGTCCTCTTGTTCGAGAAGAAGATCTCCTCCATGAAAGACCTGCTGCCTATTTTGGAGCAGGTGGCCAAGCAGGGCAAGCCCCTCCTCATCGTCGCCGAGGACGTGGAGGGTGAGGCTCTCGCTACCCTGGTGGTGAACAAGCTGCGCGGCACGCTCCAGGTGGTGGCCGTCAAGGCCCCCGGCTTCGGCGACCGCCGCAAGGCCATGCTCGAGGACATCGCCATTCTCACTGGCGGCAAACTCATCTCCGAGGACCTCGGCATCAAGCTCGAGAACGTCAAGTGGGAGGATCTGGGTACCGCCAAGAAGATTACCGTGGACAAGGACAACACCACCATCGTGGTGGACGACGCCGACCCCAAAAAGCGCGAGGCGATCGCCGGCCGCGTCAAGCAGATCCGCAAGCAGATCGAGGAGACCACCTCGGACTACGACCGGGAGAAGCTGCAGGAGCGGTTGGCGAAGCTGGTGGGCGGCGTGGCGCAGATCAAGATCGGGGCCGCCACCGAGACCGAGATGAAGGAAAAGAAGGCGCGCGTGGAGGACGCGCTGCACGCCACCAAGGCGGCCGTGGAGGAGGGCATCGTGCCCGGCGGCGGCGTGGCGTTGGTGCGCGCTATCGAGGCCGTCGAGAAGCTGTACAAGGAGCAGAAGGGGGACGTCGCCACCGGGGTGCAGATCGTCCTGCGCGCCCTCGAGGAGCCGACCCGGCAGATCATCAAGAACGCCGGTATCGACGAGGCGGCCGTGGTGGTGCGCGAGATCCGCGCCAAGGGCGGCAACTGGGGGTACAACGCCCAGACCATGCAGCTGGAGGATCTGGTGGAGGCGGGGGTCATTGACCCGGCCAAGGTCACCAAGAACGCCCTGCTCAACGCGGCCTCCATTGCGGGTCTCTTACTCACCACCGAAGCGTTGGTCGCTGAGATCCCCGAGGAGAAGAAGGAAACCCCCGGCGCTGGCGCGCACGGCGGCATGGGCGACATGTACTGACCGTCCCTGGGGTGGGGGGCCGCTGCTGGCCTGCCAGTCCCCCGGACCACACAACCACCGCGGGCGGGATCGCCAGGTCCCGCCCGCATTACTTTTCGGTGTGCGGCTGGCATCCACCGGCTGCGCCAGAAACGCCTGCCGGCGTTCGGGCCGCAGGAGCCGTGCCGCCGCCTACGGTTCGACGCGGTAGTTAGGGGCTTCCTTGGTGATGATCACGTCGTGGGCGTGGGACTCTTTCAGGCCGGCGGCGGTGATCCGAATGAAGCGGGCCCGTTGCTGCAGGGCGGGGATGTTCTCGCAACCGGTCAGCCCCATGCCGGCGCGCAGGCCCCCCACCAGCTGGGTGAGCTGGGCGGCGAGCGGCCCCTTGTACGGCACGATGCCCTCGATCCCTTCGGGCACCAGCTTGGCGAGGTGTTCGTCGGCCTGGAAGTAGCGATCGCGCGCCCCCTCGCCCGCCTTCATGGCGCCCAGGGACCCCATCCCGCGGTACGCCTTGAAGGTGCGACCCTGGTAGAGGATTTGCTCGCCCGGGGACTCGTCCACGCCGGCGAAGAGTGACCCGATCATCACCGTGTCGGCGCCCGCCGCCAACGCCTTGGTAATGTCGCCGGAGTACTTGATGCCGCCATCGGCGATGAGCGGTACGCCCGCCTCCCGGCAGGCGCGGGCACACTCTTGGATCGCCGAAATCTGGGGCACGCCGGCGCCGGTGACCACGCGGGTGGTGCAGATGGAACCAGGGCCGATCCCCACTTTGACGGCGTCCACTCCGAGGGCGATGAGGTCGCGCGCCCCTTCGTAGGTGGCGACGTTGCCGGCGATCAAGGGTACCTCGGGGAATTTCTCCTTTATCAATCGCGCCGCCGCCATGACCTTTTCCGAGTGACCGTGCGACGAGTCCAGGCAGAGCACGTCCACCTTCGCCGCCACCAGGGCCCGGCAGCGTTCCTCCAGGTCGGGGCCGGAGCCCACCGCCGCGGCGACCCGCAGCCGGCCCAGGGAGTCCTTGCAAGCGTTGGGGTACTCGTGCGCCTTCTTGATGTCTTTGACGGTGATGAGCCCTTTGAGGCCGCCGTCGTCGCCGACGATCAGGAGCTTCTCGATGCGGTGGCGGTGGAGCAGCGCCTTGGCCTCTTCCAGGGTGGTGCCCACGGGCGCCGTCACCAACCGCTCGGAGGTCATGAAGTCGGCGATGGGGCGGTGGATTTCGGTGCAAAAACGCAGGTCGCGGTTGGTGAGAATACCCTTGAGGTGGCCGTGTTCGTCCACCACCGGGAGGCCCGAGATGCGGAAGCGGGCCATCACCTCCAGGGCTTCGCTTACGAGTTGGTCCGGCCGGATGGTGACCGGGTCGACGATCATCCCCGACTCCGACCGCTTGACCATATCCACCTCTTCGGCTTGCCTTTCTGGGGTCATGTTGCGGTGGATGACCCCGATGCCGCCGTGTTGGGCCATGGCAATGGCCATGTGCGCCTCGGTCACCGTATCCATGGCGGCGGTCAGCACCGGGATGTTGAGGCGGATGCCGCGGGTCAGTTGGGAGGAGACGTCCACCTGCAGGGGGTGCACCGAGGAGCGCCCGGGCAGGAGGAGAACGTCATCGAAGGTGAGAGCCAGCGGGATCGGGTGATCAGCCATGGCGAAGTCTGCCTCACCCCCGCCGAGGTTTCAAGGGGCACCTGTCCTTTCCCGCCGCGACTTGCCCGCCGTGTCCCAGCTTACGAGGCAGCGCCCAGGTTGGCGCCGCAGCACTTCTTGTACTTCTTGCCCGAGCCACAGGGGCAGGGGTCGTTGCGCCCCACCTTGGGGGTCTGGCGGCGCACGGTGGTGGGTACTGCGGCGGACGGAGACTGCCTTGCTTCAGGCCGTTCGCCGGCCAGGGCACTGGCCTCGGCCTTGGAGGAGTAGGTCTGCACCTGCCGCCGGCGCTGGGGGACCTCCTCCACCAGCTCGACGCGGAACAGGTATTGGATCACCTGGTCCTCGACCCTCTCCATCATCTCCTGGAACAGCTCGAACGACTCGCGCTTGTACTCCACCAGCGGGTCTCGCTGGGCGTACGCGCGCATGCTGATGCCCTCCTTGAGGTGGTCCAGGGCGAGAAGGTGATCCTTCCACTGAGCGTCCAGCACCGAGAGCAGGATGTACTTCTCCAGTCGTTCGAACGCCTCGGCGCCGAGGGTGGCGCGACGCGTGTCGTAGCGCGCCTCCATGGCGGCGTTGAGCGCTTCCTCCAAGGTGGGGCGCGTGGCCTGCTCCCACGCCACGTCGGTGTCGGCCAGCGACAGGCCGAACATCTCCTTGAGCTCGCGCTCCAACCCGTCCCGGTCCCACTCATCGAAGTGCTTCTCTTCAGGGCAGTGGGTGTCGAGGGCGGCGCCGATGATGTCGCGGCTGGCGCGCAGGATCCATTCGCGGACGTTGCGCCCCTCAAGGACGTCCCGTCGCAGGCGGTACACCGACTCGCGCTGCTTGTTCATGACGTCGTCGTACTTGAGTAAGTGCTTGCGAGTCTCAAAGTTGCGAGCTTCCACCTGTTTTTGGGCGCGCTCGATGGAGCGGGTGACCATGCGCGACTCGATGGGCACGTCCTCATCCATCCCCAACCGGCGCATGAGCTCGCGCATGCGGTCGGAGGCGAAGATGCGCATGAGGTCGTCTTCGAGGGAAAGGATGAAGCGGCTCGCCCCGGGGTCGCCCTGCCGTCCTGAGCGGCCGCGCAGCTGATTGTCGATGCGCCGCGCCTCGTGCCGCTCGGTGCCGAGGATGAAAAGGCCGCCGGCGGCGAGTACCTTCTCCTTCTCCTCGGTACACTTCTGCCGGTATTTAGCGAGCGCGGCGGCGTAAGCCTCGGGCTCTTTGTAGGGGTCGGCCTCCGCGCGGGCCAGCCCCTCCGGGTTGCCACCGAGGATGATGTCGGTCCCTCGGCCGGCCATGTTGGTGGCGATGGTCACCGCGCCGTGGCGGCCGGCCTGCGCGACGATCGCTGCTTCGCGCTCGTGATACTTGGCGTTGAGGACGACGTGGGGCACGCCGCGGCGTTTGAGCATTTCCGAGAGCTTTTCGGACTTCTCGATGGACACCGTCCCCACCAGCACCGGTTGTCCCCGCTCGCGCAGCTGGAGAATCTGCTCCACCACCGCCTTCCACTTCTCCTTCTCGGTGCGGTAAATGACGTCGGGGTGGTCGATGCGGATCATGGGCTTGTTGGTGGGGATGACCACCACATCCAGGCCATAAATGTGCGCGAATTCGTCCGCCTCGGTCTCGGCCGTGCCGGTCATGCCGGCGAGCTTCTCGTACATGCGGAAGTAATTCTGCAGGGTGATGGTGGCCAGGGTCTGATTCTCGGCCTCGATCTTGACCCCCTCTTTGGCCTCCACGGCCTGGTGCAGCCCGTCGGACCAACGCCGCCCCGGCATCAGCCGCCCGGTGAACTCGTCGACGATGATGACTTGCCCGTCCTTGACGATGTAGTGGTGGTCTCGATGGTAGAGGGAGTGGGCGCGTAGCGCCTGGTTGACCGCGTGCAGAATCTCGATGTTGTTGGGGTCGTAAAGGTTGGGAACGCCAAGCAGCTTCTCGGCCTTGGCCACGCCCTCGTCGGTCAGGGCAGCGGTGTGGGTCTTCTCCTCCACCAGGTAATCGCCGGTCACCGACCGGTTGCCGTATTTATCCTTGAGCTCCTCGCCGCGCACCAGCTTGGGGATGATGCGGTCCACCTTGTAGTAGAGATCCACCGAGATCTCCGAGGGACCGGAGATGATCAGCGGCGTGCGCGCCTCGTCCACCAGGATGGAGTCCACCTCGTCGACGATGGCGTAGATGTGACCGCGCTGGACCATGTTCTCGAGCTCGAATTTCATGTTGTCGCGCAGGTAGTCGAAGCCGAACTCGTTGTTGGTGCCGTAGGTGATGTCGGCGAGGTAGGCTTCCCGGCGCTGGGCGTCCCCCATCTGGTTCTGGATGCACCCCACGGACAGCCCGAGGAACGTGTAGATCTGTCCCATCCACTCGGCGTCGCGGCGCGCCAGGTAATCGTTGACCGTGACCACGTGGACGCCGCGCCCAGTGAGGGCGTTGAGCACCACTGGCAGGGTGGCGACCAGGGTCTTTCCCTCACCCGTGCGCATTTCGGCGATCTTCCCTTCGTGCAACACCATGCCGCCGATGAGCTGGACGTCGAAGTGCCGCATCCCGAGGGTGCGCTTGCCGGCCTCGCGGACAATGGCGAAGACCTCGTTGAGGTGTTGGTCGAGGACCTCCTGGATGCGGGCGCGACGCTCCTTGACCTCCTCGGGCAGTTCGGCGGTGGCCGCGGCCACCTGCTCACGGATCGCGGCGATGCGGGCGCGCAGCGAGTCGTCGGACAGCGCGGCGACCTGTGGCTCGAGGGCGTTGATCTCGGCGACCCGCGGCGCGAGGCGTTTCATCTCGCGCTCATGGGTCGAGCCCAGAAAGATTTCCACGATCTTGTCGACGAACGTCTTCGGCATACCCACCTCAAATCCGTAAGAATACTCGCCCCTTCCTGGCGACTCAAACGCCCCGCCGCCGCCACCGTTACGACCGCTGTCATGGACGCGGTCGCGGTCACCGGTCACAGGCACGGTCACGGTCACCGGTCACGGGCATCGACACGGGGGCCACGGGCGTTTCGCGTCTCACCTTCCCTGCGGTTCCTGTCTACGACAACGCGAGGAGGCGGCAGAAAAGCAGGGCGCCGGTGGGCACGAGGGTTGCCGAGCACAAGTTCATCGCCAGGCCGTGGGTGAGCATGGCGCGGATCGGCACGCACCCGGAGCCGTAGACGATGGCGTTGGGGGGAGTGGCCACTGGGAGCATGAACGCCATGCTGCACCCCAGGGCGATGGCCACGGCAGGGGGCACGGGGCTCACTGCGGCGGCCTGGGCCGAGGCGATGGCGATGGGGGCCAGCATCGCCGCGACGGCGGTGTTGGAGGTGGTCTCGGTGAGAAAGATGGCGGTGATGCCGAAGAGGAAGGTGAGGGAGGTCAGGGAGCGGGCGCCGGTGATCTCCACCAGGAACGTGCCCACCGCCTCCGCCAGCCCCGTGCGCAGCATCGCCCCGCCCAAGGAAAGGCCGCCCCCGAACAGCAGCAGGGTTCCCCAATCGATGCGCGCGGCGGCGGACCAGCTCAGGGTGAACCGACGCGCTCGCCAGTCCACCGGGAGGACGAACAGGAGGGCGGCAGCCAGCACCGCCACCACCGCCTCTGGGAAGAGCTTCCCCAAGGTGGAGGCGGCGCCACTGCTTGGGCCGAAGAGGAGCGCGGCAGCGCCTGGCGTGATCCAGAGCGTCACGGCGAACAGGAAAGCGATGCAGGTGTTGCGCTCGGCGGGCCGCCACCGTCCCAGCTCCGCGCGCTCGGCGGCCAAAAGTTGGCGCGAGCCCGCAAGATGGCGCGCCTCGGGCGGTAGAACAATGCGCAGGTAGGTCACCAGGACCGCCACCATGGCGAGGGTAACGGGGGAGCTGAGAACCATCCAGGTGAAGAAGGAAATTTTGATACCTGCGAGGGTTTCCAGGGACGAGAGGACGATCAGGTTGGGGGGCGTGCCTATGGGGGTGGCTGTCCCACCGATGGACGCCGCCCAGGCAATGGCCAGCATGAGGGCGGTGCCGTAGCGCAGCTTGCTGAGGTCGACCGGTGCGCCGCTTTTCCCTTGCAGGAGCCGCGAGAGGGCCGTCAACACGGCGAGCCCCAGGGGGAACATCATGGCGGCCGTGGCGGTGTTCGAAAGCCACATGGAGAGGCCGGCGGTGGTGGCGACGAAGGCGAGGAGAATGCGGGTGGCAGAGGACCCCACCCAACGGTGGGAGAGGATAGCGTGGGCAACGCGGCGCTCGAGACCCGAGGCGAGCATCGCCTCGGCGAGGAGGAAGCTGCCTAGGAACAACAAGATAATGGGATCGCCGAAGGGCGCGAACAGCTCTCTCGCCGAGCCTACCCCGCACAGCACGGCCAGCGACGGGGCGAGCAGGGAGGTCACGGGGATAGGAACCGCCTCGGTAATCCACCAGGTCAGAACCCAGGCGGCGACGCCGAGTAGCCGGGCGGCCTCGGGCCGGGGGAGGGCGGTGGGGGGAAAGGCGAGGAGCAGCAGGAACAGCGCTGGACCGAGAAACAGCCCCAAGGTCCGCCGCGCCCGTTCGAAGCGCAGCTCGGCGGGGGACAGCTCGGCCGCAGCCTCCCACAGGTCGCGAAAACGGGGGCGCTCGGGCAAAACTCTCCAACAGGATCGCACGGGGGCGACCCGCCAGGCGAGAGTATCGCCTGCGCTCGACTCACGCAACGGCCTGTTACGGCATCGTCACAGGAGGGAACTCTCCCGGCGTTACCTCCGCGCTACAGCAGACCAGTTCGTACGGGTACCGAGTCACGGGGCCGTGTGATGGCACCAGTTCCTTGACGCCGTGCCGAGGGACTTGGCGATTAGGTATCGTCATTGCATACTTCGCACAGGAGGAGAGAGGGTATGCCCATTATCACGATCTCCCGCGGGTCGATGAGCGGCGGTACGGCGCTGGCGGAGTGCCTGTCGAAGAATCTGGGGCTCCCCTGTATCGGCCGGGAGGAAGTGGCCGAGAAAGCAGGGGCCCTCATCGGCGTTTCCCCGGCCGTGGTGGAAGAAAAGCTGATGCAGTCGCCGGGTTTTTGGGACCGGGTGACGGCCGATCGGCGGCGCTACGTGGTGGCACTCCAGGCCGTGTTGGCCGACCACGCGGTATCCGGCAACTTCGTCTACCACGGCCAGGCCGGCCATCTGCTGCTGCGCGGCGTTCCCGCGGTGCTGCGCGTTCGTCTCATCGCCCCACTGGAGGTCCGGGTGCGCTCGCTGGTGGAGCGGCACGGCATGCGGCGGCAGGCGGCGCTGGACTACATCAAGCAGGTGGACGAGGATCGCCTGCGCTGGACGCGCATGGTGTACGACGCGGATCTGCGCGATCCTGGGTTGTACGACCTGGTCATCAATTTGGAGACGCTCTCGTTGCAGTCGGCGTGCGCCGTGGTCACCGAAGCGGCGGGCCGGCCCGAGTTTGCGGTCACGCCGGAGGTGCAGGCGGCGCTCACCGACTTCGCCCTGGCGAGCCGTGTCAAGCTGGCCCTGGCCACGCACGTGGCGACGCGCGGTTCGGTGTTCGAAGTGACCGCCAAAGGGGGTGCCGTGACCGTCACAGGGGTGGTGCCGGAGCCAGCGATGCTCACCCACGTGAGTAGCCGCTTGGCGGAGGAAGTCGAGGGGGTGGTGCGAACCGTTGCCGGGGTTACCGGTGTGACGCTGGATCTCCAGCAGTTTGACGCCTATCACTAGGCGATGGGAGGAGGGGACTCGTGGGCTTCCTGAACTGGCTGCAGGAGTTAGGTCGGGACGCCAACCCCGCCGCCGACGGCTTCCAGGCGTCCATGCTATACGTCGTGGTCAGCGTGGCGCTGCCGGTGGCGATTGGCGTGTTCGTAGGGTTCGGATTGCGGCTCATCGAACGGGTGTTCGGCGTTGAGCTGGGCAGGGGAGGTCACTAGATGTCTGTAGCGGATTTCGTTATCAGCGTCGACAACTTCCCCTGGCTGGTCCTTTTCGGGCTGGTGGTGGGGGCCTTAGGGGGCTTTTTTGGCGTCGGCGGCGGTTTCCTCATGGTGCCGATGCTCAACGTGGTGTTCGGCATCCCCTACAACATCGCGGTGGGATCGGATCTCGGGCAGATGTGCGGCATGTCCACGGCTGCCACCGTGCGCCACATGCGTTTCGGCAACATCGATTTCAAGCTAGGGTTCCTGATGATCGCGGGGACAGCGCTGGGCGTGGAGGCCGGCGCGACAATCTTGGAAGTGCTCAAGCATTCGGGTGAAGTGGTGATCAACGGCCGCCCGGTGAGCCTGATGACCCTGGTCATGAGCCTGGTGTACGCGGCGCTGCTCATCTTCCTGGGTACCGCAATGATCACCGAGTCGCGGCGGACATTGAAGCGCACCGCTGGGAAGGCTGAGCTCGCTGCCGCCGAATCGCCTGCCTCACCCATTGCCGTGCGCCTGCGCACCTTGAAGCTGTGGCCGATGGTCTCGCTGCCGGCCTCGGGGATCGCCTCGATCTCGCTCTGGGTTATTCTGATCGTCGGCTTTCTCACCGGTTTCTTGTCGGGGATGCTGGGGGTGGGTGGCGGGTTCATTCGCATGCCGGCGCTGGTGTACATCCTCGGCTGCCCGACGGTGGTGGCGGTGGGGACGGACCTGTTCGAGATCATGTTCTCTTCCGGGTACGGTGTGTTCACGCACGCGCTCAAAGGGAACGTGCATCTGGTGCTGGTGCTGGCGCTGCTGGTTGGCACCACCGTCGGGGCGCAGATCGGTGCTTCGTACACGCGCAAGGCGGGAGGTCCGTGGGTGCGCTTCGGTTTCGGCTGCCTGGCGTTCGTCGGCGTCATCATGGTGGCCTTCAAGCTCTACCTGCAGGTGGTAAGGTAGCCATGTGGGAGCTTTGGGCGACTGGCTGAAGGCGTACCTCAAAACGCGCCGCGCGCGCACCCGATATGTACCGGTCGCCGAGCGGTTCGCCCATTTTCGCAGCATTGGGGCGGCCAACAACGCGTTTTTAGAAAACCTCGCCCAGCTGTTGGAGCGGGATGGGGCGGCGGCGATGGGGGCCGTCGCCTCGGCGTACGAGGCGCTGTCCGGGCCGGTGGGGGCGATGGTCAAGGGGTTGGTGGCGATGACCGGCGGCCGCTGGCAGGACCTCGTGTGCCGGTTCGAGGAGCTGGACCGCGAGCTCGCCCAGGAAGTCTTGAAAACCCGGCCGATCGAGTTCGGGCCGCTCGTCATGTGGCCTTCCCCCGGCTCGCCGCTCCACCCCGAGGAAGTGGGGCCCAAGGCCGCGCGACTCTCCCAACTGGTTGGTAACGCGGCCTTTAAGATACCGCCATTCTTCGTTGTATCCATCTATGGCTACCGTTCCTTCATCGAGGCCACTGGTCTGCAGGATTTCATCAACCAGCTCCTTTGGGACTCGGATCTCTCCAACTCTCACGCCATCGAGATGTTCGCCCGCGAGGTTGAGGAGGCGGTGCTAGCGAGCGACGTGCCTCCGCTGCTGGCCTCCGCCCTGCTGGAGGCGCACGCGGTCCTGTGCGCCCAGGCCGCTACCCCGTGGGGGGTGGCGGTGCGGTCCAGCGCGGTGGTGGAGGACAGCGAGTCCTCCTTCGCCGGGCAGTTCGAGAGCGAACTCGGCGTCTCTCGGGAGGGGCTGCTTGACGCGTTCAAGCGGGTGGTGGCCTCAAAGTACCGGCCGGCGGCGGTGCAGTACGCGCTGGCGCGGGGCTTTCTCGACCAAGACGTGGCCATGCCGGTGCTGGTCATGGCCATGGTGCAGCCCCGGGCCAGCGGGGTTGCCTACTCCCGCGATCCGCAGGGAAGTAACGTGGCGATCGTCACGGCGGTGCCGGGTCTAGCCCAGACCCTCGTGGAGGGCAGGGTGGTACCGGACCGCTACCTGGTGGAGCCGGGTGCTTCTCCGACGGTGATCGAGGCGCTGCCCGGCGATGGCGCTGCGGCTTTGCGCTGCGGGAGGGAGGGTGGTCTGGTGGAGGAGACGGTGACCGGCGGCCTGGCCTTGTGCCCCACCGAGGCGATCGAGGTGGCTCGCCTGGCCTGGGCGCTGGAATCCCACTTCGGCGTTCCCCAGGACGTGGAGTGGGCATTCGACGAGCAAGGCACCTTGCTGGTGGTGCAGAGCCGCCCGCTGGCGCTGGCAGACAGCGGTGCTGGGCGGCGCAGCACGGGCGTGGTGGAGGGGTACCCGGTGCTGGTGGACGACGGCCAGCGGGCGGCCGGCGGGGTGGCCTGCGGCAGGGTCGTGCACTGGCAGGGAGGGCTGGGCCAAACGCCACCGCCGGCCGATGCGGTGCTGGTGGTGCCCACCACCTCGCCGGCGCTGGCGGGGGTGATCGGCCGGGTGGCGGCGGTCGTTGCCGCAGCCGGCAGCCCCACCGGTCACATGGCGACGGTGGCGCGCGAGTTCGGGGTCCCGTGCCTGGTGGGGGTGGACAACGCCGCCGGCCGGTTGCCCGAGGGCGAGCTGGTGACGGTCGACGGTTTCGCCGGGCGCGTGTATCGGGGTCGGGTGCGGGAGCTGCTGGAGGGCCAGGGGCGGAGGCCGGCGGCAAAGCTCCGCGATCCGGTACGGGAGAGCTTGACTCGTCTCATCGACAAGGTGGCACCCTTGACCCTGACCGACCCCGACTCCCCGGAGTTCCGCCCCGCCTCGTGCCGGACGTTGCATGACGTGGCGCGTTTTGTACACCAGCGGGCGATGGCGGAGATGTTCGCAGCGGATACTCTGGCGGCGCGGGAGCGGCGCCACCTCCATCGGCTCGCCTGGCAGAGGCCGATGGACCTACGCGTCCTCGACCTGGGAGGCGGGCTCGATCCCGGGGCGGGGCGCACCGCCACCCTCGGGGAGATCCTCTCAGTGCCGCTACTGGCCCTCCTGCGAGGCATGGAAGATCCGCGCCTGTCCTGGTCTGGACCGGTGGGGTTCGATTTGAAGGGTTTCATGTCGGTGGTGGTGCGCTCCGCCGCCGATGATCAACGCTTCGGCGAACCGTCGTTCGCCCTCTGCGCCCGCGACTATGCGCACCTCTCCTCCCGGCTGGCCTACCACTTCGCCACCGTGGATTCGGTGTGCGGCAAGCTGGTCAACGAGAACTACGCCCGTTTTCTTTTCCAGGGCGGTGCGGCGGTGGCCGAGCGGCGCCAGTGGCGCGCCCGATTCCTCGGCAAGGTGCTGCATCATCATGGCTTTCAGGTATCCCTTGTCGGCGACCGAGTGGATGCCGTTCTAGCCAAACGCCCAGCCGGGGTCATTGAGGAGGCGTTGGAGATGCTAGGCCGGCTGATGGTTGCCGCCCGCCACCTCGACATGGTTATGGAGAGTGCGGCCACCGCTGATGCCTTTGCGCGTGCCTTCGTTTCCGGCGACTATGGTTTTGAGATGATGCGGCGCCGGCCAAGCTAGCCGCCGGCGGTGCAGGGAGGGCGAATGAGCACCCCCAAGCGTGCGTTCCGGGCGATCGTGACCCTCGCCGCCCTGGCAGCGCTGGCCGTGGCGCTGCGCTTGACGGTGCTGCGGCCAGATCCGGTGGAGGTGACGGTGGCGGAGGTGACGCGCGGGGTCGTGGAGGACACCGTTGCCAACACCCGCGCCGGCACGGTGAAGACCCGGATGCGGGCGCGGCTATCGCCCCAGATGGGGGGACTGGTGGTGGAGCTGCCGGCGCGCAAGGGCACCCGGGTGGAGCGCGGCGACGTGGTGCTGCGCCTGGAGGCCAGCGTGCAGGAGGCGCAGGTGCGCCTCGCCCAGGAGGAGGCTCGGGTTGCCGCCGCGCGGGCCGAAGACGTCTGTCTGGGGGCCGAACTGGCGGCGCGGGAGCTGGCCCGTGGGCGCATCATGGTGGCGGACGGCATCCTCTCCGCCCAGCAGGTCGACGCGCTGGAGAGTGCCGCCGAGCGCTCTCAGGCGGCCTGTGCGGCGGCGCGGGCGGCGCTGGGACAGGCGCAGGCGGCGGTGGCGCTGGCGCGAGCGCAGCTGGAGCTCACGGTGGTGCGGGCGCCTTTCTCCGGCGTGGTCGCCGACCTCACCACCGAGGTGGGGGAGTGGATCACGCCGGCACCGCCGGGGGTGCCAATCCCGCCGGTGATCGACCTTTTGGACCCGGGCTCCCTCTACGTGAGCGCCCCCATCGACGAGGTGGACTCCCGCCGGGTGCGGGTGGGTCAGGAGGTGCGGGTGACGGTGGACTCGGTGCCCGGGGCCAGCTTCCCCGCCCGGGTGGTGCGAATGGCGCCTTTCGTGTTGGATGTGCTGGAGCAAAACCGCACCGTGGAGATCGAGGCGGATTTCGACGACCCCACCCAGTTGTCCGACGTCCTGCCGGGGACCTCCGCGGACGTGGAGGTGATCGTGGCACGCCGGGAGGACGTCCTGCGCGTGCCCACCGCGGCGGTGGGGGACGGCGGCACGGTGTTGGTGCTGGAGGCTGGTGTGCTGATCGCCCGCACCGTCACGCCAGGGGTGCGCAACTGGCAGTTTACCGAGTGCCGGGGCGGCGTGTCCGAGGGGGAGCTGGTGGTTACCATGCGCGACTCGGCGGCCGTCAAGGCGGGGGCGCGCGCCGTGGCGAGGATGAGGCGGTGATCCGGCTCGAGGACATCTGGCGGACCTTTCCCATGGGTGGGGGCGAGGTGCATGCGGTGCAGAGCGTCTCCACCTCCTTCACGGCCGGCGAGCATGCCGCGCTGGTGGGGCCTTCGGGCTCGGGGAAGTCCACGCTGCTGCACATCCTCGGGTGCCTGGATCGTCCCACCAAGGGGAGCTACTTCTTCGAAGGTCGCGAGGTCGCACGCCTGGGCGAGGACGAGCGCACGCGCCTGCGCCGCTTTCGCATTGGGTTTGTCTTCCAGTTCTTTCACCTCTTGCCTCGCCTCACCGCCCAGGGCAACGTGGAGCTACCCATGCTGTTCGCCGGCACGGGGAGGGAGGAGCGGCGCGAGCGGGCACGGCGCGCCCTCGACCGCGTCGGCCTGCTCGGCCGCGCCCACCACCGCCCCGACCAACTCTCGGGCGGCGAGCGGCAGCGGGTGGCCATCGCCCGCGCCGTCGTCATGAACCCCTCGCTGCTCCTCGCCGACGAGCCCACCGGCAACCTCGATCGCACCTCGGCCGCCGAAGTCATGGCGTTGCTGGAAGAGATGAACCGCGACGGTTTGACGCTGATTGTCGTAACCCACGACCCGACCATCGCCGCCCGCGCGGCTCGGATCCTCCGCATGGACGACGGCCGTCTGGTGGAGGAATCGGGATCTGCCGCCGGGGTGTCGCTGCAGGCGCGGGTGGATCTTCCTAAGGGCGCGAGGTCCCCGTGAGCCCGCTGGAGCTGGCGCGGTTCGCCGCCGGCGCGCTGCGCGGGCATCGCCTGCGCGCCGGTCTGTCGGTGGCCGGCGTGGCGATTGGCATCGCCGCGGTGGTGGCCTTGACAGCCCTCGGCGAGGGGGCGAGGGCGTACGTGGTGGGGGAGTTTGCGGCGCTGGGCGCCAACTTGGTGATCGTCCTGCCCGGCAAGACCGAAACCACCGGTCACGCCCCCCTGGGGGCGGCGGAGCGCGATCTCACCCTGGACGACTACCGCGCCATCGTTCAGCGCGTGCCGCTTGTGCGCCAGGCGGCACCGCTGGCGGCGGGCAGCGAGACGGTGCGCTGGGGAGAGCGCAGCCGCGCGGTGCCCATCCTGGGCACCACCGCCGAATTTCTCAAGGTGCGCCGGTTGCGCGTGGCCTCGGGGCGATTCTTGAGTCCGGGCGATCCGGACCAGGGGGGCGCGGAAATCGTCCTGGGTCCCGCGCTGGCCCGCGAGCTGTTTGGCGCGGCCAACCCCCTGGGCGAGGTGGTGCGGGTCGGCCAGTGGCGCTTCAAGGTGGTGGGGGTGTTGGCGCCGCGCGGGCGCTCTTTAGGCTTCGACTTCGACGACCTGGCGTTCGTTCCGGTGCGCACCGCCATGCGCATGTTCAACCGCTCATCGCTGTTCCGCATCCTGGTCGACTGCCACCGCAGCGACGATCTCGACCGGGTGAAGCGCGACATCCTCTCCCTGCTGAAAGAACGCCACCGCGCCGAAGCGGTTACCGTAATCACCCAAGATGCCATGGTGAGCGCGTTTTCATCGATCCTGCAAGCGCTGACGCTGGCCCTGGTGGGGATCGCATCAGTGTCGTTGGCGGTGGCCGGGGTGGGGATCATGAACGTGATGCTGGTGTCGGTGGCCGAGCGGCGCGCGGAGATCGGCCTGCTCAAGGCGTTAGGGGCGAGCAACGGACAGGTGCTGGCGGCCTTCCTGGTGGAGGCGGTGCTGCTCTCCGGTACCGGCGGGGTGGTGGGAGTGGTGGCAGGAGCGGCGCTGGTGCGAGGGCTCGTGCAGGTCTTCCCGCAGTTTCCGGCGGTCCCGCCGGCGTGGGCGGTGGCCGCCGCGCTGGTGCTGGCGCTGGCGGTGGGCATAGTCTTCGGGGTGTGGCCGGCGCGTCGCGCCACCGCCCTCGACCCGGTGGCGGCGCTGGCGAGGCGGTGACGTGGCTGGCCTCGAGGTGGTCCGCTTCGTGCTCGCCTCCTTGGCCGGCCAGCGGCTGCGCAGCGCCCTCTCCGCCCTGGGCGTGGCCATGGGGGTAGCGGCAGTGGTGTTGCTCACCTCGCTGGGGGAAGGCACGCGGCAGTACGTGGTCGGCCAGTTCACCCAGTTCGGCACCTCCCTGCTGGCGGTCAACCCGGGCAAGGTAAAGACCTTAGGGGTGCCTGGCGTGCTGGGTGGTACGACGCACAAACTCACCATCGCCGACGCCGAGGCGCTGCGCCGCATCCCGGGCGTGGAACGGGTGGTGCCGCTGGTCATTGGCCAGGCGCGGGTGGAAAGCGGCGGTCGCGGCCGCGCGGTGTTCGTCTACGGCGTCAACCACGAGGCCACCCACGCCTGGCAGTTTCGCGTTGCCGAGGGGCGCTTTTTACCCGAGATCGAGCCCCATCGGCGCGGGTCGTTCGCCGTGCTCGGCCCCAAACTGGCCCGCGAGCTTTTTACCCCCCACTCGGCGCTGGGCCAGCGGGTGCGCATTGGCGGGACGTCGTTCGTGGTGGTCGGCGTCATGGAACCCAAGGGGCAGCTTTTAGGGTTTGATCTCGACGACAGCTGCTACATCCCCGTGGCCTCGGCCATGGCCCTGTTCAATGTGGACGAGCTCAACGAGATCGACATCCTGGCGGCGAGCACCGAGGTCATCCCGCGGGTGGTGGAGGAGGTCCGTCGGGTTCTAGTGCGCCGCCACCGGGGCGAGGAGGATTTCACCATCACAACCCAAACTGAAATGCTGGAAACCTTTAGCCGAGTCATTGGGGTCATCACCCTGGCGGTCACCGCCATTGCCGCCATCTCCCTGGTGGTGGGCGGCGCCGGGATCCTCACCGTCATGTGGATCGCCGTCCACGAACGCACCGGGGAAATAGGCCTGTTGCGCGCCCTGGGGGTTTCCCGCGGGGGGGTGCAAGGGCTGTTCCTCGCCGAGGCCATCCTCATTGCCCTGGTGGGCGGCATCGCCGGGGTGAGTGCCGCTTGGGCGGTGGCGGCAACTCTGCGCGCTCTCCTGCCTGGGGTGCCGCTGGCCACCTCGCCCAGCGCCGTCGCTCTCGCCCTGGCCATGAGTTTGCTGGTGGGAGCGGCCAGCGGTCTCCTGCCGGCGCGCCGCGCCGCTGGCCTCGACCCGGTGGAGGCTCTGCGCGCCGAATGAGGGGTAGGGTGGCCTGTGTCCGTTGCCTCGGCCCGGCAAAGTTGCCCGTGGCAGCAGTGTAGGACATAAAATATAAGGATATGGTGGACGGTCTGTGGAGCGGGCGGCGGGCGCTGGTCACCGGCGCCTCTTCGGGGATCGGCGCAGCGTTGGCCAGGCAGCTGGCGGAACAGCGGGCTGTGCTCGTCCTCACCGGACGGGATGCCGGTGCGCTGGAGGCCTGCGCCGGCGGGTGTCGGGCGGCGGGTGCGAAGGTCACTACGGTGGCGGGAGACCTCACCGACCCAGCAGTGGTCGCGCGTTTGGGAGAAGCTGCAGCTGCTATGAATGGGTTGGACCTGTTGATTCACAACGCCGGGGTAACCATGAACGCCCGCTTCACCGAGCTGGAGCTGCCGGTGTTGCGGCGGGTGATGGAGGTGAACTTTTTCGCCGCCGTTGCCCTTACCAAGGAGGTGCTCCCTCAGTTGGTGGCGGCCAAGGGGGTGATTGCGGTGATTTCCTCCCTCATCGGCCTGGTGGGAGTCCCCACGCGCACCGCCTACGCCGCCTCCAAGCACGCCCTGCACGGCTTTTTCTCTTCGTTGCGGGTGGAGTTGCGCCAGGCTGGGGTGGGTGTCACCCTGGTGTGCCCGGGGTACGTGGATACCCCCATGCGGTCCCGGGCCCTCAGGGGGGACGGCACCCCCCAGGGGTTCGATCAGGCGGCGGGACGGCCCATGCTCACCGCCGGCGAGGTGGCCAGTGCTGCCCTGGAGGCAGCCGCCAAACGCAAGCGCCTGGTGTTGCTGGGTCGGGAAACGTACCTGGTGCGCGTGCTCTCGTGCGTGGCACCGGGGCTGTTGGACCGCTTTCTCGCCCGCGCCACCCGCTGACTCGAACTTTGGGGGCCTAACTCGATGCCACCGCGGCGCGCAGCGCTCGCCCCTGGCGCAGCCCCTCGGCGGTGCGGGAGGGGTACCAGGTAAAGTCGGCGCCGCAGACCAGCCGGCAACGAATCCGGTGGGCCAGCATCCAGCCCTTCCCGTCTCCCTGAGCGCTGACCTCCACCCCCCACGCCGCCAGGTGGTCGGGGAGGGCGAATGGGAAGGGCTCGTCGGAGTAAAGATGCACAGCAACTTCAGAGCCGAGCGCCTGCTCGGCGGTGACGATGGGGTAGCGCCGTCGGTTGGCGGGCAAAGGGTTGGAGAAGCCGCACGAGCTTAGGAGGCGGCTGACGTAGGTGTCCGGCCCCGCAACCATCCAAGGTTGCTGCCAGATGAAGTAGAGGCAGGGCAGGGGCGTCCAGCCGGGCTGGCCTGGCGTCAGGAGTGCCTCCACCTCTTGGGCGCGCGTCTCGGCGAGTGCCTGGCGATCCACCGCGGCCCCCAGCGCCCGCCACACCGCTGGCACCTCGGCGGGGCCGGCGGGGTCCACCACCAAGACCGGCACCTGGGCGGCCACCTGCCGGATATCCTGCTTGCGATTCTCCTCCTTGGCGGCGAGCACCAGGTCGGGGGCCAGGGAGAGAATGAACCCCACGTCCGGGTCCTTGGTTCCCCCCACGGCGGGTACAGAGGCCACCTGGGCGGCCGGAGCCACGCAGTAGCGGGTGCGACCGCGCAACAGGCTGGCGGCCTCCAGCTGGCAGAGGGCTTCGGTGAGGCTGGGCACCAGGGAAACCACCCGCCGGGCGGGGGCACCGCGCTCGGGGCCCAGGGAAAAAACCGCCGGCGCACCGCTTCCCCTTTCTGCCCCGGGTTTTTTCAGCGTGGCCGTGCTCACCATCAAAGTCTAGCGCGACCGCGGCCCCTGCTGCCAGCGAGAGTTGCTAAGGCTCTGGTGGCGGGACGGTTATCCACTGACTGGGGCGAGCCATGGCGGGTTGGGCCGCCGTGCAGGGGTCGGCCCTTGGGTTCCACTTCTCGGGTGTGGGGCGAAGCTCCAGCCTTTTCTTCTTGGCCACACTGATCCAGAGGTAAAGGCGTCCGAGGCTCGCCAAAGCGGCACCGTGGGACAAACCCAGCGTTCCCACCAGCTCTTTCGTGCTCTCAAGAAAGGCGGGCCGCGGGGGCCGACTCTGGGGCTGGCTCGCCCGTACCAAAGACGAACTAACCTTGAGGCTGGCAGCGCGTCGCCATTGCACCCGCCGCGGGCGGAAGCCCGTGCACCTCGGGCGCTGGTGCTCGCTGGCGATCGCCGCCCGGTCCTCTGGAAAGTCGAGGTTGTATCATACTGCCGCCCCGTCCTCCCCTGGGCGGGGCGGAAGCGAGGTGCGGCACGATGAATTGCAAATGGCTGAGGTTGACGGTGGCGGCGGGAATGACGGCAATTTTCGTCGGGGTGGCGGCTGCGGAGGAGTTCCTGAACTTCCTGGAGGGACCGGCGCAGTGGATTGCCACCAAAGAAGAAAAGAAAGAGTTTGCCAAGCTCACCTCTGAAACCCAGGCGAAGGCCTGGGTGGAACTGTTTTGGGCGCGGCGCGACCCCGATCTGAACACCCCGATCAACGAGTTCCAGCTCGACTTCGAGCAGCGCGTGGCGGCGGCGGACAAGCTTTTTACCTGGGAGAAGCAGCGGGGCGCGTTGACCGATCGGGGCCGCACCCTGATCGCGCTAGGGCGACCCAACAAGGTCCAGTCGCTGCCGGCGGGCGGCGTCGGCGGCGCGCAACTGGGCGAGGGGGGCGGGTGGCAGACCGAGTCGCTGGACCGCCAGGGCGCGGCGGAAATCTGGGAGTACACCGCCGGTCAACTCCCTAAGGGTGTGAAGGCCAACCAGGTGTTGTTCATCTTCGTGGAGAGCAAGGTTGGTCTCAACGATTTCCCGCTGTCCCGCGGGGATCGGCGGAACGCATTGGCGCAGAAGATCTTGCTGGATGCGGGTGAGGCCACGCTGCTTCACCCCAAGCTGACCGAGGTGCCGCGGCTGGGGCTGGTAGCGAAATCCAAGGCTGCCAGCCCGCAGCAGCTGGCGGTGTTGGATGCCGCCGAGCGGCCATGGCCCGCCGGCGCGCAAGTGATGGCCCGGCAAGGGTTGATGACGCCGGTGATGCACCCGGTGTGGGTGCACGTCTTTTTGCCCGATGGGGTGGCGGAGGCCGACGAGGCGATCGGTCGTGCTCGACGGGGCGGTGAGTCGGCGGGAACGTTCGTGGTGGCGCCCGACCCCCTGAGCGTGGCAGGCGGGCGCGCGTACGAGTTCTCCATCCCCGTGGAGGCGGGCGCCTGGGAGGTGGATCTGGCTCTGCTGAAGCAGGGTAACCCACTCGCGGTCACCACCGTGGCGGTCACCACCGAAAAGATGCCGGAAGAGGGTACGTACATCTCGCCGTTTTTCTGGGGCGTGGACGTGCGTCAGGAGGCGCAGGCGCACCTGGGCGATCCGTTCAACGTCGGGGGGTGGAGGATCCTGCCCCGCCTGGGCGACCGCTACACCACCGACGAGTCGCTGGCCTATTTCTGCTTCGTCGTGCGGCCGGTGGTGAAGCCCGATGGGACAGTGGACGGCGAGCTTACCTTGAACTTGTTCTACGGTGACCGTAAGGTGGCCGAGCTGCCCACCCAGAACGTTTCCCTGTCGCGCATCACCGACGACTTGTGGATGATGGGTTCGAGCCTACCCCTCAAAGGTTTCCGCCGGCCGGGCGACTACCGTCTGGAAATTACTCTCAAAGAGACGGGTAGCGGTGTGAGCAAGACCGTGGAGGTACCCGTCACCATTCCTGCCCCGCCCGCCCCGGCCGAAGGCGGGTTGTGACGAGCATGGCGGAGGCCCGACCCCAGCCCCGGGGATTCGTGTCCGTGGAGGAGGCCGCAGCGGAGATGCGCCGCGGCCGCCCGGTGATCATCGTCGACGACGAAGACCGCGAGAACGAAGGGGACGTGGCAGTGGCCGCGGAGAAGATCACCCCCGAGGCGATCAACTTTATGGCAGTACACGCCCGCGGCCTCATCTGTCTGGCCTTGACCGAGGCGCGCTGCGAGGAGTTGGACCTCAAACCCATGGTGGAGCACAACACCTCGCCCCACCAGACGGCGTTCTGCGTCTCCATCGAGGCGCGGCGGGGTACGACCACGGGTATCTCGGCGGCGGATCGGGCGGCCACGGTGCGCGCCGCCATCGATCCGGCGACGCGGCCCTCTGACCTCATCCGGCCCGGGCACATGTTCCCCCTGCGCGCCCGCAACGGCGGCGTGCTTAAGCGCGCCGGCCACACCGAGGCGTCGGTGGACCTGGCGCGCATCGCCGGGCTGTACCCGGCGGCGGTGATCTGCGAAATCATGGACACCGACGGTTCGATGGCGCGCCTGCCGCGCCTGGAGGAGGTGGCGCGGGAACACGATCTGTGCCTGATCACGGTGCGCGATCTCATCGCCTACCGCATGCGGCACGAGCGGCTGGTGGAGCGCGTCGCGGCACCGGAGCTGCCCACCCGGTACGGGACCTTCCGGGTCATTGGGTTTCGCTCCCAGGTCACCTCCGAGGAACACCTGGCCCTGGTCATGGGGGAGATCGACGGCGAGGAGCCGGTTCTGGTGCGAGTGCACTCCCAGTGTCTCACCGGCGACGTGTTCGGCTCCTGCCGCTGCGACTGCGGCGCGCAGCTAGAGACGGCCTTGGAGCGCATCCGCGCCGAGGGCAAGGGTGTCCTCCTCTACCTGTTGCAGGAAGGGCGGGGGATCGGGCTGTTCAACAAGTTGCGCGCCTACGAGTTGCAGGACAAGGGGGCGGACACAGTAGAGGCCAACGAACGGCTGGGCTTTCCCGCCGACATGCGCGACTACGGGGTGGGGGCGCAGATGCTGCGCGAGCTAGGGGTGCGGCGCATGCGGTTGATGACCAACAACCCGAAGAAGTACGTGGGCCTCGAGGGGTATGGGTTGGAGATCGTGGAGCGCGTGCCGCTGGAAGTCCCCCCCACCGAGCACACCCGCCGCTACCTGGAGGCCAAGAAGCGCAAGATGGGGCACCTGCTGCGCATGGTCTAGGGCAGAAGGAGGGCGGCGCGGTGGTCAGCCGAGCGGCCCGACGCGATCGCCCACACCAGTTTCCCTGCTCGCACTTGCCGGCGGCGGCCAGGGGAGCCCGACGGGAGCGATCACGGTGTACCTTGGCGCCAGCTGAGGGCGAGAGTCGCCCAACGCCCTGGCAAAGGGACGCCGGGGATCTCTTCTACGGAACGGTCGAAGAGGTTGCTGACTGACACTTCCATTCCCAGCGCCGGGCTAAGGGCGCGCTCCAAGCGCACCTCGGCCAATAGGTAGCCGCCCCGGTCGCGCGGGCGGCGGGCGCGCACTCCCACCGCGGCGCGCACCTCCCAGGGCAAGGCGACGGCGGTGGACAACGTACCTTCCCAGCGCGGGTGGCTGAGGGCGTAACGCGACCGGGCGGGGTCCAGGTCCAGTTGAGAGTGCAGATAGCCGACGCTGCCGCGCAGGTGGGTGAGGGGGCCCAGGCGCGGGATCTGGAGGGCCAACTCCACGCCCCGGGTGCGCACGGCGGCGTGGTTGGTGGCGCGGTAGAGGCCGTCGTCGTCGCGCACGTAGTCGATGAGATCGCGGGCGCGCCGGGTAAAGACGGCCGCTTCTACCCAGCCTCCGGCGGCCGGGCCGCGCAGCAGCAGTTCAGCGGTGTGGCCGCGCTCCGGGGCGAGATCCTCGCGGCCCACGGTAGTGGGGGAGTCGTAGTACCGGTCGGTGAACGACGGCAGGCGGAACGACTGCCCCCAGAAGGCCGCGGCCGACCAGCGGTCGGCGAGCTCCCACTCGCCTCCCGCTCCCACGGTGGACTGCCACCCCTGCCCCTGGAGATGATCCCAACGCAGCTGTACCCCGCCGGTGAACCGACCCACCCGCCGCGACCCCTCGCCGAACAAGGCGAAGCGGGAGCGGTCGCGGTTCCCCAAGCGGGTGGAGCGCAGCGTCTCGCGCCCGGCCTCGGTGCCGGCGGCCCAGTGCCACCCGGCGGTGGCGCCGGTGAGGGTGGCGTGCGCCGTGGCGCCGCGGGAGCGGTGGCGGTTGACGTACCACTGGGGACGGGGACGGTCGAGCACGAAGTGGTCCCGGTGCTGGCGCAGGGCGGTGCGCACGGTCGCTGTTGCCCCGCCCAGCGGGCGGTGGGCCACCGCGGTCACGGTGGCCGTGCCCACTTCTTCGTACTGCATGGGGAAGCGCTGGGAGTAAAACGCCCAGGCGCCGAACTTCTTGTCTTCGGCGGCGGCGGTGGCGCGCCAGCGCCACAGGCCCACCTGGCCGCCGCTGCCCAGGGCGCCGCCGGCGATGGAAAAGTCGGTGTTGGGTGCAAAGCCGTCGCAGCGGGAGCGGTGGGCGGCCAGCCAGCCGCCGGGAAAGGCGGCGGTGGCGCGTCCCTCCACCAGGCCATACTCGCCCCCGCGCAGCTGAAGTTGGGCGCCACCCCCGTGGCCGGTGGTGACGGCGATGACCGCGCCGAAGGCGTCGGGCCCGTGCACCGCTCCCCCGGGGCCGAGGAGCACGTCGACCCGCTCGATGACTTCGAGGGGGATGGGGATGTCTAAGTGAAAGTGGCCCGTCTGGGGGTCGTTGACCCGTACCCCGTCGATGAGCACGGCGACCTGTTCGAAGGTACTACCGCGGAACTGGGCGTCGGTCTGGATGCCGTGGGTGCCACGCCGCACCACCCCGCCGCCGGCCAGGTAGGCGACCAACTCGGCGACGGTGCGCACGGGTAGGGCGGCGATCTCGTCGCGCTGCAGCGTGAGGAGGCGGCGCCCGGGAGCCGCGTCCCCGAGGCGCGAGGCGGTGACGGTGATTTCGTCCCGCCACGGGCTTGCCTGGGGGGCCGCCGCAGCCACTGGCGCGGCGAGGGCAGCAATGAGGGCTGAGGCCTTCACCCAGCGGTGCACCGGCGCGGCGGCCGCTTGGACCGCCGCGAGTCGTGCGCGGCCGATCGCGAGTCCCTTCACGTTGGTGGACGCCTGGCCTCCTCCGGTGGGCGCGCATTCTACCATGGGCGCGGCCGGTCGCTGACGCACGCCCCGGACCGTAGGAGCGCGGGCCCGCAGGCCCGCCCCTGATGGTCACCGACAGCGCCAGGGCCACGGGCGCGGTCACGGCTGACCTCCGCCCGCCTTGGGGAACGCCGGGCGGTGGTGCGGGGTCGGGAGGGTGGCCATTGAACGCTGTCCCGGCAACCCAGTTGTGGCACAATCGCGGCCGGGCCGGGAGGATCGATGAGCCCGTTTCTCGGGGGTTCTGCAACGGCGTTCGCCGACCAGGTGGCGGGCGGGTTCACCACCTTGAGCAGCGTACAACTGCGGCGCATGAGCGCGGCCGAGATCGATCAGTTGCGGTTTGAGCTGGAGAGGATCCTTCGCGACCTACGCTCGCAGATCGTCCCCCAGGACGACCTGCAGGCGTTGCAAGTCCGCAACCGCAAGATCTCCCGGGTGAACGGCGCTTTGCAGCAGATCCAGGCGTTTCGCGGGCGGCGGGGCGGCTGACGCCGTGGCCGAGGCGATCTGGTGGCGGCATCTCAAAGGGGATCCCACCCGGTTTCTGTTCGACGGGAACGAACCCGGTGTGGAGTGGCGGGTGCTGGTGGAACTGCTCGGCCGGGGGATGGACTCGCCGGCTGTGGAGCGAGCCCTGGCCGGGGTGCGGGAGCGCGGGACGGCGGCCGCGATCCTGGCACGCCAGGAGGGAGTGGGGCTGTGGGGTTCCCCGGGGGCGGTGGGCCGCCGCTGGAGTGGCAGTGTGTGGCAGTTTCTGGCGGCGACGTGGTTCGGCGCCGATCCCCGAGATCCCAGGTTGGAGAGGGCCGCCACCGCGTTGCTTGGCGTCTTGAGCCCGGCCACCGGCGGTTTCGCCCCGTCCCGCGATAGCCAGCGCTCGGCGTGCTTTACCGCCGGGGTGTGCGCGGCGCTGGTACGGTGCGGGTTCGGTCGTCACCCCCGGGTACAGGAGGCGGTGGCGTGGCTGGCGGCACGCGGGGGGGAGGGCGGCTGGAGTTGTCCCGACCTGCGCCACCTGGTATCGGGAGCCTGTCCCCACGCGGCGGTGTGGGCCCTCAAGACGGTGGTGGAATCCAACGACAGCGATCGCCGGCGGTTGGCGCCGCTGGCCACCGCCGCCGCCACCTGGTTGGTGGAGCGCGGTCTGCTGCTGGAGGGCCCAGCGCCGCCGGGGTGGCGGCGCTTCGGGTATCCGTGCTTGGGGCAGTCGGATATGCTGGAGGCGCTGGCGACGCTGGCGCGGTGGGGGTACCCCCCAGTGGCGTCGGTGCGCGCGGCACTGGGCGTGGTGCTGGCGCGGCAGGATGAGGGTGGGCGCTGGCTGGTGGAGCGGGCGACGCCGCTGGGAGAGGGGGTAGGAACGGTGTCCCGCTGGTTGACGTTGGAAGCCCTGGTGGCGGTGGCGACCTACGGTGAGGCGCTGGCCGCCGGATGAGGAGGGGGTATGGCGAGGCGGGTTGTGGTGACGGGGGCATCGAGCGGCATCGGGCTGGCCTGTGCCCGCGCGTTCCTGGCCCTGGGCGATACGGTGGTCGCGCACTTCCGCACCAATGGGGCGGCGGTGGAAGCGCTAGGCGAAGAGTTTGGTGCGGACCGAGTGATCGGGGTGCAGGCGGAGCTGGGCGAGGAGGAGGGTTGCGTGCGTGTGATGGCGGCGGCGGGGGGGTTGGAGGTGCTGGTACACTCGGCCGGGATCTGGAACGATGGGGCGATCCGCACGCTCACGCGGGACAGGCTGGAGACGGTGTTTCGAGTGAACACCTTCTCGTCCTATTACCTGGCGCGGGAGGCGGCGAAGAAAATGACCTCCGGCTCGCTGATCTTCATCGGCTCCACGGCGGGGCAACGGGGGGAGCCGGGCCACAGCCACTACGCCGGTTCGAAGGCGGCGCTGTGGGGGCTGGTGCAATCGCTGGCTCAGGAACTGGCACCGGCCGTGCGCGTCAACCTGGTGTCGCCGGGGTGGGTTAAAACCCCCATGGCGGCGGACACCTTCGCGCAACCCGGGCGGCTGGAGCGAATCATCTCGGCGATCCCGCTGCGCCGCGTCGCCGAAGCCGAGGACGTCGCCTCGGCGGTGGTGTTCCTGGCCGACGAGCGCCAGCGTCATCTCACCGGCGTCGACCTGCCGGTGTCGGGAGGAGCGCTGTTGCCCATGCCCCGCGGCTGAGCGCCCTAGGCCACCCGCCGGCGCGGCGCTTGCGGGCCGAGGAGCTTGTGCGTAGAATTCACAAACGGAGGGGTTGCGATGGACATCGGGATCCCCAAGGAGAAGGGCGCGCAGGAGCACCGCGTGGCGCTGACGCCCTCGGGCGTGAAGGCGTTGATCCAACAGGGGGCACGGGTGTGGGTGGAAACCGGCGCCGGCGTGGAGGCCGGCTACGGCGACGCGGACTTCCAGGCTGCCGGGGCCACCATAGTGTACTCCCGTGCCGAAGTGTTCGGCCGGGGCGAGCTGGTCGTCTGCATCCAAGCGCCCGGAGAACGGGCCCGCGAGTTGCTGCGGCCAGGGCAAGTGATCATCGCCAACTGGGCGTTGCCGGCGGCCCGGCCGGAGGAGTTTTACGACCTAATGCGGCGGGGGATCACCGCCGTGGGGCTGGAGATCCTCGAAAACGAAGAGGGGCTCGCCACGGTACGTACCTCCATGGCGGAGATTGCTGGCAAGCTCGCCCTCACCATCGGCACCGGATTATTGCTAAATGAGTTCGGTGGGAAAGGCATCCTCTTCGCGGGGGTGCCCGGGGTGCCGGCGGCGTCGTTCGTCATCGTCGGCGCCGGAGTGCTCGGGCGGGCGGCGGCGCAGGTCGCCATGGGTATGGGTGCCCACGTGGTCCTCCTCGACCGAGACGTGGGCCGACTGCGCTATGCGCTCGGGCATTTGGGCCAGGAGATCCCGTCGATGTTGGCGACGCGGCCCAACCTGGAAAAGGTCTTAAGCTTTGCCGATCTGGTTTTGCTCGCCGCCGCCTCGGGGGCGGAGAAGGCACCGCTGCTGATCACCCGCGACATGCTCAAGCTCATGCGGCCGCGCAGCGTGTTGATGGACCTGTCCATCGACATGGGTGGCTGCGCGGAGACCTCACATCCCACCTACTTCCCTCACCCCACCTACGAGGTGGATGGGATCATCCATTTCTGTGTCCCCAACCTGCCGTCGGTGGCGGCGCGGTCGTCGACGGTGGCGCTGACCAACGCGCTGCTGCCGAGCCTTTTAGAGATCGTGGAGAAGGGGTTTGATCGAGCCTTCTCCGAGAACCGTGGCCTGTGCCGGGGCACCTACCTCTATGACGGAGCGTGCTGGAAGGAATCGCTGGCGCGGCTATTTGGGGTGCAGCTTGAGGCCCCGCCGTGTGCCGGGTAAAGAGAGGGGGTTGCCGTGCACTGGGTGGAGTTGTACCGGCGGCGCGTCACCACGGCGGAGGAAGCGGTCAAGTGCATACGCTCCGGCGATCGGGTGTGGATTCACGCGGGGTGCAACAACCCTGAAGAGCTCATCGCGGCGCTGGTGGCCCGCGCCGGAGAGCTGACCAACGTCGAGGTGTCGCATCTGCTCACCTTCGGGCGGGCCGACTACGCCGACGAGCAGTACCGTGGCTCGTTCCGGCACCGCGCCCTGTTTACCGGTCATAACGTGCGCCAGGCGGTCAACGAGGGCCGGGCGGATTTCGTGCCGGTCCACCTGTCACAGGTACCACGCCTGATCTATGAGGGGATTTTGCCGGTGGACGTGGCGCTGATCCACATCAGTCCGCCGGATGAACACGGCTTTTGCTCCTTTGGGGTCGGCGTGGAGTGCACCAAGGCAGCGGCCGAACGAGCGCGCTCGGTGGTTGCCCTGGTCAACAAGCAGATGCCGCGTTCACTGGGGGACGCCTTCATTCACGTGTCCCGTCTCACCCACGTGGTGGAGATCGATCGCCCGATTCTGGAGTTGCCGCAGGCCACCGAGATCGGCCCGGTGGCGCGGGCCATCGGCGGCAACATCGCGTCGCTGATCGAGGACGGTGCCACGCTGCAGATGGGCATCGGCGAAATTCCCGATGCTGTCCTGCTCTTTCTGAAGGAAAAGCGCCATCTCGGTATCCACACGGAGATGTTCTCCGACGGCGTCGTGGCGCTCTTCGAGAGCGGGGTGATCACCAACGAGGCCAAGACGATCCACCGGGGCAAGATCATCGCCTCGTTTGTGCTCGGCTCGAAGAGGACGTTCGACTTTCTGGATAACAACCCGTTCGTCGAATTCCACCCCTCCGACTACGTCAACGATGCCTTCATCATCGCCCAGAACGACAAGATGGTGGCGATCAATTCGGCCCTCGCCGTGGACATCACCGGCCAGGTGTGCGCCGACTCGCTGGGCAGGTCGATCTACTCTGGGTTTGGGGGGCAGGTGGACTTCATCCGCGGTGCGGCCCGGTCCAAGGGGGGCAAGCCGGTGATCGCCCTCCCCTCCACCGCCCGGGATGGCACCGTATCGCGGGTGGTCGACGTTCTGTCCGAAGGCTCGGGAGTGGTAACGACGCGGGCCGACGTTCACTACGTGGTCACCGAGTACGGCGTTGCCTCGCTGTTCGGTAAGAGCTTGCGGGAGCGCGCCGAGGCGCTTATCGGCATTGCTCACCCCGATTTTCGTGACGAGCTGCGTGCCGCGGCGCGGCGCCGCAAGCTGCTGTGACCGCGGGGTGGTAGACTGCGCACGTAAGGAGGTAATGATCGTGGCGGAGGTTACTGACTTCGGGGTGAACGAAAACACCAAACCGGAAGAGGCTGTGCGGCTGGCCATGGAGCGCGAAAAGCGGGCCCGGGAATTTTACCTCCGCTGCGCCGAGATCGTCGCCAATCCCGGGGTGAAGAAGATGTTCGAATTCCTCGCCCGCGAGGAAACCAAGCACTTCGATTTGCTGGAGAAGGAGTACAACCGATTCTTCACCGGAGACAACTGAGCGTGGCCGGCGCGGTGCTTCTGTTTGGCGGACTGGAGGCGCTGGACGAAAACCAGCGATTGATCCTGCAAAGGTCTCCGCAGCTGAGGGTCGAGGCGGCCCGGCGCCCGTGGGAGGCGGTGGAGCGCGCCGTCGAAGGCGCCATGGATGCGGTGGTGGTGCTCAAGGGTCCCATCGCCGAGCACGACGCCCGCATGGAACTGATCTCCTCCCTGGGGCGGCACGGCTTTGCTGGCCGCATTTTGGCCTGCGGCTCGTTCCTCACGGAGAAGCAGGACGCTCTGGCGGCCGGTGCCCACTACGCCTTCGACCCGGCGCAACAGCGGATCGAGGAGGTGGTGCGGCAGGCGGTGGAGCGGCCGACCCTAGCCGCTGACCACCCCTACCTGCGGGCGCTCTTCCACGGCGAGTGGGCGCAGATTTCGGCCTTCGCCGGCGCCCTTCCCGAGGCGGCGCCAGACGTCCTCGTGACCGCAGTGTCGATGCATCCAGAGGAAGCATTCTGGGAGCAACTGGTGGCCTACGCCCGGGCCAACGAGACGATGCGCTGCGTCGTGGTGGAGGACGTGGACGACGAGAGTATCGCCAGCGAAGCTCTCGCCACCGGCCTGCAGCCCTACGTGGTGCTTCCCGAGGAGGGTCTACAGAAGGTTCTGGCCCTGGGACGTGGGTTCCTCCGCGAAGCTTGGTTGGCCCGCGTCAGCACCGCCTGAACGGGCGGCGGCGCCCCAACGCGATTTCCGCCGTGGCCGCCGGTGACGGCGGTCAGTACCCCAAAGCGCAGCCATCCTTGCGCGATTCGCTGGCGCCCGCCAGGACACCGGTGCGCGGGTCCCGCCGGATTGCCTGATACCCGCCGAAGGAAGTGCCGGTGGTTTCCTCCAGGCGGTGGCCACGCCGCAGGAGCTCCCGTCGAATTTCCCAGGGTATACCCCACTCCAGGTGAACGACACCGCCGTCGGCCATCACGGTGCCGGTGGGCTCCGAGGAACCCGTGTGATGGAAGCGGGGGGCGTCTCCGGCCTCCTGCAGGTTCATGCCGAAGTCGATGAGGTTCACCACGATCTGGACGTGGCCCTGGGGCTGCATGTCCCCTCCCATGACTCCGAACGCCATGAACGGTGTTCCGTCTTTGCCCAAAAAAGCAGGAATGATGGTGTGGAACGGCCGTTTGCCGGGCTGCAAGGCGTTGGCGTGGTCGGGGTGCAAGCTGAACTGAGCGCCCCGGTTTTGCAGGCCAAAGCCGAGCTCCGGGATGACGTAGCCGGAGCCAAAGCCGGTGTAGTTGGACTGGATAAGCGCCACCATCATGCCATCGCCGTCGGCGGTGGCGAGGAACGTGGTGTCGCCGTCGCGAAGGTGGGGGTTGGCGGGTTCGATGGCCCTGGCGGCGCGGTCCATGGCAATTCGCCGGCTCTGGCGCCGGGCGTAGCCCTTGTCCAGGAGTTCCAGAACCGGTACCGAGGCAAACTGGGGGTCGGCGTAAAAGCGGGCGCGGTCCTCAAAGGCCAACTTCTTGGCCTCGATCATGACGTGCCAGAAGTCGGCGCTATCCCGGCCCATACTCTTTAAGTCAAAATTCTCCAAGATGTTGAGCATCTGGAGTGCGGCCAGTCCTTGGCCCGGGGGAGGCAGTTCCCAGATCTTAAAGCCGCGGTACGTGGTGGATATGGGTGTCACCCAAGTGGATGTGTGGTCGGCGAGATCGGCGGCCGAGAAAAACCCGCCGTGGCGCCGGGAGTAGGCGACGATGGCGGCGGCGATAGACCCCCGGTAGAAGGCGTCGCGGCCCTGGTGCGCCAGCGTTTGGAGGGTCGAGGCGAGGGCGTGATTGGTGAAGACCTCCCCCTCGTTCGGGGCGCCTCCCCCGGGCATGAACACGGCGGCGAAACCGGGTTTGTCTGCGAAGGCCCGAGCGCCTCGCTGCCAGGCGCCGGCGATCACTTGGGTGACCGGAAAACCCTCCCGCGCGTAGCGAATGGTCGGCTGCAAAAGCTCCGCCATGGGGAGTCGCCCAAAGCGGGCGTGCAGGGCAAACCAGGCGTCGACGCACCCGGGCACGGTCCAGGTGTAGGGGGTGTGGAGGGGGATCGTGCCGTCCCGCTGGGCGGGAACCTTGTCGATGGTCAGGGCCCGGGGCGCCCGGCCCGAGCCGTCAATTCCGTGCAGGATGCGCGCCTTGGGGTCCCAGACCAGCGCGAAAAGGTCGCCTCCCAGGCCACAGGAGACCGGTTCCATGAGTGCCAAGGCGGCGTTAACGGCGATGGCCGCGTCCACCGCCGAGCCGCCGCGTTTTAACACATCAACGCCGATCTGCACGGCGAGGGGGTGAGCGGCGGCCACCATGCCCTGGCGCGCTAGGGTCACGGACCGAGTGGCGAAGCTGCGCCCTTCGGGCCGGTCGGCGCCGGCTACGAGCGCCACGCCGAGCACACTGACCACACCCACTACCAGGAGTTCACGCATGGTCGCCTCCTCCCACCAGTGTAGACCGAGCGTGAAGCCTAGGCCATTCGGGACGCTAACGGCGGTGGCGCGCCAAAGGCGCGCGCCGGGGACGCCACGTGGCAGGGGGGAAAAGCGACTACAATGCGGGCAGCACGATGACTGGGATTTGGTCCGACCAGACCGCCGTCCGGGTCCCGTTGGCCCTCGTTGGCCTGGGAGCGATCGGTGCGGGTGCGGCGTTGGTGCTCGCCATGGGTGCGGCGATCCAGCGTACCGCCTTTGAAGGCGGGGTGAGCGCCGCCCAGGTGGCTGCGGTGCATCTTGGCCACGCCCTCGATGGGCATGCGAAAACTGTTGCCGGCCTGGCAAAGCGAGTAGGGGCAACCGGCTCGCCGGCGGAACGGTTGGAGGATCTGCGCAGTTGGCTATCCATCCATCAGCTGGTGTTCACCGGTTTAGCCATTTTCGACGGCGGCAGCCCAAACTGGACGAAGACCCGTCACCCAGGCTCTGGCGCTGCGCTGGATGCGGCCGCCGCGGACCTGGCGCGCCTCGCGTTGCTGCGGCGGTCCACTGTGGCGAGGATGGTGGAGGGGGGAGATGGGGGCGCGCCGTTGGTGCTCTTGGCCACGCCGATTCCCGGTGGCGGTGGCGATACAACCGCCGCCGTCAGCGCTCTGGTCGCCTGTCTCGAGGCCGAGGGCGTCGGTGGGGCGGCGTTGGATGCCCTGGTGGCGGACGGGCCAGCCGGGGCTTTCCTGGCCTCCGGCGATGGCACAGCCCTTTTGATCCGTGCACCGCGGGACAGTTCAGGCAACGACGCGGACGGCTATGTGCTGGCTCCGGAGGAACTTAGAAACCTCGTGGCGGCCGCCGCTGCGGGCCATCGCGCGACCAGGGTCCTGTCCAACGCCGGCCGCACGATTCTGGGGGTGGCGGTGCGCTTCGAGGCCGTCGGTTCCGCCTGGGTGGTGGGAGCAGCGCGCCCGTGGCGGATGAGCTTCACCAGGGCGGATCGGTTTTTTTTGCTGGCGGGGCTGGGGGCGCTGGTGCTTCTGGCTGGAGCGGTTGGTGTGGTCGCGGGCGTGCGTCGCATGGAGGGACGCCAGAAAGGAGAGGAGGACGAGGTTCGCCGCTGGCGAGCCACGGCGGAAGCCGCCAGACAGGAAGCCTGGCGGCGCGCTCTGCTCTCCATGCCGGGGTTCCCGGTGATGGAGCTCCAGGGGACGCGGATCGTCGAGGCCAATGCGCGGGCGGCCCGTTATCTGGGCCTTCAGAGTGCTGCTGCGCTGGAGGGGCGAGACGTTCTGGAGTTGGTGGCGAGCCGTGATCGCGAGCGTCTGGCACGTTTTCTCGGCCAGGAGCTGCCGGCGGAAGGTGATGAAGAGGAGTTGACGATCTCCTTGGAGGTGGTGGGCGGCGGCAGGAGGGTGGCGGATATGCGCCGCCTGCCCCACCTCGGGGCTCAGCGCAGTACGGTGCTGCTCTCCTGGCGAGACGGGACCGGCAGGGAGCGAGGAGAGGCCCTGGCCCGGACCATGGCGGCGGTGATGCAGGTGCCGATCGTTTTCGTGAATGCATCGGGCACTCTGGTGTGGAGCAACTCCGCCTTTGCCGAAACGGCGCGGCGCCTGGGGGTGAAGGTCTCGACCGACAGCGTGATGGAGATATTTCGGCCGGCCGACCGCCGCCTGTTGAGGGTGCTGTTCGGCGCCGCGCTGCGCGGCAAGAGTTCTGAGAAGCTGGTGCCGCTGGCGGTGGGCGGGGGCGAGGATTTGGCCGTTGTCGTGCGAGCGGCTCCCGTGCAGGTGGCGGGCGAGGTGTTCGGGGTCGTGTTCGCCGGTCAGGAATTGCGCGGTGCTCCTCCCGGCGCAGTGGTTCTGGACTCCCAGCGACGAGCCGAGGCGCTGGCCCGGCTGGCCGCTGGCCTGTCACACCGCCTGAACAACGATATTCAGTCGCTGCAGGGCTTCATCACTGATTCTCGGATGCGGGCAGGGGGCAGCGTGGGCGCCGACGACGTTGTCTCCCGGCTGGAGGCGTCGGCGCGGGAACTGCAGCGCTTCGTGAGCGTATGCCGCCGCTCGGGGGGGGCGTTGCGCCGCACCCGCCTGTCGGTTCTGCTGGATCGCTGGAGGGCGTCGAGGGCGCCGCAGCTGCCAGCCGGCGTGCGCTTGGTTGTGAACTCGGAAGTGACGGAAGACCGCGTTATCGTCGATGCGCGTCAGATCGAGTCGTTCCTCGATTACGCCCTGTCCGCCACGGTAGGCGTCCTGGAAGGGGGCGGCGGGTCAGTGGCGGTGGCGGTGGAACGGGGACCAACCCTTGGCACGGTTCGCCTGAGCGTGCGCGATACGGGGGGAGAGGAGGCCGGCGCGGGGCCAGCGGCGCGCGACGATTTGCCGGGGAGTATGGCGCGCGATGCGGTGTTGGCCGTGGCCGAGCTGGTGGCGGAAAGGCACGGCGGAGCTGCGGGGTGGAAGCGCCCGGCCGGCGTGGGCTCCCAGGTCTGGCTCGACGTTCCCTTAAGCCCGGGCGCCGTGGCGGAGGAGGAGCCTCAAATTGTTAAGGAGCGTCGGCAGGGTGTGGTGATGGTGGCCGATGACGAGGAAATGGTTCGCACCAGTCTGGCCGCCGCCCTGCGGGCAGAAGGCTACGTGGTCGAGGAGGCGAGCCACGGGGGGGAGGTGCTGGAGCGGATCCTCGCCGCGCCGGGGCGATACGCTGTGCTGGTGCTCGACCTGGTCATGCCGGTGGTCGATGGTCGCGAGGTGTATCGCCGGCTTTCGCGGGAGGTCCCCGGTCTTCAGGTCTTGCTGTGCACGGGGTACGATTCTGATGGGGACGAGGAATTGGCGGGAGCGGAGGTGATCGTCAAGCCGTGTCCGCTGGATGCGTTTGTCCAACGGGTGCGCAACTTGACCGATCCAGCTGCGGCACCAGTGATAGGATGAAATCGTGAAGGTGTATACGAGGAGGGGAGACGATGGGCGCACCGCTCTGGCGGATGGCACCAGAGTCCTGAAGAACGCGATTCGGGTCGCGGCGTACGGGGAGGTGGACGAGCTCAACGCGGCCGTGGGGTTGCTGCGGGCGGAGGGGCTTGCGGGGGAGGTGGATGGCTATCTGGCGCGGGTTCAGAGCTGCTTATTCACCCTTGGCGCCCGCCTCGCCGACCCCGGTGGCAGGTTCGGTTTGGCGGAGGACGCGCTTGAACCCCAGTGGATCGAAGAGTGGATCGACACTATGGAGGGTGAGCTTCCCCCGCTGCGCAACTTCATCCTGCCAGGGGGCACGCGAGCGGGGGCGCTGGCGCACCTGGCGCGCACCGTCTGCCGCCGCGCCGAGCGCCATGTGGTGGCGCTGGCGGCGGGTGCGGAGGAGGGTTTTACCGACCCGCATATCCGCTTTCTCAACCGACTTTCGGATGCGCTGTTCGTGCTGGCTCGGCTCTTGAACCAGCGCGCGGGCGCCGAGGACGCGGTCTGGCGAGGCCGAGGTTAGTCTCGTCACCGCTATGGAGCTTTGGTCATCGGGGAGCGTGGCCGGGCCTGTGGAAACCGCGATGGGGTGGGAGCCACCGTGGGGTGGAGGGGTCCTCGCCGTGGGCAGGCGTAGCGCCGCATGGGTGGTTGCGGCGGGGGCGTTGCCTTGACTTCGGTGACCATTCCGGAGAAGTGGCTGGCCGCCATCGCCGGCACCCTGGAGGAGAACTTTCGCTACCTCTCCGAGCGCCTTTCGGTGCACGTCTCCGCGCGGGGAGACACCGTATCCCTCGACGGGGACCCCCAAGGCGTGGAGATCGCACGAAAGGTGATTGAGGAACTCGCCGCGCTGGCGACCACCGGTTTCGCGGTGGGCAAGCAAGAGTTTCAGACGGCGCTGCGGGTGCTAGAAGAGGAGCCCACGGCGGATCTGCAGTCGTTCTTCGCCGACGCGCTTATCCCTGATTCGGTCAAACGTCTGGTTGTGCCGCGCAACGTCAAACAGCGTCTGTTCTTGCAGACGGTGAACCGGGAAGACATCGTGTTCGCCATCGGGCCGGCGGGGACCGGCAAGACCTACCTGGCGGTGGCCATGGCCGCGGCAGCGCTGGCCGAACGCAGGGTCAAGCGCATCGTCTTGACTCGGCCCGCCATTGAAGCGGGAGAGCGGCTGGGGTTCCTGCCCGGTGACATGGTGGAAAAGGTCAACCCCTACCTGCGCCCGGTCTACGACGCGCTGTACGATATCCTGGGGTATGACAAGGTGGCGCGCTACATCGAGCGGGGCGTCATCGAGATTGCACCGTTGGCGTTCATGCGCGGCCGCACCCTCAACGACGCCTTCACGCTCCTCGACGAGGCCCAGAATACCACTCCGGAACAGATGAAGATGTTCTTGACGCGCATGGGCTTCCATTCCAAAACGGTAATCACCGGCGACGTGACCCAGGTGGATCTGCCGCCGGAACGGGTGAGTGGCCTGGTGCACGCCCGCAGCATTCTGTCCGGGATCGGCGGCATCTGTTTCTTCGACTTCACCAAGGACGACGTGGTACGGCATCGGCTCGTCCAGAAGGTCGTCGACGCGTACGAAAAGTACGAAGCAGAGAGGAATCGCAACGGCCCGTGACCGACAAGAAGCCGATGAGCGGGAAGCGGTTGGCGGCCCGTCTGGCGGTCCGGCGGGGCGAGTGGGTGCAGCTGCGGCGGCGCATACTGGGGCGGTTATGGCTGTGGGTCTTGGTGTTCGTGGTGGCCGGCACGGTCGTGGTCTCACCCCGGCGCGTGGCCCGCGTGCCCGCCCTCGAAGCTGGCGAGATTGCTCCCGTGGATGTGGTGGTCGATCGCGATACCTCCCTTCCCGACGTGGAGTCCACTGAGCAGCGGCGGCAGCGAGCGGCAGCCGAAGTGCTGCCGGTGTGGGTGCTCGACCCGGGGGTGGCCAACGTAGTCAGGGAGCGCGTGCTGTCGATTTTTGCCGCGGGAGCTGCCGATTCCTCGGGGAGCGCCCAGGACCTGGCCCAGCGGCTCAGCGATGCCTCGGGCCTGGTGGTAAAGCCCGAGGAGGCCCGGGTGCTCAAACAGGCCGGGTTTGACGAGGATCTCGCGGCGGTGCTCATGGAAATCGTCACTCGTCTGTATCGGCAGGGCGTGGTCGCCGACCGTGGCGAGCTGTTGCAGAGCAGCGACCGGGGCATCGTCGTGCGCACCGTGGGCGTGGAGGGCGAAAGCCGGGAGCTCGACGTGTACCGCTACGTGGACACCCTCTCGCTGCCTGAGGTCATCGAGCAGCGCCTGGCGGCGGAGCCCATGGTGGCGAGGGCGTGGAGGGCCCCCCTGGCGGCCCTCTTGGCGCGGGCGATGCACCCGAACCTGGTGATGGACCGGGGGGAAACCCTCGGGCGGAGGTTGCGCGCCGCCTCCGAGGTCGAGGAGGTTGTGGTCAACCTTCCCCGCGGCAAGATCATCCTGCGGCGGGGCGACGAAGTGACGCCCCAGGCGGCGCGCCTGCTCAGCGCCTTGGCAGCCCGTGCCGCCGCCGCTCCGGTGCTTATCCCCCGGCTGGGTGTCCTGCTTCTCCTCTCCCTGATGGCGGCGGCCTGGATCATTTACTTGCGCCGGCTGGCAGGCTCCGGAGAGGACTACCGCGTACGGTTTGGCTCCGTGGCACTGCTGACCGTGGGCATGGCCGTGCTCCATCGCGCCTTTGCCTTCCTCGCGGGCGGGGTCGCTGCCAGCGTGATCCGTGAGCCGTTCGGTCAGGTGGACGTGTACCTTCCGGCGCTGCCCCACGCTGCCGGACCGATCCTGGCCGGGTTGATGTTCGGTCTGCCGGACGCCGTGCTGTTCGCGGCGATGCAAGCCTTGCTGGTGGCCGTGATGCTCGGCGGCGATGCAGGCTTGGTGGTGTTCGCCCTCGTCTCCGGGATCGCCGCCGCCTTCGCGTCGCAGGGTATGAAGGAGCGTAACGTCATGGCCCGGGTAGGTCTGACGGTGGCGGGTGTGAACGCGGTGGCGGTGGTGGCTCTGGCGCTGGCGCGGGGTAACGTGGACGAGCCGGCGGTCCTGGCGGGCAAGGTGGCGGCGGGGGCGTTGGGCG
>Ga0209101_1000340_pt1 | contig 39130 bp, 32 predicted proteins | sample ConPoolayeCmetaG_FD_185481 | JGI IMG/M metagenome (GOLD analysis project Ga0209101, IMG submission 185481) | Hot spring microbial mat communities from California, USA to study Microbial Dark Matter (Phase II) - Cone Pool mat layer C metaG... ...
CTGTCTGAGTAGCGGAGAAATCCTAGCTGAAATACTTCAGCAACAACCGAAATTTGTCTTCCGAAATACGGGCACGTTTTAAATTACTTATTTTGCATGTCTAGCTTAGATTTTAACATATTCGACTGTTCTAAGCTTCACTAGACCCATGAATAATATTGCTATAAATAAAATTTTCTTAATAAGATTTATGAGCTTTGCATAAATCTACAGATAATATTCCTACGTCATATTGTATTTTTTTATATATTTTCTCAGTGCTTGTTTAACTGCGTCTAGAGCCAGAAGTCCGCATTTTATCCTAGACGAGGTGAGTTTTGTTCCTAACAATTCTTCTATAAAATTTATGTCAAGTTTTAGAATTTTCTTTATCTCCATACCAATAATCTTTTCTGAGAGTAATGATGCTGCGGCTACAGATATAGCACATCCTTGCGGCATAAATTTAAAGTCCTTTAATTTATCATTTTCTACAACAAGATATACTATAATCTCATCACCACAAAATCTATTTGCCAATTTTTGTTTAATATTTGTATCTTTGATAACTCCGAGATTGCGCGGATTTTTATAATGATCAATAACTTGTTGCCTATAAAGTTGATCGGTAGTCATAAATTCGGGTAATTAGTTTACATTTTTCTATTTAAATTTCATTATCACTTTTTTCAAACTATCTATAAGCTTATCCACATCATTCGTATCATTATAAATACCAAAACTTGCTCTCACTGTTGCTGGCACTTTCAATATTTCTTTTACCAAAACCTGGCAACAATGATGACCTGCTCGTACGGCTATATGATATTTGTCTAGAACCTGGGCGGTATCATGTGCATGAATCCCCTTGATGTTAAATGAAATTACACTTTTAAATTTTGTTATATCGCTTGGTACAAAAAATTCTAACTCATCCAGCTCTGTGAGCTTATTATAGGCATATTCTGTAAGAACTTTTTCATGCTTTTCTATTTTGTCCATACCAACTTCATTTATATAATCGATAGCAGCACCCAAGCCAATAGCTTCTGAGATATATGGCGTTCCAGCTTCAAATTTGTATGGTAATTCTGTAAATTTATAACTAAATTTTTTTACTCCTTCTATCATACCGCCACCTACTCGAAACGGAAGTATCTTCTCTAGTAATTCTTGTCTGCCATATAAAACGCCAATTCCTGTCGGTCCGTAAATTTTATGGCCAGAGAAAACAAAAAAATCTATATCCAGTGCCTTTACATCAATGCGTTCATGTGGTGTAAGTTGTGCTCCATCGACAATGAAAATTGCACCCGCATCGTGAGTCAACTTCGCTAGTTGTCTAAGTGGAGTTATCGTACCAGTAACATTTGATAGCCCAGTAACTGAGACAATTCTGATATGATCAGAAGAATTTAAAATATTTTTAAAACTCTCTATATTCAAAGTCAAATCAGAATTAACTGGAATATATTTTAGAGTTAGCTTAAGCCTATTTGCCAGCACCTGCCATGGCAATAAATTGCTATGATGTTCAAATTCACTGATAATAATTGTGTCATCAGCTTCTAACTCATTTGACAAAGAATTAGCTAGAGAATTAAGACTATCAGTTGCGCCACTAGTGAAAATAATTTCTTTTTCATATGCATTTATAAACAAGGCTATCTTTTTCCTTGCTTCTTCATATTTATGAGTTGCAAGTTCTGAAAGTCTGTAAATTCCGCGATGAACATTAGCATTATATTTTTCGTAATATTCTTTAATCGTTTCAATTACCTGTCTTGGTTTCTGGCTGGTCGCTGCATTGTCAAGATAGATGAGTTTTGGATAGTTTTTAAATATAGGAAAATCATATCTGTACATACAAAAATTTTAACACGTTTTGACTAAAGCACAAGAGGGAATGTAATTAATCTGTTACCTACATATCTACCTTTCGTTTTTTTTTCAGGGCTGTTCAGTTCTAACATAGTGAATTGATAAAAAAGTAAGGATGTATCCAGATTCAACGAATTTTTATATAGTGTTTGTTTGACATTTTCAACTCCTTTGATTCTTAGTGTGTTTAATGCAAAACTCCTTAGTATCATCATATTCACTGGCTTTACTCTTATTCGCGATTTATCTTCGTCCATTATTTCGTCTCTCACATGATTCTGTGTGTTTTCAATACTCCAATGCTTTCTTATGATATTATTGCCTTCTTTTGCACTTACATTTTCAGTATAAACATAGTATGAGTACTCTGTACTTACCATTGAACCTTTTCCTTTCGGACTGCATACTCTTCTTTCCCTTATTACTAGTATTACTTCTTTTACTACATCTAATCAACTAATAGGTATGTATCTTGCCATGTAGTCTCTTCTTGAAAACACATATGCTGATCTTGTTTCTATCCTCCCGTGTCCCATATCCTTTTGTTTATCTATATCTATTGGATTGTAGTTATTTGTGATTATCTGACAAGCTCTGTATAAGTTGGACTGATTACTCTTTACCTGGATCATTCCTATGCTCCCTTGCTTCTTTATCAGCCTTTAACTTTTTTTGACAGTGCATAGCGTCTACTGTGATAATACACCCTTTTACGCCAAGTTCTTTTAACAATTCTCTAAACTTCGGTATTTCATTCGTTTTATCTTCCCTTACCGACTTGTGCGCTAATACTAATTTCTTATTACTATTGAATACAGATAGCACATGTGCTGCTTGTCTGTCATAGAACTTGTCAAAACTATTCCTTAAGGTCTTACCGTCTATAGCTAATATCTCTCCTCATTTCAATGAAGATATTCTCTGATTGTACTGTCTGAATACTTTCTCTAATTCTTCTGTGTCTATTCCATGTATTATTGATCTTATTGTTGTATATGCTGGCGGTGATCTCCACCGTAGTTTAAATCTCTTCTTTAGTTTCCTGAAGTTAATCTCTACAAATGTTGCTATATCTCTGTACGATTTTGCATTTGATAGTATTGCGAGTATTGAGAACAGAATGATATATCTAAGTTCGTACCTTCTCCCTTGTGATCTGCGAAAATCTTTTATTTGTTGTATAATGTCTAACATAGGCAGTTTGTGATATGCTAAATATACTTATACATTCTGCCTATTTTTTATTAATTTATCAACACTTATTCCCAGTTCTTAATTTAGAACTGAACAGCCCTGCGGTTTTTTTACATTTCAGTTGTGATTAAGTTATAATTTTAAGAATGTGCATGATAGTTCTTATAAATTTTTCATGAATATACAAATATCTACAAAGCGTCCAAAGCCTTTTGTATTACTGATCTTAGATGGTTTTGGCGTGAGTCAACCAAATAGAGGAAATGCAGTAACATTAGCAAAGACTCCAAATTTAGATGAATATTGGAAAAAGTATCAGCATACTTATTTACAAGCTTCTGGCAATTATGTAGGTCTTCCACAAGGTATACAAGGAAACAGTGAAGTCGGACATATGAGTATCGGTGCAGGAAAAATAATATTTCAGGAAATAGCAAGAATTGACAGAGAAATAGAGAAACATTTATTTTTTTCTAATGCGACGTATAAACAAGCTATAGATCATGTAAAAAAGTATAATGGAAATTTTCATTTAATGGGACTCGTTAGTGATGGTAAAGTTCATTCATCACTAGATCATTTATTTGCTTGTTTAGAATTCTGTAAAAAAGAAGGGCTCAATGCGGAGAGGATTTTCATACATGCCTTTACTGATGGTCGAGATTCTCCACCAAAGAGTGCATTGAAATTTTTAAGCGCTATAAAATCAAAAAATATTGGTAGAATAGCCTCAGTTATTGGTAGATATTTTGCTATGGATCGGGATCAAAGATGGGAAAGGACAAGACAAGCTTATGAATTATTAGTAGAAGGTATAGGGACTAAAGTGAAAAGTGTAGAGGATGTTTTAGATTCCTCTTACCGACAAAATATTACAGATGAGTATATAAAACCACACGTAATAGTAGAAAATGATTTACCTATTGGTATCGTGAATTCAGGTGATGCATTAATCTTTTTTAATTACAGGGCTGATCGTGCTGTACAGCTAAGCGAAGCTTTTGATGAAGAGAATTTTAATAATTTCCCAATAAAAAAACTTGAAAATTTCTTTTTTGCTGGTTTTTCTAATTATGAGAAAGGAATACCTATGACCCGCGCCGAAGAGGACATTCAGGTTCCTGGTGGTGAAAGTGCGTTCGTGAAAGATTTATTTCAAGAAGAATTGAAAATAACACATAATTTCCCCAAAAAACAAATATTTCCGCCAGAAGAAATTCTTTATTCTTTAGGAAAAATTGTGTCTGACGAAGGGTTAAGACAATTAAGAATCGCGGAATCAGAAAAGTATCCACACGTCACTTACTTTTTCGGCTGTAGAGAAAAAGGGATTCTTCCCGGTGAAGATAGAATAGAAATTTCATCACCCAAAGACGTATCTACTTATGATCAAAAACCTGAGATGAGCGCTTATGAAATCACTAAAACTGTAGAACAGAAAATTCAAGATAACATTTATGATTTTATACTTGTAAATTTCGCTCAGACAGATATGGTTGCTCATACGGGCAATTTAGAGGCATCGATAAAATGTGTAGAAGTAGCAGACGAATGCATGGGGCGCATAGTAAAAGCTACTTTAGAGAAGGGGGGAGAGGTATTGATCACAGCTGATCATGGTAACGTTGAGGAATTAATTAATCTCCAAACAGGCGAAATCGACACACAGCATTCAACAAATCCTGTACCATTTGTTTTAGTTTCAAATGAGAATTTTCCTAAAAAAGATATCCCTATTGGAATGCTTGCTGATATAGGACCAACTGTACTTAATAGATTAAAAATAGTTCAACCAGACCAAATGATTGGAAGAAATTTAGTGTCAAGTATATAAAGTAAGACAGGGCTTCATCCTTGCTAAAGTAAGTAAGCATTAGTTATAATTGACCTAAGTTTTTTATTATTGAATTTGTTAAGTTTATTCCAGTTATATTATTGGTTAGTCATAATTTCGTTAGTGAGCATCGCGAGCTATCACAAAATTCAGGATCCAATTTTACGGGATAGCTCAGTAAAATTCTTTTAAAAAAAGCAAATATTTTTCAATACTATTGGTCAGTAGCTCAATGGTAGAGCAATCGGCTGTTAACCGATCGGTTGTAGGTTCGAGCCCTACCTGACCAGCCAAGTGATGACGAGAGGGTTGCAAAGACACTTTTTTGGATCAAATTATCTGGAAATTTGTTATATTCAAAAAATCTTCACTATATTTTTTACAAAATTTACTACTTTCGAACCGTTAGTCTCAACTACTGCATTATGTATAAGCTTAAAAATTTTGAAATACTCGTAAGCCAGAATTCCTTTATCAACTATCATGTTGGTGAATACCAGGATGATAAGCCGTCTTTATTCTTCCAAAAGGTGACATTCTTTACTTTTTGGGAGAGTTCATAAAGGTTAATGCCTAAAATCTCCTCCAGAAATTGCCTTTTTATCTAAAGTGTTTTAGGTTTTGTGTCCATTTCTTTATTTGTCTCACACTAAAAATTTGATACAACAAACTTAAGTAGTATAAGTTTTACCTGGTCAACACGAATATCAGAAGTATCAATAACAAGTGATCCTGCTGAATAAGCATTAATTACGCTTGATAATTGGTCTCGCTGTTTCAAATAAGTTAGGACCCGAGTCCTATAATGGTCAGATTTTTCTAGTCTACCCTGATTGCTTCTCTGAGATATTCTTTGCAAAGCAATATCTTCTCTAACATCTAAATATAAAGCCAAGTTTATTTTTATTCCATTATCGGATGCCCAAGAAACTAAACTTTCTGCCTCACTTTTTTGTCTTGGTAGACCATCTAACACAAATCCAGTATCTTTTGTTTTGAGAATGTGGGGCGCAACTATACTTATCACAAAATCGGCTGACCAAGAATTGGTATGCCCAAATTGAGAACAAATTTGCCTTGCTAATTCGCCATCTGTTTGTAGCTCTGTTCTTGTTATTTCACCGAGGGAAATATAATTGGGTCTTGGGGTAATACTATTTACCAAAGCAGATTTCCCAGAGCCAGGAAGACCCATTAAGACTATATTTAACCGAGATATTCTTGCTTCTGTCTCCTTTAATCTTAATCTTTCCATATTATCTAAAGTGGACTCGGTTGATTTCGCACCAACTTTTTCCTGGTAAACAGGCTGTTTTAACTACATATAACTACGAGCCAATATTCTCATCCCTTTTAGGGAAGATTATTGGAAGCGGATCTGTTTCAAATCTGTGCCCTGAATAAACTTGCGCCGTTCCAACATAGTAGGTGTGTAAACCATAATTGAATTCGGCATAAGATATCTGATAGTGTTACCAACAAGAGCTTCGCTGGAAGCTATAACCTCAGACCTTTCTCTTATTTGCTTACTTTTCCAACCAAACAGTTTATAGAATTTCTCCCCCCTTTCAATTATACGATCTAAGGTAACTTGAGGAACTGGGTAGGGTTGAATTTTAATTCCTCTATAACCGATAGTATCAAATAAGAAAGGAAACAATTCGCTTAATAATTTAAAAGACATTCCTTTAGGAATGTAGCTCTTTAGATTGTCAATATTTTTCTTCAAATCTTCAATCTGACTCATACTTTTTTCTGGCTGCTCTAAAGCAACATCAAAAAAAAACAGCCCGAGCTTGTTTACAAACAAATCCTAATTCTTTCGACTTTTGCACAATTTCACTTAATTTTATTATTCCCCATCGAGAGGTATTTCCAACATCATCAGTTCTAAACCCATAAGCACCAATGCCTTTTTTGTATGAAGGGCAAAACAAAGCATAAAATTCCAACGGCTTCTCTTTACTAGAATTTAAAAGTATTTGACACAATTTCTTAGTGACTAGCTTTGGTCTCCAACCCACAATTTCATATTCTTGCAAATAACTGAACCAGTCGAGTATCTTCTTATTATAACCAACCTCCTTTATAACAACTTTCAGATCATCGAATTTTTCTTTCGATATTCTTTTACCTTCAAGATATTTGTTGAGCAATTTATTTATTGAAGTCATCGAATCTCATATGGGGTTTAAAAATTAGTCCTCTTTCCTTGCGCCATTCTTGAAATAAGGTATCTACTGGTTTTGTTAAACCCTGCTCAATACTGAACCCCAACTCCTGAGCTAATCGCTCTATAGCTTTTTTTCCACCCTCAATTTCAATGATATCTGCAAATGGATACTCATCGAGAGTAACATGGACACCATCTACCTCCCATCTTGTTTGAAAACGCTCATAACTAGTTGTTGGGCGAAACTCCATTGCCTCAAAAATCTTTTCTATTTGCCTATCTGTATCATGGAACTTTATTTCGTATTCAATTTCTCTTTTCGCTCCATTTTGGGGGGGAAGTGGTTTTTTATAGGTTAGAGTCTTATCCCCTGAATCACCAAGGGTTCTTACTCGAATTCTGCCATCAGTTGTTTGCATAATCCCCGAAGGGTTATCAAACATAACACTTCTTTGATATTGGCGAGGTTTCTTGGTGCTTGCCCTACCATTTAAAATCTTCATCAAGTTTTTTTTATCTTTAACCCAGAACTTGTATTCTAACTCTATATTGTGTCTATTACTCATAGCGGATGGTTAAAATTAGTTGCTAATGACAAAAATTCGTCTCTTGTTCTCTCATAATCTTTAAAATCTCCCTTAACTGCGGATGTTTTGTTGACTGCCTCACAATGGACACCCCTCATTTTCATACAAAGATGGACACCTGATACCACTATCGCTAATCCTTGTGGTTGAAGCCTTTTATAGAATAAGTCAACCGCTTCTTGAGTGAAGTCCTCTTGTTTCATTGGTCTTTTTGCAATATGACGCAGTATACGGACAATCTTGGAAAAACCGATTTACTCTCCTTTCTTGGGAATATAGGCAAAGGCTATGTCGTAAATCACTGGTAACATATGATGAGAGCACAAAGAATAAACCCTGATTGGGCTTTGCACCGACATCCCCTTATATTCGACTTTTCTGTCGTTATGTTTTGGGAATAAGATACTAAAATGCTCTTCTAATTCTTTTTTTGATTCTTCTCGAAGCGAGGAAGTAAATTCAGCCAATACTTCCACCATCCTCCTGGGAGTGTCTTTATAATTAGCATCTGTAAGATCCAAGCCAAGATTTGCCAAAAGTTCTTTGGCTGCAAACTCTGCTTTAGTTAAATCTAATGTTTTTTTCATTATCATTACTAAAAAAAATTAAACCCTTGATATAACTGAATTCTAAGGCGAAATTATATTATTATATCATTATTAATTGTATTTTTTAACTATTATAGGTAATTTATACCGATTTCTTATCTTGGTAGCTTTGTTTACATAACAGCAAAAATTATTGTAAGACATGAATTAAGTTTTAAGCAACGATTAAAAGTTGCTGGATAGACTTATGGGTTGTTTCTGGAAATTCCAAGATGTCTAACCAATTTGTCAACTTAAAATCGTTTCATTTGTCCAGCCAATCTATATATTTTATGGACTTTTGCTTCCAAAAAACGATCTAACTAACTTGCCTGCATTTGCACGTAGACACGGTCACCCCCTGAGTGATATGAACAAATCTTTAAGTCCTGTTCTTTTTGATCTTTTCAGCTCTGATTATGACAAGATTATATCGTATTAATTGTAAATTATTATGTATGTATAGATGACAAAAGCAATAATTTTTAATAAAAATAAAGTAATTATTGAAAGTGAGAAATTATGATCAGAAGTTTCTGAAGCTATATTAAGGTAATATGATAAAAAATCTATTCTCAATGACAAAGGTATTGTTCATACAATATGGAAAAAGGAAAGTGAAATATAGGATGAATTTAGAACAAAATATACTTTGAAAGAAGATATAAGTAAAGATTTATTTAGGAATTATTAAACAAGAAAGCTAAAATTCGGGAAAAACTTAACTGAATTTTTAAAATATTTAGAAAATAAAAATACTAAAATGGTAGTAGCTTCGTCTGACATTCCAAAATATATAAACCATGTTATCGTTATCAATTTAGGAATAAAAAATTATTTTTAAATTATACAATCAGATCAAAAAATTTGAATTTAAAAACCAAAGTAAGATATTTTCTTGGTAACAGTAAAAAAACTTAAGATGAAACCATAGGATTATTTCGTTTTATAAAGATCTAATAAATGGCGTCCAATTTGATCAAGTTAATTTAGTTATAGAGTCTTTCAATCAGTTAGATTTTGAGAAAATTCTAAATTTATAATAGGCCTACTGTTGGCCTGGTTATCATAACTTCTATAAATGTATTTATCATATCAAATTGTTCTTTAATATAAAGCCACTTGATATCCTCATAAATGTTTTTATCTGCAATTAGACCTTCTGCTTCTATACCAAGTGAGTTACAGGTGTATAATGCTTGTGGTTGGTTAAATTCTTGAGTCACCAAGATAGCACGGTTAATGTTATAAACTTTTTTTGCTCTCCAACATGTACTATAAGTGCTATAACTTTTTCTATCTTCTATGATAACAAACTCTGGGATATTATTTGATATTAATAAATTTTTCATGGCTGTAATCTCATCAAAATTAACAAAGCGGCTATTTGCTGAAATTAAAATTTTCTCTATTTTGCCTTTTTTGTAGAGTTCTATAGCAGTAAGGATTCTATCTTCAATCATTTTTGTGAATCTTACTTCTGGCTGAGTATGAGTATAGGATCCAAAGACGATCGCTACGTCACTATCATCAATCTCATCAATCTTTTTGTGAATTTTATCTGTATATGCAGAAAAAATGGATAATTGGAACAAGAAGAAAAATAAAAAAATAAAGACAAAAATTTTTGCAACAATCTTTAGAATATAATTACAATCTATATTTTTCAAACGATATCTTAAATTGTAACGTCTATTTATGGCTAAATTCATTTGAGAAAAATATTTTTTTATATTATACAGCTGTGGATCTATGAAGCCCAAATAGAAATCATGTTGTCAAATGAATACTATTAGTCGTAAACTGTTAGTCATCGATAATTAAATCTGTAAATATGATAGCTAAACGCGACAATATATGGCTTGAAAAAATTCTTTATGAGATCTGGGAAGAATATTTTAATGACGTTCCGAGGAAAAACTTGGTTGTCATAAAATTTGGTAAAAATTCAATTCGACAACTCGGCTGCATTAGGATAGCGAATGAAAAAAGTCGAGGTATCAAAAATAAATTAAAAGAATTAAATTATCAGGACGAAAAAAGTATCTCAGTTATAACAATTACAAAATTATTTCAGAAAACAATAGTGCCAGAATATGTTGTAAAGGCTACAATCGCACATGAACTCTGTCATTATACTCATGGATTTAACTCGCCCCTTAAGCAAATCTACAATCATCCTCACAAAGGTGGTATAGTTTCTAAAGAGATGAAAAAACGTAGCCTAGATAAATTGAATAGACAAAGTAAAAAATGGATGAGGATGCATTGGAGAGAGGTAATAAAATTAAGTAAATTATCTATAAACTAATTATAAATTATAGCTTTATATGAATGTCATTTTTATAACAAACTTAAAACAAAATTGCTGTTTTAGATATAATTTTATTATAGAGGTTACTATATATTCGATGAAAAATAAAGGAGTATTAGAAACGGAGTATACAAATACGATATTTTGTTTTTATATCGGTATATCTTGTCTAAAGTTCTATTTATAAAAAGCCTTTAAATTTATTTTTGGTCATGCGAATTTATTTAAAATTTCGATGTTAGAATTTTGGCTTTTCCGGTGTAAACTCAATCTCTTTTCATAGACATCAATCCACATGATGCATTGCATTACTATACCTCCTGACTATTTTAGACGCTAGACTACATATAACAATTATTATAATGGCAACTATTATGCCCGTAGTTATGACGATTAATTGAGCACTGTTGTTCATGTTGAAGCCTTCTTCTGAAAATGAAGCTATGCCAGCATTGAACTCTGTTATGAATTCATCAAAAAGAGATGAGATATCACTTTTATTTTGTTGTTGATATTTTTGAATTAATTCTTCTATTGAGGTCATTTCTTCATCAGGTAAGAATTCTAAAACTTCTACAGAAAAATTTACGGGGTCAAACTCTATTCTAGAGCCATAGGTTTTACCACTTAGAGTTGGCGGGTCATTTGGATTTATAGACGCAACATGAGTTAAAAAATGGTTCATATCACCACCAATAAGAGCTGGTCCGTTTTCTCCCCAAGTAACATCTATGTTTAGCCATTTGTTGTGAGTAGGTATATAAGCCTGTACCCACTGATGCAATTCTTGTTTATCTGCTGGCTCCTTGCTGTCATAGCCATATCCAAAAGCTGCCTGAGCAGGAATACCCGCAGCTCTTAATAGTGTTATATAAAGATCAGAATATTCCATACAAACAGCTGCTCCTCCCAGAAGCGTTTTTAGAGCTCCCTGTCTTATATTCACACCAAACCTTTTCACCTGAGAATAATCAATCGAATCAACTACATATTTATACGTATCTTCGAGTATTTCATAAATATCAGTTTTAGAGCCTTTTAGTTCGTTAGCTTTTGCCTGAATTTCCGGAGCATTTACCTCCCAGAATTGTGAAGCTTCTGTATAATGAGAATCCAGTAAATTTACATAATCATTAAGTTTTCCTGCAGCATTTATATCAATATTTTTCAAAGATTGCACTATAGCATAACCACTGATCGTGATAACTATGTCCTTGTTTGACGGGAGTAGAAATACGCCTATGAGGTTACCATCGTCATCCTCTTCAACATAATTAGGTTGAGGAGTTATTTTTGTAAAGAATATTTTTTGAGTGGTCTTTATAGTATTCTGGTTTCGTGGTAATACCATTCTATACTCATTTTTATTACCAGTGATACTTTTTTCTGTGGCTGGTACTTTTTGGGTTATTTGGAATTTATAGTATTGGACTATACCTCTTTGCACCCAAATGTATGTGCCAACAAGTTGCTCTTGTGTAAATGTATAAATATCATAAATTCCATCAGACTTTTTTGATGCTGGAGTAGGAATGATAAAATTCTCTTCTTTAAATGATACAGGTACTTTCAGAATCGTCTGATAAGAATAGTCAACAGTAGGAGTAGAGAATTTGAAATCCTTACTGAATGCCTGGATAAATATATCTACCAACGCCCCAGTTCTTTGTACGAGTTGATTATTGGTATATTTTAAAATAAAAATATAACTTTCTTTCGCACCTATACTTTGTGTATAAGGCACAGTAATTACTGCAGAATCATCATTATAATCTATGCTATACATAAGATGGATTCCAGCATTGTCAGTAACTGAAATGGTACTGACCATCTTCTCTAAGATTTTTCTATTATTCTCACTTTTATCTTTATAAAGGGCAGTAATAGTGAATATCTCAGAGTTACCTTGTTTTGTGATTACTTTGTCAATAGTGTTATTGTAGACAGTACGAGTCTCGGTGACATCAACTTTGGCATCTTCGCGAACAATATATTCTCTTTTACTATTAATATTCACGTTCGCAGCATGCACAGTGTTAGAAACACCAAAGAATCCAAAGATAAAGCAAACAATTGTAATTATTAATACTTTTTTCATACATCTAAGATTTTACATTATTGAACGAAGCTACTCAACAATTATCGTTAAATTAACATAATGAAGAATTTAATGCATCAAGTATAGCCTGTTCAATCGCACGCATAAAACAGAGAATTGAATCTTCACGTCTTGTAGAATAATTGGTATGTTTGAGTACTGTATTGAGATCAGGTGTACTTTGAGCTGAAATAACATTATAAGTACCTTTTGGCAATGCTCCTGAGTTTGAATATGTAGAAAGTAAAGTATTAGTATCAGAAGCAGTGACACATAGAATATGATATTCCCAATATTCAGAATTACCATTAGAAATATGTACTGATTGGAAGGATGATGACAGTTCAGAATGATATGGAATTATAGCTAGGTATATTCCATTATAACAGTAAACTCCCCATATAATTACAGGCCCTCTAGGTCCTGTATTTTCATCCTCATGATAAGTTGCTATTGGTCCATGGAATATCTCTCCATTGTAAAATTCATCACTTGGATGGGTATATACATTTGCTACTAAATCCCAATAAGGATAACCATTATATAATGTCAAATTTTGTAAGGTTCTTAAGGTTCTACAGATATCATGAAATATATTTGTTTCAGATAATTGAAGAGAGGTTTCAACAGTATTCATATATGAAATGGATAAGTAAAAAGTGTATAGTATTCGATTGTGATTATACATTTTTTTAAAATAAATCGATGCTGGTTCGTGTGCTCAAACAGTAAACAGACAATTAGGTACCGATATAGAAGGCGGCATCAACAGTGTCCATAATTAAATTGTATTTTGCTTTCTGCGAAGGAAACATTATTATAGTTTACTGAGATCTTTAGATAAATTTATAGAGTTGTTGCCTAAATGTCATGATATTAGTATAATTAATATTATAGATAGTGAAGAATTGTATGGTTTAAATTCTATTAATGACAAAATAAAAAAACAACATTTTATTTTACTATCATTATATAACCAAGGATTTTAAGTATTTTTATTTTTCTAACTTAGAGCAATCTTGGAATAATCTAGAGGAGAAATTGCAAGAGTTAATATGAATAAGTTACCTCTTTTAAATTTCTTCTCTTCTCAAAAAACTCCAAGTAATGCTTGATTTATTATTATGAAGAATTTACAAAAAGTTGAAGTTGACTTTAATGGTGAAAAAGTTAGCTTTAAAACTGGTCATTTAGCTTTTAGAGCAGATAGCGCTCTCGAAGTACAGGTTGGAGAAACGGTATTACTTGCTATAGTTACTGTTGATCCACTAGAATCATCATTAGATTACTTTCCTCTAACAGTTGAGTATATAGAGAAATTTTATGCTGGAGGGGTCATTTCTGGGTCCAGATTTATAAAAAGAGAAAGATATCCATCAGATGATGCAATACTAAGGGCGCGTCAAGTGGATCATTCAATTCGATCTTTATTTCCAAAAGGATTTAAACATGCTGTGTGTGTAGTACTTACAGTATTATCATATGATGGTGAACATAACCCAGATGATCTTTCCGTTACAGCAGCATCAATGGCTTTGATGTTATCTTCTGTTCCATTCGATGGGCCAAGTGCAGCTCTCAAAGTAGCGATGGACAAAGAAGGAAAATTATTTTTAAATCCAGCAGGCGAAGAAAGTGACCTTAAAGCTAAGTTTGTTTTATCTTTTTTTGAAGATAGAATTCTAAATATAGAAGGTTTTGGTGATGAAATTTCAGAAGCACAAATGGATGAAATTATTGATTATGGGGCTAAACATATTAGGCCACTATTAGAAGTACAAAAAGAATTTCAAAAAAAAGCTGGAAAAGAAAAATTGATTTTTGATCAGATGAGTGTATCACCAGAACTATTAAGCAAGGTTGATGAAAAATATACAGAACGCATAACAGAAGCTCTTTATGACAAACTAGAAAGGAAAGAAGCTTTAGCAGAGATCAAAGACGAAATTGTAGGAGGAGCACTTGGAGAAATTTCTAAAATCGATACAGATGCTGCAGTCGAACATATCGCAAGAAAAATTATGAGAGGAAATATTCTAGAAAAAGAAAAAAGAATAAGTGGGAGAAAACTTGAAGAAATACGAGAGATAGATTTTCAGGTATCATATTTACCTAGGGTCCATGGCTCTGCGATGTTTACGCGTGGTTTGACACAAACTTTATCTATAGTCACATTGGGATCCACTAGGCTCAGCCAAATGTTAGAAAATTTTGAAGGAGAATCAGAAAAAAGATTTATGCATCACTATAATGGACCTAATTATTCGTTTGGAGAGGCTGGTAAATTTATCTATATGCCTGGTAGGCGTGAGATAGGACATGGGCATATTACTGAAAATGCATTTTTTAAATTATTACCAAAAGAAGAAGATTTTCCTTATACGATTCGTGTAGTTAGTGAGATTCTTTCTCAAAATGGATCTTCATCTATGGCTGCAGCTACAGCAACTAGCCTGGCACTCATGGACGCTGGCGTGCCGATCAGAGCTGCTGTTGCTGGTATCGCTGTTGGTCTAATAACAGATGAATCTGATACCACAAAGTATAAATTATTAATGGATATGGAAGATATTGAGGATTTTTATGGTGATATGGATTTCAAAGTTGTCGGAACTAAAAAGGGTATAACTGCAATACAACTTGACAATAAAATAAAAGGAGTACCTATTGATATTATAAAAGAAGCTTTGAAATGGACTCGAGACGGAAGATTAAAAATTCTCGAGAAGGCTAACGAAATTCTAGATAAACCTAGGACAGAAGTATCTAAATATGCTCCAAAAGTAATTACAATTGTTATAGATAAAAGTAAAATTGGTGATCTCATAGGCCCTGGTGGAAAGAATATAAAAAATATAATAGAAGAGTCGGGAGAAGTTGATATAGACATTCAGGATGATGGGACAGTAAATATCACTGCTATAAGTGATAGAGCACGTGATAAGGCAAAGGCAATGATAGAAGCTATAACAAAAGAGGCAGAGGTAGGAAAACAATACGAAGGTGTGATAGATCGTATAACGGATTTTGGGGTTTTTGTTAAAGTCAGTCCAGGAATTTCCGGACTTGTGAGAGTTTCTGAAATGTCAGATGATTATATCAAAAGTCCGTCTGATTGCGTTAAAGTAGGAGATAAAGTAAAAGTAAAAGTTATAGGTATAGATGATCTTGGACGGATAAATATGTCTATGAAGAATTTGATAGAACCACCCAAAATAGGAAAAATTTATGATGGGGTAGTAGAAAAAGTAACCGGCTATGGTGCAATAGTAAAGTTAGAACAAGGATCAAGTGGTTTGGTTCATATTTCGGAAATGGCAGATGGGTTTATTAGTGATCCAAATACAATAGTGAAAGAAGGTGATAAGACAAAAGTAAAAGTTATAGGTATAGATGATAAAGGAAGGACTCAATTATCTATTAAACGAGCAAAATAGATAAATGGTTAGGTTGTAATTTGAGTAGGTCGTGTGGAATAAATTATAAATAATCTTCCTAAGGGAGATCCTCTGTAGATGGATAAATGATAAATAGAGTCGTTGTGAAATAAATAGCATTTGCGTAACAAAAATGTCGAACAATCTTTGATCTATTGGAGAGTACATGTTACGATTTATTTATTTTTATTAAAAAATGTTATAGGTAAAGGTAAATTCGCTTATTTCGCAACAAGTCTAATAACCATTAGTTATCCGCTGTCAGCTCTTAGTTATTCAGAATTTATACAATATAACCTAAAACTCAAAGTTCAGAACTTATAACTACTAATTAAAAGCTCTAAATAATAGAAACTTATGCATAATTTCAAAAAACGTTTCAATGGAATAACACAGATTTTGTTTCGAGAACAAAAACAGATAATTTCTGCGGCAGGCACGTTAATAATATTATCACTTCTCTCTAAATTTTCTGGTATGTTGTGTACAGCTCTGCTTGCACAAAAATTTGGAGCTTCGCGCACGACTGATATTTTTAACGCTGCAAATACTTTACCAGAGCTTGTTACTGCTGTATTATTGACGAGCTCTATTTCTGGTGCATTAATTCCGATTTTGATGAAGGCGAAAGAATTTGAAACTAAGGAAAATTTCCTCAGAATATTTAATACACTACTTAATGTAAGTTTACTTTTCTTTTTGCTAGTTGCGATAGTTTTAATTGTTTTTTCAAACAATATTATAGAATTGGCTAACCAGTACAAAATTATCAATCCTGTGGAGCCTTTTAGTAGAGCAGAGCTTACACAAATTGGTGATTTGATGCGCTATCTCATGGTTCCACAGGTGATTTTAGGCATAGGAGCTTTTGTATCGAGCGTGTTGAATGTGTACGAAAGGTTTATCATTCCCTCGCTTGCCCCAATTTTTTATAACTTGGGAAAAATTTTTGGGATTTTTATATTGGTTGATATGTTAGGAGGTAGTATCACAGGTGTGGTCTGGGGAATGTATGTTGGTTCTATTCTGCATTTGTTGGTTCAAATACCGTTACTATTACATCTTGATATAAGTTATAAATTTGTTTGTTATATTAAAAATAAATATTTCAAAGAAGCAATAAATCTTAGTTTACCCAGAATTTTCAGTTTAGCCAGTGAGCAGATTTATATGACAGTGAATAGCATTATAGCATTATCACTTATTTCTGGATCACTTTCAGCATATGAATATGCTTTAAGTTTGATAGCAATACCAAGCAGTTTATTTGGTGCTTCTTTTGCTGTAGCAGCTTTTCCGTCATTATCAAAATATTTTGGTAAGAATGATATACAATCATTTTCAGCCATATTTCATAGAGTGATTAATCAAATTTTCTTTTTTTCCGTTCCTGCCGCTGTGATAATTTTGATACTTAGAGTACCTTTGACTCGTTTATTTTTTGGTATTCTAGGTGGAGAATTTAGCTGGAGCGACACTTTATTAGTGTCATGGATAGTATTTTTTTCTTCGCTAGGTTTATCTTTTGAGTCTTTACGCGCATTTATGTATCGAGTTTTTTATTCTATACATAACTCCTTTTTACCTTTTGTAACTTCAGTAATTGTTATTGTAATTGGGATTGTTCTCTCTATGTTATTCACAAATTATTTTAGTCATTTTAATGATTATAAGGTTAAAGAAATGCTTGGTGGTGCAAAAATTTTAGATATAAATTTTGACGAAGAAAAAGGCTTTCCATACTTAAAAGACGTTAAAGTTGATTTTGATATTTCTATACTTCCGGAATTTTCTATTGATAAATTTTTTACAAGAGGTGAAGGTGTTAACGCTATTGGAGGTATTGCACTCAGTGCAAGTACGGTATTTGTTATTGAATTTGTAATTTTGATGATGATGCTTAGAGCTAGACATGTTGTTTTTAACTTACGTGAAATTCTCCATGCGTTTGGTAAAAAGTTATTAGCCGGAGCGTCAATGCTTACTGTTGCATATATTTTACTCAAATTTTGGGAGAAAATTTTAAATACTACAAAAACTGTAAATTTAATGCTCTTGACATTTGCTACTGTAATCGCTGCTTTTATTTTCTACCTCTGGGTTTCTTATATCCTAAAAGTACCAGAAGTAAGTATAATACTAGATTATGCTATAGGTATCTGGAAAAAAATAGAGAGGAAATATACTTGGCTTTATAAGGTTAGGAAATTATTCTCGTGATGTATGTTTTAAGTTTTGAGTTTTAGGTTTTAGACTTACATTTTTAGCAAGTATTTATGGATAAATATGAATAATAGTAGGTAGATTACAGTTTGTAGTATGCAATAAGCCGTAAACTATAAGCTATAATTACATTAAAAACTTAAAATATACAAAAAAATTTTGTCATGTAACGCATTGACAGAGACCAAAAGTTTTTGTTATTTTGAGTATAATCATTTAACGTATAAATTTTAGCGGTCATTTTTATCCGCGTAAAAACTTCTAGCCTTTTGCTTCTTTTGTCAGAAATATGACTAGCTCACAATGAGATGAAAACACTTTGTGATGTGCATTCTATTTGTCATGTTATTTATATTGAATTTAAAACAAATAAGAATCGTGCGGCAAGAAACATGCGTGATTCTTGATTTTAATAATTTGGATCTACCTTTACTTCCCGTTTTATTTTTATTTTATAAAAAAGGTCGATACGATTTGTAATTTATTTTTTAAAAAATTTTTATGACAATGGAAAAAAGTAAGCTGCCGACAGGAAAAGAAAAAGCTTTGGATTTAGCAATGCAGCAGATAGAAAAGCAGTTTGGAAAAGGTTCTATAATGAAAATGGGTGGAGAGTTCAGAAAAGATGTGGAAGCCATACCTACTGGTGCTATTTCTCTCGATATCGCTTTAGGGATCGGAGGAATACCAAAAGGAAGAATTATTGAAATTTATGGGCCAGAATCCTCTGGGAAATCAACTCTTACCCTGCATATAATCGCAGAAGCTCAAGCACGTGGAGGTGTAGCAGCTTTTATAGATGCAGAACATGCACTAGATCCGCAATATGCCAAGAAAATTGGTGTCGATATAGATAATCTCTATATTTCTCAACCTGACTATGGAGAACAGGCTCTTGAGATTTTGGAGACACTGGTTAGATCAGGTGCAGTAGATGTAGTAGTTATCGATTCAGTAGCAGCGCTAACTCCAAGAGCAGAAATAGAAGGCGAGATGGGAGATTCTCATCTTGGACTCCAAGCTAGACTTATGAGCCAGGCACTTCGCAAAATTACTGCAATAGCAAATAAGACCAATACAACTATTATTTTTACCAACCAGATAAGGATGAAAATAGGAATTATGTTTGGTAATCCAGAAACAACAACAGGAGGTAATGCCTTGAAGTTTTATTCTTCAGTGAGAATGGAGATACGGCGAAAAGAAAAAATAGAAAAAAATGGAGAGACAATAGGTGCTGTCACACGTGTCAAAGTCGTGAAAAATAAAGTTGCGCCGCCTTTTAAAGAAGCAGTTTTTGATATAATTTTTCCAAATGAAAATGTTCAGTCGCCCGGGATAGATAAATTTAGTTCTTTGATCGATGCAGCAAATCAATTTGGGGTTATAGAAAAGGCTGGTTCTTGGTTTAGAATGAAGGATAAGCAACTTGCTCAAGGCAAAGAAGCATTAAAACTGCTGCTTAGAGAGGATGTGAAACTAACAAAAGAAATTTATACAGAATTAAAGAAGAAAGCAAAGTTAATATAGCTCTAAGTCTAAAATTTTATATTCACTAAAATGGCCAATACAAAAAAAACCTTAGAATTCTTATTTATTTCAAAAGTAAGAATTAAAGCTTTAAGATATTTCTTTTTTCATCCAGACGTTCCTATTCATTTGAGAGCTGCTGTGCGTGAGCTTAGTGAGGAGATTAATGCAGTTCGAAGAGAGCTAACCCGTCTCGAGGAGTGTAATATTTTACGCACTGAAAGGCGTGGCAATAGAAAGTATTTTTCATTGAATTTTAATCATCCTTTTTTTAACGAACTACTCGCCATTTTTCATAAATCTTATGGATTAGGAGGGGAAATTCTTAGAAATTCTAAAAGAATTGGTGAAATTGATTTCGCAATACTTACCAGTACTTTTACACGTGGTATTAGAATGGGTGTCCATGATGTTGATTTAGTTATGATAGGTCAAGTGGATCTAAATATTCTAGGAGAATTAATAACTAAAATGGAACGTCTTTTAAATAGAGAAGTAAATTATACTGTACTTAAAAGGAGCGAATTTGAATTGAGAAAGAAAAGGCGTGATAATTTTGTCCTAGAGCTTTTATTAGGACCGAAAATATTGATAATTGGTAGCCAAGAAGAATTAGTGAGTTGAATATAGTCAAACCAAAACCAAATTTCATTTATAAAAAATACAAAAAAATGAATTTAGTGCAAAAATTACATGATCCTTCACTTGGTAAAAAAAGGTATAGAGTATGGATCGCTCAGGCAGAATTTGACATGCAGGCTTCTCGGATAAGCTTTGAAAAAGAATTTTATGAATGGAGCGCTTATCAGGCACAGCAAGCAGTAGAAAAATCATTGAAAGCAGTAATAGTATATGCAGGTGTTATACCGCCAAAAGTGCATAAACTTTCAATCCTGATGGGACTATGCAATAAACTAAATCCAAGTTTTAGAAATACTCACTTTAATTTTAGTTATATTGATGCTTTCACATTTATCTCTAGGTACCCTTTTTTGTTACCTGGTAAAGATGCTACACCACACGATCAGATAAAACGCGAAGATGCCAAAATAGTTCTAGATGAAGCCAAGATATTCATAGATAATATTAAGTTTATTTTGAAATATGGCGAATCTGTAAAAGGTGAATTATCAAAAGCTTATGAGGCAAAATACAATATAGAAGAGCGTTTAACTAGAGTCACATTAGCACTCGTGCAAGAATTCGATCCAGAGAGAATAATTCTATTTGGTAGTTATGCGAGAGATATAACTTTAAAAGAAGAAACAACTATAGATTTATTGCTCATAGCAAATACTACATTGGATTTCATATCTAGAATCCAAAGGGCAAGAGAGATTTCTCGTGGAGGATTACCTGCGATCGAACCACTTATTTATACTCCAGAAGAATATAAATTAATGACAGAAGAAGAAGGTGAAGGATTTTTAGAAACGGCAGTTGATAGTGGAGTAGTTTTGTATGACAAAGTACGAGGAATTGATAAATATAACGTACGAGAACGAAGTGGTAGGTAGCTGTGAGCTTTTGGCTGTGTGCAATATAGTTGGTTTCAAATGTTCACGTTTAAACTAGAGTCTACATGTTTTCGCAAAAGTGTGCTTAAAATATATTATTTATTTAGTGTATGATGGTTCAAGTCAATCGTAAATTACATAAAGTTCATGCTAAAAGATTTGAAGCCATAGGAGAGAATATTACAAGTATGAAAATTCTACAACTAGGTGATCCTTTGCTCGAAAAAAAATCGAAAATTGTAAAAAATATAAAAGAGCTTGGAGTCCAAAATCTTATTAAACAGATGCTGAAGATTCTCAATAAAGATGTTGATAAAACTGCTGGTTTAGCTGCACCTCAACTTGGAAAATTGCTGAATATAATTATTTGTCGGAGGGTTGATCTTGAAATAGACGAGGATGATAAAAATGTTGTCTGGGAAGTCATGATAAATCCAAGAATTACTAAAAAAAGTAAAACGAAAACAGTCGCTTGGGAAGGGTGTTTAAGCGTACAAAATGGTAACATTTTTGGAGAGGTAATAAGGCCAGAGAAAATTTCCGTCGTTTTTTTTGACAAGTATGGAAAGAAGAAAAGTCTTAATGCAAATGATTATTTAGCTCATGTCGTTCAACACGAAATTGATCATTTAAACGGTATTTTATTTGTTAAATATGTGCAGGATCCAGATAGTCTTTTAACACTTGACGAACTAGAACAGTTATCTAAAAAAGAAGCAGGAAGGTGACATTGATCAATATTGTTTCCTTAGGTTCAACGGCGCAACGCTATGTGCAACATCTATCGATGTTTTACGCTCTATAATTTTTGTAAACATAATCAGCCAGATACTTCGCTGGTATAATAGAGATTATCGATACAAGAATTGCGATAATAAATGTATTTATATTAGCTTCTGTTGCTGTATCTAACATTGCTTGTTGTGATCTACCTGCAAAAATCATTCCAATTACTTCATTTTTCAAATTTTCAAGTGGAATATATGCAGAATAATAAGGGGTATTAATCAAATCTGTTCTACCTGTATAAACGGCATGATTTTTAAAAACCGTATCGATAACGTCTTTGTTGGTTTCTTTTGCATTTACTAACCGAGAAATTTCATCTCCTTCTGTAAAAGTGGAAGCACTTCGATTTGTATTGCTAAAAATGATAATATCAAGATTAGTCTTTTCTTTGATTTTATCTGCATAAGCATTATCCAAGATAAAAGAAGTTCTAATAGTTCCTAGTATTTTATTATTTTGATCTATAACTGGACTTACTGCTTCAACGATAACAGAAGAAGCTAGAACATCTTCTGCTAAAGAAAGTGTAACGTTGGATTCTCTTCTAGTGAGAGCTTGATTTACAAGAAGATTGTTATTCATACTCTGTCCTATTTTATTTATTTCGTCGGAATTGGCAATAATAATGCCTGCATTATTTGTGATTATTATAGAATCAATATCTTCTGTATTTTCTCGAAAAATTGATATTGATTGATTGATTTTATTATAGTCGTTAGTTGATAGAGAATTTTTGATGACGTCGTTTAGGCATAGTAAATTTGCTGCAGTGAGTGCATTATTTTTTAATTGTTCTATAGAATAATTGATTGTTTGAGCATTTGTATTCAATTGGCTTAGTAAGTCTGATTCTGCTTTTGTAAATAAAAATAATGAGTAAATGAATGCAGAAAAAGTAGAAGCCAATACTAAGATTGCAGTTAGTCCAAAAAATAATAATGCATAAATTCTAAACCGAAGATATTGTATGATCCAGGCAGAAATAGAAATTGTAGCGATAAGTTGGGTTATAATAACAAGAAGCCAGATAATTCCATATTTACTAGCTAAATTATTTAAATAAACATTTATTGAACTTTCGAAATACATTAAGGCGCTTGCTAATTGAGATATTGTAAAAAAAATAAAAAAGATCAGAAGGTATTTATACTCATAGACAAGCCCTTTTCGATATCTTTTCCAAACTAAGATTGAAGTTATAAAATTCAGTATGCCATTGAAGAATGGGATTGTAAGAATAAATAACGGGAACATTGATCTTAACTTTATATTATATTTTTGACGGCTGGGATTTTCTTTGATTGTCAATATTTTCTCTAATTTTATACTTGTTAATAAAAATAAAGAACCTAGAGTGATCAGTAAATGTGAGCTTATGGTAAATTCTTCTGTATGGTATATAAATAACTGCTTGAAGATGAATGCGATACTGAGTAAAAAGAAGCCGATAGTTTTGGCAAAAACAATCCTATCTTTTTTAACATTTGATGAATCATACACAAGCCATGCAGCAAGTAACAGAGAGAATATGGTGAGAATATTTGTTATATAATAAAAATTATCAAGTAAAAAATTGTTCATTTTTCTTATATTTATAATAAATAATTATTCTTCTATATTTGAAATGTGTTCCAGGTTTTTCAATTTATTTACAATTTCATCATAAGTTAATACTTTACCAACACTGACTTCACGTATATAGCCATTGCTGTCAATGAAATAATGCTGTGGGGTGCTTATCAAATTCCAGGTTATGATATATGAAAGATTAGTAATTCTCCATGTGTCAAAGCTATACTGTCCACGTTTAAACTGAGAATTTAGCTGTGAAAGTGGCTCTGTTATACCAACTTGGTAAAACTCAAAATTTTTTAGCTCTGGATAGTTCTGCTTCACATCTTCAATAATTTTGAATTGTTCATCACTTTGGGTACTCCATGTTGTCCAAAAAGAAATAACTATAGGTTTATGATGTTTGAGTAAATCTTTATTCGATATTGTCACTTTATCAGTTGTAATAGTTAAATCTGGCATTATTGTTTCTATCGGATAGTCAGTATATTCTTTATCAAAATCTGATTCAGAGATTATAACTGGTGTATATTCATTACTCGCAAAAAGACTATTAAATATGTCAAAAATTCCACGATTGGGGGTCAAAATAATATCTTTATTTAGAATAGCCCAACCTTGAACTTGAATTATTGACGAGATAAATTTCTGGAAACCTGGTTTCTCTACTTCTAAATAATATTCGCCGTGCTCGACTAAATAGCTATATTCTGAATTGTTTAAACTAATAATAGGGTTTGTTTGATCGTAACTCGAGCCATCCCAAATTTTCCAATTTTTGTCACTAGCTTCGCGATAATAAAGAGTAATTTTTATTGAGTCTGTAGAATTCTCGTCACTTAAAACCTTGCCTTTATCAAATACTTGGATCTTATTAATTTCGCGACTAATAGTTTCACCACTAGATTCCATAGCAAAAGCAGTTATTCTGAAATTCCCAATATTTGGATTTTCTATACGCCCTTGCCATAGATCTAATTCTCTATTATAAGTGAGATTATATTGTTCCTTTCCTTTTGTGATCCAGACTTTTTCTGGTCCTCCAAGAACTTTTAAACTCATATCTGTATAAGTACTTCGAATGGCAATAACAGTTCCGTCATTTAGCATAAAGGCTTCGATAGGTCCAATAGAATAATGGGCTGGCCCAATAATAATTCCATCACAATCAATTGTTGCATTTACAGATTCTGAGTAGCCAATATTTTGATTATTATCAAGAGCACGTACTTTAATAGTATAAACACTATCTGGTAGTGAAGATGTAGTGATTTGGCATTTTGCCGACTTTGTACCGAGACCTTTTATTTCAGTTATTGGATACCAACTATTGCCATTATCTAGTGAATATTGTGCAGCTGAAATAACTCCATCAGAATCAAGTATATTACATTCTTGTATGGTTATTTGGGCGGGGCATATATTTGCTGTTTCTACTTTGCCGATATGTATCGAAGGAGGTTGATTATTTGAATTTTCACTTGGTTTATTGACAACTATTGGTGTCCCAACAAATTCATCAAATGGGGTTGGATTGTGTATGATAGTTGTATCCTCTGTATCAAGTTGGTCTGAGTTATCCTGACATTGTGCAAACGTTGCAGTTGCAGTTGCTGTTTTGTTTATAATTCCTGCGCTAGCTGTCCAAATAATAGTAGAATTCAAATCAGCTGAAACTGAGAATGCTTTTTCATACTTCCCAGGTTTAAGTATTTTTACAACATTTGTATTTGCAGCTGATGGTAATATATAGCTTAAATCTAGGTTTATATCTATTCCGTCAGAATTTTCATATCCAAAAAAACTCGTGAAAGTATTATCGTTATTCAAAGAAATACAATTTACAAATATAGAAAAATTTACTGGTTTTGGTGGCTCTTTAAAAAGTCTTGTGTTATCTGCGGCTTGTTTTTCTATATCATTATTTACCAGAATAGCTTTATCAAAAATATCTGAGTATCCAGTTGGAATATCATTTCTCACTTTAGCACTTATATAAAATATTTTTGTCTCGCCGGGTCCGATATCAAATGTCCAAGAAGTTTTATTGTAGCCAGAAACAATGCCATTATCTGAGATTGATTTATCAATCTGATCTAGAAATTCATGAATGTAATGCTTTAACAAAACATCATATGCCCATCCATTTCCATTATTCTGTACTGTAATTTCATATGTCACCAGATCACCAGTAACAGCAATATCAATATTATCTGTAGTAGAAATTAGCAGATTTGGTGATAAAATATCAACAGTAACTTGGTTTGAATCAGCCTTGTCACCAGAACTATTCTCTATATGACTAGTGTTGATAAGCTGTGTTTTTTCCGAAAAATTATTCTTCAATCTCACAGCAAAAGACACAGTTCGTGATCCGCCACATTCTATCTCTCCTAGATCCCATATTATTCTGTTATTATCCAGAATTCCCCCATTACTTGCTGATACAAATTCAGCGGTTTCTAATATTTCTGTCAGATCGTCAGAAACAATAGTGTTTGGAGAAAAGCCTTGTAATGATTTAGCAATATCTTCATAAATCAGCTTTAATTGCTTAGTATCTGGGGCAAAGTAATATTGATCTGGTGAAGCTATTTTAATCATAGTATCTGTGGATACATCTTTTCCAAGTCCAATACTTATGATTTTAATTCCTTTTTTCTTTGCTATATCAGCCTGTTGAATCGCATAAATTGGTCCATTTTTTTCATTAGGTAAGTTGGCGTTTCCGTCGGAAAATAAAACGATCACCTTGTCAACATTTCTAGCTCGATTCGCCGTGGTTAATGTCTTACTTGCATTTTTTATAGCATCACCGATATTCGTTTTCCCTTCTGCTTTTAGTGAGTTGATAATTTTTGTCGCTGTTTCGAAATCATTGCTTAGATCAAAATCAATATTAGCTTGGTTAGAATAAGATACTACTGCGACTTGATCCTTGGTCGGATCCAAAAATTTAATAAAACTATTTGCCGCTTCCTTTGCTGAAGTGATAGGTTCTGGAGGATTTTTGGCATCATACGACATACTATTAGAACGGTCAAAAACTATAACAGTATCAACTGGCACTGCACATTTTCTATTATTTTTTATTTCTAGAGTATAATTTATCAGATTGTCAGTACTATCAGATTCTACTTTTTCTTTGTCGGCAGTTTTTGTTATGACTAAATTGTCTGTAGATTCTGCATTATTAGCTGTGGCTGTGTTTGATAGTTTGGATACATTAGATATAACAATTATTATAACTACGATAAAGAAAAGTAAAGATGATGTTAAAAATTCTGTTCTTGAGAATTTTTTCTGCATATATATAAAAATTAAATATAAATCTATTGCATCATAATATATTAATGATAAAAGAAAAATATATCAAATTTTTTAAAATGTTTTTTATAATAATTTTTATCAGCTTCTGTCAATTGTTTAGAAGATTATTATAGAATATTTTTTATTCAATAGTGAGGGTTTTCAAAAGATAGAAATGATATTTACATAAAACTCTAGTCTTTTTGCAGTAAAGTATATGGCTTTTGGCATGTGATTTTGTAAGTAGTATACTATATTAAATTTAGTAATATAAAAAAACAAAATGAGTAAATCCAAAATGGGAAAAATTTATCCATCTCAAAGGGGAGTAAGATTAAATATTAACGGAAGACAGATAGTAGTTAGCTTTGTACTTGTATTTGTCATGTTAGTATTGCCAATTATATTAAATGAGAATAAAGACAAAATTGAAAATTATCTTAGCAAACAGAAAAATCCTTATTCTAGTGAAGTTTTAGCTGAGAGGCAAAAGGTAGCAGGAGCATCAACCACAAAGAATAATTCTTTGCTTGAAGAAAGTAGTTCTCAAAAATTGATTCTACCTATAATTAATTTAGAATTGGATATCACAGAGCAAACGTTACCATTTATTGTTGTAAGTGTGATTTTAGGAACGGCAGGAATATTTATGGCCTTGTATGTTGTGCTTGGGAAGTTTGAAGGGGCATAGAGCTCCTTCTAAGTATCCATAATGTTTCAGAGAGAAAATTTCCTATCTCATGATAAATAGTCAGGCCAGCAGTGGGATACATTATAAAATAAATGTCAAATAACAAAAAAATAAATAACTGTAGGTAGATTAAAAGCTCAAAGCATACATAAACTGACAAAATTTTAAATACTTAAATTATCAAATTTTCGATATCAACAGTTGGTTCAATCGTCTACGATTGAACCTATCAATAATATTTGTTGTCCTGACATGATTTGCAGTAATGGCAGTGAACCATCTATTTAGAAAATTTGATAATGTGATAATTGTATGATTGGTATACATAAAAAGGAAATTACTCTATAAGTAATACTGACCTGGTTAGTTTTATTTCAAGTTAAATTTTTTAATTATTATATTGACATTAAATATCGATTTATATAATCTTGTAATAATTTTTAATATAATAACTCAATAACTTTTCATTCGTATGATGTCGTTAAATGAAAGTGTCGCATTGTCTTTCATATTGATAGCTATACTTCTGACAGCGACATTATTTTTGTTTTTTTACAAAAATAGAAAATTAAAAAATCATATTATAAAATATTTTGACGGCCATACTAGCAAGAAAGTGCTGATGCAAATCCGTGATAATGCAAAAAAAATTCATCTGACAGGCCAAGAAAGAATAATAACAGTTATGTTTGTAGATGTAAGAGGTTTTACTTCTTTAGCAGAAAAATATTCTAATAAAAGAGTTCTAAAAATATTGAATTATTATCTACGAATTATCTCAGAATGTATAATAAAAAATTGTGGTTTAATTGATAAATATTTAGGTGATGGGGTGATGGCATTTTGGGGATCGCCGCTTTTTGATAGGTATCAAGCAAGTAGAGCTATCAAAACAGCTCTACAAATACAAACTTTATTTAAAAAAGAGGACGCTTGTGTGGGTATAGGTATAAATACTGGCTCTGCAATTGTTGGTAATATAGGTAGAAAAGAAATGATTTGTTATACAGCAATAGGCAATACAGTGAATCTTTCTGCTAGAATAGAAAGCTTAAATAAGCATTATGGAACAGAAATACTAGTCAGCAAAAATACTCTTGATAAATTTCATTCTGAGCCAAAGAAGTATAAATTTGATGTGCTTTTTCGAGAAGTTGATAAAGTGAAGGTATACGGTAAAGTGAAATCTACTGTATTACACGAACCAATTTTGATAAGCGAAGACTTTAATGGTAGACAAAAAGAGGGCTACGAGTGGTTTGAATTAGGGTTGAATATGTATAGGAAAGGTGATTGGGAAAAGGCAGTAAATATGTTCAGAACAGCGGACAAAAGACTTGGCAGGGATAATGTAAGCAAAACTTTTATACAGAGATGTCAAGAATTTATGATTTCTCCACCACAAGGAAGATGGGATGGAACTATTAGTTTAGGGAAGTAAGAATTATCTCCATATGGGAGATTCTCTATCTGGCGCTAGATAGATCCGTAGAGAGATAAGCTGTATGTAAGTTTCATTTTTCTGTTTCTAGTTTTTTTGTTATACTTAAGCACGAAAATAGTGCAATGATTGTTTTACAGTTCGCAGTTTATAGGAAACAAAAGGTCGAAAACTTTGAGCTTTAAGTATAAGGCTTATAGCTATGAAATGAAAAAAGTTCTAAAATATAAAAAAAGATGTTTAATCAAGTTAATCCAAAACAAAATTTTTCAGAGCTTGAAGAACGAATTCTTCAGTTTTGGAAAAAAAATAAGATATTCGAGAAATCTGTAAAATCAAGACCTGTTTCAAATAAATACGTATTTTATGATGGACCTCCATTTATAACTGGTACACCACATTATGGTTCTCTTCTTTCTCGAATTGCAAAAGACGTAGTACCTAGATACTGGACTATGAATGGACGATGTGTAGAACGTCAATGGGGTTGGGATTGTCATGGACTGCCTATAGAAAATAAAGTAGAAGGTAAACTAGGTTTAAAAAATAGAAAAGATATTGAAAAAGTTGGTGTAGAGAAATTTATCGAAGAATGTTACCGTTACACGCGTGAGACATCAGCAGAATGGGAATGGTATAAAGATAAAGTCGGTCAATGGGTAGATTTTGAAAACGCATACAAAACCATGGACCAAGATTTCATGGAAACTGTGTGGTGGGTATTTAAAACTCTTTATGAAAAAGATCTAATTTATGAAGGTGTTCGTACATCTCTTTATTGTACGCGTTGTGGAACTCCAATATCAAACTTTGAAATAGCAATGGATAATTCTTATGCCGATATGGAGGACCCAGCTGTTACAATAAGATTTCCTTTAAAGGAAGATCCAGATGTATCTGTACTTGCATGGACTACAACGCCCTGGACATTACCTGCTAATCGTGCTTTAGTAGTTGATCCAAACGAAGATTATGTAAGAGTGAAAGTAAAGAAACTAACAGTTATTCTAGCTAAGAAATGTTTAAATTCTGCTCTTGAAAATATGGAATATGAAATAATTAAAGAATTTAAAGGTAAAGAGTTGATAGGCAAAGGATATATACCACCTTATGATTTTTTTGCTCCAAATGATAAGGATCTAAAAATTTATTCTTATAGTGGTATGGTAACGATGGATGAAGGTGTTGGAATAGTTCATTCTGCGCCAGGATTTGGAGATATAGATACAGAAATGGGACAATCTATCGGACTTACAATAATGATGAATGTAAATGAAGAAGGTAAATTTGTAGATGCAGTAAAACCATGGGCTGGAATGTATGTAAAAGATGCTGATAACCATATCATTGCTGATTTAAAACAACGAGGATTATTATTCAAGCTTGAGAAAATTACGCATAGATATCCTTATTGTTATCGATGTGGAACACCTTTGATACACAAAGCCCAAAAATCTTGGTTTATCAAGATAAATGCACTAAAGGATAAAATGCTAAAAAATAATGAGAATATAAATTGGGTACCAGATAGAGTTGGCACAGGTAGATTCAAAAAAGGTGTAGAGGTAGCTCCTGATTGGTGTATAAGTAGAACCCGTTATTGGGCAACTCCTATGCCAGTATGGCGGTCTGACGATAAAGAGAATCCAGAGACTATCGTAGTGGGTTCACGCGATGAGCTGAGAAATTTGACAAACGAGCCAATAACAAAAATTATTTTTATAATACCTGGTGAAACTGACCTGGAAGGTAAATTGACTGCCAAAGGCTGGGATGATGCTAGGGAAATAGAAAGGGTTTTTGGAAATGAAGTTAATCATATATATGTATCTGATATTATAAGTTGCCAAGAAATGGTACAACCAATTTCTGAAGGAAAGAAAAAAATAAAAATAAATGTCGAGACAAATTTAGGCTCTAGTCTTTGGGAAAAGGATTTTGCAGAAACTAAAGAGAAAATTCTTACAGATTATAAAGTTGAGACTTTATCTGACGTAGATGAAAAAATTCTAAAACAAGAATTTGAATTTTTACAAGATCTCTTGAAAGAAAAAATTCTAGAAATTAACAAAAAGCATGAAGGAATGGTTATTTTAATTTCTGTAACATCAAATGCTTTATCATTAATTCGAAATGCTTTTCAACCAGTAACTCTTCGTGTCGCTTTTAGGACAAATCCTTTGCCAGGTAAATGGAAAAATATTTTCTTCTCTGATGGTGTTGAGTTAGATTTGCACAAACCAATGATAGATAAATTTACTATCAAATCACTAAAAAGTGGAAAGACGCTCAAGAGAATTTTTGAAGTGTGTGATGTATGGCTAGATTCTGGATCTATGCCTTATGCTATGAAACACTATCCATTTGAGAACAAGAAAGAATTTGAAGAGAATTTTCCTGCTGACTTTGTTGTTGAATATATAGCTCAAACTAGAGCATGGTTTTATGTTATGCATGTGATATCTACTGCGCTGTTTAATTCTCATAGTTTCAAAAATGTTGTAAATACTGGCGTTATGGCCGGTACTGATGGGAGAAAAATGAGTAAAAGTTATGGAAATTATCCTGATCCAAAAGAGACAATTCTTAAATATGGAGGTGATGCTTTGAGATTATATTTTATGGGAAGTAAGATAATGTTGGCAGAAGATATTTCCTTTAGTGAAGAATCAATAGTAGACCAAATTAAAACAATTTTACTACCGCTTTGGAATAGTTATAGTTTTTTTATTACCTATGCTAATCTACATAAATTCAAACCAAGTCCAGATTTGGTTAAAGATAAAAATAATGATGAATCTTGGGCCAAACTACCTTTCAATCCAAAAGAAAAGTTGAATATTTGGATTCTCGCAAAATTACAACTTACGATTAGAAATATAAGAGAAGCTTTCGAAGAATATAATCTACCAAAAGTAGTAAAAGAATATCCAGAATTTATATCTTATCTTTCTAAATGGTATATAAGGAGATCGAGAAATAAATTTTCTGAGGGAGATAAAGAATATTTAAGAACTCTTTATTATGTGCTTGTGGAGTTTATAAAGTTATTAGCTCCACTAGCACCATTCATCACAGAAGGAATATACCAAAATCTCGTAAAAATTGTTCTGCCAAATCAAAAAGAATCTATACATTTATCTGATTTTCCTGATGACGATACAGTATTTTTAGAAAAGTCAACAAGAACCTTGCTACTTATGGATATCGTGCGTGAGATTGTTAACCTCGGGCAATTTATAAGGGTAGAAAATGGCATTCGGGTAAGGCAGCCTTTATCAGAACTGGAAATTGCTTTTGATACTGATCCATCCCGCGACTTTGAACTAGAAAACTGGATGGTTGATTTGATTTCAAAAGAACTTAATATTAAAGCAGTGAGAGAAAGTAAACATTTAAATAATAGTTCAGGTTGGGAGATGGCAGAAAGTAGTCAATATAAGCTAAAGATTAGCTTAAATACAAATATTGACGATAATTTAAGACGTGAAGGAATTCTCAGGGAGTTACAAAGAGGCATTCAATCGCAAAGGAAAAAGATAAGTTTAAATACCACTGATAAAGTTTCAATTGACATAAAGACAAAATCAGATATAGTTATCGAAGTTATCAATGGATTTCATAAGGATCTCGCGACTTTTGTAAATGCGATATCTATAAAAGTTTCAAAACAAAATCCAACACACAAAGTAATAAAAGTAGAGGGAGAAGATGTTGATATCTCTGTAACTAAAGTATAGGCTTAAACGTTTTATGAGAATGTCATTTCTACCTTATCATAATCTTCTAAATTATTATCAAATTTAATTTAAATAATCAAAACAATATTTTTTCAAGTTGGTTCGGCTATTGTAGAATGAATTGTTCAAATCAAGAGATTTTAACAAGCGCAGTTTTATAGCAATGAGTTTATAGATTATTATTGTTGGTTATTACCTCGATGAGAACAAAGTGAGTACTTTAACAATCAATATATAATTTTTTTTTCTTTAATTCATTTATATTTTTAACACCAAGTGCAAACATTGTTATTTTTAGTTCATGTTTGAATTTTTTTAATTTCTCATAGACTGCTTTTTGTGATGCTAGTGCTGGAGCCAGAAATGGTTTTGCTGCTGCTCCTAATTTTGCTCCAAGCATTATACTTTTTGCTATATCTAGTCCAGATCTTAACCCACCACCTGCTATTAGATTTAGACCCTTTATCTGTAAGCACTGTGATAATGCCTTATCAGTAGGAATCCCTACTTGAGCAAATAATTTTCCTAATTCTAAATTGTCTCTATAACCTTCGACTAAAGTCCAATTTGTGCCTCCCAAACCTGCTACATCTATCCATTTTACTCCTATCTCAAAAAGTCTTTTTGCAGTCTTTTTATCAATACCAGCACCAACTTCTTTAGCCAGTACTGGAACTTTTATTTTTTTTATAATTTTCTCAAGTTTTGCGAGTAAATTGGAAAAGTCTGTATCTCCTTCGGGCTGAATAACTTCTTGGAGATGATTGATATGGACAAAAATTCCATCAGCTTGAGCTATATCGATAATTTTATTAAATTCATCAATTCCGAAACCATAGTTAAGCTGAACAATCCCAACGTTTGCGAAAAGCGGGATACTTGGACAATATTTTCTCACTTGAAAACTTCTGATAGACTCTGGATTTTTTATGACAACTCGCATAGATCCAAGTCCAAGTGCTACTTTTGCTTTCTCTGCCGCTATCGCTAGATTTTTATTTATAATCGTACCTTTTTCCGGTCCTCCTGTCATAGAAGAAATTATAAATGGAAATGAAAGTTTTTTCCCAAAAAATATAGTGCTGGTATCGATATTGTTCATAGACAATTCAGGTAGAGCAGAGTAAGGAATTTTATATTTATTAAATTGGGATTCTACTGGTTCTACATTTCGCTCAAGAACAATTTTTATATGTTCTATTTTTCGCTGATTGATCTGAATCATATTATTAATTAACGTGAATTACGAGACTAAGAGATTTATGTAAAACTAATAAGCCATATCCAGGTCTATTTAGCTTCTGACTCCATTCGAAATTCTCGAATAGCAGTAACTTTTACTTTACCTGTATAACCTTTCGTACTTTCGATTTCTTTCGCAATTTTATATGCTAAAACTTTAGTCTCTGCATCAGAAATTCTATCTGGTTTGACAATCACTCGAATTTCACGGCCTGCATGAATAGCATAAGCTTCTTCTACCTCAGGATATTGGTTTGCTATGTCCTCTAGCGCCTTTATACGCTTTACATAGTCTTCATAATTTTCAATTCTAGCGCCAGGCCTGGCTCCAGAAATTGCATCTGCTATGATTACTAGAACCGCTTCAATAGATGTTGGCTCTATATCACCATGATGAGCTTCGACTGCATTTGCTAATTTTTCATCTTTCAAATACCTTCGAACTATTTCTCCTGATATATGATGGTGAGGTTTTCCTTCTATTTCATGGATTAAAACTTTGCCTATATCATGTAAAAGACATGCTTTTTTGGTTAGCTCTACATCAGCCCCTACTTCAGAGGCTAATTGTGCTCCTAGATTAACCATTTCTAAAGAATGTTTAACAAGGTTTTGACCATAACTGAATCTATACTTAAACCGCCCAAGTAACTTTATAATATCAATAGGTAAATCAGGAAATCCTGCTTTGTAGGCGACATCTTCTCCAGTTTGCCGAATTACTTTTGCAATTTCATTTTTCACCTTCTTGATTGTTTCTTCAATAGTACCAGGATGAACCCTACCATCCTTTAATAATCGTTGTAATGCCACAGCGGCTACTTCTCTTCTGATTGGATCAAAGGAAGAGAGTGATACTTGTTCTGGGGCTTCATCTATAATAATATCTACACCAGTAAGTTTCTGAAATGTTCTGATATTTCTGCCATCTTTTCCTATGATTTTTCCTTTTACATCTTCGCTTGGTATATCTATCGTAGTAGATGTTGTTTCAGCAACATAATCCGTTGCGCTTTTTTGCATGACATCGACTAGAATCTCTTGTGCTTTTTCATCTGCCTTTGTCTTTATTTCATATTCTGCTTCTTTTATCTTTTTAGCTATAAATTCACTCATTTCTTTCTCGACCTGCTCTTCTAATTCTTTTTTTGCAGTCTCTCGTGTCATGAGTGCAATTTTTTCTAACTTAGTTTGTAAATTTACTCTAACTTTTTTCACATCATTTTTAGCTTGTTCTAGTGATTTTTCTTTATTTTCGATTTGATCAAATCTCTCATCCAATAAATGCTCTCTTTCTATAATTTTTTTTTCGCGGACATCAAGCCTTTTTTCCTTTGCGTCCAACCTTTGGTACATATCCTTTATTTCTTTCTCTTCATTTTGTTTTAATAAAGCTACTTCTTTTTGGGCTGCTATGATTTTCTGTCGAGCCTTGCTAGATGCTTTTTTAATTGCTTCTTCTTCTGTTAATTGCAGAAATGTTTTATCTTGCAATTTTTTTTCTGCACGTTTTTTGGCATTATAAAAATAATAAGCACAAAAAATACTGGAAGTAGTTAAGATAGAAGATATAATTATGATAAATACATCGAAATTCATGACAGAATCAATAAAAATTTAAATTATTAACGCAGAATAGAAAACTAATCAAGAGCACAAAATTAGCAAGGAATGTTGCGTTAATTAGGGAAAAGAGGAAAAATTTACTACTAGGACAATAGACGGTCAATCTAATTTATATCAGATCAAAATAACCTAAGATGCTTAATTGAATATTTAAAATTTCTATATTTCATAAGCTGACTTTACTACTATGTAGATAATACAATTTATATCTAGTTAGTTTATGAATTAAAATAGTTGAAATAAATCATAAAAGTAATTTATTTCATAATGACTCCTTGTCCATTATCTAAAATTTTACCTCAATTCTTTACGTTGAATTTTAACTTGTAATTTATATCCTAATGATATGACGAAATGTCTTAATAGTCAAGATTAAATTAGAGGTTAGCATTCAGCAACGAGCTATGGATCGTAGGCGATTAACCTTTAGATAATAGCTTACTACTTACTATTTACTGTATACTGAGTACGACAAACTATATCTGTTTCATACATTTACATTAAATCATAGAGAGATGCAGCGTTTATTTAAACAACAGAGAATATTTATGAATACTTTAGTAGCAATTAAGCTCAATTCTGGCTTAGGAACTATAAAATCGAACGATTTAATTGAAGAGGCTTTTTCTAAATTTGATTATGTAGTGAAAAAATATTCTCGATTTGATCCTAATAGTAATCTCTCGAAATTGAATAATCAAAGTGGCAAAACAGTTCATATTAGTAAAGAATTGTTTTTTTTGATAAAAACAGCACTTACATTAGCAAAACTTTCTGATGGACTTTTTGATCCGACGATCGTAGATTTATTAGAAATTTATGGATATACAAGTAAATACTTTCGACATGAGGTGAAGGATTTAACAGCAGAGATAAAGAATATTTTAAATAACCGACCAAAATGGCAAGATATAGAATTGGATGAACATAAAAGTACGATAAAACTAAAACCGACACAGCGTATAGATCTTGGTAATATTGGTAAAGGATATGCTATTGATTTGGCAACGAAAGTTTTATTGCCAAGCGAGAATTTCCTCATAAATGCTGGTGGTGATATTTATGCTCATGGAAAGAATGAAAAAGGTAGAATTTGGGATGTCGGTCTTTGTCTATCATCCGATACTAAAAAGATATTTGGAAAAATAAAATTAAAGAATTCATCTTTGGCATGTTCTGGTTCAGCAGCAATTAAATTAAAGAATTTTCATCACTTATTAAACCCGAAAACAGGAAGGCCGATGCAAGGAATAGATCAGTCTTTCGTTTTACATCAATCGGCAATGTTGGCTGATGGATATGCAACTATGTTATTTTTAACAGGTAAACGAGGGTTAGATATACTAGAAAAACAAAAAATAGGTGGTTTAATTCTGAAAGGGAGAAAGGTTATAACTAACAAATATTTTCAAAAGTGGTACTAACTGAAAAGTAATAAGTTTTATGTTCACTTAGTACAGCGGTTTTAAAACTTCTGTTTTGAGACAAAACTATTAATTGATAACTTTGTAACCTTTAATTAAACTTTCTGTCTTAAGCGTTGATCAATTTATTATATAACTTACCATTGTTTAAGTGCGCACGCATGAGGTCAATCTTTTTCGATAGCATATGGCGGGGTTACCTCTTGCATGCAATTGTTGGACCAAAATTTAAACTAAATATTACATAATTTATTAACTACAACCGATGGTAAAATTCTCAAATTCGCAGCTCGATCAAGTCTTTCTTGCATATGATATTCGAGGCCAGGTTCCTGACCAACTGAATGAAGAATTTTATGAACAACTGGGCAAGGCCTTTGTTACGTTTTTAAATGCTAAAAAAATTGCTGTAGGTTATGATATTAGACCTGATAGCAAAGTATTTACAAGTGCATTTATCAAGGGTGCCACTTCTCTTGGTTGCGATTGCATTAATGTTGGTGAGATATCAACAGAAATGATTTATTTTATTACTGGTGCGAGAGTAGAGCTTGATGGTGGTGCAGTAATCACAGCATCACATAATCCAGCTGGATGGAATGGATGCAAAATGGTTGGTCATGGAGCAAGTCCAATTAGTGAAGAATATGGCCTAAAAGAAATAAAAGAATTAATGCTTGCGGATAAATTTCAGCAAAGTTCTACAATCGGAAAAATTTCTGAAGAAAATATTTATCCAGCATTTAAGGAGAAAATTCTTTCTTTTATTGGTGCAATAAAGATAAAACCTCTAAAGATTGTTGTAGATGCTGGTAATGGAATTGGAGGAAAAATTTTTGATTATGTTTTTGGTCAGTTACCTTTGGATGTGATAAAGATGTACTTTGAACCTGACGGTATGTTTCCAAATCATGTCCCAGATCCGTTAAAAGAAGAGAATGTTGCTGAAATAAAAGAAAGAACAGTAGAAGAAAAGGCTGATATTGGAATAGCAATTGATGGAGATGCTGATCGTGTATTTTTTATCGATAATAAAGGACGAAATCCATCTGGTGTTTATACAGGTGCATTATTTGCTAGATATTTTTTGAAATCCAATCCAGGAGAAAAAATAATTCATTGTGTAAGAGTGGCATTTGCTATGAGAAAAGAAGCTGAAAAGGCTGGAGGAATACCGATAATGAACAGAGTAGGCCATTCTCCTTTCAAAAAGAGAATGAAAGAAGAGAAGGCAATCTTTGCAGCTGAAATGAGTTCTCATTTTTATTATCGTGATTTTTATAATGCTGATAGTGGTATGATAACAATTGCTTTAATGTTAAAAATGTTGTCACAAGGATTGGATTTTGATAAGGAAATGGATTATATGTACGAAACATATCCGGATTCTGGAGAGGTAAATTATGTAGTTGATGACGTTCAGGGGACAATTGAAAAGGTAGAAGCAGCATATAAGGATGGAAAAATAATTAAAATTGATGGTGTAAGTGTAGAATATGACGATTGGAGATTTAATCTTCGTCCTTCGAATACACAGCCGCTAATAAGATTAAATGTCGAGGGAAAGACTGAAGATGTTATTGTAGAGAATTTTCGAAAAATAGAAAAGATTATTGGAGGCAAAAGAGATAATCTTCCAAGGCTTACAGCATTGCAATAAATACAGAGAATATAATAACCAAACGCAGAATGTAGATAGTAATTGTTAGATAACGATACATTGTAGAGTACCTTTTAGATACTTTTGAAACTTGAATAGAAGATTCTCCATTAGAGTCTTTCCGTTCAATTACTGTAATCTTATCCGATAGAAATTTGATGTTTTTTTATTAAGGGTATACTAAATTTCAAAGAGTATTTTTATAAGCTTTACGTTCATATATAATTAAATCCTCTTATTCTTTGGTTATACCTGTTCTTAATGGCAAAGGTTGAGATGATT
>Ga0209101_1000341_pt1 | contig 39049 bp, 24 predicted proteins | sample ConPoolayeCmetaG_FD_185481 | JGI IMG/M metagenome (GOLD analysis project Ga0209101, IMG submission 185481) | Hot spring microbial mat communities from California, USA to study Microbial Dark Matter (Phase II) - Cone Pool mat layer C metaG... ...
GGGACGTGGCGGGCCGCGTGATCTCGGTCGACAGCGACAAGCTCGACCTGCGGTGCCTGGTGGGGGGCGGGACCACGACGACCACCACGGCGGTCCCGACGACGACCACGACTGTCGCGCCCACGACCACGACGCAGCCTCCGACCACCACCTCGACCACGACGACCACCACGGCGGTGCCGACGACCACGACGAGCGCGTCGACGACGACGACCACGACGCTGGCGGGGGAGACTTGCGGGAATGGCGTCGTCGACCCTGGGGAAACCTGTGACGACGGTAACCGGCTCGACGACGATGCGTGCCCGTCGAACTGCGTGATCGCTGCCTGCACTCTCGAGGCGGGATCGAGCGTGCCGATCGACATTGTGGTGAACCCGTCGCCGGACGGCCCGGGCGTCGCGGGGGTGATCTTCTTCCTGGATTATCCCGAGGGGAAGATCGGGTTGCCGGGGTCGGGGCGCGTCAACGAGCGGGTGAGGAACACGCCACGCGGTGCCCTGGTCGCGACCAACGATCGCGACTACGGGATTCGGGTCGTGGTGGCGGCTACCAGCGATCTACCGACGGAACGGGTGATGACGTTGGACTTCGAGCGCTGCGAGGGCGCCTCGCCTCCGACAGCGGCCGACTTCGGCTGTACCGTGATCGAGGCGGCGGACCGTTTCGGGACCGAGCTTGAGGGGGTCACCTGTGGCGTGATCGTACCCTGACGGAAGCCGTGAGGGCTCGTCGCGGCCTCGTTCGGGAAGCAGTCGCGCGAGAATTGGGCCCCTGGTACCCCGGCGCGCGAGTCAGTCGAGCAGCAGTTTCGCGAAGAGGCGTTCCTGGGCGTACGGTCCGGCGTTGTAGAAGAGCAGGCGACGGCCGTCCGGGAGCGCCAGCAGATGGTGTCGCCAGAGGTTCGTGTGCTCGCCGCGCGCTATCGCCTCGGGCGGGATCTCCTCGATCCGCTCGATGGGGGTGGCCGCGAGCTGCCAGCCGCCGATCGCCTCCGGGTCGGCCGTCCAGGCGAATCCGCCGAGGCTGGGCGGTGGCTCGTCTCGACTGATCGCGGTGTCGTCCTCCCGCGGGGGATGCGGGCCCCGGACGTTCGCGGGCTCGAGCACCACGCCGAGCTTGCGCGCGCCGCGGTCGCCGGGGCCCTGGACCGCGGTTGCCTGCGCCGAGCCGAGCGGGCTGTGCGGCCGCGGCTGCGCCCGCGACGGGGTCGCCATGTAGAAGTATCGCACGGTTCCGTCCGGCCACCAGTAGGCGCTAGGTGCCTCGACGTGCGCCGCATCGACCGCGGCGTCCTTGCCGGCGATGAGCACGGGGTCAGGCTCGAGCGTCCAGGGTCCGGCAAGGGAGGGGCTCCACGCCCGCTGCAAGGTCCGGCGCGCCACGCCGGACACGACGACCAGCCCGAACTGGCCACCGATCCGTGGCGTCCGGTTCGGTCTGTGCGGATCGAGGATCGGAAAGGGTTTGAGGACGATCCCGTCGGGGGCGACCTCGAGATTGGTGAACGCGAGCGGTCCGAGCGGCTCCCAGTCGCCAGGGCGTGCCGGGTCCCCGCGACAGAGCGCCTCGCCGTGGCCGGGGGGAAGGCAGAAGGCGAACATGCGCCATCCGCCGGCCGAGGCGTGCGCACCGTAGCGGCCCTGCGGCCTCGAACGGGACCATCACGCTCCACCTGCCTTCAGCCGTTGAGCGGTGCGACGGCCGCGTCGCCACCGATCCGCATCCACAGGAGCACGGTCGTCCCGGCGGGCGAGGCGATCTCGACGAAGACGCCGCGGCGGGTGTCGGAAGCTGTGCCGGCCCCGGTGCGCACCACGATCGTCGTGGTCCGTGCGTGCTTGACGATGTCGGTCACGCCCGGAGCGGCACCCTCGGCCGGCGTCCCAGCCCCGGGACCCGAGACGGCCTTCCCCTCGTGATCTCCCTTCAGAGCTGGGCAAGGGGCACGTCCACCGCGACGCGCGCAAAGCCCGCCGTGGCGAAGTGCCGATCGAACGCGAACGCGTGACGCATGCGTTCGGCCCGCATCACCGCGAAGCTCGTCGCGTCGACGAAGCTGAGCTCCTGGTCGGCGTACTGCCGCAGCAGTCGGTCGGCGCGCGCCTCGGCCGCTTGGCTGACGAAGATCCGCTCCAGACGCCGGGTTTCCTCCAGGCTCTCGAGGAAGCGGAGCGCAGGGGCGTGGCCGCACGTAATCCGCAAGAGGGTGTACGTCTCAGCGATGACGTGGTTCGTCGTCAGCAGGACGTGGGGAGCGGCCACGAGGGCCTCGAGCGTCGCAACCGCGGTCCGGTGCCATGCGTCGTCGCTGACCTGGAGCGCATACCACGCCCCCGTGTCAACGAAGACGCGCCGCGGCCCCATCTCACCGTCCGCCTCGGCGGCGAGCGGCGCCGACCAGCAGTCGGTCGTGATCGCGCGCCCCGTACCGGACTCCGCTCCGTCCGGCTTGTCCAGCCAGGGCGAGCAGCGGCTCACGGTCCTGCGCCTCCAGACGCAGCAGCAGCTCGACCGCCCGGCGCGCCAAGCTCGACTTCGACTCGCCGCGCTGTGCCGCGAGCGCTTCGAGTCGACGATCCTCCTCGTCCCTGAGCAGGACTTGTATTCGTGTCATGGTGTGTATTTTCCATGCTATCCTACACACCTTCAAGAGCACCTTCGAGCCCCGGTGAGCGAGGCCACTGCGCCTGGTCCGCGCAAGTACTGGCGCAGCGGGCTGGTCGCGTCCGGGTTAGTTCCCGTGCCATCGCCGCGAGATTCGACCCCAGCCTCGTCCCCGGAGCGCCGACCGAGCCGCCACTCCCCGAGCCGGGGATCGCGCCGGGGCGCTCACGATGGCCCGGCGCTCGCTCGCGGCGGTCCATGCAGCAGGAATTCGGTCCACGCGATCGCCTCGAAGCCCGCGCGCGTTGCGACCGATCGCGCCTCGTCGTCGCAGACGACGAGCGGCCGGAACCTGGGGTGCCGTCGTACGCACTCGCCAAGCCCCCTGAGATCCGCAGTGGAGATCCGGCCCGTCTTCACCTCGATCGCCCAGGGGCCCCAGCTCCCGTCGATGAGGCCGTCGACCTCGAGCGGTGATTCGCGCCAGTAGCACACTCGCTGGCCGGCGTTCCAGGCGTACGCGAGACAGGCGTTCTCGACCCACACGCCCCATCGGGCGGCGTCCACGGAGCGATCCGGGATCCCGCGCGGGTCCATCACAGCGACCAGCGCGTTGTTGAGCGGCACGAGCTTCGGCGGCGCGGATCGCTGTCGTGCAGGTCGGGGGGAATACTTGGCGAGCGCCGCGATCAGGAAAGCCTCCTCGAGCAGCGCCAGGTAGTGCGCGATCGTTTCGAGCGCGCCGCGATCCCGCAGCTGCCCCTGGATCTTCTGCAGGGACAGGATCTGGGTCGGCGACGAGGCGGCGACGCCGAATACCTGCCGCAGAAGGGCGGGCTTGCGAACGGCCGCCAGCGCGAGAAGGTCCTTCCCCACTGCGGGCTCGAGGATGGCGTCGCGGACATAGGCGGACCAGCGCGCAGGCTCGTGGCGCAGCTCGAAAGCTCCCGGGTAGGAGCCAATCTTGACGAAAAGCTCGCACGCTTCGACGGGTGGCACGCCGAACACCTGCGCCACCGAGGCCGCGGACCAGTGGGTGAGCGTGATGCGCTCGAAGCGCCCCGCGAGGCTCTCGCGCGACCCGGCCGCGAGCCGGAGCGCAGACGACCCAGTGGCCACGATGTGGACCGGCAGCTTTCTCCGCCGCAGCCGGTCCCACTCGCCCTTCAGGCGTCCAGCCCAGTCATGAAGCAGGTGCGCCTCGTCGATGAGAACGAGGGCGCGTCCTTCGGTCGATACGGTCTCCTCGGCACGCACCCAGAGCCGCTCCCAGAAGCCGGGGAGCGCGGCCTCGGGACCGTCGGCCGCCGCGTAGATCGCGGCCTTGCCGTGTCGCGCTGCGAGCTCCAGAAGCAAAGTCGTCTTGCCGACCTGGCGCGGTCCGGCGAGGAGTTGGATCCGTCCGGGCGCCCGCTCGGCCAGCCGCCGGCCGAGGAGCTCGCGGGCCTCGTGGTAGCTCACCCGGTAGTCGGATGAGGACATGTTCGAATAATCATTCGACTGTGACCGGGAATCAAGCGGCGCCTCGATCACGGGCCCCGGGTGGCCTCCTCCGAGCGCAGGCTACGCCCGCATTGCCGGACGCTGTATCGCGGCGGCATTCTTCTCGAGTGGCGACGTGACCGTGGCCTCGGCTTCGACCCTCTCCGAGTTGCGCGAACTGCGGCGGACCGTCGACCTCGACTTCGTGCGGGGGAAGCTCGCCGCGCTGGTCGGGGAGGACGACGAGCGGATCGCAACGTTGGACCGGATCGTGGAGGACGTCAGCTCGGAGTAGAGGGGCAGCCGACGCGACGAGCTGCCGCGCTGGCTCGGGATGTCGGCGGTCCGATTCGGGCGTGCGGCGCCTGCTGCGGCAAGGGGCTGACTTCGTGCTTGACAGGCGGCGACGCCCCGTGGTCGCGTCCGCCGATGATCCGGCGGCTGTTCGCTCTGGCCGCGCTGGCAGTCGTTATGCTGCCCGTGGCGGGGATGGCCAAATCGGCGGCCGGAGCCTGTCGCGCGAGCTGCGTGCAGAGAGCGAAGACGTGCCTGCGCACGCTGAGCCAGGGCCGCACGGCGTGCGCCAATGGCGACCGCGCGGCGAGGAAGGCCTGCCGCGCCCGCGCGCGCGCCATCGCGAAGGCGGGGAAGCGCAGTTGCCGCGGCTACCGCGTCCGCTGCACGGCGTGCTGCCGCAGTGGCGCCAGCACCTGCGCGGTGACGCCCGACGCCGTCGTCGCGACCGTCGGCGAGGCCGGCGGCACTCTCGAGGTGCGGGGCTTCGAAGGCGGCACGCTGGCGGTCGAGATCCCCGCCGGGGCGCTCGCTGCGCCGACCGAGATCCGCCTCGAGCCGCTGGTGGCCGACGCGGGCTCGCTGGCGCGGTTTCGCGTGCTGCCGGCCGGCTTGGCGTTCTCCGCCCGGGTGGCGCTGCGCTATGAGGCCCCGGGGGCCCTGCCGGCCCGGTCGGTGCTGCGCTGGCGCGTCGGGGACGCGCGCTTTCCGCTTCCGACCACGCGCAACGGTGGGGAGCTTCGCGCCGACACCATCGCGCTCGGGTACGTGTTCGAGCAGGCTGCTGCAGACGCCGCGGGGCCGGGCCGGATGGTGGCACGGTCGGGCACGGGGAGCTCGCGGGCCGCGGACGAGCCGTCGACCGAGCTCGACGTGGCCCCGTTGGATTGCGACGTCGAGATCGCCGGACTCGAGCTACAGCTCGCCGCCGCGGTTCGCGAGACCGACATCGTGCGTGCCCAGGCGCAGGCCGACCGGCTGCTGGCGGTTATCGAGGCGTGTGCCCTGCGCGAGCAGGCCGCGCTCACCGCCCGCGCCTGCGAGGCCTACCAGGCGGCGGCAACGACGGCGCAGGTGATCGCCGCCGACAGCTACGAGCGGTTCCGCCAGCTGGTGACGCCGCTCCTGCTGACGCAGGCGGACGTCCAGATCACTGGCGCCACCTGCACGGCGCCGAGCCTGGATGCCCTGCTGGAGGCCAAGTTCGCCCAGTTCCTCGACTTCATCGAAGCCGACTATGCTCGCCCTGGGCTCCTCGCCGAGTTCGACACCGCGGCGCGTGAGCTCCGCCGGCTCATCGACTACGACGTCGCATGCCAGCAGATGGGGCTGGACGCCGTCTGCGCGCGCCTCGACGGCGACCTCATCCCGACCGTCCTCGACCGCCTACGAAGCGCTGCGTTCCGCGAATGCCGCGAGGACAGCAGCGTCCAGCTTTTGTCGGAGATGTCCGCGCTCGTGGTGGTGCCGCGGCGGATCCTGCAGCCCAGCCGTAGCGATCGTGCCCGGCCGGCTGCGGCCAGCGCGGCGAGCTACCTGACCTACGGCCGCTTCACCTACGCCGAGCTCGAGGACGACATGGCGTACTGCCGCTCGTCGCCGGAGATCCGGGTATTCGAGGATGCGCACGGCGTACCGACGGAGCTCGAGGATCAGCGCGTTGTCCTGCCAGCGTCGACGCAACCCGGGAACCATACGACGACGGCCGAGGTCGAGGTGCCCCGCGACGGCAGCGTGCGCATCGCGGGCCCGATCGGCACGCTGACCTGCCCCGACGGCAGCGTCAGCGCCGACGAGGTGGTCGCGCGTGTCAACGGCGTGCGGCTGGCCAGCCGCCCGGCCGCCGGCCCGACCTTCGCTACCACCACCAGCCCGTTCGACCTGATCGTGGCCGACGTGCTGGCGCAGGCCGTGCCTCCTGGGACGCAGGTCTCCGAGTTCACGGTGGAGCTAAGACGCGAAGGCGCGGCGTGCGGCGGGCTCTTCAGCGACGGGTTCCTGCTCTACGCGCTGAGGGCGCGCATCCCGGCGGTGACAATGAGGGTGGCGCCGAGGAGCGCGAACGTGGTCGCCGGCGGATCGGTGGCGTTCACGGCCACGGTGTTGGGCACCGCGGACCAGCGCGTGACGTGGTCGACCAGCGGTGGGTCCGTCAGCGCGCAAGGCGTGTACACGGCACCGTCGACGGCGGGTACGTACCTTGTCACTGCCACCAGCGTGGCCGATCCTCGCGCCGCGCGCAGCGTGCGCGTTGTCGTACGGCCGGCACTCGAGGTGGCGGGACGGTACAGCGGCACGCAGCACGACTTCAGCCGAAAGAGCGACGGCACGCTCTACAATACCGTACGTCCCTCGACGCAGCAGGTGCGCCAATCGAGCAGCCGGATCGTGATCAGCGACCTCGTGCTCATCAACGGGAGCTTGGTGGACAACGGGTTCGGGCCGGTATTCGATGTCGCCCCTGACGGCACGTTGACCTACCGGGGGCAGTCGCTCACCAAGACCGGATTCGACTTCAGCCCGCCGCGCTCGGACACGGTGTATTACGGGACGCTGGTCGGAGACGTGCTCACCTGGGGATACAAGGACGACGACTACGACACCTGCGGGTGTTCCTCCGATTGGTACGAGTACCGCCTCGTGCGGTCGTCGCCCTGAGACCCGCACCACTGAGGACGCTGACTGCTGCGCCAGGAGAGCCGCCCCGCCGCTCCGTCGAGGGCGAGCTGCCGGTCCCTCCGATCTGCTCCGCAGGGCCTCTAGGCTCGATGTGACAGAACGTTGGCCGCCAAGCGGCGGTCGAGGTGGCGGAAACCATCAGCGACGCCCGGTGCAAACCCGACGTCGAGCATGGCGGTGACCGCCGAGCGGACCTCCAGCCGAAGCGATCGCGGGGGCGCGGCGGGCGGCCGCCGGCAGCCCCGGCGTCACCCCCTGCGGGTCCGCCGGACCCACACCGGCTCGTTCGCGATCGCACGCGAACGCACCACGCCGTTTTCCGTTGACATCGGGCTGGCGGGGCTGCTAGGGTCCGGCCCGCGCTGTCGGGAACAGCGCTTTCTGGCTACCTTGCGGGGAGGGATTGTCTATGTATGAGAAGCTGTTCTCGTACGGGCTGACCGTTGCGCTGGCCGGTGCGCTGTGCGCGGTGCCAAGCCGATCGGGAGCGCAGATCTTCGCGCTCGACCCGGCGTCGGCGTCGCTGCCCCTCGTCCCGGCGCTGTCGTCCAGCATGCTCGAGCCGGCCGGTCCGCCCGGCCCGGGACCGCTGCCGCCGCCCGTCGTCGGTCTCACGCCGGCCCAGCTGGGCCTTCTCGCGGGCGATGTCATCGACGCGATTTCGATCGGCGATGACGGGGGTATCGGTGCCACGCTCTACTTCACGGTGAGCCGGAGTTCCCCGGGGGGGCTTTCCGTGCTGACCCCGGACGTTCCGTCCGAGACATTCGGCGTACCGCCGGGCATTCAGCCCGACGCCTCGAGCGACATCTTTGCCTCGTTCGATCCCGCCTGTGCGCCGCCAGGCCTGCACTCGCAGGTCCTCGATGGCAACGGCCTGCCGCTTGCGGCGCCGCTCACCTGTTACGGCGGGCTCGGCCTGGGGCTGGCCGAGGCGAACCCCCTCCCCGGACCACCGCTGAACGATCAGATCGCCGACTTCGACTGGTCGAGCGCCGCCCGAGCCAAGGCCACGTTCTGCACCTTCTTCTCCCTGGCCCCCGGGTCGCCGAGCCTGGCACCCGGCGCGAATCCCCTACGGCCCGCCGGCGGGGAGCCGGGGGACATCTTCGTGGCTTGTCCGGGCCCCCCGCCCTTCTACGGCATCGCGATCCCTGCCGCCTCCAGTGGTCTTGTCTCCGGGGGACCGGGTTGTACACCCCCGGCGTGCGACGATGTCGACGCGCTGGCGTTGGGATTCGCGACGGCCGTGTCGCTCGCTCCGGGCTCGCCGTCACTCGGTCTGATCCCAGCAGGTCCAGCCGACGTGCTGGCGCTCTTTACCGGTCCGCCGCTGTCGATCGCCGTCCCCGCGGCTGCGCTCGGCCTCGGCCCGGCGGATGACGTGAAGGGACTCGAGCTGGTCGCGAATGCGTGCCCGCTCGGCCCACCGATTCTCGCGGACCTCCCCGATGGCGATGGCGTGGGCGTGTGCGACAACTGCCCCGCCGCCTTCAACCCCGGCCAGGAGGACACCGACGCCGATCTCCTGGGCGATGCGTGCGATCCCTGCACCGACCTCGACGGCGATGGCTTCGGTAACCCGGGATTCCCGAACCTGTGCCCGGTCGACAACTGCCCGCTTGTCCCCAACCCGCTGCAGACGGACACGGACGGCGACGGATTGGGTGACGCGTGCGACAACTGTCCCGCCGTGCCGAATCCGACCCAGGCCGACGGGGACCTCGACGGCGTGGGCGACGTCTGCGACAACTGCCCTGTCGATCCGAACTTCTCGCAGAGCGACGGCGACGGTGACGGCATCGGCGATGCCTGCGACGTCTGCACGGGCGGCGTTGGCATGACAAAGCCAGTCCTCAGGTTGAACAAGATCCTCGCGCCCACCGGGGACGATCAGCTGGAGGTGCGGGGCACCGCCGCCTTCCCGGGCGCGCTGCCGTCGCCGCCGCTCAACCCGACGAGCCTCGGTATGCGAGTGCAGGTGGTCGACCTCGGAGCCGGTAGCACGGTGCTCTTCGACTTCACGGTGCCCCCGGGAACCAAGCCGACCGTTTGCGGGCCCAAGGATGGATGGAAAGCCAACCCGACGCTGACTTCCCACAAGTACACGAACAAGACGAACACCATCCAGCCAGCCTGCCTGCCGGGATCGGCGCTCGGTGTGAACGCAGCGCAGGCGAGGGACAAGACGGCGCAGGCGAAGGGCGTTCCCTTCAAGCTGAAGGGCAAGAACGGCACCTATGCCCCGGCCGTTGGGCCGTTCCGCATGTCGGTCGTCTTCGGTGGGCCTGCCGAAGCGCTTGTCGGGCAGTGCGCCGAGCACACCTTCGTCCCCACTGCCTGCGTGCCGACCGGCGGGGGCAAGGGCATCAGGTGCAAGTGAGCTGACGAGCCGGGGCGGGGGACGGTCCCCCTCGCCCCGGCCCGGCCAGCGGGTCCGCATCGACGGTCCGGTTGACAGCAGGACCACCACCTGTCACGAGCCGCCGCGAGTCAGCGCGCCGTCGCGGCGACAGGGAAGGGGGAAGGATGCGACACCGAAGCCGGGATTGCAGGTGGCCGACGCTCGCCAGAGGGCTCGTCCTGGCCGGGCTCGCGCTGGCGGCCGCCTCGCCCGTGGACGCGGGCGTCCTCTGCCGGACACGCAAGGGCACCGTGACCTTCCGCGACGCCGAGTGTCGGCGGCGCGAGGTGCCGATCGATCCGGCGGTGCTCGGCCTCGACGAGCGCTACTACACCAAGGCGGAGGCCGACACCCGCTTCGCGTCGAGCGAGCGGGTGCTGAGCGGCTCGGTCCAGATGGTGATCGCACCGGTGGGCAGCGTGCTCTTCCGCGATGCCGCAACGGGTCTCGAAGTCCGCATGGGCGACTTCGGACGGCCCCGCCTCGTGAACACCAACAGCGACGGCGCGCCGCTTGCTGTACGGGGAGTGGGCTGGTTCGTCCGGAACAACATCTACGGCTTCGATGCGGATATTCCGGCCGGCGATTCCGTGCACGTGACCTTCGATGCCGTGGGATTCGGCTACGGGAGCTTCCTCGTGGTCAAGCGCGTGGCCGACGGGTCGGCTGCGCCTCGACTCGCGCTGACCTGCGCCTTCCGCGACTCGTCCATCCCCGAGCAGGTGGTCTTGAGCTGCGTCGGGGTCCGCTGACACCGCGCTCCACGACTCGTCGTCCCTGCCGGCGACGATCCAAAGCGCCTCGCAGCCGCGGTGAGCGTGGCTGGTGGCGACGATTCCCTGCCCGGCCGGAGATCCTGTAGGCTGCTCGTCGTGGAGCCGCTCGACCAGGTCCGCGTCGGCATAATCGGCTGTGGGCAGATCGCCGCCCTGCATGCGGCGGCGTACCGTGCTCACCCGCGGGCCGAGCTCGCGGCGATCTGCGACGTCGACGAGGCGCTGCTCGAGCGCCGCCGCCAGGAGTGGGGCGCAGCGCAAGTCTATCGGGACTACCGCCTGCTGCTCGCCGACAGCGGCATCGACGCGGTCGACGTGCTCCTCCCGCATCACCTCCACCGCAGCGTCACGCTGGCGGCGCTGGCAGCCGGCAAGCACGTCTCGCTGCAGAAGCCGCCGGTGTTCACGCTCGGCGAGCTGGACGAGCTCTTCGATGCGGCGGGGGCGGCCAGGCGCTGGCTGCGGGTGTTCGAGAACTTCATGTACTACCCGCCGCACCGGAAGGCGCGCGAGCTCGTCATGGCGGGCGCCATCGGCGAGCCCTTGTCGGTGCGCATCAAGACCGCGGCCGGCCGCCCGCAGGACGGCTGGGCGGTGTCCCAGCGGGCGCTCGCCTGGCGGATGGATCCCGGGAGCTGCGGGGGCGGGCCGACCTGCTTCGACCACGGCTACCATTGTTACAACATGGCGCGCTTCTTCGTCCGCGAGCCCGTCGAGCGCGTGCACGCGTGGATTCACGTGAGCCGCTTCGGGGATAACGCGTTCTACGATGGGCCCGCGCTCGTCAGCTGGAAATACGCCGGCGTGCCGAAGTACGGCAGCTGGGAGGTCGTCGCCTCGCTCGGCCTGCGCGTGCGCTCGCGCTACTACCCGAGCGACGACCGCATCGAGGTGCATGGCAGCGAGGGGATCCTGTGGGTCAACCGCTGCACGGGCAAGCTGCTCGAGGAGCCGCCGTTGGTCCTGTATCGCGATGGACAGACGCGGGCCTTCCACGATCTGCCGAGCGACTGGGCGGAGAGCTTCGTGGCCGGTGTCGGCGACTTTGTCGATGCGCTGGTCGAAGGCCGCCAGCCGGCGCAGGACCGGGAGGAGGCGCGCGCTACCCTGCGCTTTGCGATTGCCGCGCACCTGGCTGCGTACGAGGGGCGCGAGGTCGACCTCGCCGAGGTCGGACCCGAGACGCGCCCCCGCTTGCGTGTCGACGGAGCGTGACGGTCTGCCGGACGGCCTCAGTTGTCGTCGAGGAAGGCTCCACTCGGTGAGCCGCACGCCAGGCTCTGCGTCGGGTTTGGCAGCCCCGGGGTGCGAGTGTTCGTGGGACAGACGAAGCCGATCTGGCCCGAGCACAGGAGAGGGCCCAGCTCCGAGGGGTCGCGCCATTCGGCGGCCGTGCTCGCGCGCTCGAGTGTGCTCGTCGTCTTCTCGATGGCGACGCCCGCGAGCCAGCCCTCGTCGCGTTCCGCCACGTAGGGCGGCACGAGGTGAAAATACGGGCCGAAGAAACCGACATTCGGCACCTGCCCCTCGTAGCTCACGGCATCGACGAACGCGTTGCTGCTGTCGAGGAGCAGGATCCCGTCGGGACAGGAGAAGAGGTCGGCGTTGGTCAGATGGCCATTGGCGAGATTCGAGTCGGTGTACGGGGCCGGGAGCGTAAGGTCGCACCCCGGCACGTAGGCCGAGCTCGAGGAGAAGCAGACGACGAGGAACCCGAGTCCGGTTCCGGTGTCGTCCCCCAGGACCGTGCCCGGCGGCAATGTCACGGCCATCGTCGCATTCCCCGGGGTCGATCCGATCGGCGTCAAGCAGCTCCCCCCGCCGCCCTCGACTGCCACGAGCTTGTACCCACTGAGATCCGTGCCGGCCGGACCGGCGAGCTCTACGAACTCGTCCCGGTCGTCAAGCAGAGCGGCGAAGTCGTCGTAGTCGAACTCGTTGATCCACGGCGCCCGCAAGGTTCCCTCGCAGGTGCCTCCGGCGCAGGTGTCGCCGATCGTGCAGCCGTTCTGGTCGGTGCAGGGGGTCCCGTCGGCGGCCAGGCTGCACGCCGTGGTACAGCAGTCGTCGTCCCGGGTATTCCCGTCGTCGCAGGCCTCGGGGGTCTGGACGACGCCGTCGCCGCACACGACCTGGCACGGAACGGTCGGTCCCCGGACGATCACGCGACTCGCATCGTTTCGCCGGAACACGCCGGGCGGCGCCTCCCAGCGACCACAATAGACATGCGGCCCGATGGCGACTCGGGTCTCGATGAAGCCGACCGGCCCGCCGAGGGGCTGGATCGCGTACGGGGAGCCCTTGAGCTTCACCGTCAGTCGCCCCGGCCGGTAGTCCAGCTTGCGGACACTCCCCGTCCCGCCGGGCTTGTCGAGGTACCGATACCCCTGGCCGACGGGCTTCCACGCGGCGCAGTCGAGCACCTGCGGCGAGCCTGCCTGCAGATCGGTCACGAGCTGGATCGACGAGGCGACCGGACAGCGGGGCTCGACGATCGTCGCCAGGTTGGGATCCGAGCGAAACGACAGCGCCAGCGAGGCCGACGGAGTGCCGGTGCCTCGTGCCGCAAGGCGCCTGCCGGCCGCGAGGTCGACAAACGCTGCCGTGCTCGCCGGCGCCGCAAGCACGAGCCCGAGGAGCACCATGCCTCGCCAATGCCCACCTGGCCGCTGAGCAATCATCCATGCTTGCATGGGCCGGGGGCGTAGCACGGTCTCCCCGCCGGCGACAACACGATTCGACCGCGCGACCTCACAGCATCGACTGCTCAGCGGAGCCGCTCGATGTGGGCCTCGACCACTGCGCGCGCGGGCGGATCGGCCATGAAACGCCAGGCGGCTCCGAGGCGACCCGCCTGGAACAGGGCGGCCGTCAGGGCCAGGCCGCCGCCGGCCACGGCGACGACGGTGCTCGGGCCCGGCTCGCCATCGAGACCCGCTAGGCTGCGCGACACGACGATGCCCGCACTCAGGCACAGCAGGCTCGCCACACCGAAGGCACGCCACACATCGATCCGCAGGCGCGCCGGACCGAAGGCGAGCACCCGCTCGAGCTCGCGCTGGCTGAAGTAGTCGAGGAACCAGCCGGTGTCCTCGCCCTGCCGGCTCGCAGCGCCCGGGGGCGGCACGACCGCGCCAGTCAGCGGGTCGACGGCGGGATCGCCGTGCTGGTGGCGGGCGATGCCCTCGCGGATCGCGCGATGAACCGCTTCCGAGATCGGGTAGCGCAGCACGATCGCCAGGGCCGTCACGTAGAAGACGGCGGGGAAGAGCGAGTAAAGCGTGCGGATCGCCAGGATGACCTCCGGGGTCTGCGCCTGATTCGGCACGTAGCCGACGGCGCCGAGAATGGCGATCGGGATCGATGCGCCGGGGATTGCGACGAGCTTCGGGATGATCGCCCAGAAGGCGGCGAACTGCGCCTCGCGGCGGCGGCCGGTGCGCAGCTCGTCGTAGTCGATGGTATCGGCCCCCATCGCGGGAATGAGAAACAGAAACGCCCCGGAGGCAACGCCCGTGAACGCGTAGATGGCGGCCGCTGCGGTGGTCTGGCCCGGAGCGACGAAAAAGAAGAGGAGGCTTCCGGAGATCCCCATTGTGGAGGCGGCCCCCATCGTCGCCAGCTTGCCGATGCGGCGCGCGACGGCCATCCACAAGGGGAGAGAGGCGAACCCGGCGCCGAGGTGGATCACGAGGAAGCCCGCGAGCCACGAGGCCGGGCTGTCCGGCCGGATCACGTAATAGACGTAGTAGGGGATGAGGATGGCCGGGATCGCGGCCGGGATGGCGTTGACGACCGCGGCCATGAGCAGGATGCGAAAGGGCCGATTGCGAAACGCCCGCCGCACGCCGGGAATGAAGGGGTGCGGCGGCCGCTGCACGAACTCGGGCCGCTCGCGGATGCGGGTCAGCATGAGGCCGTTCAGCAGGACGAGCGCGACTGCATAGACCGTGGCCACGGTGCCGAAGACCGACCGCTCGTCGGCGATCCCCAGCCCATCGTGGAGCACGCCTGGCAGAATCGCCCCCGCGATGGTCCCCGCGGCGATGAAGAGCGACTGGATCCCGAAGAGCGACGAGCGCTCGTGATACTCGAGCGAAAGCTCGGCACCGAGCGCGGCCCGGGGGATGGAGATGATCGTGCTGAAGAGAAACAGCGCGAGAAAGCTCAACCCGAACCACGCAGCCGGCGTCACTGTGTCGCGGGGCGGATTCAGCAGGAGCCAGAAGGACACGGCGCACGGAATCGTACCGACGGCGATGTAGGGCAGGCGCCGGCCGAACCGGGTCCGCGTCCGGTCGCTGAGCCAGCCCATGATCGGATCGGTGATCGCGTCGAAGGCGCGGGCCATGGCAATCATGAGGGCGATCTGGCCGAGGGGGGCGAGCACCACGTCGCTGTAAAAGCGGGGCAGATGGACGCCCGCGGTGAGGACCATGGCGGCGCCCGCGAATGCCGGCGCACCGAAGGCGAGCTTGGTCGAGAGCGGCAGCGGGGCTGCGTCCGACATCCGGCGAGCCGACATTAGGCGCGTTCCAGGGCGAAGAGCGTCACCGGAACGTCGTGACCCTTGGGGAGCCGCTTCCCCGCTGGCTCGAAGCGGATCCCCGGTGCCGTGGCCCCGCTCCGCGCCACCTCGGGGGTCACCAGCAGTTCCGTGGGCACCGCAAGCTCGGCAAGGCGCGCCGCCAGGTTGACGACGGGGCCGTAGTAATCGCCACCCCGGAGCAGCACCTCGCCATAGGCGATGCCGCCCCGCGGAGCGACGGGAAGCCCACAGCACAACCGCTCGACCAGGGTGAGCGCGATGTCACAGGCGGCGGCGGGATCGACGGCGGCGAACATGACCTCGTCGCCGACGAGCTTCACGACGCGTCCGTTGCGCAGCGTCGCCACCTCGTGCGCCGTTGCCTCGAAGCGCTCCACGACCTCGGCGAGCTCCCGGAGGCTGCGGCTCAGTCCCAAGGGCGTGAACCCGACCAGGTCGACGAAGCCGATGGCCAGTTGCAGCGTGCTGGCGGTCGCTCCCGGGCGCGCCTCGCGGACACGCTGAATGGCCGTGCGTACATGGTCGAGGAAGAGCCCGCGGAGGACCTCGGGGATCCGTGCCAGCGACTCGGTGGCGCGTAGATTCGTCTGCGCCAGGGACAGCTCGGTCGCCTCGGTCGAGCGCCGGGGCCCTTCGAGGCTCACGAGGAACAGCGCGAGGGCGCCCTCGGCGAGACGGGCCAGCGCCGAGCCGATCACGCGCACGAACTGCTCGACGGCTGCCTCGCCGAAGAGCTCGGCCGCCTCGGCGAAGGCGGCAAACGCCGGGACACTGTCGGGCGAGAACACTGCCGCCTCCGGGGGGAGCGGGGGCAGCCCGGCCGCCAGACGGATGGCCTGGACGCGGTCGACGGGAAGCTGTGCCCGCCGCGCCAGCTCGGCGAGCGTGATGCCGTTCGACGGCAGGAGGGCCCGGTCGCCCGCGATCCACTTGAGGCCTGCGGGATTGCCGCCGCAAGCCTCGAGCGCGGGAAGCCCGATCCCCTGCGCGGCCAGCCACTCGAGCAGCGCACGGCGCTCCTCGGCGTTCGCTGCGCGGGGGTCGTAGAGCCCTGCGGCCTCGTACGCGGCGAGGTCCATCGTCGGTCGCTACGTTCGCCGACTCCGCCCCGGCAAGGCAAGCGCTGCTTCGCGGCGGTCATTGACGGCCCCGACCACGCTGCGCTAGCGCCTGCAGGGCTTATGCGCAGCACGGAACGATTCGCTGGCCGCGTTGCCATCGTGACCGGGGCCGGCTCGGGAGTGGGTCGGGCCACGGCGGAGCGGCTGGCTGCCGAGGGCGCACGGGTGGCCTGCATCGATCTCCTGGGCGAGGCTGCGAAGGCCACGGCAGAGGCCATCGGCGCGGCGGCGGCCGCGTGGCAGGCCGATGTGGCCGAGCCGACCTCGATCCGCAGCGCCGTGAGCGCCGCGGCCAGCGTTCTCGGCCGGCCGGCAGTGGTGGTCACGTGCGCCGGGACGGGACGATTCGCCAACTCGCACGAGATGCCCTTCGAGGAATGGTCCCGCATCATTGCCGTGAACCTCACGGGAACCTTTCTCACCGCGCAGGCCGCGCTCCCCTACCTGCTCGACGGGGGCGGCGTGATCGTGACCATCGCCTCCAATGCCGGGCTGATGGGACAACCCTACAGTGCTGCGTACTGCGCGTCGAAGGGTGGGGTGGTGAATCTCACCCGCGCGCTCGCCGACGAGTACCTGGAACGCGGCGTGCGCGTGAACTGCGTCGCCCCGGGGGGTATCGATACCCCGTTGCAGCAGCGCTTTCACGACTTCCCCGAGGGTGTCGATCTGCGGAAGCTCTACAAGCTCCGGTCGCCGTTCGGGAATGCGACGGCAGCAGAGATCGCGGGCGTCATTGCCTTTGTCGCCTCGGACGAGGCGCGCTACATGAGTGGCTCGATCGTCGCCGTCGATGGGGGGCTCACGCTGTGAACGCGGGCGAGCTGGCCGGACGCCACGTGGTCGTGACCGGCGCCAGTGGTGGGCTCGGGCGGGCGGTCGTGGACGCCCTGCTGGAGGCGGGGGCGGACTGTCACCTCCCACAGCTCGAGGCCGAGCTGCCGCCGCCTCGTCCGCGGGTGCACGTCACCCCGGGCGTCGATCTCACCGCGGAGAGCGCTGTCGAGGGCTACTATGCGACCCTTCCGCCGTTGTGGGCGTCGATCCACCTCGCCGGCGGTTTCCGCTACGGCGCGATCACCGACACGAGCCTGGCCGACCTGCGAGCGCAGCTCGACATCAATCTGGTGACCGCGTTTCTCTGCTGCCGGGAGGCGGTGCGGGCCATGCGCGCGCAGCGGGAGCCGGCGCCTGGTACGCAGGCGGCGCGAGGGCGGATCGTCAACGTGAGCAGTCGGGCCGCGGTGCTGCCGTCCGCCGGCCTGAGCGCGTACGCTGCGGCCAAGGCCGCGGTGAGCGCCTTCACGCAGGCCCTCGCAGCCGAGGTGCTGGAGAACGGGATTCTCGTCAACGCTGTGGCTCCCTCGATCATCGACACCCCGGCGAACCGCGCCGCGATGCCACAGGCCGATCACGCCCGGTGGCCTGCGCCAGCGGACATCGCCAGGACGATTCGCTGGCTCGTGTCGCCGGAGAACCGTCTGACCTCCGGCGCGATCGTTCCGGTGTACGGACGCGCATGATCGGAGGGAGTCAGGCCGGCTCGACGCGGACGGCCGTCGAGAAGACCCGGCCGTCGCGCACCTCGAGCGGACCGCCGGCGATGTCGAAGCTCCCCCGCAGACGGATGTCCGTGGAGGACGCCCCGACGAGCACCGATACCGGACCGGGCTCGACGATCCAGCGCATGGCCTCGTCGAGAAAGGCGAGCTGCGGTACCGCGATCTCGAAGCGCACGCGTGCCCGCGCGGCGGGCTCGAGCGCGACCCGCGCGAAGCCGCGGAGCTCGCGCACGGGCCGCGTCACGCTCGCCACCTCGTCGCGCAGGTAGAGCTGGACCACCTCCTCGCCGCGGCGCGTGCTGACGTTCTCGACGGTGCAGGCGATCGACACCCGGTCGCGTGGTCCCGGCTGCGCGGGCGTGATCGTCAGCGCGCTGTACGCGAAACGGGCGTACGAGAGGCCGTGCCCGAAGGGAAAGCGTGGCGTCACCGGGCCGTCGACGTAGTCCCCGTGCCAATGGGAGCGTGCACCCGAGGGCTTGTGGCCATGGAAGGTCGGAATCTGTCCCACCGCATGCGGGATGCTGATCGGGAGCCGGCCGCCGGGATCGGCGTCGCCGAAGAGCACGTCGGCGATGGCGGTCCCGCCTTCCTGGCCGGGCAACCAGGCGTGGAGGATCGCCGCAGCCCGCTCGGCACGGGCGGGCAGCGCCAGGGGTCGGCCGTCGATCAGCACGACCACCACGGGCGTTGGGGTCGAGAGCACGGCGTCCAGCAGCTCGGCCTGGATGCCGGGTAGCGCGAGGCTGCAGCTGTCGCGCGCTTCGCCGCTGGTGCAGCCGGGGACGAGGCCCGATCGCCCGCCCACGAAGACGAGCGCCACCTCGGCCCAGCGGGCGGCGGCGGTCGCCTCGGCGATCCCCGAGCGGTCCTCACCGAGCAGATCGCAGCCCCGGACGACGCGCAGCTCGGTGGTGACGCCGCAAGCCCGCCGCAGGCCTTCGAGCGGGCTCACCATTGCGGGGAAACACTCGTCGAGGCTGCTGGCCGGCATGTCGGCGGCGGCGGGTGCGGGGACATGCGCCCCGGTCGGGCCGAAGACCACCTCGAGATGCGCGGGGTAGTGATAGTCGCCCTGGAGCAGTCGCACGTCATCGGCGCTGGGGCCGAGCACGGCGAGCCGCCGGATGCTGCGCGGCAGCGGCAGGGTTGTCCCGTCGTGCTGCAGCAGCACGAGCGAGCGCTGGGCGAGCTGACGCGCGAGGCCGCGATCGGCGGGTGTGTCGATGCTGGCGCTCGCTGCTTCGTCCTCGTCCACATACGGACGCTCGAAGAGACCAAGCCGAAGCTTGAGGCACAGAACGCGGCGGACCGCCTGATCGATCTGCGCCATGCACAGGCGCCCCCGTTCCAGCGCGGTGCGTAGGGGCGCGCCGTAGCAGTCGGTCTGGGGCAGCTCGATGTCGATCCCGGCCTCGAGTGCACGGGCCGCGGCTTCCGCCTTGTCGGCCGCGATGCGGTGGTAGCTCGCCAGGGTCTCGACGGTGAAGTAGTCGGCCACCACCACGCCCGCGAAGCCGAGCTCCTCGCGCAGCAGCGTCGTGAGCAGCGCCCGGGACGCGCCACAGGGCACGCCGTCCAGCTCGTGGTAGCCGTTCATCACCGAGGCGAGCTGCGCTTCCCGAATCGCGGCCTCGAAGGGGAAGGCGTACACCTCGCGCAGGGTCCGCGGACCGAGATGCGCCGGCGCCCAGTTGAGCCCGCCCTCCGAGGCGGAGTAGCCCACGAAGTGCTTGCCCGTGGCCGCCACGCCGCTCGCGAGTCCCTCGCCCTGAACGCCCCGCACGTAGGCCATGCCGAGCTGAGCGACGAGCCACGGGTCCTCGCCGAAGGTCTCCTCCGTGCGGCCCCAGCGCGGGTCGCGCGCCACGTCGAGCACGGGAGCGAGGGTCTGCTGCGCGCCACAGGCCCGCATCTGCCGGCGGATGACGGCGCCCATGCGCTCGATCAGCTCGGGCGACCAGGTCGCGGCGAGCCCCAGGGCCTGCGGGAAACACGTGGCACCGCGGGCCGTGAACCCCGCGCAGCTCTCTTCGTGGATCACGGTGGGAATGCCGAGGCGAGTCTGCTCGCGCAGAAACCGCTGGATGGCATTGGCGAAGCGCGCGCGGTCCCGGGGGCCGAGCAGGGTGGATCCCCCGATGCGCGTCACCTGGCCGATGCCGTGCGCCAGGTGCTCGCGTGCCGCGCGCTCCTCGAGCCCTGCGGGTGGCGCAAGAAGCCAGCTGGACCACACGCAGCCCAGCTGGGCGAGCTTCTCGTCGAGGGTCATGCGGCCGAGAAGGTCCTCGGCGCGATCCTCCACGGAGCGATTCGGGTCGCGATACGCGGGCGTGCTCGGCATCGCCCGCTCCTACGTCCTTGGGCTGCTCGGAGCCAGGCCCAGCGTGGCGAGGGAGGCCTCGAGGAAGGCCGCCACCTCTTCCAGGGTGTCGACGACGCGAATGGCGGGCGGTGCTCCCGGGGGGGTTCGCCAGGCGGCACCGAAGGCGACGGCGGGTCGGCCGTAGCGCGTGGCCAGTACGAGCTCGCTGCGCGTGCCCGGGCCGCCGGGCAGGGCGATGATCGCATCGCTCGAGAGCACATTGACGTGATTGCGCGACCCAGCATCGGTGCCGCGTTCGCCCGACCAGGGTAGGTGCGTGCGAATGACGATCTCGACCCAGGGGTTGGGATAGCCCGGCGGCGGATCGGGGCTCCCTGGCAGGACGCCGATCACGAGCCCGCTGCGGCCAGGGGTCGTGGCGAACGCCCGGCTGACGCTCGCCATGGCTCCGCCGCCGCCGCCCGTAAGGAGATCGACCGGCAGTGACGCGAGCAGGCGTCCGAGGGGTACGGCAAGGTCCTCGTGCGCCTCGCTCCCCGAGCCCATCACGCCGACGACCGGCCGACGGCGGACGCGCTCGGCGTCGCTTCCCGCAGGCAGCATGGCCGACGGTGACGGTGGTCTGGGCTCAGCCGCGAGGCCGCAGTCGCCAGCGCACCGGCAGGCGCTTCGGTCCTCCGACGAAGCTCGCGTGCAACCACTCGACCGGCCCCGCCGGCTCGATGGCCTCCAGGCGCTCGGCTAGCTGGCGGAAGAACACGTCGAGGTCGAGGCGCGCCAGATGGGCGCCGAGGCAGAAATGCTCGCCGATCCCGAAGCCCAGGTGCGGATTGGGATCGCGATCGATGCGAAAGACGAAGGGATCCTCGAAGACCTCCTCGTCGCGGTTCGCCGACGCGTAGAACAGGGCCACCGAGTCGCCGGCGCGGATGTGCTGCCCCCGCAGCGTGTAGTCCGCCGTGGCGGTGCGGGAGAAGTGGTTGACCGGCGTGGTCCAGCGGACGATCTCCTCGGCGGCGATGCGCGACAAGCCCGGCTCGGCGCGCAGGCGCTCGAGCTGATCGGGGTGCTGCAGCAGCGCGAGCAGACCGCCGGAAATGGCATTGCGGGTGGTGTCGTGCCCCGCCACCATCACAAGGAACCAGAGCGAGAAGAGCTCGAACTGCGGCACGGGTTGGCCGTTCAGGGTCGCGTGGGCCAGGACCGTCGAGAGATCTTCGCGCGGGTTGCGACGGCGGTCCTCGAGGATCTCCCCGAGATACGCGAAGGCCTCCTGCAAGAAGCCCAGCGCATCTGCCGGGTCCTTGCGCTGGAACTCGGGATCCTCGATCCCGAAGTTCTCGTTCGTCACGCGCAGCACGAACTCCTCGCGCTCGCGGGGGATCCCGAGCATCTCCGTGATCATCCGCAGGGGCTGCAACGCTGCCACCTGCCGCACGAACTCGACGGTCCGCCACTCGCCCTGGCCCGCGAGCTCGTCGAAGATCTCGGCCGTGATCTCCTCCAGCCGATTCCGCAGCCTGGCGATCGCCCGGGGCGTGAACCAGGCGCTGACCAGCCGCCGGTAGTCGCGATGCTCCGGAGGATCCATGTTGACGAGCATGCGCAGCGGCGGGTTCTCTTCCAGCGACTGCCCGGGTGGGGTCGCGGCCTCGGGGTAGAGGATGAAGCGCCCCGCGCTGCGAAAACGCTCGGGCTGGCTCGACACCTCGATGATGTCCGCGTGCTTGGTGATGGCCCAGAAGGGCTTGTAGCCCGGCGGGCGCATGAAGTGCACCGGCGACTCGCGTCGCAACCGCGTCCACTCGGCGTGCGGATAGCCCCGCTCGCCGTAGGAGCGGGCGGTGATGATGTCGAGCTGATCGAGCGGCAGCTGCTGGATGTCCACGGGTCGAATCCTCCCGCCCCTATCGGTGCCATGCCAGCGCCGATCGTGCCAGCACCGCGAGGTGCCCGGGGGCCGTCAGGAGCAGACGCCAGCCGTGCAGGTCATCATGCTGCCGCAGGGGGTGCCGTCGGGCACGGGCGTGCCGCTGCAGACCGCAGCCGGCGCGCAGACGTCGCTCGTGGTGCAGGGGTTGCTGTCGTCGCAGACCGTCCCGGGCGGCTCCGGCGTGCCCAGGCACGAGCCGCTGCTGCAGTAGCCGGTCGTGCAGACCTGACCGTCGTCGCAGGCCGTGCCGGTCGGGGCGATCGCCCCATGGCACATGCCGAGCCCGTTGCAGGCGTCGCCCAGGGTACAGGCGTTGCCGTCGTCGCAGGCGGTGCCCGCGATGAGCGGCGTCCCGCCGCAGCTCCCGCTCCCGTTGCAGACATCGCTCCCCGTACACCCGTTGCCGTCATCGCAGGGGGTGCCCGCCAGCGCTGGCGTGCCGACGCAGACGCCTGCGGCGGTGCAGGTGTCCCCTGTGGTGCAGGTCTTGCCGTCGTCGCAGGGCGTGGCGGGCGGCACGGTCGTTCCCGCGCACAGGCCAGCGGTGTTGCACAGATCGCCCGTCGTGCACGAGTTCCCGTCGTCGCAGGTGCTGCCTGGGGCGAGCGTCGTGAGCACGCAGTGTCCCGCCTGACAGACGGCCGTGGTGCACGAGTTCCCGTCGTCGCAATCCGCGGCCGTTCTGCACTCGGTCGTGAAGGGCTCTGCCGACGCGGTCGTCATGTCCCAGCGGATCCCGCCGTAGACCCCCTGGGCCTCGACAGGGACCCCGTCGAACCAGATGCCGCGGATGCGATTGCGGATCCCCTCCTGGAACCAGACGCCCAGCAGCTGGTCGCGGATCACCCCGGCGCGCACCACGTTGATGTTGCCATTGGCGAAGACACCCGCGACCCCGCTCGCCTCGATCAGATTCCCGAGCGCGAGGTTGCGGTGACCGAGGAACACGATGCCATCGCCCGTCATGAAGCTCAGCTGCGACCGCTTGACGCGGGTGCGGTCGCCGATCGCGAGCACGCCTTCCTGCGACGCGCTCATGGTGCTGCGGCTCACGCTGAGCCGGTGGCCCCGGAAGCCGAGCACATCGGCGGCGGCCTTGCCCGGCCGCAGCGAGATGTGGCCGGTCGTGGTCACGCCGGTTAGCCTGCCAGAGGCGCCAAAGCCGATCTGGTACCCGTACTGGGCAGGCGTCTCGATCGGGCCGGTCCCGGTTGCGCTGCCCCCGCGCACGACGACCGTTGTGCGCGGTCCATTGGCTGCGAGGCCAGCCTTCTGGTAGCCCGCGAGCTCGACGTCCCGCACGGTGACGCGCGCCTGGGCGACGACCGGTTTGCCGAGGATCTCGCCGACCTGCCCGCTCTCGATGTACAGGCCGACCCCGCTGTTGCACGGGGCTTGCCCGCTTGTGCGGACGTTCACGATGCGTGTCCGCTCGACGAACCCGCTGGCCCGGCGCAGGTAGATCCCGGTCAAAACCGGTAGACAGCTCGAGACGCTCACGTTGGAGAGGTCGACCTCGAGATTGGCGATGGCCGCGAGCTCGTTGTCCACGATGAGCGCTGCCGTGACCGCGTTCGCGCCGAGCAGGCTCGACTGGGACACGGGAAGCGCGGCGGGCTTGATCCGCGGTCGGACGGTCCCCTCCAGGACACCGGTGAGGCGGATCGGGCGGCTCAGGACGATCTGCTCGGGGTACTCGCCGGGGCAGATGCGGATCTCGTCTCCCGGCCGGGCGACCGCGAGCGCGGCGCCGATCGTGTGAAAGGGTGCCCCGAAGCACTCGAGCACGGGGGGAGGCGGGTCGGTGGCCACATAGATCACACTGGCGTGCGCTGGTGCGGTCCCCCCGAACCCCAGCGACGCCAGTAGACCGATGCTCCAGAGGATCCGCCTCGTCGTCATGATCTCACGTCCCCATGCGCTGGAGGCCCGTTACGGCTCGCACCACGAGCCCGATCAGCTCGTTGCCAAGCTCGGGATTGATGCTTCTGGCATCGACGGCCCGCTGGAGCGTAGCCCGGAGCCGACGGAGCGACTTGAGGGCGCGCCCCTGCAACCGCAGCCGCTGGCGTGGCGGAGCGGAGATCGTCCGCTCCACCGAGCGGAGCGCCGTGTTGGCCATGCGGAGATAGCGGGTCTTTCGTCGCACGCCGCCGATCGCATCGGCAGGTGCCCCGAGAATCGCGTTCACGAGGATGTCGAGGCGGCAGATCGTGTACGCCGTGGGCTCGCTCGTGTTCTGGCACCCGAGGGTCGGTTCACAGGTGTCCGCGGTGCACTCGTCGTCGTCGTTGCAATCCGGGGGCGTGCCGGCGAGGCAGCCCGTGCCCGGATCGCAGGTCTCGACGCCATTGCAGGCGTTGCCATCGTTGCAGACGAGCGGCGCGCCAGTGCACGTGCCGTCGGCGCAGGTGTCCGCGATGGTGCAGGCGTTGCCGTCGTCGCAGGTCGCCGTGTTCGGGGTGTTCTCGCAACCGTTCACCGGGTCGCAGCTGTCGTCGGTGCACACGTTGCCGTCGTCGCAGTTGAGGTCGGGGGCGTCGAGGCAGACCAGCGGGTTCAACGGGTCGCAGGTCTCGACGCCGTTGCAGGCGTTGCCATCGTCGCACAGCGTGGGGGTCCCGACGCAGGCCCCGCCGGCGCAGACATCGCCCGTGGTGCACACGTCGCCATCGTCGCAGGGGTTCGTGTTCGGGGTGTTCTCGCATCCCGTCGCGGGCACGCAAGTGTCGGTGGTGCAGACGTTCGCGTCGTCGCAGTCGAGCGGGACCCCGGCCGTACAGCCGCTGGCCGGGAGACAGAACTCCTCGCCGTCGCAGAGATCCCCGTTGTCGCAGACGACGAGGGCGCCGGTGCAGATGCCGGCCGTGCAGGCGTCGGTGCCTCCGGGACCGGTGCACGCGTTGCCATCGTCGCAGGGTGTCCCCTCGAGCGGCGCGCTGTCGTTGATGCAGCCGAGGACTGGATCGCAGCTGTCGGCGGTGCAGGGATTCGCGTCGTCGCAGGTGAGCGGGGTGCCCGGCACGCACCCGATGCCCGGATCGCAGGTGGCGATCCCGTTGCACACATCGCCGTCCTCGCAGATGACGGCAGGCCCGGTGCAGACCCCGGCCACGCAGGTGTCGCCGCTGCCACCGGGATCGGGCCCCGTGCAGGCGTTGGCATCGTCGCAGGGCGTCCCGTCCGCCACAGGGGGATTGAGACAGGCGCCCGCGCCGCCGTTCGCCGACGGATCGCAGGTGTCGGGCCCCGTGCAGGGATTCGCGTCGTCGCAGGTCGTCGGCTGGACGTCGCAGAGGCCGGTGGCGGGATCGCAGAAGGCGACGCCGTTGCAGAGCTGGCCGTCGTCCGGGCAGGACACGGGCGTGCCGACGCAGGCGCCTGCGCTGCAGGTGTCGCCCGTCGTACACAGGTTCCCGTCGTCGCAGCTCGCCGTGTTCGGAATGTTGAGGCAGCCAGAACTCGAGTCGCAGAAGTCGTCGGTACAGGGGTTCCCGTCGTCGCAGTCGAGCGGCGTCCCTGGCCCGCAGCTTCCCGTCAGCGGGTCGCAGGTCGGCGCGCCGTTGCACACGTCGTCGTCATCCGGACAGGGTGGGGTGCCTGGCGCACACCGGTTCCCGACACATGCCTCCACGCCGTTGCAGGGGTTGCCATCGTCGCAGGTGCTCGAGTCGAGACAGAAGGGCGCACAGGAGCTGACCGGGCTCGCATCGGGGACGAGCCGCAGACTCAGCACCACATCCCGTTTGCCGGGCACGTTCGGCACGTTGAGGATCGGGAGCGTTCCGACGAGACGGGCCCCCGCGAGATCGCCGGCCCGGAGCCGCGCGCAGTCGAAGGGTGCGCCGGTCTCCGTGACCGTGACCGTCTGCCCCAGCGTCGGCGCTCCGCCCGGCCCAGGAAGCGGATCGGCATCGAGGACCGTCGCGGTGGAGGTGCCAGTCGTCAGCGAGAGGAGGAATGGCAAGGCGGGGAGCGGCGAGTAGACATCATCGGTGTTGCAGAATTCCCCGTCGAAACCAGCGGACTGCGAGAGGGTGACTTCCATGGGCAGGGTGATTCGCACGTCCCCGGGTGCGAACGTCCCGCCCGTGGTCGTGGTCGTCGGCCCCTTGCACATGGGAACGAGATCGCGGTGGTCGCAGACGAGGTTGCCTGGCCTGCAGGTCATGTCGTTGTCGCACGCGAGACCAGCGAAGGGACCGGACGAGCACGTCCCCTGCGTTGCCGGGGGTCCGCCCGGAACCTGCGTGAAGACGCAGATCGGGCACAGGCTCTCGTAGGGGCCCGAGTAACTGGCACGGGTGAGCGTCGTGCACGACTCGTTCTCGCGGCAGCCCTGCGAGCAGAAGCCCGTGAGGGAGGCATCGCTGTCGTCGGTGTGATGGTCCTGGCTGACCGTCACGTCGATGCCCATCCGACCACCGTCGCAGTCGATGGCGCCCTCGCCGCGGCCGGTCGGTTTGAGGCAGATGGCACCGAAGCCTGGAACGGGCACAGGAGGGAGCTTGACGCGGTTCTGCTCGACCGTGATGGTCGTCTCCTGACGGAACAGGTCCGGCGCGCCGATATTGAGGCCGATGTTGCCCTGGTCGATCGGTCGCCGCGTGCGAGCCACGGGCGCGACCGTGGTGCCGGCCAAGGAGGTCACCGCGGTCTCGCTGGTTCCGCCCGCGCTTCCCTCCGGCAGGATGGCGAAGTTGCGCAGCCCGATGCGCGAGTTGGGGTTCTGGGGGGCCACGTCGGGGGGCAGCTGGCCCAGGCCCGTGGCCGCCTGCCATTTTCCGGAGGTGAAATCGATGATGTAGAGCTGGTAGTCGCACACGCCAGCGCCCGTGAGATCGCTGGTGGTAGCAAAGGACGCGAACCACTGGCCCAGACTGTTCGAGATGGGCCCCTGCACGTTCCCGCTGCCGGTCAGCTGGTAGAGCGTTCGCGATTGGGTGGAGAGCGCGAAGGCCTTGGTGCCGACCGTGCCGTTTTGGAGTGGATCGCCGTCGCAGATAAAGACGTACCGATTCCCGCCGTTGTTGAGCGCTGGCCAGTAGCAGTTACCGAACAGATTCGAGGTGGTGACGTGGGTCACCCGCGGCTCGGGCGCGCCCTCGTCCTCGGGTAGGCCGGAAACCTGCACCTGGTAGATCTGGCTCCCAGGCGTGCCGAGCGATCCGGGCAAGTTGGTCGCGGTCGATTCGAACAGGATGACCTTGCGGCGGTTGTCCTCGCCCGGGGGCACGTTGGGCACGAGGGTGATACTGAGGAAGGGACGCTGGCTCGGGCCGTTGCCGTTGGTGACGCGATAGAGGCGGGCGTCTGCCTCTTTACGGAAGAATTCGCGCTTCTTGATCGTTGCGTAATAAATCTGACGGATGCCGGTGTTGGCGCCCGAGCCGAGAATGTCGGCCGTCGACTCGAACGCGATCGCGGTGCCGTCTTCGTTGAGGATCGGCGACGTGCTCGGCCCCCGGGGAACGGTGTAGGCCGGGGCCGGGCCGACGCTGACCTGGCGGCATTCGGTGGCTGGCTGGGCTGGGTTGCCGGTCACGTTCATCCGGCACACGAACACGTTCGAGACCCCCGCAGGGTTGGGAAAGCCATCGAGCGGGGCCGTCGATTCGAACGTGACCATCCCTCCCACGCGGTTGAGCGATGGGCGGATGCTGTCCCCCAGACCTGAGAAGGTGACCTGTCGCAGCTCGTTCGTCTGAAGGTTGATCATGAAGATCTGCCGGCGAGACGAGGCTGGCCGACTGAGGCACGCCGTGTCGGTGGGCAGGCAGATGAAAGAGCCCAGCGCATCGAAGGCCACCCAGACGTTTTCCGGTCCGGCTCGGAAGGCGGGGGTGCTCACGCTCGGGTTTGCGGGTGCTCCGGTCGTCGTGTTCGTGACCTGGCGGATGTACGGCGTGCCCGCTGGCGGGCAAGGCGTCTGCTGGCAGTCTACCGGGGCGCCCGGTTCGCCGCAGACCTTGGTCGTGCCCATGGCGCAGTCGTAGAAGCCGAGGTTGAAGACGAACACCTGGGGTCCTGGTGCCCGCAATGGCCCCCAGTTGGCCAGGTCTTCGGAGGAGATGAAGGCGAACCAGTTCCCCCAGGTCCGGCCGACCGGATGCTGGTGCGGGGTCGCGCTCGTTAGCCGGATCGCGGGCGGCGACTCCTCGTGCAAGGCGTGGGCCGCCGACGCGCCGAGCAGGAGCGAGGTCAGCAGGAGCGTGCGGCGGGCGAACAGGACGCGAGGACGCATACAGCCGGCGGTCAATGACGCAAGACATGTGCCGCGGCAGCAAAACGGGCACCCGACTCGCTCGCCCCGTCAACGCAGCGAAATCGGCTAAGCCGAACCTCGCAACATCCATGCGAGCTGCCCGATGGTCTTGCGACCAACGGCAGAGGCCCGCTGGCGAAGCGACAAGCTGTGCAGGCCTGCAAGCCACAAGCGACTCCCCGGCGCCATCGTCGACGGGGGTTGGATGAGGTCTTGGATATCGACCGCGCGCGGTCGTTCCTAGGACCAAGGACCAAGTCTTTGCCCTTTGGTCGCAGTGCTGCAAGGTCGCGCGTCCCTGCTCAATCGACAGGCCTCGAGGAAGGCTGTGTAAGCAGTCGGAAAAACACAGGAAATGCCATGGCCGTTGCTGTGGATTGCGGCATGGTTCGTGCACGGTGGGCTTCGCGCCATGCCCCGGGGGGAGTCGTGTTCGCTGCGTGTGAGCCTGCGCGTCATGGCGCTCGTCGTCGCGATTCTCCCGGCTCCGTGCGACGCGATCCAACGGGCCACGCCGCAGTCCATCCGCGTTACCTCCGGGGCGAACCATCGGCATTCGACTGGCCGCTCGTGGGGACGGTATCTGGCGGTGTCGTCCTCCGTCGATCTGACGGGCGAGGGCAGCGCCGGCTCCCAGGCCTACGTCTTCAGTGTCGCCGACTACGCTTGTCGTTTCGGCCGGCCCGAGCTGAACATTCCAGCCACCGAGCCCCTGGAGTGTCCGACGCCCGCGCGTCCCTACCTGGTCCGGGCGACTCGAGGAACGCCCGAGGATCGAATCGACAACCCCAGCGTCAACGAAACAGGAAAGATTGTCGCCTTCGAGGCCATGGGATCGTATCGGAACGCCTGTGCGCGGACCCCTGGCGCGGCGAGGCGCCGGCAGGTCTTCATCGAGAATCTGGAGACTGGTCGGACCCATCCCGTGACCTGCAATCCGGACGGCGACAGTTACGCGCCATCGCTCAATGCGGCGGGAGGCACGCTGGCGTTCGTTTCGACCTCCGCGTTTCTGGGGGCGCCAGCTGGGATCCCTCAGGTGTACGTCTACCAGTATCAGAACCCCAATCCCGAACGGGTCGGGGAAATGACGTCGGTTACGTATGGTCGGTTCGCGCGCGGGCAGGCCGCGAGCGGCGCCCCGATGCTGAACAAACTCGCCAACCATGTTGTCTTCGAGTCGCGCGCCGACTTGCTTGGCACCGGCCTGGATACCGGCATCTGGAACATTTTCTGGTTCGACCGGGCGACTGAACGCCTGTTTCAGCTTACCGCGGGGAACGGGGACAGTCGCAATCCGTACATCGAGGAGAAGCGGCCCGGGAGTATCTTCTTCGATTCCGTCGCCACAAATTTGCCGGGATGGGTCGGGCCCGGTCGGCAGATTTTCCGGGCGAGCACCAGGGACAACGGCCGTCTCGAGACCCTGTCGCAGATCACCTTCGGCCCAGGGAATTCGTGGATGCCCGCCGTGGAACCCAACGGCGGAAAGCTCCTCTTCCTGAGCGATGGGGATTTGCTCGCCAACGGCACGACCGGCCCGCGGCTGTTCGCGCTGCGGCTCGACGGCCCCGGAACACTGTATCAGATCACCGGTCGGGGCAGGATCGAGGGTCGAATCGGCGCCAATATCGGCGCGTGGTTCGCCTCGTTTGCGACCGACGACGATGTCGGTGGTTACGGGACCTGTGGGCGACAGCTTTGGATCACGGTGTACGATCCAGAGCACTACGTCGAAGCGGGACACGTTCGAGCTCCGGCGACACGCCCAGGCATGGTGCCGGCAGAGCCTTTCCCGGGAGACCCAAACGCGGGTTGCGACGATGTGAACCCATGCACAGCCGATACCTGCCTTCGAGGCCAGGTATGCGTCAATGCGGTGCTCCCGGCCGGTTCGCCCTGTGGGCAAGGGGATCTGTGTAGCGGTGGGCGAGGCATCTGCAACGAGGCGGGGCGATGTTCTGCGAGTGGCCCGCTGCAGTGCGATGATGGCAATCCCTGCACGGACGATGTCTGCGATCCGGAAGCGGGGTGCACGCATACGGAAGCGCTCTGCGACGACCGGGACCCCTGTACGGTCGACTCCTGCGACCCAGGCGGCGGGTGTCGTCACGCCCCGCCATCCCCGATGGAGGGCCTCGCCTGCCAGACGACCTCGATCAAGGGCCTCACGCCGCAGGGCGCGAACCGCAGGATGGTGAAGAAAGTGCGCCGAGCAGCGCGAATGGTGGAGAGCGCTTCGCGCAAGGGCTCGCCAGACCGGGGACGGAAGTTGAGGAAGGCGCGGGTGTTGTTCCAGACGGTGCTGCCCGACGTCGTGAGCGACCCGGCGCTCTCTCGCGATCAGGCGAATGCGCTGATCGACCGAATCTACGCGCTGCTTGATCAGATTGCCCTGGTACTCGCCGAGCTCCGGAATCGATCGGGGGACCGCTGACATGGGGGTCTCGATAGGGAAAGCGCGAAGCGTCGCGGTAGTAGTCGGGCTGGTGTGCGCCGCATGGATCCTGCCGGCGCGGGCCCTGCACCGTGAAACGCCATTCATGTTGGCGATTCCCGGAATGGCCGCTAGCGGGACGCAGAGCGAGGCGCCGTTTGTACAGGGCGAGGCGGCGCGCTGGGTTGCGTTTCATTCCTCTTCCGATTTGCTGGGGACGGGAAGCAGTGGACGCGAGATCTTCCTTTTCGACAACGCGCCGCCCCGCAGCCTGAGCCAGATCACGAACTGTGCCGTGGGCGAGAGCGGCAACCCGTCGACCGTCGCGAACGGGAAGACCATCGTATTCGACTCCACCAGCGACCTTGCAGCGCCCTTGTCGCGACGTTGCCGCTCCGAGCTGCCCCGGCGGCAGGTGTTCCGAGCCGTGCGGAGGCAGACCGGCATCGAGTTCACGCAATTGACCAATACGAACGCGGACTGCCGTCGACCTCGTATCTCGATGGATGGCCACAAGATTGCCTTCGAGTGCACCGGCGATTTGCTGCAAAACGGTTCGAGCGGGACGCACATTTTCTTGTGGCGACGGCGCGAGATCTGCGACTTCCGCAATCGACCGATGTGCAACAGGTCGCTCCAGTTGACGCCCGTCGCGGCGAGCGGTGAGAGCGGGCACGTCGTCTTTAATGCGCAGGGCAACCTGCTGGCCTTCAATTCGAACATGCCGATCGACGGCTGGAGCAACGGGTTCCAGCAGCTCTGGCTCTGGGAGATCGTCCAGGCAGCGCCGTTCCCGGCCCCGGTTCGGCTGACGAACGGGATGGGCGACAGCATCAAGCCGTCGATGAACGAGGACGGTCGGCTGGTCGCTTTCCAGTCCCAGGCCGACCTCCTGGGCAACGGATCGACGGGCTGGGAGATCTTTCTTCTCGACCGACAGACTGGGCGGTTGCGCCAGTTGACCAACGGGCCGTGGGATAGCACCGACCCGTCCCTGGGCTCGGCCGGCCGTTACCTCGTGTATGTTTCTTCGACAGACGGGAGCGGACCGCACCTCTTCTTGTACGACCTGCTGAACGACGTGGTGTACCAGGTCACGCGGGATGGACCGGGGAGCGCCGGTCACCCCATCGCCACGGCCAACACGATTTTCTTCTTTGATTCGGACGAAAATCCTCTGGGGATCCCCGGGCTGAGCGGCCGAATGATTTACGCGTTGAACGTGTTCAGGCAGCTGCCGCCGCGCTCGCTGCGGGCGGTGAAGGCGCGGTTGCTCCCAGGTACGCGTTCTGGGGGTGGAGGCAGCTCCGTGCGGATCGTGACGCGATCGACAGAGGCCGGCGATCCGCGGACGAGCTATATCCGGGTACCGATCGGGGATCCGGTGGCGGGGGCGGGGGAACTCGCGCTGAGCGTGCTCACACGGAACATCGACGGAGAAGGTCTGGTCAAGGTATCATCCGTGGTGGTACCGCCGATTTTCGTGCCGAGCTTTGGCGCGGTGTGCTTCGAGCAGGTGGGGCAGGGCCAGGGGACGATCGACTGCGATGGGGGACGCCCTGGCGTCGATTACCGCATCTTGCAGGACCATGTGACGAACAACCCGAGCGGGCCGTACGAGGATCCATTCTGCGAACTCGGGTGCCGGGAAGGCTCGGGCTGTCCGAGTCCCTTTCGCGGGCCAGGCGGGGGGCCTTGCCCGCGGTGCCTGCGGCAGCTTGGCACGTGCGCCGAGGGGCGACGGGCCGGGGAAAGCTGTACCTTCGACACGGAATGTCCTGGGCGGGAGCGCGTGGTCGATCCGACGACGGGGACGGTTCTGGTCGAGGGAGCATGCGATCTGGCCCGTCCGCAGGTCGACAGTGCGGGGGTGGCGCGAGCGGGCACGTGTGCATCGGGCACGAGAAAAGGGCGCGGGTGCGACGCGGACAGTGAATGCCCGAGCGAATGCCTGGCCGAGCAACGGTGCGACCGGGGCCCGAACGCGGGCAGCATGTGTCAGGTCGATCGGGATTGCGACCCGTTCGGGTCATGCGAAGGCGCACCCCAGGACGTGTGCCAGGGGCCGCCGGTCTTCCAGACGAGTGGGACGTTCCGACCAGGGGACATGACGCTCACGGTGCCGATGACCGCGAAGATTTCGACCGATCCGGGGCGCGATGGGCGATACTGCAGCCAGGATGACAGGTACGCGCTCAGTGGGATCGGCCTCGACAGCCTGCTCCGGCTGACGACCGGGCGTGCGGCGGCCACGATCGTCGATCCGGATTACGAGAGCGGAAAAACGCTCGGGGCCTCGGAAGAAGGGGCGCCCTTCGATTGTGACGCCTGGCAGTACAACAGAGACGTGTCGGGCGGTCGGCTCGTGGGGGCGTTGACCTTTCTCAACGTCCCGTCCATCCCGCTGCTGCACGATACCATCCTGACCTTCCGCTTCGTGCCCGACCCGGGGGCGCAATGCGTCGGCGATCGGTGCTCGCGGCCCTGCACCGACGATTCCAACTGCAACGACGGGAATGCGTGCAACGGCGAGGAGTTCTGCCACCTGGGCGCCTGCCACGGGGGCGTCCCGATCTCCTGCGATGACGGTAACGAATGCAACGGCCGGGAAGTCTGCGACCCGAGCAATGGGGGGATGTGCCTCAAGTCGCCGGAAGTCAGGTGCCCCGAGGACAACCCGTGCGCCGAAGGCATCTGCCGACCGGACTTCTTGTGTGTCTATCGAGCGCGGCCCGATGGGACTCCGTGTGACGATGGAAACCTCTGCACCGGGCTGGACCCGGAGAATGGCGGCCCCTGTGCGCCCGGCCGGGTCTGCGACGAGTGCGTTGCCGGCCGGTGCACGGCGCCCCTCAACGAGGTCGCAGCACGATTGGCATGCGAGAACGACAACGTTTGCGATGGGATCGATGCCTGCGATCCGACCACCGGGAACAGCTGCATTCAGGTCGTCCCGCCGCTGGTCTGCAACCCCGACGGCAATCCCTGCACGGACGATGGCTGCGACCCGGTGCTTGGCTGCAATCCCCCGAATACCGCTCCGTGCGACGATGGGAACGCCTGCACCGACCCTGATATCTGCGTCAACCGGGCCTGCCAGGGGGAGCTCACGCCTGTCGCAGAAGCCTGCAACCTGGGCGACGGGAATTTCTGCAATGGCATCGAACAATGCGACCCCGCGACCGGCGCGTGCGTCGCGGTGCCGCTGGACTGCGACGATGGCAATCCCTGCACGGACGAAATCTGCGACCCGCTGGCGGAGACCGTCGTGGAAGCCTGCGTGTATACCGATAACACGGCGCCGTGCGACGACGGCAACGCGTGCACGGACAGCGATACCTGTGGCGGAGGCGTCTGCACGGGCACGCTGTCGCCCGCCGCGCTGACCTGCAATGCGGGGGACGGTGACCTCTGCAACGGTGTCGAGGCCTGCGATCCGCTCACGGGCGCGTGTGTTGCGACACCGCTGGATTGCGACGACGGGAACCCCTGCACGGTCGACTCGTGCAACCCGGTGCTGGGTTGCGAGAACGTGGCGATCGTCGGAGGCTGCGACGACGGGGACGCCTGCACGGTCGGAGACACCTGCGTGGACGGCATTTGCTTGGGTGCGCCAACGCCGGTGGCACTCAGTTGCAGCGACGGCGATGCGTGCAATGGGGCCGAGACCTGCGACCCTGGGACGGGACTCTGCGTGGCGGGCGTGCCTCTCGACTGCGACGACGGAGACGTGTGCACCACGGATAGTTGCGATGCCGGAAGCGGCTGCGCGAATGCCCGAATCGGCGGGCTCGAGGGGGTCCTGTGCGAGATCGAGGTGATCATCGACGAACTGTCCGGGTCTTCCGGAACGATTCGCGGACGGCGGTTGTCCGGACGGCTTCGGAAACTGGCGCTTCGTGCACGAGCGTTGGTCGAATTGGCGAGTCGGGTGGCCGACGCCAAGGCGCTGAGGTTGCTCGGGGCTGCGGACGGCAAGCTCGAGCGCCTCGACCGTTTGACGACGAGGGCCAACGCCAGGGATCGCATCCCGGATCACCTGAACCACTTGTTGAGCGATCGTGCCCGAGAGGCGCGACGCGGCATCGCGGCCTTGCGTGCGGCGTTGCGAGGCATGCGAAGCACGGAGGTCCGATGAACGCGGTGGGCGGACGGCCGCGCGAAGCGCGTTGTCGTTCATCGCGAGCTGGCCGAACGAGGGGGAACGAGAAATGGCTCGTCAGAGACTGAAGGCTGGGCTGGTGAGCCTGGTGCTCGCGGCTCAGGCAGCGCATGCAGCAGTCCACGTCGTGGATGACGACAATGTGCCGTGTTTCGCTGCGAGATATCGGACGATCAGCGAGGCGGTCGCTAGTGCTGAGCCCGGGGACGAGCTCGAAGTCTGTCCCGGCATCTACGAGGAGCAAGTTGTCTTGACCAAACCGCTCGCAGTGCGTGGGCGGCCGGTCGGAAGCCAGAAGGTCATCGTCCGGCCGCCCGGGCTGGAGACGAGCCGCGTGAGCCTTCTCGGAAACCGTGCCATCACGTCCGGTATTCTCGTGGACGCACGGCGTGTAGCTCTTTCCCATCTGATCGTGGACATGACAGGAGCTGGCGCCGTGGGTTGCTCGCCGCTCGTGGCGGGGATCTATTTGCGCGCGGCGAGCGGGCCCGTGACCGATGTCGTCGTCGCGGGCGCAGGGGCAGCGGCGGCACCCAGCTGCGATACTGGGCTCGGCATGCTCGTGGAGAGCGGCCAGGTGGGAGAATCTTTCGGGCGGCCTGTGTTCGGACGCGCTGCCGTGTCGGTCCTGCAGAGTGAGTTTCTCGACAACGAAAAAGGCGGGCTCGCAGTCGTGGGCGAGCGGTCGTTCGTGCGGATCAGCGACAGCGGCTTCCGAGGTGCTGGCCTGGCCGCGATGCGAGTGCAGAATGGCATCGAGGTGAGCCGGGGAGCGCGGGCACGCATCCAGGGCCTGCGTGTTCGGGACTTCCAAAGCAGCACCCCGGGCCTGGTGGCGACGGGGGTGCTCTTCTTCGGTGCCGAGCGGGCGCGGCTGAAGAACAGTACGCTGACGGCTGTGCAAACCGGTGTGTTCGTCGTCGGGGATCGGGCCAGTGTCCTGCGCTCGCAGCTCGGCGAGATCGCTGCTGACGGTATCGTGTTTCTCGGGTCGAAGAACCGGGCCCTGGCGAATTTGATCGCGACAACTGCGGTATCTGGTGTGTATGTCGACGGCGATCAGAATCAGATCCGACGGGGAATCATCAGCGATGCACCGATCGGCGTGTGGTTCTTCGACGGCAGTGGCAACCGAACGCAGGGTATCGAGTATCGGAATGTTGGCGAACGCGAGGAGCAGGGAGGGGTACGCGATCTCACGCCCCGCGCTGTCGACCCGGTCACGCTCGACGAATGCAGCTTCGACACCGATTGTGACGACGGCAACCCCTGCACGGTCGAGGTGTGCAACGTGACAGCCGGTGGCGTGTGCGAAATCACGCTCCTGCCGGATGGCAGCCCCTGCGCGGATAGCAACGTGTGCAACGGCGAAGAAGTCTGTACGGGAGGGCTGTGTACCGCCGGCCTGCCACTCGTCTGCGTCGACGGGAACGAGTGTACCGCCGATGCCTGCGATTTCATGCTGGGATGCCAGTTCTCCCCCCTGCCGGATGGTACGCCGTGCACGGGTGGGACCTGTCAGAGCCTTCCGGAGCCGACGTGCGTGCCGTGAGACCTAGCGGGCAAGGGTGCGGACCAGGGAACGGCATATGCTCGTCTGGTGCGTCGCGCTGCGGACACTGGATGCGGGCGGGCTGCCTGGGCGTACTCGTCATCAGCGGGTACGCCATCGTGGCCGCGAGCCACAGCTACGCGGTGTGTGGCGATGGTGTGGTCGAGGCAGGCGAGGAGTGCGACGCCGGGCAGAGCCAGCACGGTAGCTGTTGCACTGCGACCTGCAATATCGCTGCGGCGGGAACCGTATGTCGCGAGCAGGCTGGCCTGTGCGACGTGGTCGAAATATGCGACGGTCTCAGCAGCGTCTGCCCCACGAATCGCTTCCGCCCCGCGGAGATCTGCCGGCCCGCGGTCGGTGACTGCGACGTCGCGGAGTACTGTACCGGCGTGGGCCCTGCATGTCCGGCAGATCGCTTCCACACCACGAATGTGGTGTGCCGCGCAGCGACGGGGCCGTGTGACAGCGCTGAGCACTGTTCGGGGCTTGCGCCAGACTGCCCGCCGGATCCGGGCGAGATCGATACCGACCTGGATGGCGTCTGCGATCCCCTCGATCGCTGCCCCCTCGTGGCGGATCCGGAGCAGACGGATGCGGACAGCGATGGGCATGGCGACGCGTGCGACCCTTGCTCACTGGTCGCCAGCGTCACCGTGGACCGTGCGCGCCTGCGGCTCTCGAAGCTGTCGGCAGAGGGGGACAATCGCCTGCGCCTGGTAACGAGGCTTACCATTCCCGGGCTCGGTCTGCTCGACCCCCCCAGGGCAGGACTCCGGCTCCTGCTCGGAGGGCGGCTCGGGACGGTGTTCGATGTCGAGGTTCCCGGGAACGGGCCGAGCGATAGCGAGCGGTTCGGCTGGCGAAGCGTGGCGCCGGGTCGCTGGGCCTACCGCGGACCGGGAGACGGAGGGGGCGTACAGAAGATCAGTCTCCGCCAGGACCCCGTCCTGAGCTGGCAGGTGGACATCGCCGTCACTGGGCGGGGCGAGGACTACCGTAGCGCCATCGGACAGCCCGAGCTCACGCTCACGATCGTCCTGGATCCCCCCGTGGCGCGAGGCGGCCAATGCGCCGAGGTGAGCTTCGCGCTCGGTGGGCCGCAATCGTCGTGTCGGCTGCTGAACAGCGGCAGTCGCTTGCAGTGTCGGAGGAGCTGAGGCGAGCGTGGGCCCTGGTCGTTGTTCGCGGTGGTGTTGCTCCCTGGTAGCGGCGTTGATGATCAGCGGCGGTGCCGAGGCGTTTCACCGGCAGACGCCGCCGGTAGTGCCGCTCACCGACTCCGGCGATACGCCGTTGCCCCGCGTCTCGCTCAGCCTCAAGACCGTGGCGCTCGCCGTTCCGGCAGGGAGCGGTCGGAAAATCGTTGCTATATCGCCGTGGGCGAATCAGCGTCAGCCGGCGGCGCAGACGCTCATCGCGAGTAGCGGTGATCATCGGAACCCTGTTGCGTCGTTTAGCGGTCGGGTCGTGGCGTTCGATACGACGACGGATTTTTCTGGAGCCGGGCTTCCAGGTCGACAGATCGTCGCGAGGACACGACGAGCGGTGCTGACGCTCAGCAACGACCCGACCGGCACGAGTAGCAATCCGGCGCTCGACGCAGCCGGCCAGCGCGTAGTCTTCGAGTCCCATGGTGACCTGGCGAACACGGGCAACGCAGGGGCCCGACAGGTGTTCCTTCGGGATGTCGATGGGACGATACGGCAGCTCAGCACGGGGTTCGGGACGAGTGGAAACGCCGTCATCAGCGTCCGGCGCAACCTCGCAGCGTTCGAGTCGACCAGCGATCCGCGCACGGGGTTCGACACGGGACTCGCCCAGGTGTGGCTCGCGGACCTTCGCGACGGGTCGGCTGCCCCGATTACGCAGGGACTCGGCCCCAGCGGGAATCCCGCGATCAGCAACGATGGGCGCCTCGTGGTCTTCGAGAGCACGGCGGATCTCGAAGCGGACATCCCGGTCGATACTGGGACCTGGCAGGTCTACGCCTACGACACGAGAACACGCACCTTCGCGCGAATCACGAGCGATCCCGCCGGGTGTCGGTCGCCGTCGGCGTACCAGACCCTGGGCGATTGGCGGATTGCCTTCGTCTGTGACGAGCGGCCCTTCTACTACATGCTCCGTCGTGACCAGCGTTTCCTGGTGCAGAGCGACGGGGGGATCACGCAGCGGCTGGTCGCGCAGCTCGGCGTCCATTTCGTCGTGTTGAGCACGACGGCAGACCTCGTGAACGGCGGCACCACGGCGGGCAAGCGGGTGTATCTCGTGAATCTGTTCAAGCGACCTGCGCAGCCCGTCGAGGGCACTGCCGTCTGGTTTCCCGAGCGAGGGATCCCCCCGCTCTAGTCGCATCTCGTGGACCTGGGTATGCGCGTCTGCGACAGCATGTGACGAACGATCTAGCGAACCGAGTCGTCACCGCCCGACTTGGGTATCGCATCCGACGCATCACTTGAGGTGCGCGTGCGTTTTGGGTTGACCATCCCTCTCCTGCCTGTGGTAGCCGCCTGCACATTCCGACTGATTTCGGGAGGAGACGTGACTAGCTGGATCGCTCGGGATGCAAGGCAGCGGCAGATCCCCTGGCGTTTCGCCTCCTGGCTAAGGAGCGGCGGTCGAGTCCTCGCAATCCTCGCCCTGCTCCTCGGCACTGGGTCGCTTGCGCATGCGGTCTGTGGCGACGGGGTGCTCGATGCGGGCGAGACCTGCGATGACGGGAACACCGCCTCGGGGGATTGTTGCTCGTCGACCTGTCAGCTCGAGGCGGCCGGTACGGTGTGCCGTCCGGCCGCTGGAGCCTGCGACGTCGCGGAGACTTGCACCGGGACCTCGCCCACCTGTCCGGCCGATGCCCTGCGTGCCGCGGGGACGGTCTGCCGGGCGGCAGCCGGCGT